>Ga0070699_100004198_pt1 | contig 12750 bp, 13 predicted proteins | sample KBSK1503metaG_FD_65473 | JGI IMG/M metagenome (GOLD analysis project Ga0070699, IMG submission 65473) | Corn, switchgrass and miscanthus rhizosphere microbial communities from Kellogg Biological Station, Michigan, USA - KBS K1-50-3 metaG | ecosystem: Host-associated > Plants > Roots >...
TCGGCGGTGAGGAACTTGTCCCGCTCGATGTCGCGGCGGATCTTCTCCTCGTCCTGCCCGGTGTGCCTGGCCAGGATGACCTCCATGGCCGCGCGCATCCGCAGGATCTCCCTGGCCTGGATCTCCATGTCGCTGGACTGACCGTAGCCGCCCTCGGTCGCGGGCTGGTGGATGAGGATCCTGGCGTTGGGCAGGGCCATCCGCTTGCCCTTGGTCCCCGCGGCCAGCAGCACGGCGGCGGCCGAGGCGGCCTGGCCGATGCAGCAGATCTGGATGTCGGGCTGGATGAACTGCATCGTGTCGTAGATCGCCATCATCGACGTCATCGACCCGCCGGGCGAGTTGATGTACATGGTGATGTCGCGATCGGGATCGATGGCCTCCAGCGTCAGCAGCTGGGCCATGACGTCGTTCGCCGAGGCGTCGTCGATCTGAACGCCCAGGAAGATGATCCGCTCCTCGAATAGCTTGTTGTACGGGTTCATCTCCTTGATCCCGTACGAGGTGCGCTCGACGAAGGACGGCAGCACGTACCTGGACTGCGGGCTCCGCAAGCTGTGTTCGCTCACGTTCGGCTCCTTTGGGTTGATCATGACACGACGCCCTCGGTGGGCACCTCGACCGCGCTGCGGATCACCCGGTCGACGAAGCCATACTCCTTGGCCTCCTCCGCGGTGAACCAGCGGTCGCGGTCCGCGTCCCTCTCGATCTGCTCGATGGGCTGCCCGGTGTGGAAAGCGGTCCGCTCGAACAGCGTCCGCTTGATGTACAGCATCTGCTCCGCCTGGATCCTGATGTCCGATGCCGTGCCGCCGATCCCGCCGGACGGCTGGTGCATCAGGATCTGCGCGTGCGGGAGGGCGAACCGCTTGCCGGGCGCACCCGCCGTAAGCAGGAACTGTCCCATCGACGCGGCCATTCCCATCGCGTACGTGGCCACGTCATTGGGCACGTACTGCATCATGTCGTAGATGGCCATCCCGGCGTAAACCGAGCCGCCCGGGGAGTTGATGTAGATGCTGATGTCGCGCTTGGCGTCCTCTGAGGCGAGCAGCACGAGCTCGGCGCAGATGCGGTTGGCGATGTCGTCGTCGACCTGCTGGCCGAGGAAGATGATGCGGTGCCGCAGCAGCCGCTGGAACAACTGGTCGCCGACTGGCATCAGAGGAGGCTCCGCCGCGGCCGCGATCGAGGGCGCGGGGGTCCACAGGGGCTGAGTCACGCTTATTCACCTGCTCCAGTAACGTCTGGTGTCATTGCTTGGACGATAACGCCGCCGCGGAACTCGATCGTCCCGCACCGGCCCCTGTTCGCTACTGGCGCACCTGGTTGCGGTCCGGCGGGCGCGCCAGGACACGGGCGCACCACGGCAGTGGCGCCCCCACGTCATGAGCAGGGCGGTCAGGCCTCGTCGGTCTCCGTCGCGGCCAGGACCTCGTCCTCGTCCTCGGCCGCGGTGTCCCCGGCGGGCGTCAGGGGGGTGTTGAGCGCGGCGGCGATGTCGACCGGGTTCCCTGACTTGTCGGTCACCTTGACCCGCTCGGCGATCACGTTCATCGCCTTGCCCCGCAGCACCTCCGCGGCCGCGAAGCTGAGCTGGTTGTTGTCGGCGAGCTGCTGGGCCAGCCGGTCGGGCGCCACGCCCATCTGCTCGGCCTGCCGGGTCACGTACGCGGACAGCTCGGCCTGATCGACGCCGAGGTCCTCGTTGCGGGCGAGCTGGTCGAGGACCAGACTGACCTTGACCGCGCGCTGGGCGCGCTGCTGGATATCCGCCTCGAACTGCTCCGCGGTCTGGTTCGTCATCTCCAGGTAGCCGTCCAGGCTGGCGCCGGCCCGGGAGAGCTGGTTCTCGATCGATTCCCTGTTGTGCGCGGCCTCGTCGGCCACCACGCTCTCCGGCAGCGGGGTGTCCACCTGGTCGAGCAGGGCTTCCAGGGCGAGGTCGCGCGCCTGCATCACCTGCCGCATGGCCTTGTCCTGCTCCAGCTGCGCCCTGGTGTCGGCGCGCAGCTCGCCGAGCGTGTCGAACTCGCTGGCCATCTGGGCGAAGTCGTCGTCCAGGCTCGGGACGTCCTTGGCCTTGACGCTGTGCACGGTCACCGTCACGTCGGCCTGCTGGCCCGCGAACTCGCCGCCGGCCAGCTCGGAGGAGAAGGTCGCCGACTCCCCCGCCGACATGCCGATCAGCGCCTCGTCCAGGCCGTCCAGCAGGGACTCGCTGCCGACCGGGTAGGACAGGCCGCTGGCCTGCGCGTCCTCGACCGGCTTGCCGTCTACCGAGGCGGAGAGGTCGATGGAGACGTGGTCGCCGTCGGCGACCGGCCGCTGCACGCCCTTTAGCGAGGCGAACCTGTCCTGCAGCATGGCGAGCCGCTCGGCGACCTCATCCGGGGTGACCAGCGTGTCGTCCACGGTGACGGACAGGCTGGACAGGTCGGGCAGGTCGAGCTTGGGCCGGATGTCCACCTCGACGGTGAACGTCAGGTCCTTGCCGTCAGTCAGGTTAGTGATCTCGACCTCGGGCTGGCCGAGCGCGAAGACGTCGACTTCGGCGACCGCCTTGGCGTACAGGTCGGGAATCGCGTCGTTGACCGCCTGGCTGAGCACCACGTCACGGCCGACCCGCCGGTCGATCACCGGCGGCGGGACCCGGCCCGGCCGGAAACCCGGGATGCGGACCTGGCGGCCGACCTCGCGGTAGGCCTTGTCGAGGCTGGGCTTCAGCTCATCGAACGGCACCTCGACGCTCAGCCGGACTCGGGTCGGGCTCAGCTCTTCGACGTCAGTCTTCACGTCCGCGTCACTCCGGGATTGTGGATGGTAACTCAGCAGGGACCGCGTGGGTCGCTGAGAAGTCTAGGGCGCCAGTCTAGGGGCTAACGAACCCTGACGACGCGTACCGGCGGAGGCTCGTCGTCCCGCGGGCGGTTGTCCCGGATGAACAGGTTCAACACCCAGCTCACCAGCCCGACGATGATCGCGCCCCAGAACGCGGGCCAGAACCCGGCTACGTGGAACGGGAGCGTCAGGTCGCCCGCGATCACGCTGGTCAGCCACAGCAGCAGCCCGTTCACGACCAGCGCGGCCAGCCCGAGGGTGAGGACGTAGAACGCGCAGCCGACGACCTTGATCAGCGGCTTGAGCGTGGCGTTGATGATGCCGAAGATCACGGCCACCACGAGCAGCGTGCCAACCTTCGACCAGCCGCCGCCGGCGGGCAGCGTGATGCCGGGCACCGCCGCGGTGGCGACGCCCAGGGCGGCGGCGGACACGACCACCCGGAGCAGGAATCTCATGGTCCAGATATTACGTGAGTTGGGGGGTAATTGGACCCCTGGGGATCCCCGCGGAAGAGGCGCCGGTAGGCGTTGGGGGTGGTGCCGCGCCAGGCGCGGAAGTGGTGGCGCAGCGCGGTCGCGTTGCCGAAGCCGGCCCGGTCGGCGATCGCGTCCACCGTCTCGTCGCTCTCTTCCAGCAGCTGCTGGGCCAGCAGGATGCGCTGCCCGGTGAGCCAGCGCTGCGGCGTGGTGCCGGTGTCCTGCACGAAGCGCCGGGCGAAGGTCCGCTCGGACATGTTCGCCCGCGCGGCCAGGTGGCGCACGGTCAGCGGCTGGTCCAGGTGCGCGCGCAGCCACTCGAGCAGGTCCCGCAGCGCACCCTCACAGGAGGGGGCGACCGGCTGGTCGACGTACTGGGCCTGGCCGCCGTCGCGGTGCGGCGGCACCACCATGCGCCGGGCGATGCCGTTGGCGATCCGCGAGCCCTGCTCCTTCCTGACCAGGTAGAGGCACGCGTCGATGCCGGCCGCCGTGCCCGCGCTGGTGATCACCGGGTCGTCGTCGACGTAGAGGACGTCGGGATCGACCTTGGCCGCCGGGTACCGCCGGGCCAGTTCCTCGGCGTTGCGCCAGTGCGTGGTACAGCGGCGCCCGTCCAGCAGGCCGGCCTCGCCCAGGATGAAGGCCCCGGTGCACACGCTCAGCACCCGGGTGCCCCGGTCTACCGCCCGGCGCAGCGCCGCCAGCAGCTCCTCGGGAAACGGCCGGGACAAGGGCGGCCCCTCGGCCGGCTTGCTTCCCGGGGCCGCGAAGATGCAGAGCCGGTCGTCGTCGACCGCGGGCAAGGCGATCAGGTCCGCCTCCTCCAGCCGCTCCAGACCGCTGGAGGGGTGGATGGTGAAGTCGTTGTGCGCGCGCACCGGCGGCGGCTCGCCGGCCACCACGGACAACTCATACGACGGCAGCCGGTCGTCGGCCCGGTCGACGCCGAACACCTCGCAGATGGTGCCGAACTCGAACGGGAGGAAGCCGTTGACGACCACCACGGCGACGTTGCGCAACACGATCCGAGTATGCCAAACTGATTGGCAGGATGTCACCTAACAGTGGCATTACTGCCACTGGCCGGAGGCCGCCCGGCACGGCATCCTGAATATATGGACGCTTACAGCACCTCCGCTTCAGCCCAGCGGGCGTCCTGGATCGCCAGGTTCGCCCGCCAGGTCTACCGCGTGTTCAGCGAGATCAACTGGGCCAACAAGCGCATGACCGCGCTGATGCTCTCTTACGGTGTCGCCGAGTCCGACCGCGCGCCGGACACCTACGCCGAATTCCTGCTCCGGTCGAGGATCACCGTCCTGCATGAACCGCCGGCCCGCCGCCGCGGCGCGGGCCATCAGGTCAGGTAATAACGCCAGGTTAGCTGGCACTGCCCGGCTCGACGGGCCAGCTCACGCCCGCGATGGCCAGCACCCGCTGCGGCAGCCGCGGCCCGGACTGCGGGTACTCGCTGAGTGCGGGCATGTCCCGGCCGCTGATGCGGACGGACACGACCCCGCAGCCGGCGTACTCCGCGATCAGCCGGGCCGCGGCCGGCCTGCCCGGGCGCGTGATGAAGGTCAGCCGCATCTGCCCGCCGAAGTCGGCCGGGCAGCTGAACGTGCCGTCGGGGAACCTGGTCAGGCTGTTGACGAGCGCCACGATCCTGGCCACCTTGGCTGGGTCGGTGACCGTGAACGCATGGTCGAGGCGCTTGGCGCGGGGGTTGCGATTGAAGCCGAAGACGGGGGTCACGGTGATCCTCGTGACGTCGGCCGGGATCCGTTCGGCGGCTGGGCGGGCCGGCAGCCATACGACCTGGGCGTCCACCCGGATCGCGGTCTCGCCGTGGTTAGCGACGGCCAGCACCACCAGCTCGCGCTCGGTCAGCACGCCCGGCACGGCGGGCAGCGCGAACGTGTCGGTCCACGACCCGGGCCCGAATCCGGTACCGTCCGGGGTGAACCCTGACGGCAGGTGGGCGCGGATCCAGGCCAGCACGGCCTGCGGCCGGCCGGGCACCCGCCACCACCGCGTCACGCTGGCCAGGTCCGGGGTGGCCGGCCGCTGCCCCGACTGGGTCAGCGACGCGATCAGGCCGGTGCGTACCGCGCCCGGCGGCCTTGGAAACCACGCCATGACGCGCGCCGCGTCGGCGACGGCGCGCTGCCGGGGGCTCGCCGCCGGACTGGCTTTACTGGTGTGTCCGGTACCAGGCTGGCTGAACGGCTGGCTCCCGCAGCCGGACAGGACGATCGCGCCGCAGGCGACGGCGGACAGCAGGCGCGGGAACCTGAGCGGCCCGCGGCGTGTGGTCATGCCTCTTCGACGCAGCCCGGGTCCGGCCGGTTGCCTCTTCCTACTGGGTGGCCACGGCGAGCATCCGGCGCAGGTAATCCGCCCAGGCCGGGTCGCCCGCCGTCCGGACCGCGTCGTCGCCGGCCCGGCCCCACAGCCAGCGCAGCACCTGGCTGGCCGGGCCGTCGACCACGACCCGCGGGTCGTCACTGGCACCGTCTTCCACCTGCACCTCGCGTGGCGACGGGCGGACCGTCCAGGCCGCCTGGCCCGCGGCCACCGTGATCTCGCCCGGGCCGGCCAGGTGCTCGCCCTCCATCTCGGCGAAGTCCTCCGGCCAGGTGACCGAGCCGTAGGCCAGCATCCGCTTGAGCACCTCGTCGACGCCGTCGGCGGCGAGGTCGTCGGGCACCGGGGTGACAGGCAGGCCGGCCGCCAGTTCGGCGTCGATCCGGTGGATCACCGTCTCAAGGGCCATCCTGCGGATCCAGAACGCCACCGTCTGATCGAGGTCGTACCAGGTCGGCGCAGCCAGGCCGGGCCCGCGGGTGCGGAACTCCGCGCGCAGAGCGGCGTAGGCCCGGCCGAGCGCGGCCAGCGGCGCCTCGGTGGCCAGCGACGGCGGCGGCCACTCCTCCGGCTCCTCCCCGGTGCGCATCAGCGTCACCTTGTGCAGGTACACCTGCGCGACGTGGCGCACCAGGTCAGCCACTGTCCAGCCGGGGCAGCTCGGCACGTTCGCGGTGAGCTCGGCGGCCGCGGCGGCGTCACGCAGGTCGCCGTAGTCCGCGGCCAGGCACTGCAGATACCGGGAAGCCTCCATGGCGGTACTCTGCCACGGCTCGCGGTGACGCCGGTGCCGTCACCCGCGCCCGTTCGGGGCCAAAATAAGCGGTGTGCGGCGGCCAGCGATGAACGGTGCTACGGCGGCGCGGTACCTTCGACCCCTTAGAGCCGTAGTCGTGCCCAGCTGGCTGGCCGAGGTGGTGCGGCCGCGGCGGGCGCCGGTGCCGTGGCCGGAGATGGCCCGCGCGGCGCTGGCGATCTGCGTGCCGCTGTCGGCAGCGCTCGCGTCCGGCCGGGCTGGCCATCGGCGCGGTGACCCACGGGCATGGCTGGCTCGCGGCGGTGGCCCTGGTCGTGGTGGCGGGGGTGTCCGGGCTGCTCAGCGCGCTCGGCGACATCGGCTCGGTCACCGGGCTGCAGCTGCTGGTGTACGCCTCGCTGGGCGCCGGGCCGATCGGGGCGCTGCGGCCGGTCTGGCACACGGCGGCGGGGTTCCTGGCGGGGGTCGTCTGGGCGCTGATCCTGATCCTGCCCGGCTGGCTGCGCGCGCCGTAGGTTCGGTCCCGGATGTGGCGGTCCACCTACCGGGCGCTGGCCGATCTGCGGGCCGAGTTCCAGCGCACCATGTCCGAGCCGCCGTCGATCAGCAGGCGTGCGAGCGCCTAGTGGCCCGCGGTGATCGCGCTAGAGCAGGTGATGGATGCGATCACCGCGACCGCGCTGGCTGTCAGCCGGGGCGCGCGGGTGCCGCCGTCCGGCGTCCGGCAGCTGCGCGAGACGCTGCGGGGTGGGCGAGGCGGCGGCGACGGGTTCGGCGCTGGCGACAGTGCCGGAACTGCCGGGTGACGAGGTGCTCAGGCCGGTCACCGAGGCGATCCGGGCGCTGCTCGGGGTGATCGGCACCGGCGAGCGGCTCACCGCCTAGGGCGGGCCCGCTGTGCGGGCAGGCTGGCCCGTGCTGTCCTGGGCTGCCCGTGCTGTCCTGGGCTGCCCGTACGGTAGGGCTGGCTGTGATAGTCGGGCTGGCCGTGATAGTCGGGCTGGCCGTGATAGTCGGGCTGGCCGTGATAGTCGGGCTGGCCGTGTCTAGTCAGCTGGCCGTGTCTAGTCGGGCTGGCCGGATTCGAACCGGCGACCTCCGCGACCCAAACGCGGCGCGCTAGCCAAGCTGCGCTACAGCCCGTACTTGGCCGAGTGTAGCGGCTGGCCCGGCATGTCCGCTGTCCGTACGGGGCGGCGACCCGGCTCGGCTTGGGGTTTGCGACGTGGATGCCGCCCCCGTGCCGCTGGGGCGCGTAGGGAAATAACCCGCGTCGTTCCGGGCAAGAGTGCCCCGCATCAGGTGCCACAGCTGTCACGGCACCCGTGACTGCGGCTCTTGCGCACCCCCATGGGGGTGTTTTGACACGCGATGATCGGCCCGGCCGCGCCGGCCTGTTCCCGCGGGGCGGGCGTGACTGCTGAGGTGACCCGCCAGGCGGCGCCAAGGATTGTGGATCGCTGCACCCCTGATCAGGGGTGCAGCGATCCACAATGACGCGGCGATGCGCGAAAGCCGGCGCCGTCGGGCCCGCCGGTACTGGCCGACGCCTGACGGCCGACGCGGTTTTTACGGGGTGGTGAAGCGGTAGCCGGCGTCCAGGAGCCGGGGCAGGACGATCTTGAGGGCGGCCACGGTCTGGGCGCGGTCGCCGCCGCCGTCGTGCTCGAGGATGATCGAGCCGGTACTGGTGTTTCGCATGATGTTGCCGACGATGGCGGCCACGCCGGGGCGGGACCAGTCGCGGGGGTCGACCGACCAGTCGAGCGGGGTCATCCCGTCCTGCGCGCACTGCCGCAGGACGGCCGGAGACCAGGCCCCGTACGGGGCGCGGAACAGGGTCGGAACCCTTCCGGTCGCCTTGTGGATCGCGTCGGTCGCGCGGCTCATCTGATCGGCGACCACGGCCGGGGAGAGGTACGCCAGGTCGAGGTGGGCCCAGGTGTGGTTGGCGATCTTGTGCCCCGCGGCCGCCACCGCGCGGACCAGGCCGGGGTGGGCATCGACCTCCAGGCCGATCATCGAGAACGTCGCGGTTACCTGGTACTTCTCCAGCAGCCCGAGGACCTGCGGGGTGTACACCGCGCTGGGCCCGTCATCAATGGTCAGCGCGATGCGCTTGCGGCCGTCGTGGACGTGGAACATGGGCTGGTCCGGGTCGCCGCGGCGGCCCCGGTGCGACCGGGCGCGGGCTAGCCGGGCCCGGGCGGGAGCGGAGTGCGGCGCCGACGCGGGGTGGGGATGCGACGCATGGTGTGCGGGGACGGTGTGCGCGGGCACCGAGTGGATCTGCGCGGCGCCCTCGGCGTGCCGAGACGGCTCCTTCCAGTAACCGCTCAGCAGCGCCACTCCCCCGACCACCAGCACCGCCCTGCGTGTTGCCTTCCCCGTGTCCATCTGCCGGCCCCCAGATGATCCTCGACGCTGAACCGCCCGTTTTGCGTACCAAAGATGAAGACTGCACGGTGATGCATTCGGTTGTACCGAATACTCTAAGGTGACCGGGCGCGCGGTGCGTAATTGGTGAAATGTCCTGGCTACGCGGCGTGGTCGTGGTTCAGATTGCGTTAATTCAGGACACCCCGGACGGCGCGGCCCCTACCCTTAGGCCGTTGCTTGCGGCACGGGGGATTCAGGGACACGCCACCTTCACAGAGCGAGGCAGCAGCATGAGCAGGTACAGATCCGCGCGAGCGGTTCTCGCGAGCCCGGCTGTGATCGCGCTGGCCGTGATCGCGCCGGCCGTGATCGCGCTGGCCGGGTGCGGCTCGGCCGCGGGCACGTCGTCCGCGGCGTCGTCGCACAGCCCGGCCGAAGCCGCCTCCAGCCCGGCCGGGACGACGAGCGCGACCGCGGCCACGACGCCGACCGCGAGCTCAGGTTCGTTCGTGGCGGCCGGGTCGATCCCGTTCCCGGTCGCAGTCGGCAACACCTGGGTGTACCAGGTCGTCACCTCCATCAACAACGCGCACGCCATAGACACCAAGAGCGTCACCGGGGTGACCTCGGTGCCGGGCGGCCACCGGGTGACGATGTCCGACTCGCTCAGCCCTGGGTCCGCGACGAGCACGCTGGAGCAGTACCTCTTCTACGACAACGGCCAGATCGGGTTCCCGGTGAGCGATGCCCACGGCGTTTCGGTGCTGTCCAGCAACGGCGTGGTCTGGCCGGACGCCGCGGGCGTGGCCTCCGGGCGGCCTTACCACTCGGTGCTGAGCACCAAGCTCAGCTCCGGTCGGTACGAGACCGCGAACGTCACCGTCCAGGGCGGCGGCACCGAGTCCGTCTCGGTTCCCGCGGGCACCTACCGGACCACGCTGGTGACCATGACCATGGTCATGAAGGTCGGCAGCTTCACCACGACGGCCGTGGTGAGGGTGTGGACCGCTCCGGGCACCGGCCCGGTGAAGACCGAGCAGCTCATCAGCGCGGCGGGCAAGACCGACATCATCACGACCTCGGCGCTGCTTTCCTTCACTAAGCACGCCGCCGGCAGCTGACGCTGGTAGACCTGTGCCATGCCCAGGCTGACCGTGACCGGGACCAACATCGACGCGCCGGACGCCGGCGCGCTCGCGGACTTCTATCGCCGCCTGCTCGGCTGGACCACCCGCACGGAAGAGCCCGGCTGGGTGGTGCTCCAGCCGGGCGACGGCGGCGGCACGCTGAGCTTCCAGACCGAGTCGCGTTACGTCCGGCCGGCCTGGCCGGCCAAACCCGGTGACCAGCAGATAATGATGCACCTGGAGATCTGTGTCGACGACCTCGAGGCGAGCGTGGCGCACGCGGTCGCGCAGGGCGCGACGCTGGCCGCCTTCCAGCCGTAGGAGGACGTGCGGATCTGCCTTGATCCCGCGGGGCATCCGTTCTGCCTGTGCCTGGGATAGAGGTATTCGGGCGGATCACGGCGTTGCGCGGTGACTTGAGCCGCGGAAATCCTTACTCTTAGTGCCTCGAACCGGACTGATGGCGGCCAGCGCGACTCCCCCAGAGCGAGGCAGCTACATGAGCAAGCACGGATGGGCGAGGGCGGTTCTCGCGGGCACGGCCATCGCCGCAGTCGTGGCCCTGGCCGGGTGTGGCGGCGTGCCGAAGGGCACCAAGCCCGATGTACCCGGCGAGAATGCCGGAGGCACCGCCGCGGCCGCGACCTCCCGGCTTTCCAGCACGGCGCCGCTCACCACCCGGCAGAGCACGGCGGCAAAGTCGTTCGCGCGGGCCAACTCGATCCCGTTCCCGGTCGCCGTGGGCAACACGTGGGTGTACCAGACGACGGCCGGCGGCCAGAACGGCCGCACCACGAACAGGATCGTCGGGGCCGGGCCTGGCTCGGCCGGGTACCGGGTGACGGTGTCCTCGACCACCGACGTCGGCGGGTCGGCCACCACCGTCGTGCCCGTCTACACCTTCTACCCGAACGGGACGATCGGCTATCCGGTCCCCCCGGTCAGCGGCGTGCCGGTGACCGGTCGCGACATCCGCTGGCCGGACACTGCGGCCCTGGCGTCAGGAAAGGTCTACCACTCCGTGCTGCCCATCCAGGGCGGGAACGCGGACGTCACCGTCCAGGGCACGGGCACGACCTCGGTCAGCGTCCCGGCCGGCACCTACCAGGCCAGCGTGGTGAAGACCACCATCTCTGCGCAGGGGCAGACCATCGAGGTAACCATCTGGATCGCACAGGGCACCGGCCCGGTGAAGACCGAGGTGCTGATCCGCGCGCCGGGCGGGACCGGGCTCACCACGAACGAGCTGCTGTCCTTCACCAAGGCGGTCAGCGCGGTCGGAGACGGCAGCTGAACTTGGGCGGGGCAGGACCCGGGTGGGCCGCCGGGGCGGGAACCGAACCCGGACCTCATCTATTTGATCAACGACACGCCGATACCGACATCACCCAGGATCTCGGCTGGTCAACACTTCGAAACACGGCCTAGCGGGATTCCTCCGAACGGTCCTGGGCCCACAGCGTGTGGAACGTGCCTTCGCGGTCCGTACGGCGGTACGTGTGTGCGCCGAAGAAGTCGCGCAGGCCCTGGATCAGGGCGGCGGGCAGGCGTTCGGCCCGCAGCGCGTCGTAGTAGGCCAGGGCGGCGGAGAAGCCGGGGACGGGAATGCCGATCTGGGTCGCGGTGACGATCACGTGGCGCCAGGCCTCCTGGGCGACGGCGAGGTCCTTGACGAACTCGTCGTCCACCAGCAGCGTGGCCAGTTCTGAGTCGTTCTCGTAGGCGGCGCGGATCCGGTCAAGGAACGCGGCCCGGATGATGCAGCCGCCGCGCCAGATCGTCGCGATCTTGCCCAGGTCCAGGTCCCAGCCGTACTCGCGGCTGCCAACGTCCATCATGTGCCAGCCTTGGGCGTAGGAGACCAGCTTGGACGCGTACAGGGCCTGCTCGACCTGGTCGGCGAACCTGGCTCCGTCGACGCGGCCGTGGCGCCCGGGCAGGCCGCGGGCGGCGCGGCGCAGGTCCGCGTGGCCGGACAGCGACCGGGCGAAGACCGCTTCCGCGATGCCGCTCACCGGCACGCCCAGGTCCAGCGCGTCCTGGACGGTCCAGCGGCCGGTCCCCTTCTGTTCGGCCTGGTCGAGCACGACGTCGACGAAGGGCTGGTTCGTGCTGGCGTCGGTGTGAGCCAGGACCTCGGCGGTGATCTCGATCAGGTAGGAGTCGAGCCGGCCGGTGTTCCAGGTCCTGAAGGTTTCGGCGATCCGCGCGGGCGTCATGCCGGCGCCGTGCCTGAGCAGGTCGTAGGCCTCGGCGATGAGCTGCATGTCGGCGTACTCGATGCCGTTGTGCACCATCTTGACGAAGTGGCCGGCCCCGTCCGGCCCGATGTGCGTGCAGCACGGGGTGCCGTCCACGTGCGCACTGATCGTCTCGAGCATCGGGCCAAGGCTGGCGTAGGACTCCTGGCTTCCGCCAGGCATGATGCTCGGGCCGTTGAGCGCGCCCTCCTCGCCGCCGGAGACGCCCATGCCGACGAAGTGCAGGTTCTGGTCCCTGAGCTTGGCTTCGCGGCGGCGGGTGTCGTGGAAGTGCGCGTTGCCGCCGTCGATGATCATGTCGCCGTCTTCGAGCAGCGGGGCGAACTCGTCGATCACCGCGTCGGTGGCAGGGCCGGCGTTGACCATGATGACCAGGCGGCGGGGGCGCTCGAGGGCCTGCACGAACTCCTGCGCGGTCTGAGCCGGGACGAAGTTCCCCTCGTGGCCGAACTGGTCGACTATGGCCGTGGTGCGGGAGGTGGTCCGGTTGTGCAGGGCCACGGTGTATCCGTGCCGGGCGAAGTTGCGGGCCAGGTTCC
>Ga0070699_100004200_pt1 | contig 12743 bp, 8 predicted proteins | sample KBSK1503metaG_FD_65473 | JGI IMG/M metagenome (GOLD analysis project Ga0070699, IMG submission 65473) | Corn, switchgrass and miscanthus rhizosphere microbial communities from Kellogg Biological Station, Michigan, USA - KBS K1-50-3 metaG | ecosystem: Host-associated > Plants > Roots >...
CGATCCGGATCGAATTCGGCGAGCATCGCCTCGAACGCAGCGCGCACGCCGGCGAGCATGGCCATCTGATGGTTACGAACGTCGTCGAAGGCGTCTTCGAACGCCTTCACGGGCTCGAAGAAGGCCGGGTTGCGCTTGACCAGCAGGTTGTGGAGCGCGTCGTCCACGTTGGCCGAGAACTTGAGCGGGTTGTTCTCCTTCGGCTTGAACGTGGTCGTGCGCATCCGGAACTCCTCCTTGATGCGCTGCCGGGCCTGGAGCACGTCCATCACGCCCGAGACGACGATGCGGAGGATCTGACCGAAGCTGCGCGCGAGCTCGGGCGTCGTCGTGACGTCGCGGATGCCTGCCTGGCGCAGCACGGTGCTCAGAAGCACGTCCTGACCGGCGGGCGATGCGGGCACGCGCTTCGCTGGCGGCGTCGTGCGCGAGGGCGGTGGCGGCGTCGCGCTCCGCGGCGAAACGGGGATCACCGGAGCCGATGGCCCAGCGGCGGCGCGCCGCAGATACTGGCTGTCGGAGACCAGCGGGTCGTAGTCGTCGGGGATGGCGCCGCCCTGCGCCGGTGGCGCGGCTGGCGGGGGCGCCTGGATCGCTGGCGCGGCGTAGGGTTCCGCAAGAACGGAGCTCGCCGCCAGATGTTCCGCCCGAGGCACGTGCACGTGCGCGGACGGCTGAACAGCTGGATCGAGTCCCAGCAGCATCATCGGATCGACCGCACCGGTCGCCATCGGTTCGCCGAGGATGTCGGACGAGCGCGGAACGACAGGCTCGCGCGCTGATGGCGGCGGCGCGCCGAACGGATCGTCGATGCGAAACGGGTCGTCGATGCCGGCCGCAGCGACTGCCGCTTCATCAATGGACGCGCGGATTTCGTACGGCTCGATCGAAATGCAATCGCCCTGCGTCAGCGCCTGCGGCTGGTTCTTCGTGAGGCGGCTCTGGTTGATGAACACCCCGTTGGTGCTCGTGTCCTCGATATAGAAGGTGTTCCCCTTGCACCTGATGCGCGCGTGATGGCTCGAGATATACGGGTCGGGCAGCACCCAGTCGTTGTCAGGGAGGCGCCCGATAGTGCCGCCGTCGGCACCGAACACCTTTCGATGGGCGGGCCCGAGCTTGGCCGCCTGCGGCCCGATGACTTCCAGGGTCAGGGTCATGGTGTTGCGGGGGACGCGTTCTGATAGAACACGAGGAAACGTGGGGCGAAGGCTCGTGAATCGGGAGTGAACTGCGAGTTCAGCCGCTTGCAGGCGTCGACCTCGGCAAGCGCCCGCGTCTTGAGCGCCTGGTCCTTCTCACCCGACCGGACGAACAGGTGATACAGGGCGGCCGCGCGGAACAGATGCACGTGCAGCTGCAGCGGCGCGTCGGTGAGCGTATTGGAATCGAGCGTCGCGAGCGCCTGCTGGTACTCGCCCGCGAAGAACTGGCGCGCGCCGTCTTCGAGCGCTTCCTGGACGCCACGGGTCCTCAACGAGAGCGGCCCGAAGTAGGTGACGAGCTTGTCGAGGTCGGTGCGCGCCTCGGCGGCGAGCCGCGCGGCGTCCTTGAGGCTGCCGGCGTTCTGGCTCTTCTGCGCCGCCTCGACGCGCCGTCGAATCGTGGTGACGCGCTTCTCCAGCGCATCGCGCTGCGACTGCACGTCAGGCGTGACCTTGTCGGGCTTGTCGCGGAACAGCGTGCCGAGCGTCGCGAGCGAAGAATCGAGGAACGACAGCGCTTCTGAGGCCGCCGCCCCCGCGTCCGCCAGCTCGTGTTCGAGCGCGCCCCGGGCGATCTTCATCGCCTCGTTCAACACCTGCTCGAGGATGGCTGCTGCCTGCTGCGCGGACTGCGACGCTTCACTGACGGCCGTGATGTTCTGCGACCGCTCGCCGGATGTCAGCTGGTTCCGCGCGCGCGTCAGCAGGTCGCGTCCGCCCTGGCGGGAGGTACCAAGTGCCTGGGGCAGCGTGGTCTTCAGGGCGTCGATGGCGCGGTCGTTCGACTCGGCGCCGTTGATGATCTGCTCCACCTCGCGGGCCTGCCGCTGGACCGTGCTGAGGTTTTCGATGCTCGCATTCAGAGCGTTCTCGAGCGCACGAAGGCCGTTCGACGCCCGGATTGCGGCCGCGCGAGCGGCCTCGAAATCCGCGGCGGACCTCGCACGCGTGCCGCTGTCGAGCCTCGTCCGCGCCGTCACCAGATCGTTGCCGATACGCGCGTACTGCTCGCGCAACTCCTGACGCCACGCATCGGCGTTGCCCAGCTTCGTGATGCGTTCGGCAAGCGCGTTCGCCTCGTCCACGGCCTGTTTCGCGGACGCCGACTGCGTGTTGAATTCGGCGGGCGGGAGGACGCCACGCATCGCGCAGAGCCGATAGCCGGTCGTCATGAACCCTTTGAACTCGCGCACCGTACCGACGACGGGCTGCTGGTCCGAGATCGCCCACTCCGTGACGGCGCCCGCGCAGTCGTTGAGGTTGTAGAGCGCCTCGCCGAGGAAGTAGTGCGGCAGGTACTCCGTGCCACCGCGAAGAAAGCCGCCTCCCACTTTGCGTGGCGCTTCCTTTGGATCGTTCGCGATCGCCTGGCGCATTTCGGTCACGACCGCGTTCCAGTTCTTCTTGTCTCTCGCCTCGAGACCGCGCCTGAACGCGTCGTCCTTGTCCTGCGCGAAAGCGGCCGAGGGCCAGAGGCTCGCAAGGAGTAGCGCGGCAGCGCCAACACGGCCCCTATTCCACGTGGACGCAATCATGGGTTCGCTCCTGGCGGCGCCGGCGACTGCGCGGCTGCAGGCTGTACCTGTGGTTGTGCCTCTGACGCGGCGGCGTTCTCTGGCGCGGGCACCGGTTCGGCCGGAGTGGACGCGGTGAGGTACTGCTCGAAGTAACCCTCAGGCGTCATGGCCTGGAACCGCACCAGTGGCGCGACGTTCGATCCGTTTGGATCGACGCGAACCGTGATCCGCTGCGTCTGTGATTCCGGCGGTGGGCCGGTCACTGTCACCTGGTAGGTGCCCGACGGCACACTGATCGACAGCGGCGTCGACGCAAGAGATGGCAACGGCAGGCGTTCGCCCTTTTGCGTTTCAATCGCTGCGACCGTACCCCACGGTGCGGCGTCGATCACGAGCGTCCCGGCTGGAGGAATCACGGTGAGCCGCACGACGACGACCGCTGCGGCCACGGCAACAAGGAGCGCGAGGATCACCCCGCCCCACACCATCTGCTGCGTGCGAGTCGTGGGGAGCGTCGGCCGCCATGTCGGAATGATCGCTCGACCCCAGTTCCGTACCGCCGGCGCTGACGCGCGAACACGCGCGACGATCGCCCCGACCGCGAGCGACGAGCGCTGCAGGCCGGCTGCGGTTGCCGTCCGCATCCGCGTCAGCAGCGACGGTCCCGGCGGCCGAACCGGTCGCGGGGGCGCTTTTGGTGCCTGTGCCTTCTGTGTTGGCGCCTTTGGGGCCTCTGTCTTTCGCGCGCGCGGTGCCTCTACCGGCTTCGGCGCCGCGGCCGGAGGCGCCGCTGCTGGCGCAGCAGGTGCCGAGGTCTTTCGCGGCGCGAGTATCGTCGGTGCGTACTGCGGACCCTCGGACACCGGTTCGAACGCCTCGTCGAGCTCGCCGGCGTCCTCGTCGGGCGCCGCGATGGCCGCGTCCTCTTCTTCTTCAACCACCGCCTGACGTGCGGCGAAGGCCGCCGTAATCTGCTGTTCCAGCTCGAGCGCGCCGGGGTGGTGCTCGTCGAAGGTCAGCGCCTGCTGGCAGAACTCGAGCGCCATGTCCAGATCGCCGCCCGCGAGCAGCGTCCGCCCCTGCGCGAGCGCGGCCTCGAGCTGCGCGAGACGCCGCCGTGCGAGGGCGTCGCGATCGGCGGTCGGCGGCGGCGTGGCGACGCTGACCGCGTCAGTTGTTGGACGCCGGCCCGGCGCGGGCCCGGACGCCTTGCGCGGCGCAGGGGTTTCACGAATCAGGACCGTCGGGGCGACGATCGGCGCACTGTCGTCCTCGAACCTCTTCCGGACGCGGCTCACCGCGACGCGGAACGACTCCGCGTCCGGGAAGCGCTCATCCACGTTCTTCTTGAGCGCGCGCTCGATGATTGGCAGGACCTCGGGGTTGAGATCGGGCACGAGGCGCGGAAGCGGAACAGGATCCTTGTGGAGGATGCGATGCGTGATGGCCGGACCGGTGTCGCCGGGAAAGGCCTCGGTGTAGGCGAGCAGCTCGTAGAAGACGACGCCGATCGAAAACAGGTCGGCGCGGCCGTCAACCTGCTCGCCGAGAATCTGCTCGGGCGCCATGTAGCCCGGCGTTCCGATGGTGTCGCGCGTGTTCGACACGGTGCCGAGCATCCGGGCGATCCCGAAGTCGAGCACCTTCAGGCGCCCCGACTTGTCGATCATCAGGTTCGCGGGCTTGATGTCGCGATGAATCACCGACATCCGGTGGGCGTAGCCGACCGCCGAGGCCAGCTCCTCCATCCACCGCATCTTGTCGGCCTGCGAGACAGGCGCCTTGCGGCGAATAAGCTCCGCCAGCGTTTCGCCCTTGATGTATTCCATGACGATGTACGGCTGCGACTCGTGATCGCCGAAGTCGTGCACCGCGACGATGTGGGGATGCGCGAGGGCGGCGGCCGACCGCGCTTCGCGCACGAAACGCTCTCGGGCATCGGGGATGTCGAGATCGCTGGCGAAGACCTTGATGGCTACGAGCCGGCCGAGGATCGAATCGTGTGCGGCATAGACCGTGCCCATGCCGCCGCGTCCGAGCCTCCGCTGGATTTCGTACCGCCCTATCTGTGACCCTGGCTCGAACATCACGACTGCTCCCGGGGGGGAGTGGGGATATTCGGCGCCGACCTACCTGGACAGATGCGGGGAGGCGCACACTATACGCCTCGCGTTCCCCGATCGCCACTACCCGCGCAAGTTTTTTTCGTCAATACGGGGCGGCGTAGGTGTGTCGGCCTCGACTCGTCGCACTTCTCCCGCGGCGCGCGTATGAGACGCGTGCCAATTACCAATAGGTGATAACGACGCGTGGAGGCGAAGTGAACAGAGAGAGAAAGAGTGGCCGGCTAGGCGGGGTGTGTTTCGAAGCTGCGGCGCCGCATCGGGCCCCATCCGCCCTTACCCGCAATCGCCTGGACCGTCCCGACACAACCCCACCAGGAATTGAGCTGCCGGTAACCGACGTTCTCGAGAAGCGCGGCGATGACGAGGAGCGCCAGGTCACGCCCCCGAACGTACCGCCGGGTCGCGATGTCGCTGAGGAGCACGGCGAGAAGCGTCGCCGCGGCGCCGAACAAAATTGAAACTGCCAGGAGCGCCCGGTAGTGCGCCCAGTTGAGGAACCCGAAGATGACCGCAAACGTGGTGATCACGTAGCCCGACACCTCCAGCAGCGGCCCGATGCCTTCGAAGATGGTGGTGTACGGGAGTACACCAAGGCCCACGATGCCGAGGCGCGGATTGCCGATCGCGCGTCGATGACGCCAGAGTACCTGCAGTAGCCCCCGCCGCCAGCGGCAGCGCTGCGATCGCAGCGACGCCAGGTCCTCGGGCGCCTGTGTCCAGCACATCGGAAGCGGAATGAACGCGATCCGGGCCGGCCGCCGTCGCAACCTGTAGAACGTCTGCAGCCGGAGTGTCAGGTCCATGTCTTCGCCAATGGCGGTCGGGTCGTACCCGCCGACCTCGACGGCCGCGTTGCGTCGGAACAGGCCGAAGGCGCCGGAAATGATGGTGACGCCGTTGCGCGAGGCGCACGCGATGCGGAAGAGCAGAAAGCTCCGCATGTACTCGACGATCTGGAACCGCGCCAGCCAGCTTCGGGGCATCGTCACGTCGATGATGCGGCCATGTTCGATGCGGCACCCGTTGGCAATCCCCACGTAGGCGCCGGCGGCGATGGTGGAAGGATCCTCGAGAAACGGCAGCACCGCCCGGCTCAACGCGTCCGGCTCGAGCACGGTGTCCGCGTCGATCACGAGCACGAGGAGGCCCGAGGCGGCGTTGATGCCGGCGTTGGCTGCGTCGGCCTTGCACCCGCCGTTCTCCTTGTCGATGACGACGAGGCCGGGCTCGGCAATCGACCGGTACACGCCGCGCACGGGCGCGGTGGGCAGCGGCTGCGCAAAGGCCAGCGGCGCAGGCAGCATCTGGAACGTGCGGCGCAGGACCTCGAGCGTTTGGTCGGACGACCCGTCGTTGACCACGACGATTTCGCGAGCCTCGTAGTCGAGGGCGAGAAGCGCCCGCACGCTTTCGACGATCGTCAGTGCCTCGTTGCAGGCGGGCACGACGATCGAGACGAGCGGCGGCGACGTCAGGCGGGTGGCAAGCGCCCGGGCGCGAGGGGTGCGCCGATGCTGATAGCGCCACACGTAGTGGGTCGCGACACCGCCCATCGCGATCTGTGAGGCGTTCCAGAGCGCGAAATACGCGGTGACCAGGAGTGAGAAGACGGTGACAGCGGCGAACAGGATGTTCACCGCGCGGCTTCCCACAGCATCTGGCGTGCGAGCACACCCGCGAGATCCGTGCGCGCCGCGTATGCCTTGAGCGGGCCGAGGCCCGCCTCGTGCATCGATTGCAGCGACCGTGCGGCCCTGACCGCCACCGACCAGGTGTCGTCCAGGTGTTGTGCGAGATGGGACGCCGCGTCGCCGCCGCCGGTCCATCCGTGAAGCGCATCCGCAGCCATCGCGCGCACGGGCGCTTCCCTGCTCTCGAGGGCGCTGATGGCGAGCGCGGCGGACGGCTCGTCGAGCCCGACATGCGCGAGTGCTTCAAAGGCGGCCGCGCGGACGGCCGGCCTCTGGTCGCCGGTCCACCGGCACAACGCGGGCCGCGACCGTGGCGTTCCACAGACGGCGAGCACGTGCGCATAGCTGATGCGGTGCTCTTCATCGCCCCGCGCCAGCTCCAGGATGAGCGGTTCGCAGCGCGCCCCGAACGCCGCGAGCGCCGCCATCCGGCGGCCACGCTGCAACGATGCATCGTCGAGCCGCTCGACGATCACGGGAAGTGCGGCGGGGTCCTGCATGTCCGCCAACGCGTCGAGCGCGGCCCCTCGCACGTCGGTATGGTCATCGTCGAGCGCGGCGATGACCACGTCGAGGTGATCCCGCTGCTGAATCAACCCGAGCGCGCGCAGCGCGAGCGCGCGCCGCCACCACCTGCGGCTCCCGACGAACCGATCGGCAATCGGCAGCAGCGACATCTCACGTACGATCTCGCGCGTGGCGGCGATGCGCCCGGGATCGCGGTCGTCGATGAGCGGGGTTATCAGCAGCGTGGCGATCTTCACGAGGTCCCGGGTTGGACTCTGTCTCAGCGCCTGCCGCGCGTCCATGTCGCCTTCGAGCGCGCGGGCGATGAGCGGACCGTAGTGCCGTTCGAAGCCTCGACGCTGCTTCTCGCGCCACGCATGCCCGACGCGCCCCGCCACGACCGCCGACAGCATCGATACGGCGAGAAACGCGCCGACCCAGACCATGAGGATCGCGAGGCGCTCGAACGCCAGCAGCACGTCGATCATGGGATCGTCTGGACGATCGAGAGGTTGAGCCGGTCAACTCTCGTCTGGTTCGACCGCATCTCGTGCTCCCACGTCGTCGAGATCCACGTCAATGACGGCATCTCGATGCGCACGCCGGCAGCGGCAGTGGTTATGCCGAGTGAGCCGAGGCGAACCGGCGTCACCAGGTCGAAACTCTCGATCCCGTACGCGTACACAGCATTGAGGGCAACGCGCCGCCAGCCGCGCCAGGTCTCGCGCACCATCACCGAGTGATCACCACGGGACTGGCCTGATTGATCGAACACCGACCGCGTGTAGATGTATCGCGTGTCGAGGCGCCATCGCCCGCCGGGGTCCCAGGCGAACTGTGGAAATGCGGCGAGGATGCGTTCGCTCGGGAAGGCGAACCGTCGCACACCACCGCCGATCTCGAACGCGCCCGCGTAGTGCGTGAGCCCGGCTGACAGATCGGTGGTCGGGAGCGCGAGGTTGTCCGGGCCGCCGAGCGCGTGAAGCTCCGCGGTGGTCGAGCGCGCGGCTCGCCAGACGAGACCGCCGCCGCCGAGCGCATCCGAATAGCCGGTCCCCTGCTGCATCCTGCCGATGGCGTCGATGCGCAGCCGTGGCGCGACGCGGATGCCGGCGCCGATCGAACCCGACTGCACGCCCGCTCCCGGAGCGCCACCCTGCGTGAAGCCCTCGAACGCGAGCGAATGGCGGTAGACGCGCGCGACCGCTTCGTATCCCGACGTGATGTCCGGGTCGCGCGGCGCAAGCGCGTGGGCGCGACGCAGATAGTCGAGGGCGCGCCGGTCGTCGCCGACGCGGCGGTACGCTCGGCCGAGCGCGCCGAAGAGATCGGAGTTCTCGCCGGTGTTGCGTTCGACGTCGGTGAGAATCGCGAGCGCCTCCTCCAACTTCCCCCTCCGAATCAGTACGCTCGCGAGGCCGATGCGCACATCGACATCCTCGGGATGCTCCCGGAGAACCGAACGAAAGCCGGCTTCAGCCTCCGCGAGACGCCCGAGACGCAGCTCGAGGCGCGCCACCCACACTCGCGCCTCGACGTCGGTCGGGTCCTGTCCGGCGAGGCGAACGAAGATTTCCATCGCCTCGACCGTTTTCCCCGAGCGCGCCAGTTGTTCAGCGCGGCTGCGATCCGTCGAGGGCGACTGCAACGCTGCGGTCAGGGCGAGCGTGGTCACGAGCATCCCGAGCACATGCGCCTCCTCGAACGACGCGAGGCATGTGGCGTGCCCGGCGGCCCGACGCCGGTGAGACAACCACCGGCTCGAGCTCGTGTTGAGCTGCCGGCGCGCGACGGACCACCGTCGCCCGATCGCGGAATGTGGTGAGCAGCGCGAGACATTCTGCCGGCGCGCGACGCAGAGAGCGCCGCAGGAGCTGCGTCAGGCTGGCCGGCGGCTTGCGCTGCCCTTCGGAATGCACTGGCTTGCCACGCTCTCACATAGACATGACCATCGATGGCGCCGCCGGGTGGCGGTGCTGTGCGCGATGCTGATCGCGCCGGGCAACGGCGTCGCCGATCTCGCGCTCGCGGCCGCCGCGGCGCAGGAGCCCTCAACGCAGGACGAGAGCCCGCGGATTCCGCCCGATCAACTGGACTCCCTCGTCGCGCCGATCGCCCTCTACCCCGATCCATTGCTCGCGCAGACGCTGGCAGCGTCGACGTACCCGCTCGAGCTGATGCAGCTGCAGCAGTGGCTTGCGAAAAACCCGGGGCTCAAGGACAAGGCGCTGGCTGATGCCGCCGGGAAACAGCCGTGGGACCCGAGCGTCCAGGCGATGGCGGCGCTGCCCGACGTGGTCAAGTGGCTCGTGGGCGACATTCAGTGGACGACGGACCTGGGCAACGCATTCCTCGCGCAGCAGAGCGACGTCATGGACGCCGTCCAGCGGATGCGCGAGAAGGCGCAGCAGACCGGCAATCTGAAATCGTCGCCGCAACAGAAAGTGGAGACGCAGGTCGTCGAAAGCAAAGAAGTGATCGTGATCCAGCAATCCGATCCGGAGGTCGTCTACGTTCCGTCGTACAACCCGACGGTCGTGTACGGGCCGCCGATCTATCCGTACCCGCCGATCTACTATCCGCCGGCCGGTTACTACGCCGCGGGCGCGGCCATCTCCTTCGGCATCGGCGTGGCGATGGGCGCGGCCTGGGGTGGCGGCTGGGGCTGGAACGCCGGCTGGGGCCATAACGACATCACGATCAACAACAACAACAACTTCAACCGCAACGCGAACATCAACGGCGGCAATCGCGTCAACGCCCGCACCGGCAGCTGGCAGCACAACGCGCAGCATCGCGGCGGTGCGCCCTATGGCAATCGCGCCACCGCGAACAGGTACGGCGGCACGGCACGCGGCGACTCGCTGGCGAACCGGCAGGCGGGCGCGCGCCAGCAACTCAGTCAGCAGGGCGGAAACCTGCGCAGCGGCGCGGTGGGGACGACTGGCGCGCGCGATCGCGCGGCCACGGCCGGCGCCGGAAACCGCGCCGGCACCGGCGACTTCGCGAACCGCGCCGGCGCCGCCGGCGTCGGCGATCGTGCGGCAGGCGGCGCGGATCGCGTCGGCAGCCGCGATCTCTCGAGGAGCGGCGCGGGTGGAGATCGGGGCGCGTTTGGCGGCGGCTCGGGCGGCTTCAACGGCTCGAGCGCGCGCGCGAGCAGCAATCGTGGCTCGTCGAGCATGCATTCGAGGGGTTCGTCGGGCTCATTTGGTGGTGGCGGCGGCGGAGGCCGGAGCCGTGGCGGCGGTGGCAGCCGTGGTGGAGGGCGTCGATGAAACGAATCATGAACAGATGCTGGATGGCGAGCGCGGCGGCGTGGCTCTGCCTGACCACGATCGGTTCACCTGCCGCCGCGGCAGGCATCAGGAGCTTCGACAGCCCGACGCAGGCCGCCGACGCGCTCGTCGCCGCGGCGACGACGTACGACGTCGCAGCGCTCGAGGCGCTGTTCGGGCCGTCGTTCAGCAACGTCGTGCTGTCCGGTGAGGACGCACAGGATCGTCAGCGCGCCGCGGATTTCGTGGCAAAGGCCAACGAGAAGCACAGCATCACCGTCGATCCGAAAGTTCGAACCCGCGCGTTTCTCCTGATCGGAGACGAGGACTGGCCGTTCCCGATCCCGATCGTGAAGCGTGGCGCCAGGTGGATCTTCGACACCGACGCCGGCCGTCAGGAGCTTCTGTATCGCCGCATCGGCGGCAACGAGCTGGATGCGATTCAGATCTGCCGCGGCTACGTCGAGGCGCAACACGAGTACGCGCTCGAGAAGCACGAGGGGTTCCACGTGAACCAGTACGCGCAACGGATCATCAGCACACCGGGCACGCAGGATGGCCTCGCCTGGCAGAAGAGCGACGGCACCTGGGACGGTCCGATCGGTGAAGCGATTGCGCGTGTCATCGAGCTGGGCTACAGCAAGCGGACGGAGCCGTACCATGGCTACTTCTTCAAGGTCCTGAAAGGTCAGGGTCCTGCCGCACCGCTCGGCGAGATGGACTTCGTCATCAACGGTGCGATGATCGGCGGCTTCGCGCTGGTCGCCGCTCCGGCCCAGTACGGCGTGACCGGCGTCAAGACCTTCATCGTCAGCCACGACGGCGTCGTCTACGAGAAGGATCTCGGCGAGGGCTCGCTCGGCGCGTTCGAGAAGATCGAACGATTCAACCCGGATCGCAGCTGGACACCGGTCACGCAGCCGGAATAGAAGCCGCCTCCCCTTCAGGCCCGCGCTCGCTCACCGGCACCCACCTCCGGTCGCGCGGGCCGATGTACTCGGACTGGGGCCGGATGATGCGGTTGTCCTGGCGCTGCTCGAACGCGTGAGCGATCCAGCCGCTCACGCGGCTCATCGCAAACGTCGGCGTAAACAGCTCGACGTCCAGTCCGAGGCCGTGCAGCAGCAGCGCCGTGTAGAACTCCATGTTGGTCTGCAGCCGCCGGCCGGGCTTGTACTCCTCGAGCAGGCGCAGCGCCTCGGCTTCCACGGCGCGAGCCAGCGTATAGAGCGCCATGTCACCGCCGCGTGTGAACAGGCGTTCGGCGGCCCTCGCGAGTACGTCCGCCCTCGGGTCGCGCACCTTGTAGACGCGATGGCCGAACCCCATCAGCTTTTCGCCGTGCTCGATCTTCCGGCGCAGGACAGCCTCGGCGCGGCCTGCCTCACCGATCTCGAACACCATGTCGAGCGCCGGCCCCGGCGCCCCGCCGTGGAGCGGACCCTTGAGCGCGCCTATGCCGCCGACCACCGCGGATACGAGATCTGACCCGGTCGACGTGATGACCCGCGCGGTGAACGTCGACGCATTCAGCCCGTGATCGATCACCGTGTTGAGGTAGGTCTCCAGCGCTCTGACACGTTCCGCGTCCGGGATGTCGCCGCCCAGCATGTAGAGGAAGTTCGCGGCATGACCGAGATCGCTCCGCGGCGCGATGGGCTCGTGGCCGTTCCGCAGGCGCCAGTGTGACGCGACGATCGTCGGCACACGCGCGACGAGACCCGTCGCCTCGTCCGATTCGAGCGACAGCGTTCCCGCGGCGACGCGCAGCGCGTCCATCGTGGACATGTCGCGCCGCGCGCACTCGCGCAGCAACGCGACGGTCGCGTCAGGCAGGCGGCGAACCGCCGCGAGCGCCTCGCGGAATCGTTCGAGCTGGCCCGCCGCCGGCAGGGTGCCGTGCCACAGCAGCCAGGTGGTTTCCTCGAAGGTGGCGTGCGCCGCAAGCTCTTCGACCGGATATCCGGCAATCACCAGCTCGCCGCGCTCGCCGTCGACGTGACTGAGTCGCGTGGTGGCCGCGACGACGCCTTCCAATCCTTTGTTGCCCAACGCCGTGTTGCCCATGCCCCAACCGTAGCTGTAGATGTATGATGGTGTCAATGTTGATTGAACAATCAATATGACGACGCCATCGTGGATGTCCGCGTCCGAGGCGTCGCGCCTCCTCGGGGTGACGCGCGCGACGCTGTACGCCTACGTCAGCCGCGGCTTCGTCCGCTCGCAGGCGGCATCCGGCTCGACGCGCGAGCGGATGTATTCGCGCGAGGACGTCGAGCGGCTGCGGCAACGAACCGAGGAGCGCCGCGCGCCCGACAAGGCTGCCGCCCGCGCGCTGCACTGGGGCATGCCGATCCTCGAGTCGTCTATCGCATTGATTGACGGCTCGCGGTTGTACTACCGCGGGCTCGATGCGGCG
>Ga0070699_100004201_pt1 | contig 12742 bp, 8 predicted proteins | sample KBSK1503metaG_FD_65473 | JGI IMG/M metagenome (GOLD analysis project Ga0070699, IMG submission 65473) | Corn, switchgrass and miscanthus rhizosphere microbial communities from Kellogg Biological Station, Michigan, USA - KBS K1-50-3 metaG | ecosystem: Host-associated > Plants > Roots >...
GGCTCGCCGACCGGGCCGCGTCCCTGCTCGAGAATCCCTTCGTCCAGGAGTCCTACCTCGGGGGCGCCGCGTGACGCCGGCCAAGCGGGGCCGTTCCGCTGGGTCCCTCCGGGAGCTTCCGTCGGTGGAGTCGCTCCTCGCCACGCCGGCCCTCCGCGCGGCCCTGGTCCGGGCGCCCCGGCCGCTCGTCTTAACGGAGACGCGGGCCGCCGTGCAAGGGCATCGCGACGCGCTTCGCCGTGGCCGGATCCAGACGCCGCCGAGCGTCGAGGCGATCGCCGCGGAGGCCGCGCGCCGCGTCGAGGAGGCGATTCGCCCGAGCCTCCGGCCGGTCCTGAACGCGACCGGGGTCATCCTGCACACGAACCTGGGCCGCGCCCCGCTGGCCGAGGAGGCGGTCCTGGCCGTGCTCTCGGCAGCGCGCCACTACACGAACGTCGAGCTGACGCTCGACACCGGGAGCCGCGGATCGAGGATGGCCCACCTGGAGCCGCTCCTTCGCGAGCTTCTGGGCGCGCCGGCGGCGCTCGTCGTCAACAACAACGCCGCCGCGATGCTCCTCGCGCTCAACACGGTGGCCTCGGGCAAGGAGGCGGTCGTCTCGCGCGGCCAGCTGGTCGAGATCGGGGGCTCCTTCCGGATCCCCGAGATCCTCGAGCGCGCCGGCGCCACCCTGCGCGAGGTCGGCACCACCAACAAGACCCGCGTTCGCGACTACGAGCGTGCGATCGGTCCCCGGACGGGCGTCCTCCTGAACGTGCACCGGAGCAACTTCGCGATCGTCGGGTTTTCGGAGGACGCCTCCCGCGCGGAACTCGTTCGGCTGGCCCGCCGGAAGCGGATTCCGCTGCTCGAGGACGTGGGAAGCGGCGCCTTGGTCGATCTCACGCCCTTCGGCCTCCCGGCCGAGCCCCGGATGCAGGAAGCGCTCGCGGCCGGCGTGCCGCTCGTCTGCGCGAGCGGGGACAAGCTCCTCGGTGGGCCGCAGGCGGGGATTCTCGCCGGCTCGAAAACGCTCATCGCCGCGTGCCGGGCGAATCCGATGGCCCGCGCGCTTCGGGTCGACAAGCTGACGCTCGCGGCGCTCGAGGCGACCCTACGGCTCTATCGCGATCCGGAGTCGCTCGCGACCTCGATTCCCGTGCTTCGAATGCTCGGGGAAGCTCCGGCCACCGTTCGCGCGCGCGCGCGGCGCGTGCTTCGCGCGCTCGGCGCGGAACGCGCTGTTAAGACGGGCGCGGAGGTGATAGCCTGCACCGGCGAGGTGGGCGGCGGCGCCATGCCGCTCGCGCGCGTTCCATCGTTCGCGCTGGCTCTTCGATCGCCGAGCGGTCGAGTGGAGGATCTCTCTCGCGCGCTGCGCCTCGCCGCCGACCCGGTCTTGGGCCGCATCGAGGCCAATCGGCTCCTGCTGGACATGCGAACCGTGACCTCCCGCGAAACGCCGCGCCTGATCGCGACGCTCTCGCGGGTCCTGGACGAGGTGTAGGACGATCGTGGCGACCGAAACAGATCTGGAGCGCTACGCCGATCCGCAGGCCTTCGCGCGGGAAGTGAACCTTCCGCTCCTGGGCGTGGCGCGGATCGCTCCCGTTCCGTCCGGCGCGAGCCTGAGCACCCTCCTCTCCGCTTCCGCGGGCAGCGCGCTCACGGCCGTCGTGGACGGGCTCGCCGAGACGCGCCAATCGCTCACCCTTCGCACGCTCCTCCTCGCGGGATTCCCGCACGACCCCGAGTGCTTCGCCGTCGGGCTCGCGATCGGTCGCGAGTGGAGTCGCCGCGGCCTTCGGGTGGCGATCGTCGACCTCGACTTCTGGAATCCCAGCGTGTGGCGCTCCGGAGCGCATCCCAACGAGGGATTCGTCGACGTGCTCGAGTACGGGTGCTCGATCGGCCGCGTGGCCTGGGAGATCGTGGCCGACCAACTCTGGCTCATCGGGCCGGGAAGCCATCCGCCCGACGAGGAGCGCATCGTCGATCATCCCGACTGGCCCCGCGCCGCGCGGGTTCTCGCGATGAAGGCCGACGTCACGCTCTTCGTGGCGCCCCTGCTCGACCGGCGCGGATTCACCGGAAAGCTCTCGAAGCTCGTGGACGGGGCCCTCCTGATCGCCTCCGTCGAACGCACGGCGCGCGCCGATCTCAGGGACGCGTTCCTGGAACTCTGGGGTTCCGACGCGCCCATGATCGGGTGCGTCGGGATCGAGTCGGTGCCCGTCGCGCGGCCCGCGCCGAAGCGCGCGGGATCCGACGTGAGTGCCGCCGCCGACGCGCCGATCGAGTCCCCGGCCGTCGCTCGTTCCAACCCGGCCGCCGCCGAGCCCGCCGCTCCCGCCGCGCGCGCCGCTTCCGCCGCGCGCGAGGCCGTCGTCCCGCCGGCTCCACCGACCCCGCCGGCCCCCGCAACTGCGGGCCCGCGTGAGGCTCCTCTCGATTCTTCGGCTGCGACCGTGAGCCCGGAGGAGCGCGCGCTGGAGGCGGAACTGGAGCGAGAGGTTCGTCGCGGCGTCGTGAAACGCCCGCCGCTCCGCGGGGTCGGCCGATCCGCGGTCTGGATCGGCGTCGCGGTGGCGATCGCCGTTGGGGTCGGGATCGTTCGCCTGATGCAGACGCCCAGCCTCGGGCCGGAGACGGGCGCCGTGATTCAGAACCGGCAGGCCGGCGAGGATCCCGTCCGTTCCGCGACGCCTCCGATTCATGCCGGCCTCGCGAACGATCCGGCCGTGCATCCCGGCACCGAGCCGCCGGCCGCCGAGCCGCCGCGGACGGAGCCGCCGCCGACGGCCGCGACTTCGTCGGCGCCGAACACGGCCGCAACGCCGCCGAAGTCGCCGCCCGCCCGCACTCGATCCGAGGGCGACGGCTCGCTCCCCTATAGTGTGCACGTCGCTTCGTTCCGGTCCTCGGAGAAGGTGCAGGAAATCGTTCGTTCGCTGGCGATGAAGGGCCTCGACGCCTGGTACGAGCCGGCGAAGGACATGCCGGGCTGGCGCCGGGTCTTCGTCGGCCGCTTCGCGACCGAGGCCGAAGCCAAGGCCTACGCGACCTACCTCCTCGAGAGCCACTTCGTCGATCGCGCGAGCAGCTTCTCCGTCCCCGCGAGGTAAGCCTTGTTCCTCAAACGACTCGACATCCAAGGCTTCAAATCCTTCCCGCAACGAGTCCGCGTCGACTTCGGCCCGGGGATCACCTCGATCGTCGGCCCGAACGGGAGCGGCAAGACCAACATCGTCGAGGCGATCCGGTGGGTGCTCGGCGAGCAGAACATGCGGCACCTTCGCGGCGACACGTTGGAGGACGTGATCTTCACGGGATCCGCGCACCGGAAGCCGCTCGGCATGGCCGAGGTGGCCCTCACGATGTTCAACAACCGCGGGGTCCTCCCGTCCGAATACACGGAGCTGACCATTGCGCGGCGCACGTTCCGGAACGGGCAGAGCGAGTACAGCATCAACAAGAACCTCTGCCGTCTGAGGGACGTCCGGGACCTCTTCCTCGACACGGGCATGGGGTCGCATGCGTACTCGCTCATCGAGCGAGGGATGGTGGACAACGTCCTCTCCGACGAGTCCGGGCACCGGCGCTTCCTCTTCGAGGAAGCGGCGGGGATCATGCGGTACAAGACGCGAAAGAAGGAGGCGCTCCAGAAACTCGATCTGACGCTCACCGACCTGACCCGCGTCAACGACGTCGTCGGGGAAATCGAGCGTGAGGTCCGCTCCCTGGCCCGCCAGGTGGGGAAGGCACGGCGCTACGGCAGGCTGCGGGACGAGATCAAGGCGATCGATCTCGGTCTGGCCAAGGAAGACCACGACCGGTTCGCGTCGGGCACGGCCTCCCTTCGATCCGAGCGGCAGCGGATGGAGAACCGCCGCGCCGAACTCTCCGGACATCTCGCGCGTCACGAGGCCGAACTCGAAGAGTTGAAGCTCGAGCTCTTGAAGCGCGAAGGCGAAGTGCGACTGGCCCAGGAGGCGCTGGGAGAGCACGAGGCGAAGGGCGCGGCGCTCCTGAACGACGTCGCGGTGCTCCGCGAGCGGCGCACCAATCTCGCGGAGAAGCTGGAGCACGCCCGCTCGGAGGCGACGCGCCTCAAGGCGAGCGTCGAGGAAGTGCGGCTCGCGGCGACGCGGCTCACCGAGGAGCGCGCCCGTCTGGAGCGCGTTCAGGTGGAGACGGGAGGGCAGGAGCAGGCCCTCGCCGAGCGTCTCGTGGCGCTCGGGCCGGCGCTCGAGGAGCGCCGCGGCGCCCTGACCCAGCGAAAGCAGCTGAGCCTCGACCTCTTCCAGGCGCGCGTGCACCAGGAGTCGAGCGCGCGGGCGCTCCGCGGGAGGCACGAGGATCAGACGAAGCGACGCGAGGAGCTCCGCGCGCAGCTCGATTCGCTCGGCCGCGAGGCGGAGACGCTTCGTTCGACCCTCGATGAGATCGCGGCGGACCTCCGCGGCACCGCGGACGCCGTGGCGAAGGCGAAGCGGCGCGTCGAGGAGGCGACCGCCTCGATCGCGGGCGTCGAGTCGCGCATCGAGGCGCACGACGAGGTGGAGAAGCGCGCCCGCGAGGCCCACGCGGGGCTCGAGGCCCGCCACGCGACGCTGAAGGAACTCAAAGAGAGCTACGAAGGGTACGACCAGAGCGTTCGCTGGCTCGTCGCCGGACCGACCCGTCCCGCGCGGATCCTCGGAACGGTCGGGGACGTGCTCCACGCGTCGGGCGAGTGGCTCGCCGCGCTCGAGGCCGCGCTCGGAGAGGCGGTCCAGTTCATCGTGGCGGAGCGTTCGGACGCGGCGCTCCAGGCACTCGCGGCCCTCGAGCGGAGCGGCGAGGGGCGCGCGACGTTCGTGGCGCTCGACCGGCTCTCCCGCGCCCGCGTCGCGCCGCTCTCGGAAGAGCTTCTCTCAGCACCCGGCGTGCGGGGCCCGCTCCTCGAACACGTGCGCTTCGAGCCGGGCTACATCGCGCTGGCCGCCTTCTTCCTCTCCGGCATCGTCGTCGTCGACTCGATCCAGGTCGGTCTCGACCTGGTCGCCCGCTTCCCGGATCAGCGCCTCCACTTCGTCACCGTTCGCGGCGAGCGGGTCGTTGGACCGGGGATCGTCTACGGCGGAACCGGCGGCACCCGCGCCGGATCGGTTCTTCGGCGGGAGGATGAGTTGGGGGCGCTCGGCGAGGAGATCGGGCGCTCGGCCGCCGCGCTCGCGGAGACCGTTGCGGGCTCCGAAGCCCTCCGAAGCGAGCGCATGGGCTCCCAGGCCGAGCAGGAGCAGGCGGCCCGGGACCTCCGGGATTCCGAGCAGGCGCATCGCGCCCTCGAGGCGCGCCGCGCCGAACAGACGATTCGAGGGGACGCGATGGGGCAGGCGGCGGGCGCGGTCCGGACCGCGCTCGACTCGCTCGAGATCGAGATCGGGCGTACCGTTGGGGAGGCAGAAAAGGCCGAGGTCGCCCTCCAGAGCGCCGATCAAGAACGCGGTCGCGTGGACGAGATCCTGGCGCGGGAGGAGTCGGAGTTCCGGGCTCTGGAGCAGGAGCGGGAGCACCTGACCGCCCTCCACGCCGAGGCCCGCATCGAGGCCACCCGCTCGCGCACCGAGCACGAGTCGGCCCAGCGCGAGATCGAGCGGATGGGACTCGCCGCCGACGAGGCGGAGCGCGACATCCGAAGCCGCACCGAGGAGGCGTCCGAGACCGAGCGCCGGATCCAGGAGACCGCCGCCCTCTGCGTCCAGCGGGAAGACGAGCTGTCCCAAGAGATCGCGCACAAGGCGGACAAGGAGCTCGCGCTCTCGAAGACGCGGGAGCGCTTCGGGGAAGTGAAGGGGAAAGCGGACGATATCGAAGCGCGGACGCGCGACCTTCGCCGGGAGCACAACGAGCTGATCGAGCGGCTTCATCGGATCGAACTCGAGCAGGCGGAGACGGACGGTGAGCTCCGCCGCCTGGCCGAACGCGTCTGGAACGAGTACGAGATCGAGCTGGCCGCCTACGTGCCGGCGGACGCTACCGACGCCTCCGGCGCGGCGCTCGTGGAACTCGAGGAGGGCGACCTCGCGGACGCCGACGAGGGGCAAGTTCCCGACGAGGCGATCGTGGACCGCGCCGTCGCGGCCGGCGAGCCGGCCGCTCCCACGGTGCCGCTCGGCGCCGATGCCTCGCCCGAGGAACGACGCGACCGGCTCCGGACGCTTCAAGAGAAGCTCCGCGGGCTTGGCCCCGTGAACCTGCTCGCCGTCCAGGACTACGAGGAGCGACGGGAACGGCTCTCCTTCCTGACGGGCCAGCGGAAGGACTTGGACGATGCGCGCCAGCAGCTGCTCGAGGCCATCGAGAAGATCAACCAGACCGCCTCGGACCTCTTCTTGCGAACGTTCGCGCTCGTGAACGAGAACTTCCGGAAGGTCTTCACGTCGCTCTTCGAAGGGGGCGAGGCCGCGCTCCTCTTGACCGGCGACGATCCCCTCGAGGCCGAGATCGAGATCCTGGCGCGGCCGCGCGGCAAGAAGCCCCAGTCGATCTCGCTCCTGTCCGGGGGCGAGAAGGCCCTGACCGCGATCGCGCTTCTCTTCGCGATCTACCTGGTCAAGCCGAGCCCGTTCTGCATCCTGGACGAAGTCGACGCGCCGCTCGACGACGCGAACGTCGAGCGCTTCGTGCGCCTGCTCCGCGAATTCGCCGAGAAGACGCAATTCATCGTCGTGACGCACAACAAGAAGACGATGGAGGTCGCCGACGCGCTCTACGGCGTCACGATGCAGGAGCTGGGCGTTTCGAAGATCGTCTCGGTCCGGTGGAACCGCGACCGGGAGGATACGGAAGAGGCGCCCGCGATACCCGCGGAGTTGGAACAGGTCGAGTCGTAGCGCCGGTCGCCGCCGCTTCCGCCGTGGGATTCTTCGACAAGATCAAGCAGGGGCTCGGACGGACCCGCGACGCGCTCTTCGGCCAGGTCGCGGCGGTCTTCGCTCCGGATCACGAACTGACTCCGGAAGACTACGCGGCCCTGGAGACGGCGCTCCTCCGGGCCGACGTCGGCCCCGCCGCGACGGACCGGATCCTCGCCGGCGTCCGGACGCGGCTCACGGCGGCCGCGAAAGCGCGGGAGGCGGTCCCGACCCTAGACGCCCTCCGCTCGGAGATCGAGGCGTTGCTCGGCACCGCTCCGCCGCCGGATGCCGCTGCCCGCCCTCACGTCACGCTGATCGTCGGCGTCAACGGCACGGGCAAGACCACCACCATCGCGAAACTGGCGCGCCGGTACAAGGAGGCGGGGAATACCGTGCTCCTCGTGGCATGCGATACCTTCCGCGCCGCCGCGGCCGATCAGCTCCAGATCTGGGCCGAGCGATCGGGCGTGGAGATCCTTCGCCAGAAGGAGGGCGCGGATCCCGCCGCCGTCGCGTTCGATGGGATGGCGCGCGCCCAAAGCCGCGGCGTCGAGCGCGTGATCGTGGATACGGCCGGGCGGCTCCACGTGAAGGCGAACCTCATGGCCGAGCTGGAGAAGATTCGCCGCGTGATCGCGCGCGCGATGCCGGGCGCGCCGCACGAGACGCTCCTCGTGCTCGACGCGACGACGGGGCAGAATGGCCTGGCACAGGCCCTCGAATTCGAGAAGGCGGTGCCGCTCACGGGCGTCGTGCTCACGAAACTCGACGGAACCGCGAAGGGCGGCGTGGCGCTCGCGATCGCCGCGGCGACGCGGACGCCGATTCGATGGGTGGGCGTGGGAGAAGGGATGGACGACCTGCTGCCGTTCGATGCGAAGGAATTCGCCGCCGCGCTCACCGCTTCACAGGACTAGGCCCCGGAAGCCTCGGGCGCCGTCACTCTCCGGCGTACGTGATCTGATTCTTCCCGCGCTCCTTGGAGATCCGAAGATTCATGTTGGCGCGCGTCCAGAGCTCGTGGGCGAGCTTCTCGCGTCCGGCCCGGTCGAGCCCGCGCGTCCGGTCGACGTTCAGCGGCACGTCCGCCGGGAACATGGCGCCCCCGAGGCTGATCGTGAGGCGCACGGCGTTTTCGCGGCCGTCCAATCCGGGCACGAGGATCGCCATGTTCTGGACCTTCGCGCGGAGACGGTCGCAGATCTCGCGCGCCTCCGCGCGCGTGGTCTCCGCGCTCAAGATCAGCGCGAACTCCTCGCCTCCCCAGCGGGCCACCGTGTCGAACGGGCGAAGCGACGAGGCCAGGGTCTGGGAAAGTTCGCGGAGCACGACGTTCCCCGCTTCGTAGCCGAAGGTGTCGTTGACGCGCTTGAAGTCGTCGATGTCGACGATCACGAGCGACATCGGCCGTCCTTCGCGGTAGGCCCGGGCGATTTCGTGGTCCAGCTGGCGTCCGAAGTAGGGCCGGTTGTAGACCCCGGTCAGCTCGTCGATCATCACGAGCATCCCCAGCTTCTTCAAGGTGTTCAGGAGGTCGGTCGCGTGCTCGGCGACGACGGTGAGGATCCCGACCCGCTCGTCGGTGAAGAAGTGGGGCGACCGGCTCCACGCCTCGAGGGCGAAGAGGAAGGGAGACCCCGGCTCGCCGACCCGCGCCATCGCGACCGAACGATACCCCTCGGGGTCGGGCCGCGGCTCCGAGGGCGCCACGGCGAGATGCATCGTGGCGTCCATCGCCTCGGCGTCGACCATCGCGTGCACGAATCCGCGCTCCGTCACGTCGCCGACGTAGAGCGGGATGCCGCGCTTCCCGATCCAGTTCTCCGCCAGCGCCCGGTTCCACGGCTCTCCATCGCTCACGGGCTGCACGAACCGTGTGTCGTCCAGTCCGCGCGAGAGGGAATAGAGCCGCGCGTCGTCGCACTCGAGGATCTGGCGCGCGGAGGCGAGGATCGTGCGCAGGATGTCCCCCGCGTCGGTCTGCAGGTACTCCGCGTTCCGCTCGTCTCGCGTGAAGAGTTTCCGCTCCACCGAGATCAGATGGGACAGGCTCTTGTAGAGAAGGCGGCTCCGCGCGTGCCAGTGGGGACGCGTCGCTCGGACGAGCGGCTCCTCGGCGCCGGCCTCCTCGCCGGCCGGGAGGAGGAACGACTCCTCGCTGTTCGCGACGCGGTAGCGGACGTACCCGCGGCCCTCGCGCTGGAATCGGTCCACGCGCTCGAGCACGCCGAGCGGGATCAGCCGTTCGGCGATCTCGAACGCAAGCAGATCGCGGCGTTCCTCGCCCAGGTCGCGAAGCGTGAGCTCGATGAACCGCTTTCGGTCCTCCGGCGAGGCCTCGTGGAGCGACAGGGAGGAGAGAAATGCGGTTCGGATCCGCTGTGGGTCGTTCATTCCCCGGGGCTCATGGATGCGCGTGCGTGGAAGATCGGGAACGTTCTCCCATTATAGCACATACGGGCCCCTCGAACGGCGCCTTCGGGCCAAAATGGCACGCCCTCGCGGGGGTCTAAGGCCTTTTTACGCTTGCATTTGGCAGGCGCGTGTGCTAGCGTATAGAAAGTAGCCGGAGTGCCAGCCCACGGAAAGGGTGCGTGCATGGCTTTCCAACCCGTAAGTTCACGCGCCACAAGCTCTTCCCCAGGGCAGGTCGCCATGCGACGGCGCTCCGCAGAGTCCATTCCCTATCGTACCGGTCACCACGAACGAGCGGGTAGGCGCGATTCCTCCGCTCAGGAGCGATCAGAATGAGTTCAAGGTCATGGAATGGGGCGCCCCCACCCCACGCAAAGTCGACCGATGCCGGAGATGCGGAGGCTGACTCGATGATTGGACGATTCGGGTGCGTCGCTCGCGGACCCTGGGCGGCGGCCGTTCGATTCTTGGCGCTCCTCCTCTTGGTCGCGGCTCCAGCCACCTCGCTGGCCAAACCCTACATTATCGAGGAGGGTCCCTCGCAGGAAGGGGATCCCACGGCAGACGATCAACCCAGCCCGTCACCGAAGGGCGGAAATCACAGCGCTTCGATCACCGGACGCAACGCGCTCAGCACCAAGGACGGGGCCGGCCGCGTCTCACGGCAAGAACGCCACGTGCGTCTCGCCTGGCAGGCCTATCTCCGATTGATCGCCCGGATCGCGCTCCGCTAGCGCGGCTCGGAACCAACGACCGTATGCTTTGGGTCGGGCGTTCGGGCCCGACCCCGAGGACGCATGAAGGAAGATAAGAGCCAAGAGATCGACGCCGAAGGGCTCGTCCGCCGCCTGGACGAAATGCTGGCCCACGCCCGTTTCGCGGCCGTCCTCGAGACGATCGGCGAGCAGAAGGCCCTCGGATCGGTCCCACCGGAACTCCAATCCAAGATCCACCTGGCGCGCTGCCGGGCCCTGCTCGGGCTCGGCAGGTTCCGGGAGGCCGGCGAAACGGCCGAGAAGAAGCTCGAGGAGTTGTACGCGCTTCGTCCGGACGACAAGCGCGCGCTTCTCGAATTCCACATCGCCGCCGGCCGCGCCGCGTGGCGCATCGGACGGCCGGCCCGAGCCGAGGAGCACTTCCGCGCCTCGTACCACATCAGCCGCTGGGAATTCGAAGACACCGCGGGAATGCTCCGCACGAGGAATCTGCTCGGCCTCTGCTTCCTCGGCGCCGGGGAACTCCACCGGGCTGCGGGTGAGTTCTCGCGCGGGCAGCGCGACGCGAGCGATGCGGGGCTCTACCACGAAGAGGCCAGTTTCTCCCTCAACCTGAGCATCACGCTCCTGAAACTGGGCCGTCTGGCGCAGGCGGAGCAGGAACACGCCCGCGCGCGGATGCTCTTCGGCGAGCGGGGCCATTCGCGCGGCAAGGTGCAAAGCCGCCTGGTGCGCGGGCTCCTGCTTCGGCTCCGGGGCGAGAACCGCACCGCCGAACAGGAAGTGATGGGTGCGCTCTCCGAGGCCGAGGAGCACGGGTTCGAGCGCGAGCGCGTGATCGCCCTCGAGTACGCCGGAGACCTGGCGCTCGACCGCCACGACAACCAGGCGGCCATCGAGGCGTTCGATCAGGGGCTCGTGATCGCGGAACGCCTCGCGCCCGAGGGCGATCTCGTCCCCGAGCTCTGCCGCCGGATCGCGGAGGTGCACGTGCGGATCGGAGAGCCGAACCGCGCGCTCATCACGTGCGAGCGCGGGCTCCGGATCGCGCGCCGCCTGAACGACCGATTCGAGGAAGCCGCGACCGCCCGCGTCATGGCGATGGCGCACCTGGTCCTGGGCCACCGCGAGAAGGCCCTTCGCGTCGCACAGGAGGGGATCCAGACCCTGCGCCGGCTCGAGGCCACGCACGAATTGACGCGACTCCTGGCCTGGTTCGGGGAGACCCTCCTCGCCGGAGGGGACGCCGAGGAGCGGCGCGCGGCGCGCGACTACCTGTGGGAGGCGCGAAGCCACGCGATGTCGATGCGGCTCACCTCATGGGTGGAGCGCATCGAGACCGTGCTCGGCGTCGAGATGAAGCCGGCGCGGACCGCACCCGCTCCGTTCGCGCTGCCCGACCGGATGCCCCTGGGCGCCGACCCCGATTCCTTCCGCCACGGCGTCGTGACCCAGGACCCGCGAATGCGGGAACTCCTCCGCGTGCTCGAGCGCGCGGCGCTGAGCCGCCTCCCCATTCTCGTGTTGGGGGAGTCGGGCGTGGGCAAGGAGCTCCTGGCCCGCGCGGCGCACGCGCTGAGCGGCCGCCGCGGGGAGGCGTTCGTGGTGGGCCACTGCGCGGCCCTTCCCGACGGGCAGCTCGACGCCGATCTGTTCGGCGAGGAGCTCGGAGATGGAAACGCGGTGCGCGGAGCGCGCGCCGGCCTCTTCGAGGCGTCCAACCGAGGCGTCATCTTCCTCGACGAGGTCAGCGAGCTCCTGACCGGCGCCCAGGCGAAGCTCCTTCGCGTGATCGAGACGGGCGAGCTTCGCCGGCTCGGCGGCACCGGAATGACGCAGGTGGACGTGCGCATCATCGCGGCCTCGACGCGCGATCTGGGCGCGCTCGTTCGCCGCGGGCTCTTCCGCGACGATCTCTACTATCGACTGAACGGAATCCGCCTCGAAGTGCCGCCGCTTCGGGAGCGCCCGGGGGACATCGAGCTGATCGGCCGATTCCTCCTCGCGCGCGCCTCCGAATCGGCGGGGAAGCGCGTCACTCTCGCGGCCGACGCGTGGGCGCTCCTCGGCGCGCACCCCTGGCCCGGCAACGTTCGGGAGCTCCGGAACGTGATCGACCGGACGGTGGCGCTCGCGCACGAGGGCGACGAGATCGGGGCCGCGGAAATCCAGCTCGCTCCGCCCGCGCGCTCGGGCGCGGCTCGCGGCGCGGCGGCGCGGCTCAAGAAGGGCGGCGGAAAGACCGCCAGCGGCGCCGAGCGGCAGGCCATCGTGCACGCCCTCCGCGCGAACGGGGGCAACCAGTCCGAAGCCGCGAGAAGCCTGGGCGGCATGAAGCGCACCACCCTGCTCTACAAGATCAAGCGTCTCGAGATCCGCCCCGAGGAGTACGGTCCCGCCCCCAGCGCTTGACCCGCCTCGCGCACCCCCCTATACTCGCGGGCAATGATCTCCGAATTGATGAAGGGCCTTTCGATTACCCTTTCCCATTTCTTCAAGAAGCCCGTCACGCTCCAGTATCCGGAGCAGCGGATGACGATGTTTCCGCGTTTCCGCGGCCTCCACGAGCTCCATCGATACGCCAACGGTCTCGAGCGCTGCGTCTGCTGCGGCCTCTGCGCGGCGGTCTGTCCGGCGGACGCGATCTACATGGAGGCGGCCGAGAACACCGAGACCGAGCGCTACTCCGCGGGCGAGCGCTACGCCAAGCGCTACGAGATCGACATG
>Ga0070699_100004203_pt1 | contig 12740 bp, 9 predicted proteins | sample KBSK1503metaG_FD_65473 | JGI IMG/M metagenome (GOLD analysis project Ga0070699, IMG submission 65473) | Corn, switchgrass and miscanthus rhizosphere microbial communities from Kellogg Biological Station, Michigan, USA - KBS K1-50-3 metaG | ecosystem: Host-associated > Plants > Roots >...
TCGACACGCGCCCGTGCGCGATCCAGAGCAGTTGGACTGTGGAGGGGATGGAAGCTGAAGTCTACCGCTTGTGTGACTCCGCGCAGAAACCTACGGAGAAGATGAGCGGTGCGATTGATCGTCTACTCACCTGCAAAGTTCTGCTATCGATGAACGGAAAACTCCTGGCGCTCGGTGTGAACCAGCGCAGTTAGCCACGGCTCACTTACTGATCGCGTATTGCCAGCACCGGACTCAACTTACTCGCACGCCACGCCGGGATCAGACTCGCCACAAACATCAGCAACAGGAAAAAAGCTGAAGCAAACAAGTATGTGCCGAGATCCGCCGACGGTACCATGAATAGGAGGCTCGCAAGGCTTCGCGTCAGTGCGAACGCGAGGAACAGTCCCAATCCAAGTCCGATTAAAACGGGTATCGCGCCCTGGACGAGGATCATCCTGATGATCGTTGCCGGTCGTGCGCCGACCGCGATGCGAATGCCGATTTCGTGAGTGCGATTCGCGACGGACGTCGTCATCACCCCATACAGACCAACAACTGCGAGCAGCAGCCCGGTCGCAGCAAAAATGCCAAGCAGGACCACGCTGAAACGCGGCTGCGCGAGAGCTTCGTCGACAACCTGGTTCATCGTTCTAATGTTATAAACCGGTTGGCTTCTATCAACCGCAGTCACTTCGCTGCGAAAAGAGGCTGCCGAAGGAGTGGCGGCGGAACTCAGCTTCGCCACCACCGTCATGTTGTGTGACGGGCTTTGAAAATACGGAATATACATTTCCGGTTTCGGCTCGGCTTCGATGCTGGAGTTGCGGACATCGCCGACAACACCGACGATCTCGACCCACTTGTCTTCGTTTTCTTCAAAACGCAGACGACGGCCGACGGGATTCTCGCCATTCCAATATCGTTTGGCTCCGGTCTCATTAATGACGACGACGTTCGGATTACTCCAATCGCTCGCCGCAAAAAACCTTCCCTGCTTCAGGGGAATGTTCATGCTCCGAAAGTAATCTTCGGTGATTACTCTGCGTTCCATTCTGAGCTGCTCGGCAGGATCTACCGGACGACCTTCAATCACGATCCCGCCACTGATTCCCGTTCCGGTCAAAGGCAACTTGCTGATGGCGCCGACATTTTTCACACCCGGAAGCGCTGCGACGCGCTGGAGAGTTTGCTCGTAGAACCCGGTCACCTGTTTGGGATCGGCGTACTTGGCTCGCGGCAAAGCGATCTGCATCGTCAACACGCCGTCCGGATCGAAGCCGAGATTGACGCGCTGAAGACGATAGAAGCTCTTGAACATCAACCCGCCGCAAATCAACAAAGCGAAACTCAAAGCTACCTGCGAAGTCACGAGCGCACTGCGAATTCGATGCTGGCCCGGGCCGGTGCTGGAACCACGTGCTCCCTCGTTCAAAGTCTCCGTTAGATTCGCAGTCCTGCTTTGTAACGCCGGCGCGAGGCCAAAACTGATACCGGTAAGAATCGAAATGAGAAGGGTGACTAACAACACGGTACCGTCGATCGTGATCTGCGTCGCGCGCGGGATTGTCGCTGGTCCGATTGCGACCAGAGCCTTGATGGCAAATTTCGCCAGCACTAAACCCAAGGCTCCGGCAACGAGAGATAGCAGCACGCTTTCAGTCAAAACCTGCTGGGCGATGCGGATGCGACTCGCACCGAGGGCGAGCCTCGTCGTGATCTCTTTGCGCCTCGTTATGGCTCGACCAAGTAGAAGATTGCCAACGTTCGAACACGCCGTCAGCAACACGAGCGCTGTCGCACCGAGCAACATCAACAGCACCGGCTTAACGTTACCAACAATCTCCTCTTTCAAAGGTATGAGTCGGATCTGGTGCTGCTCGTTCGTATCCGGATATTGTTCGGCCAGACGACCGGCGATAGCATTCATGTCGGCCTGGGCCTGTTCGATCTGCACACCGGATTTCAGCCGTCCAACGGTGCCGAGATAACGCACGTTGCGCATCTCGAGGATATTGCCACCAAGCACCACCGGCGGTTCGGGAACCTGTTGCTTTGGACCAACCCACAGATCGACACGCTCAGGAAACTGAAAATCGCGCGGCAACACGCCGATAACTTCGAAGCTTTCTTCGTTGAGCAACAGCCTGGAACCGATGATGCTGTTCTGCCCGCCAAAACGCCGTTGCCAGAGTCCTTCGCTAATCAGCGCGAGGCGATTGCCGGCGCTCTGCTGATCGCTTTCGTTGAAGACGCGCCCGAGCAGTGGCTGCATCGTGAGAACCTGAAAGAAGTTTGGCGAAACTACTGCGCCCTCGATGCGCTCCGGATCGCCTGAGCCGGTGAGATTGAAACTCTGACCACTGTAAGCGGCGAGCGATTCGAGGGTGGTCGTTTGCGATTTCCAATCCAGGAAATCCGCGGGCGAAGCAGGCGCCTTCGGTACCTTCGGTTCGCTGCCCCAGACAATCAGCAGCCGTTCGGAATTTTGATAAGGAAGAGGTCGTAGAATAATTGCATTAACGGCGCTGAAGATTGCGACCGTGGCGCAGATGCTGAGCGCCATCACGGTGAGGGCCGTGAGTGTGAAGCCCCAGTTTCGTTTGAACATTCTCAGAGCATAACGAAGGTCCTGCAAGACAAACTGCATCAAAACATCCTCCTAACCAGGATCCCGCAAAATAGCTTATCCTTCCGGAAATCATGGAAATCCGGTCACAGGATTTTACAGGATAAATAAGATTAACAAGATTCTTATTCGCCATCCCCTTTAGCGCGAGCGCGTCCACGCGCGGCGCTTTTTCTGACCGCGAGTGACAAGTAGGAGTCGTTTTCAGCGAACATCAATCCCTGCGTTACAAATTGATCGAGCATAATGCGCAGCTTGTCTTCCGCAAGCGGCTTCTCACTACCTTCATTGACCATCTGTTGGATCGCACTGAACGGGCGCTTCTCGTCACAGAAGAGATACACGCGTGCCTGTTTCTCGTTGAGATTGAGTCGCCGAGTTTTTGATCCCGCGTCTTTTACGAGTGGACGGTTATCGTAAAGCGTCAGGAATCCCGGACCTTTCTCGTAATAGAAGAACGTCTTGCCCTCTTCCCAACGAGCTTGCCACTCCTGATACACCTCGAGAGACGGACTAATGTACTCCTGCGGATCGATCGTTTGGCCTTCCCAGTTGCCGTGAAAATAGTATGCGACTTTGTTGTAGTCGACGGGTCCAGGATAAAGCATAGGGTAAAGCGGAAACGGCGTGAGCGTGAGCTTGAACTTGTCTTTATCGAAGTGATACGGGCTGAAGCGCTCAAAGATAACAGGCGAGATACCGCTGGGCGGCCGGAGGTGAGACAGCAAGCGGAGCAGTCGCGGCAGATCTTTGTATTGCTCGGGACGCTCGCCGGGAAAGCCGTACAAAATATTCCAGTAAGGATCGATACCATCCTCGTAGCACCACTTGAGCAGTTGAATGTTTTGAATACCAGTAACGCCTTTTCGCATCAGTCGCAGCAACTCGGTATCGAAGCTCTCGATCCCGGGTTGTATTTGCGTGATGCCGGAAGCCGCAAGTTTCCGAACCTGCTCGCGCGTGAGGTTGGCCTTAACTTCGTAGAAGAGGCAAAGGTCAAAATCTGCCTCAGCCAAACGCGGCAGCAGTTGTTTGAAATAACCCATGTCCAGAATGTTATCGGTCGCATTTAGCGTCAAACAGCGATACTGTCCGGCCAACTTCAGGATCTCTTCGTAAACTCTGTCAGGCTCCTTTTTGCGAAACGCCATGTTGTTCGCATTCAAGCCGCAGAACGTGCAATGAGCTTTCGCTCCCCACCAGCAACCGCGCGAAGATTCAAAAGAAAGTTTAATGCGAAGCTGCTTGTCAATATTTGCGCGCTGCGCTTCTTTAATGTAATCCGAATAGTCAGGCATCGGAGATTCGTTAAGATCGCGCAGCAATTGGGCGTCGTTGAACCCGGGTTCGACTTCCGTCCCGCGGCGTATCGAAACGCCCGGAATTTTCTGCGACCCCTCGTCGTTATAGATATTGTTCAGCAACTGCGGGAAACTTCGTTCAGCCTCGCCGTGTACAACGTAGTCGATCCAGTCGAACGCCTTGATCACTTCGAAGCCCATTTCAGAATCTACGTTGGCTCCGCCCATGACGATCTTGACATCGGGATGACGATCCTTGATTTGTTTCGCGAGCAACAGCGACGCAAGCGTTTGGGCAAACGTTGCTGAGAAGCCGATTACCCGGTACTGCGACCAGTCGATGCTCGCCAGACATTCATCGATGTACTGTGGCACGTGGTCGTTCACCATCTTTAGGCATAACTCTTCGGAACCGTTGGTCAACTCCTTCAATCGCTCCGCCATTTTGCTGCCCAATTCCGTACTGAGGAGATCCGTCCAGGAGTTTTTCAGCAAACCGAGCCCTTGCGGCCCGAAGAGTACAGACGAGAAGAACCATTCCGGGAAGAAGGCTGAAGCTTCCGAAATTGACTCGTAAAGTTCGATGCCGATCTTCTCTGCAAACTTGATATTCAGGTAGTGAACGTCGGGCTTAACGCCAATCTGTTTGGCGCATTCCTTTAAGATGCCAATCGCAATCGACCCGCGAGACACTGAACCCCATGGCATGTAGACCAAAGCGATTGGATCCTTCGCCGGGAGAATGAGGTTCAGCGCTGCCGGCGGCGTCGCTTCCTTGGTGATGTTATACAGCGAACTCATGCTGATGGTGCTCCTGCGGTCGTGAATGAATCGTGAATCTGCTCGATGTCCATAAAAACCCCGTTATGCCGGAACTGCGTGTCAAACAACTTCCTGTACACACCGTCTAGGCGGTACAGTTCAGCGTGCGAGCCGGCCTCAATGATGTTGCCGTCATGTATGACGACCACGCAATCCGCCGAAAGAATTGTCGAGAAACGGTGCGCAATGATCAGCGTCGTTTTGTTTTGCAGCAACGGATCCAGGTTTTGATAGACAACATTCTCCGAACTCGAATCGAGCGAGGAAGTGAATTCGTCGAGTATCCAAATCTTCGCGTCCTTTAAGACCATCCGCGCGATAGCCAGTCGCTGGCGCTGGCCGCCTGACAACTTCATTCCGCGCGAGCCGACGATAGTGCCGTATCCGGCAGGCAGGCTGAGAATGAAGTCGTGCAGGTGAGCCTTCTTCGCTGCTTCGACTACTTCTTCGTGAGTAGCATCAACTCGTCCGAACCTGATGTTCTCCTCGATGGTTGAGTTGAAAAGGAAAGTGTCTTGCGAGACGACGCCCAGCGAATCGTAGAGACTGTCAAACGCAAGCTCGCGGATGTCGTGGCCGTCGATGCTGATACTTCCCGAGTCGACTTCGTAAAGGCGACACAGAAGATTCACGAGAGTTGTCTTGCCGGCGCCGCTCGAACCCACCAGTGCGATCTTCTGACCCGCAGGTATCTCCAGGCTAAGGTCATTGATAACGGGGTCAGGGCTGTTGGGGTAGGTGAATGAGACCTTGTCAAAACGTATCTCGCCACGAACACTCCTGAGGCGGACCGCTCGTTCCGATTCGCGCACGGCCGGTTTCAGGTCCATGTATTCGATCAGCCTGTCAGCCGAGGCCATGCCGTTATAGACTTCAATGCCACGATTGGCGAGCGACTGAATTGGCGTGTAAAGACGAACAACGTAGAGGTAAAAAGCGATCAGGCTACCAAATGAGAGTGCGCCTTTAATCACCTGGTGGCCGCCATACCAAATCACCATCACACTCGCCAGTGAGGTAAGAGTGCCGATCAGAAACATCGAGGTAAACTTGTATTTCACTCTCCCAAGCGTGGCCTGAATAAAGTCTTCGCTAAGATCGGCGTGGCTTCGATCCTCGTGTCGTTCCCGGTGGAAGATCTTAATGACGTTAATGTTGGCGATACGTTCCTGAAAGAACTCCAGCAGGGCCACATCCTTGTCACGCGTGACGCGACTGAGCTTGCGCAGACGTTTGCCTGTATAAGTAAGAACTATATAGAGCGGCGGAATAAACAGGACGGCAATCAGCGCCAGTCGCACGTCCAGGTAGAACAGCAACACTGCGATCCCGATAATCTGAACCGCCTCACTGATGGCACCCAGCAGCGTATTGACCAACACTCCATAGACAGCGGTAATATCTACTCGTAAGCGGCCCAGGATATCGCCCACCTTGACCGCGGCGAAGAAATCCATCGACTGGCTTTGAATCAGATTGAATAAGTAGCGGCGTAGATCGAAAATAAACCTGGCGCTGACCCACTCGTGGATATACTCCATCACTCCTCGCGCCGTGCCGCCGGCAATGATGGCAGCAGCCATGGCCAGGGTAATGAGGTCCAGCAGGTGCGCCTGACCGTTTTTTATTGCATCGTCGATGATGACCTTCAGCAGAAAGGGCGGCAGTAGTGAGAGTAACGAAGTAACTATTAAAAGCAGAATCGCCAGCGCATATTTTTTGTAATAAGGCCGTGTAAAAGGAACGAAGCGCTTGATAATTGTCAGGTTGGAGTTTTCAGACTTACTCATATTATTCTATTCGTCTATCTCGAACCGGCAGGCGGGTGAGACAGATAATCAGATGGGGTATAGAGAAGACTTGACAAGGCTCTATTCTTATACCCCACCCGAAGGGCAGTTGTGGGTCTTAGGCCAATTAACAGCCGGACACACAAATGATCACGTCAACGCTCTCTCCGTTGCCGGCGAGAGCGGCGGCGTCTGAACTAAGCTCGACGGTCGGTTCGAGATAGACATCTTCGTTGTTATCCATGATGCGGGCGTGCCTCCTTTCCTATAAAGATATGAGAACAAACTTGATGCTGCTGCTGCCGAGACACTCACACTCCGCGCAGTATCGGGAGTGAAGCCCTACGCCCCGGCACTTGCGTCTGCGCCAATATGGTCGACACGCAAGAAGGCTCACCGGTAAATGATCTGAAGGGTGAGTTCTCTTCCAGCTCTTTGCCTTGAGCAAGCAGACTGGCCGTAGTCAGCATGCAGGCCTCCGAAACAGGATCCTCCATATGTTGTTCATGGAGATAGAACCCTCTCATCGCCGCGCAAGGCTCACAATCAGAGACGTGATTGCAACCGCCGCAGCGGTTTGGTTTGTAAGAGAGGATCTTTTCGCGCAGGCTGGTGCGCCATTTCGAATCCCAGATCTCCTTGAGTGTGTGCTGCTTCAAGTTTCCGACAACCGCGGTGTTGATTAGTTCGCACGGAAAAATATCGCCGTGCGCGCTGATTCTGGCCTTGGAAACAGCGGCCGTGCATACAAACTTGGCCTCACGTTTCATCAACCCGGCCTTGTAAATCTCAGCTTGTTGTTGAACCGTTACGCCATACTGAAGCAACTCGGTATCGCCGTTGCGGTTGGGAACCAGTTTTGAATCAAAAGTGTAAGACGCTCCCATCGCGGTTGCGAATTCCGGAAACTTGAACGCATCGTCGAAGTTATCCTTCTGGATGTGATACTCCAACCGGACCGGGATACCGCGTTCAATGAGCAGCTTCGCGGCGGTAATACTCTTCTCAAAGGTGCCGGCCTTTTTCGTAACAGCTTCGTGGATTGGAGCGGTAGTGCCGTAGATGCTGATCTGGACGGTAGTGATGACGTGCTTTGCGAGTTGATCCGCCTTTTTCTTATCGATGAAATTGGCGTTGGTGTAGAGGTCGAATAGAAACCCTTTGCTCTCTGCGTAAGCTACGATGTCAAGAAGATCTTTTCTGAGGAATATCTCTCCGCCGGTCAGCACGAGTTCGGGACAGCCGTGCTCTGCCAGTTGGTCCATGTGGCTACAGACTTCAGGAAACGGCACGATATCTTTCTCGCTGAAGTCGAGATAACAGTGTCGACAGCGCAAATTACAGGGAATGAGCAGATCGAGCCAGACGCGGAACAACGTGTTCGCAGCCACGGCCTCCTGATATAGGCGGCCGTTCTTATTGTGGGCCTCTTCAGTCAACATCTCGGCGCGCTGCTCGTCAGTGATCTGTTCGCGGCCCGGCAGATCGACGATCCGTCGCTGCCATAGTTGTTCGAGGAAGGTATTGACGTCGCCCGCCACTCTCTCGACCGGAACACTATATTTCGCACTCAACTCTTCGTTAATCCTGGGAATGCTCTGACCTTCCTTAAGCCGCTCCCAGATGCGTGGACTGATCCCTCCGCAGAGCCATATTTCCCGGCTCTTCTGATTAACAAGACAGAGCTTCTTACCTATGGTGCGTGTTCCGACGTGCGGACGGAGTTGCACTGAGGCGATGCTTTCCATATTCGACCCTCCTTAAACCCCTACGACCTCTTGGAAGATTTCTGCATTGTGACGTTGAATGGGAGCGCACTTGAGTAGACTGCCAGTCTCCAGATAAGAGTGCGCGGGACAGCGATCGCATCCGGGCCGCAGACTGCACGGCGGACACTCACTCTCCTCTTCAAATACCTTGCGAAACTCCAGGAATCCGGATGAGTACCAGATGTCTCGCAGAGACTGCTCTCTCAAGTTGCCGTATTTGAAATCGGTCAACCATTCGCAGGGACTGATATGCCCGTCCGGTGTGATGGCCCCACGCACATGTCCCGGTTTACAAGTGCCTGGGCTCGAGTGCTTCACTGAACCTCGCGCTGACACGAGTTTTCGATATTGAGTGTCAGTCAGTATTTGGACCAGCGGTTTGGTGTTGCGGTCAGTTTGGGGGATCAACGACCCGGTGTGGACTACGTGACGTATGCCCAGGCGAGTCATGTCGTCCTCGAATTTCTCGATGCCGTCAAAGTTGTCTCGCATGGTCACGAACTTCGCAACCAGGTTGTACTTCGCTTCACTCAACAGCCGGATCGCACGCATGGTGTTGTTATAAGATCCGGGTCGCTGGGCCAGCGTATCGTGCGCTTTCTCATCGGCGCCGTAGAAACTCACGTCAAAGGACTGCAAAAACGGCCGCATCGGCTCCAGCTTTTCCATCATTTTCTCGTCGATCAGCGAGCCATTTGTATTTAGTCGCAGCGTGAAGTGGCGATCGCAGGCATGCTGGATGATCGGCACCACGTCTTTGCGAACAAACAGTTCACCACCAGTCAGCGTGAGCAGGCAGCAACCCATGTCCGCCAACTGATCGAACGCATCGAACCAATCCTCGGTAGTGAGCTCGGTCGCGGCACCGCCATGAGTCGTGTTGTAGCAATGCACGCAGCGGAAGTTGCAGCGATATGTCAACTCGATGTGCATCTTTTGAATGTAGTGATTTTGCCAGTAGAGTTGATTGACCTGACTCTCGACACTGCTGGCCTGGTCCGCTGCAAACTTCGGAGTCATGCAGACTTCCTGAACAGGCCGCAACCCGGGGGGAGAACTCACGTCTGAATCCACTAACGCCTCAGTAGTTCTGGTTGGAGTGATTGAGATCCCATGTAAACGACCATCGTCGTGAGCCAGCCACAGGAGACCCCGTTCATAGAGGCGATCGAAAAAGCTGGTTACTTTGCCGGTGATCTTTTCCGCCGGTGCGTCAAGTTGCTGCGCGACCGCGAGCACGATTTCATCATCCGTCTTTACGCCATCGATCAGATTCCAGATCCGAGTGCCGGAAGGATTGAGAAAAACTTTGCGTTCACCAAGATGAATGGTTGAGAAGGATTCAATTTGCCGGCAAGGAAGCAGTTTTCTAGTGAAGACCCGCATGATACACGTCTCCTATCGAGACTCTTGCGCACTGCACAACTGCGCAAGGTCCCTGGACTCAAACGTCCAAAAAGCAAGGTTGTTTGTTTATCTCACGTGCTTAAATGAGGTGAAGGCATAACCGAATGTAAATACACCCTTATGTATACCCTTTATGTTTTCCTCCAACGTGAGTTTCTCAGAGGACGCTGTCGGGTTGAGCGTCTCCCACTTTTTACGTGTCCCCTTAGCGTGAGAATCTTTACAGAAACTCACCGCTAAATGCAAAGCCTTTTCGGAAGCAAATCTGATCATTTGTGAGACAAAATATTCGTCTTGAATTTTTCTGTAGAGCGAAAGCGTCCGGCGTATTGCGTAGGTGTGAAGCCGGTGAGTCTTTTAAACTCCCTGGCAAACTGCGATTTATCCTTCACTCCAACTGCAAACATGATCTGTTTCATATTGAGGAACGTGTGTTCTATGAGTTCTTTCGATTTTTGCAGACGCAGCGATTTGAGGTAACGATTGAGAGGGATTCCAGTTTCTGCCTTGAACACGCGACGCAGATGCGAAGCGGACAGGTTGACCGCATTCGCCAACTCATTAACTGCCGGTTTGTTATCGATCGACTCGCCCAGCAGCTCTAAGACCACCTGCACCCTTTGGTCCATATCAATCATCCGGCTCCGCTACAAATTAACGGAGCAGGTATAAGCCACAGAACGTCCTGGTCACTAGACGTTGATGGTCATTTGCCTAAACGAGGTTCTGTGAACGGGAGGTTATGATGAGGGGATCTTCTCAAGCGCTGGGTATTAGAGGAACCCCTGTCTCCAACAGGCGACATTATCGCTTGTTGGAATTCCACGTAACACTCGTGAGAATTCAAAGTCCTGAGGACGAGCACACAGTAAGCCTGATATAGGTGAATGTCAATCTCACTCCCTTATCGGCTAATCTGTGGATGCTTTTTCTGGCCACCGGCTGTTCGGTGGTGATATAACTCATCGCTCGTTTGCTTCTCGTTGCTCGCAGGAGGATTCTCATGCTCACCGTTGTACGCACAATCATTCTCATCTGCCTGATCGCGCCGTCGTTGTATGCAGCCGGCAACAAACCCGGATTTCAGTCGTTCATTGTCGGCAACGCGGCGGATGCGCCGCCGGCCGCAGGTTTGAGTCCCGGGCTAGTCCTGATGGGTGGCGGTACTGACGTCGATGCTGCATTTCAATGGATGTGCCAACGCGCCGGCGGCGGCGACTTCGTCGTCATTAGAACCACCGGCACAGATGCTTACAATCCGTATATTCAACAGCTCTGCCCGCAAATGGATTCAGTTGAGACGATTATTATTACGACCGTCACTGGCGCAAACAGCGCATACGTCAGCAACCAGATTCTGAATGCAGAAGCGCTGTGGATTGCCGGCGGCGATCAATCAACTTACGTGAACTTGTGGCGTGGAACGGCCGTGCAAACCGGCGTGAATAATCTGCTCAACATCAAGCAGGCGCCTGTTGGTGGCACAAGCGCCGGCCTCGCGGTGCTGAGTCAATTTATCTACACAGGCGCACTCGGTTCGGTGACGTCGAGCCAGGCGCTCGCAAACCCTTTCCATCGTTACGTGACATTGGATCGAGATCTCTTTCAATCATCACTTGGAGTAAACAAACTCTACGATTCACACTTTGTGACGCGCGATCGAATGGGCCGGACGATCGTGTTTCTGGCACGCATCGTAAATAACGGCTGGGCCACGCAACCTCGTGACATCGGACTGGATGAAGAGACGGCGCTACTCGTGATGCCAAATGGCGCCGCCACGATGGTGGGTTCTGGCGCTGCGTACTTCCTCCAGGCGCCGGGACCAGCGCAGGTTCTCGCAGACCGCACACCGCTAACCTATTTAAATATTGGTGTGTACAAAGTTCCGCAGGGTGGTACGTTCAACCTCTCGACCTGGACCGGCACTGGCGGCGTGGCGTACACGCTAAACGTAAACAATGGAGCGCTGACGTCAACACAAGCTGGCGGCAGTATTTACTAAAAACAGTATCCACAGATTACGCAGATTATCTGTGTAATCTGTGGACTGATCAGTTATTCTCGGGGGCATTATGAGAAAGATGAGTTCCCTCTTTTTAGCTATCGCATCCGTATTGCTGCTCTCAATCAACGTTCTCGCTCAGAACACAACCACAGCGGCTTCTGTCGCAACCATCAAGAACGTTCAAATCACGCCGTCTGCGAAAGAAGCTGAAGTCGGCCAAACGGTGAAACTCACCGTGGTCGCGACTGACGCGGCAGGCAACGTGATCAAAGAACAGCCGTCAACTTACTTCGCCGGACCTTTCGACATTGCTGCCGTAGACGACGACGGCAATGTGAAACTCTTCGGCATCGGCGAAGTTACGGTTGGCGCGATCGTTGGAGGCAAACCGGGCTTGACCACCTTCATGGTGAAAGCCCCGAGCGTGAAGACGATCGACATTGGCATGTTGAAACGTCCGCTCGTCGTCGGCGGCAGTGCTCGGCTCGACGCCGTCACACGCATCTTCAACGGCGATCCGCGTACCGGCGTGCCGATCGAATGGACTTCCGACAATGCTCAAGTCGCGACTGTCTCACCGGGCGGTGTTATCACGGGAGTTGGTCCGGGCAAAGCAACGATTACAGCCACATCGGGCTCGGCAACAGCAAAGACTGCGATCGCAGTCATCAAGACCGACTTGCATAAGTTGGTAGTTGCGGGAGGTCCGAAATCCGCGCGCACCGGCGATGTGATCGCATTTAGCGCGAAGGCAAATCCCGACGACAACGTCACGGTGCAGTGGGCTGTTAACGGAAGCGGAGCCACCATTGACGACGACGGGAAATTCGTTGCTGATCTACCGGGCACTTACATTGTCACGGCGAGTAGCGGCATGCTTTCGTCGAGCACGTCGGTCGTCGTTACACCGCGCAATCTCGAACGCGAAGTCGAAATTGTCGGTCGCGCGCCGTTCAAGGAGTTTCAGGGAGCGGAACAGTGGATCATCGGCAACTATGCATACTACTCGACGATCTCGGATCGCTTTGTCGT
>Ga0070699_100004208_pt1 | contig 12729 bp, 12 predicted proteins | sample KBSK1503metaG_FD_65473 | JGI IMG/M metagenome (GOLD analysis project Ga0070699, IMG submission 65473) | Corn, switchgrass and miscanthus rhizosphere microbial communities from Kellogg Biological Station, Michigan, USA - KBS K1-50-3 metaG | ecosystem: Host-associated > Plants > Roots >...
CGGCACCACGCCCGATCAAGCCTACTTCACCCCGCTGCCACTCCGCTTGGCAGCCTAACCCCGGCAGAGGCTCCACTTATCGACGCGGAAAATCTGTTCAGACAACCGGGACCACCTTTATCGACCGTTCGGTCAGCACCGAGATTATGAAGTGCGCCACCCATCCCTGATCCTCGGTCCCAAACTGCCGCGGGCCATAAATACAGCTCATCCGGAAGACGACTGTTGGCAGGTCGTAAATTCGCCCGTAGTCCCGTACGTATTGATCCGCCGCCCCTTTCGAGCAGCCGTAGGGAGAGTGAAAGTCGAGCGGTTGTGCCTCCGAGATACCGTTCGGACATTCAGTGAAGCTATAGCGGCTGTGCCTCTCAACAACCGGCACGTCTTCCATTCCGCCATAGACCTTATTGGTTGACGTAAATACTATAATTGGTCGGCGGCCACTTTCCCGTGCAGCTTCTAGCACGTTCAATGTGCCAAGTGCGTTCGTTTCAAAATCGTACCGCGGATCGCTAACGGACGAAGTGACTGCGACCTGCCCCGCCAAGTGATAAATAACATCAACGTCGTCAACTACATCTTTTACGGCCTTAATGTCTCTGACATCTCCTTTGACGATGTGAAGCCGATTAAACCGCTGGCGGAGCCAGGCCAGATTTTCCTGACTGCCTGGTCGCACTAGCGCGTCGAACACGGTCACGTCGAAACCATCGGTCAGCAAATTGTCCGTAAGATTGGACCCAATGAAACCAGCTCCACCGGTCACCAGAATTCGTTTGGTCATAGCTTCTCTGCCCTCCGGCTCCGCAAGGACACTTTGCTGACAAAGCCCCTCGTCCGACGGCGAGCAAGAGCCGCGAACGTCTTATGCGGTCACGCTTTGTTGTTAGCTGGTCTGGTGCTGGCCGACAATGGACGATGCCACCGTCTGCTCTGCCGCAGCTAAACTCAGCCCTTCGCCATTCGAATGACTGATGTGAACTGTCAAACTGGATTTTGATTGCTCTCTTGCTCAAATCTTGAGCAGGAACAGGGCAAAGCTCACGTGCTTTCCTGTGGAGGACTGGCTGGCAACGCTAGACCGAAACGCTGAGGCGGCCGAGCAATGGAGGCAGCGCTCCGTTCCCGAATGCGGCTGGCCATAGCGTAGAGCTTCTATTTAGCTGCCCCGCGCACTGTAAATCCATCCCTTGGCACCTGCGGTACGGATGCCGCGCGCTCTGCATCCCAACGGTTGATGGTCGTCCTTCAGGAAGGCACGGACCAGATTTATGTTTTTGCTGATCTCCTGAAAGGCCAGGTATAAGCGGGCGAGATAGCTCATAAGGAGAACGAGTTCCCCCAACGAGAGTACGCCAGCCTGTACGTTGCGAACGCCCAGATAAAGGACGACGGCCGTGCCCGGCCGCAATGGTGAGCCCAGTGAGCAGCTCGAATGCGCCTTCGAGGAGGGCCACGCTAAATGCCCTGTCCCGAGGAGCTGACAAAGCGCGCCTGTTCCTCTGAGCAAGAAGAGAACGCCGATCAAGGGCCAATGCGGCCGCGCCTCGCCGAGCAACGCACATAGAGCGTAAGGTCACTCCGCTGCTGTACTGCCATACCGAACTCTCCAAACAGATCCGCTACGGAGCGGATTCTTCCTCGCCACGGGTGGTGTTCGTCACCACGGCGACGCCATAGCCATCGAACTTTACGTTGCCGTCACAACTGCCTCTCATCACCCGATTGCCCGTTCCCTCGTCGATTTTCAGCAGGATATCGCACTCCGATAGACCCTTACCGAGATCGAGGATGGAATACGTCTCGACCTTATCGCTCAAGTGCACCAACAGAGTACTAAGACGTCCCCCGTCCCCACGTGCGATGACCGCATCGAGCGGCGTGGCGCCCCTCTCCCAATGACCGAATGAGATCATGTCGCCATATCGGACGTGTTGCGCGCACAATCTTTTGGCAAGGAAGACTGGTTTCGGCAGCCCGTGCTGGTCCAGCATTCCGTATCCTCCCTCGCTTTCGGTTCCGACCCAGAACATTTCAGCGTCGGAGTCGCCTCGCATGAGATTCAGCAACGCGGCGATGTAAAAGGTTGCGCCGAAAATCGAAAAGTTAAAGCGCTCTCTCACGGGCGCAGTGTAATGGGAATGGCAGTTCAGCTCGCCGCAGATGTTCAGGATGTCGCGGCCGCGCACTTGCTGCGCGATGGCGCGCGCACGGAACTGATAGTCGAGTGCCTGAGAGGCCATGAGAGCCCGGTATGTGGCCTCATCCTGGGGCGCGCCGTTCTCGCCAGCGTCGCGCCAGTCGGCATAGCGGTGCCAGTCGACGAAGCCGATCAAGGTATTGTCGATTTCATTCACGAACCGCCACGGCCAATCCCACCAGAAGTTGGGGAAGCCCTCGACGGCAGGCCCGCCAATCAGCGGCTTACGTCCACCCAAGTACGGATTCAATAACTTAAGGACACCCTGCGCCACCTCTTCGTAGATGTGCCGGTATTGTTCAAAACTGAGGCCGCCATCGCTGATCCAACCATTGTTCGGCTCGTTCCAGACGCACCAATACCAGTCACGCACGGTTTCACCGCCCCAATGGTCGATGCAGCGACGCACGACATCGGCGGATCGGTCGGCGAACGCCCGCACCGACCACGGATCATCGAAGGGCGGTCGGAACTTCGCAAAAGTCATCATGGGTTTCGCGCCGACTTCCAGAACGGCCTGTACGTAAGACGCAAATACCTTCCACTCCTTGAGATGGTCGGGCGCCCCCTTATCGAACAGGAATAACCTCACCATCCGGGTGTCGATCTCGCGGAGCCGTGCCCAGATGCGCTCACGCTCCGGCCCCATGGCAAAATCCCAGCAATGGTCCGCCTGGTTGACGCCATATTGCAACTTCATCCGTTGCTTTCTTGGACCGATGACTGTCGCGTCGAGCCCGATGTGCTTTGTCATTTTCAGAAACTCCTTCGAAACCGGCTCCATCGGTCCCCTCAGCTCTTCACGACGCCGATCAACTCCCGCAGCCGCGCTCTGTAAGAGTGTTTCTCAGCCAGGCGCCGGCGGATCCCTTTGACCATGTACGCGTAGCGCTCGGGTCGTTGCAAAATGTCCAGAATTTTCTCGTGCGGGCGCTGATCCGGCAGCACCAGGTCGAGGGCCTCCTCTCCAAAGATCTCTTCGACATACTCCGCGTCCTGTGTGAACAGCGGGATGGTGTTCGCGGCGGGCGTCTCGAACGTGCGGCAGGATACCATCTTCAGATGGTCGAAAAGCGGGCGGTATATCACTGGCATCAAGATACCCCTGCTCATGGCCTCGATCACTTGGCGGAAGTGGACCGCGGGCTTCACCTCCACACCCAGTTGCTCCAGATAATCGGCATCAGTGTAGTAGGCGTCGACGCCGAGCGTCGGATGGATCCAGGGCGCCGGCGAGTTCCACCCGCTCCCGACCAGCCCGATGGCTCCCACCCGGTCCCGCACCGGCTTGAGCGCCTCCAATACTCGGTGCATCGGACGCCACCGGAACCAGTTATTGCCGACGCAGTACATCCCGTATGTCTTGGCGCTGAAGTCCAACGGCACCTCCCAGGTCGGGCTGTAGGCGTGGAACAGAAAGGGACGCACGTTCGGACGCAAGGGATGAAGCGTCGCCTGATAGATTTTGTCGGTGAGGCTGTCGCAAACTTCCAACCAGCGCCGGCATTCCGCCTCGGTCGCATGGTTATAATCACCAACCACTTTGATGACATCATTGTATTTGCCATCCAGATCCACGACGACCCGACGCTCTTTCGGCACCTTCGCCACGAGCCGCACAACATCCATGCGATCGCCGTACTGGACTTCCGTCGTCCACTCGTTGAGGAAGACCACGGCGTCGGCGGATGCGATATCGAGCGAGTAGTTGAAGGCCGATGGGCCCGGCGGCCGCCCGTAAAGAGCCACCTCGTGTCCAAGGTCCTTGGCCACTGCGGCGTAATAGTACATGTCCTGCGCGCTGCCGCGGTCCTCGGCGGCCCAATGCACGAACATTAGCCGCATGATCGGTCTTTCAGCTCCGCACGATCTCAATCAATTCTGTCAGCCGCGCCTCATGGGAATGTCGCTCGGCCAGGTGGCGGCGGATACGTTGCACGATCGGCGCGTAGCAATCCGGCCGCTCGACGATATCAAGAATCTTGTCCTCAGGTCTCTCCTGCGGCAGCAAGAGCTCGAGCGCGTCCTCTCCGTAGATCTCCTCAACATAGGCTGCGTCCTGGGCGAATAGCGGGATGGTGGACGCAGCCGGTGTTTCGAACGTGCGAACGGTGACGAGCCCGAGCTGACTGAACAGCGCGCGGATGAGCACGGGATTGAAGATGGCCCTGCCCATGCAGGGGATGACTTGCTCGATGGGTACCGCGGGCATTACCTCCACGCCCATGCGTTTCAAGTATGCCGGGTCCGTGTAGTAGGCCGCCTGACGCAGCGCCGGGTCCGCGCCCCAGGGTGCCTCAAGCCAATTGTGTCCGGTTAGGCCGATCCGGCCAATTTGTTCGCGGATTGGTTCGATCGCGTCGAGCACGCGGCGAAGAGCCCTCCAGCGAAACCAATTTGTGCCGACGTAGCACATCCCATACTCTTTACCGCGGAAGGCTAGTGGCGCCTCCCAGGCCGGACTGTAGGCGTGAAACAGGAAAGGGCGCACGTTCGGCCGCAGCGGGTGCAGGGTCGGCTGGACGATCTTGTCGGAGATGCTGTCGTATAGATTCGTTCGGGCCTGACTCGCTGCCTCGTCTGGATGGTTGTAGTCCCCGTCGACTCGGACCACGTCATTGTACATGCCGTCACAATCGATTACGACGCGCCGTTCCCTTGGGATCTTGCGCATCGGTTCTTCGAGATCGAGCGGCTCATCGTTGTGAAGGTAGATATTCCATTCCAAGGGGAACACCACCCCGTCAGCCGACGCGAGATCGAGCGAACAGTTGAACCGCGACACGGCGCCCTCGGGCGCATAGAGCGCGACTTGATGGCCTAGCCGCTTGGCTGCTTCAGAGTAGTTGTAGATGTCCTGCGCACTGCCCGCGTCTTCGACCTTCCAGTACACAAACATCAATCGCATCTTGCACCATGACCACTTTCCGGGCTCACCGAGCCCCAGCCATCGCGCTGCATCTTCTTTTAACGGAGCAGGGCACTTTGTCTCAATCCCGCGCGAGCTCGACGAGCTGTTGCAGCCGAGCCGTGTAGGAGTGCCGGGCGGCCAGATCGCGGCGAATGTGCCGAACGATCTCGACGTAGTTATCGGGACGGCGCATTATGTCAGAGATCTTCTCCTCGGGATGGTTCTGCGGCAGCACCAGCTCGACCGCGTCCTCGCCATATATCTCCCGCACATACTCCTCATCGAGCGCGAACAGGGGAATTGTGCTCGCCGCCGGTGTTTCGAAGGTTCGGCACGTTACGAGCCACAATCGCCTGAACAGCGGCCGGTAGATCACCGGATTGATGACGGCCCGGCTCATCCAGGCAATGACCTCTTCGAACGGAACGGGCGGAACGAACTCGACGCCCATCCTTCGCAGGTATGCTTGGTCGGTGAAAAAATGATCTTCGATACCCATCGGCGCGGCCCAGGTAGGAAGTGCATCCCACCCGTGGCCGACGAGCGCGGTGCGGCCGACCTGGTCTCGGACCTGCTCGATGGCCCGCAGCACGAGCTCCATCGGACGCCATCGGAACTTGCTGTGGCCCACGTAAACCATTCCGAACTCCTTGGCTCTGAAGTCCAGCGGTCTTTCCCAGGCCGGGTCGTAACCGTGGAATAAGAACGTGCGAACGTTTGGTCGTGACGGATGCAAACTCGGCTGATAGATGCGATCGGAGATGCTGTCGCAGATCTCGATCCAGGCCTGGCTCGCGGCCTGATCGCAATGGTTGTAGTCTCCATCCACCCTGATCACGTCATTGTAGGCGCCGTCGCAGTCGATCACCATGCGCCGTTCTCTGGGTACCTTGGTCAGCAAGCGCGCCAGATCAAGCCGGTCGCCATCGCGCAGCTGCGTCGTCCACTCGAAGACGAAGATGAGGGCATCCGCCGATCCGACGTCCAGCGAGAAAGTGAACGGCGAGCCCCGGGGCGGCCGGCCGTAGACAGCCACCTCGTGCCCGAGCTCTTTCGCCACTCGGCCATAGTGATGGATGTCCTGGGCGCTGCCGGCATCACCATAACAGTAGTAAACGAACATCAGCCGCATGCGGGATGACCTCAACTTTCCACGATCGCGAGCAGCTCTTTGAATCGACGTGCGTGCGAATGCTGCTCACTCAGGTGCGCACGGATCCCTTTGAGGAGCTCCATGCAGCGCTCCGGGCGCCGAATCTTTTCCAGAATGCTCTGCTCAGGACGATCGGCGGGCATGATGAGTGCGGTCGCTTCCTCGCCGTAGATCTGCCGCACGTGTTCGGGGTCCATGTTGAACAGCGGGATCGTGCTGGCGCTGACAGTCTCGAATAGGCGCGGCGTGACCAGCTGGAGACGCTCAAAGATCGGCCGCATGAGAACCGGGTTGAGTACCGCCTTGCTCATCCACGGGATTACCTGCTCGAAGCGGATCGGCGGGAATATTTCGACTCCCAACTGCCGCATGTAGGCGTTGTCGGTATAGAAAGCGTCTTCCATTCGCATCGCCGCGGCCCACGGCGGAAGAGCGTCCCAGCCGTGGCCGACCACCGCGAGCCGTCCAACCTCATCGCGGACCGGTTCGATCGCCCGCAGCACGCGCTCCATCGCGCGCCAACGTAATTTGCTGTGCCCGACATACATCATCCCATATTCCTTCGCCCGTGCTGCCTCATATGCCTCGGCGCGTTTCGGATCGAAGCCGTAAAACAAAAACGGGACCACATTGCTGCGCAGCGGCCTAAGCGTCGGTTGGCAAATCTTGTCAGAGAGGCTGTCACACACCTCGGTCCACGTGCGGCTTGAGGCCGCATCCCGATGGTTGCAATCGCCGTCCGCGGAAATCGGATCGTTATAGGCTCCATCGCAGTCGATAACGATCCGCCGGTCCCTAGGTATCTTGGCCATAAACCGCGCGAAATCGAGCCGGTCTCCGTCGCGCACATGCGTCGTCCATTCGAAAATGAAGACAAGGGCGTCCACGGCTCCAACGTCCAGAGAGAAAGGGAATGGCGAGTCGCGATCCGGTGGACCATAGACGACCACCTCATGTCCGAGCTGCTTCGCCATCTGCACGTATGCGTAAAGATCTTGGGCGCTGCCGACAGTGCCCGAACGTAGCGCCATCAGGTGATATGCGAACATGAGCCGCACGGCACTCACCTCAACTCTCGATGATCTCGATCAAACGTTGGAGGCGAGCCAGGTGCGAATGCTGCTCGGCGAGCTGCCGACGCATCCTCGTAACAATCCCCCCGTAGTGCTGGGGCCGACGGACCAGGTCCAAAATCTTCTCCTCCGGATCGTTGTCCGGCAGCCGAAGCTCGAGCGCCTCGCGGCCGTAGATCTGTTGCACGTGCGCCTCGTCCAGCAGGAACAAGGGGATCGTGCTCGCGGCCGGGGTCTCGAAGAGGCGCGGCGTGACGAGCCGCATATGCGCAAAGCTCGGCCGGACGAGCACCGGGTTGAATGTTGCCTTGCTCATCCAGTCAATGACCTTGTCAAAAGACACCGCCGGGAACACGTCGACCTCGAGCCGGCGCAGATAGTCCGTGTCCGCGTAATAGACGTCCTCGATTTGCATTCTGATAGCCCAGGAGGGTATCGAATCCCAGCCGTGACCGACCACGCCGATGCGCCCCAGTTTCCTACGCGCCGGCTCAATCGCGCGGAGCACCCGCTCCATGGGCTGCCACCGGAATTTGCTATGGCCCACGTACAGCATCGCGAAATCCTTGGTCGTGAAGTCCAGTGGCTGCTCCCACGATGGGTTGTAGGCGTAAAACAGGAACGGGCGCACGTTCGGGCGTAGCGGCTGCAGCGTCGGCTGACAGATCTTGTCGGAGATGCTGTCGCAGACCTCCCTCCAGCGACGGCTCGCGCCGTCGTCGGGATGATTTGCGTCACCATCTACTCTGATCACATCGTTGTAGTTGCCGTCGCCGTCGATGACGACACGCCGCTCGCGCGGCACCTTCGCGATCAACCGCGTGAGGTCGAGCGCGTCGCCGTAATACTGTCGGGTCGTCCACTCGAAGAGGAAGACGAGAGCATCCGCCGAGCTGACGGCGAGCGAATAATTCAAGGGAATCTTATCGTAAGGGCACGCGTAGACAGTGACATCATGCCCGAACGCCTTGGCCGCCTCGGTATAGCCTTGGATGATGTTGCCGCTGCCCTGGTCCTCGAAGGGCCAACAAATAAAGACCAACCTCATGAGACGAATCTCCAGGTCCGGGCCATGGGCTCAGGCCCGGAGGACTTCGATCAACTGCTGCGTCCGATTATGGTAGGAATGGTGCTTTGCGAGATGGCGCCGCACATCCCGAACAATGTCCTGGTACTTGTGCGGATTCTGCACCGCGTCGAGCAGCTTGTCGGCGATGTTGCCGTTGAGCGCCAGCTCGCGTCCCGCGGGGCCGTAGACGGATTCCGCATGAGCGGGATCCAACATGACTAGGGGAATTGTGTCGGCGCAGAAGATTTCGAAGTATTTCGCTGTCAGTAGCTTGAGCCTGCGGAATAGCGGACGCTGCGTCATGATGGTCACTCGGCCCTCGCTCATCGCGGAGGCCACCTGCGTGAAGGGCACGGCCGGTTTTATCTGGATGCCGAGCCGGCCGAACCTAACAAGGTCGAACTCGAAAGCAATCTCCAGGCCGTCCTCGCGCGCTCCTGCGGGGACCATGTCCCACCACAGGCCGACGAAGCAGATGCCATCGAGCTGCGGCCGGATGCGTTCGATGGCTGGCAGCAAGGAACTGCTGACCTCTCGCCAGCGCCACCAATTGTGACCCACATGGACGATATCGAAGCTCTTGGGGCGTGTGCCGGGTTCGACACGCAAAGACGGATCATACCCATAGAAAGGAACGGGCAGGACCGTGGGCTGCAGTGGCTCGCACGTGGGCTGAAGGATCTTGTCCGCCAAAGCGTCGCAATGCCCGACCCAAAATGCTCGGCCATGGTCATCGCGGTGGTTGCGGTCATACATGTCGATGCAGAGGACCGGGTTATACATGCCATCGGCGTCAAGAATAGCGCGCTTCGTTCGCGGCACCTCGGTCAGGATCCGCGACATGCGCAGTCCGGACATCCAGCCGATTCCGAACTCGCAGATGAACACCACGTGGTCGAATTTTCCCAGGTCCTGCGACCAGCGCATACCCGGGTACTTCGGATCGGGCTGCCCATATAGAGCGATGGTGTGACCCAGCTCATCGCCCGCTCGCACGTAGCTGGCCACCGCCTGAATGCTGCCCGCATTGGTCCGCTTGTCCATCACGAATAAGATATTCATGCGGGTAGCATATCCGTCTGCACGCTGGTCCCTTTGGCCTACCCTTCTAATCCAAGATGGCCATCAACTCCTCGAAGCGGCGCGCATAGGAATGATGAGCAGCCAGATAGGTTCGAGTCTTCAGTACGGCGTCCCAGTAAAACTCCGGCCGGCGCATCATGTCCTCCAGTCGTCCGGCTACGTCGTCGCCCGGCGCCAGGTGGCAGGCGTCTGGCCCATAAATGTCCTCAATAACCCTATCGGGCAGCATTAACAGCGGGATCGTATCGGAGCAGAAGGTTTCGAAGGTCCGGTTGGTGATGAGGCCGAGTTGGTTGAACAGCGGGCGGTGGAAAACCGGGCAGAAGCGGGCCTTTCCCTGAAAGTCGATCACCTCGGAGAACGGGATCGACTCGCCGGTCTTGACCCCCACCCGTTTCAACAGGGCGGGGTCCACATCGACCCCCTCGAACCCATGTTCGATCGCCCATTCGGGACGCTGGTCCCAGGCCCATCCCCTAAGATGAATTGCGCCCAGCCGATCTTTGAGCGGCTCGATAGCTTCCAAAAAGCGTCGTACTTGACCCCAGCGTTCCCAGTTGTGGCCGACGTAGGCGATGCCGTAAGGCTTGCCTGCGCCGTTCTGACTCAACCATTCCTGCGCCGCCTCGTTCGCGGAACGATACGCACGGACCACCGCTGAAGGATCGTAGCCGAAGAACAGAAACGAGCGTACATCCTGCCGCAATGGCCGCAGCGTCGGCTGGACGATCTTGTCGGCGACGGCGTCGAAGCCCTCGATCCACTCCCAGCTCTGATGGCCATTCAGCTTCTTCAGATGGTTGGAATCATGTTCGGCCGAGATCGTCTCGTTGTAGGTTCCGGTGCAATCAATGATGACCCGACGCTCCTTCGGCATGCGGTCGAGCAAGTGTGCCAGATGCGGCAAATCGGGAAAGTCCCACGCCTCGTAGATCACGAAGATCGCGACGTCGAAGGCGTGGATATCCATCGCGTGCGGGACTGACGGGAAATCGGCGCGCGGCTCGCCGAACACAGCCACCTCGTGCCCCAGCTGCTTGCCTATCTCGGCATATTTGGTGATGGGTCTCACCGCGCGCGCCGACCGCTCCAGTCTTGAGACAAACAAGATTTTCATGTGGGCACTCCCGACCCCGGCAAAGGATCCTAAGGACACGAGCAAGTCGCGTCTTGACGGGTGGATACCTCTTGCAACCGCTCACGTGGCATGCATCGACGAAGTCGACATTGCCCACCGGACCGTCTCTACCAATCCCTTGGCGAATGGCACTTTGGGGTCCCACCCAAGCACCCTCCGCGTCCGCGTGATGTCGGCCTGGACATGGCGCTGCTCTCCGGAGCGGCCGGGTGCGTACACGACCGTGTCATTGCCGCAGCTGCGATCAAAAGCGGAGAGGACATGATCGGCGAGTTGTCGGATGGAAAGGCGATGCCCGCTCCCCAGATTGAACACACCTCCATACGTGCCGGGATTCGTCAGCGCAAAAACCCAGGCGTCCACGACGTCATCGACATAGATGAAGTCACGCGATTGATGCCCATCACCGCAGATGGTGAGCGGCTCGCCACGCAAGCGATTGCCAATGAAGATGCCAAGGACACCCTGATACGGATTGTCTAGGGCCTGACGCGATCCATAGACGTTGTACATGCGGAAAGATGTCACCCGGAAATCAAAACCCAGATCCACCCGCTCGGCAGTAGCATGCACATATCGCTCGGCCGCGTATTTGGTGATCCCATAATAGGACAGGGGACAGCAGGCAGTGTCCTCCGGAGTGGGAAGGACAGTCGTGTGTCCATAAACCGTCATCGAGCTGGCATAGAGCAGCCGCTGGACGCGAGACTGCAGACAAAGCTGCAGGACGTTAATCGTGCCCTCTACGTTGGTGCGCAGATCTAAAGTGGGATCGCTGTACGAACGTATCAGCGAAACCTGGCCGACGATATGGAAAACGGCGTCCAGCCCTCTGGCGAACACCGGCTTGAGTTGATCGAGATGGGTGACGTCAGCTTGTACGTATTTGGCGCCAGCCGGCACGTTGCTCCGCCGGCCCGTGGACTCGTTGTCGACGATTATTACATCGTGACCTTCTTCGAGAAGGCGGTCGGCCATGTGTGACCCGATGAAGCCGGCTCCTCCTGTGACCAAGATTCTCATGCAGCTTTTTTTCCCAGAGTTGCGCTCCCTCTCGAGCGAGAGTAGCTCGCCAGCTTAAGAGTCCGTCCCGTGATGCAAGACGGGCGCGTCCGGCAGTATGCGGGATGGTCGGGACAGGTTTGGAGTAAGAAATGGGGCCTGATAAGCCTGCCATGATTGGACTTTAGCGACGCAGACTTGAGTCCTGACGAATTTCGCCACGGACATCCCCCGGATAAAGCGCGCTTTTACTAAACGGTGCGGAGGCCGTCAAATTTTCGGCGCTCCAGTCCCAAAGCCGGCGAATACCCGTCTCCTTTATCGACGAGGATGCCACCCCTCGCTGATCTTTTGAATGTCACTGACGTAACACGGCTGATCTCCCGGTCGCCAATCGGCGAATTTAACCTCGATCTTCTCTACTGCCAGTGCTCCCAAGAAGGATCGTCGATGTAGAGATATTCGAGCTTGACGCTCCAGCCGCCGCCCCAGGCGCTCTCGAGGCCGGCGCCGGCGGTCCATCCGGCCTTCACGTCCTTGAAGGTCCCGGTTGCGGACCCGAGGTTGGCCACAGTGATCGTTGCGCTATCCTTGACCCGGCCATACGCAACGCCGAACGTTCGTAGGCCAGGATATTCGGACTCCACAAGAAGCCAAGGCGGGTCCAGGAGGTCCCAAACCAGTCGAGTTTGTGGTCGGTGGTCACGGTAGTGAGAGGAACGGCGAGGACGTTGAAGGTCGAGCCGCCCTTCTGACCGGAGGCCTGAATGTCGGTTTCGAAGCCCTACACCCCCACGTTCCAAACTGGTAATTGTAGCCGGTTGGATGATTTTAGGACCAAGTGTCAGGGTGGCCTAAGCCCTGCGCCCCGGCTTGCTGCGGGGGCACCAGTTTTGTGTCTGGAAGCGTACCGACGGCGAAATGACATCTCGTTACCTTTTCCCCGTCATCGGCCACAAATCGGGACGGCGATGATCGGGAAGGCCGCCGGGCTCCCACCCTGCATAAGCTCAAAGAAATCGGGAGCCGCCCATGGCCATCTATCGCTTGCTTAAAAATCGCGCCTTTGGACCGGACGAGATCAAGGTCCTTACCGCCGC
>Ga0070699_100004209_pt1 | contig 12728 bp, 11 predicted proteins | sample KBSK1503metaG_FD_65473 | JGI IMG/M metagenome (GOLD analysis project Ga0070699, IMG submission 65473) | Corn, switchgrass and miscanthus rhizosphere microbial communities from Kellogg Biological Station, Michigan, USA - KBS K1-50-3 metaG | ecosystem: Host-associated > Plants > Roots >...
TGGACGAGATCCAGCGTACCCTGAAGCTCATGGACCCCGTCCTCCGCTTCGTGTCGGTCCGCCGGCCCGAGGGGGCGCCGCCGGCGCCGCCGCGGCCCGCCAAGCGCGAGCGGGAGCGCGAAGAGGCCGAGTTCGAGGCGGGTGAGTTCGAAGGCATGGGCGAAGGAGAGGTCTAGATGCCGAGAGACAAGTCGGACCGCCGCGGCAGCGCCAAGGGCGAGGGACGGGCACCGCGCCGCCGGGGGATGGGGCGTCGCAAGGTCTGCCGCTTCTGCGCGGACAAGACGATGCTCATCGACTACAAGGACGCGCGCGTGCTCGGCAGCTTCCTGAGCGAGCGAGGCAAGATCATCCCGGGCCGGATCACCGGCACCTGCGCGCGCCACCAGCGCCAGCTGACCGTGGCCATCAAGCAAGCACGGACCGTCGCGCTGCTGCCGTACACCACCGCTTATCCGTGAGGAGAGTGCCGCGATGGCGATACAGGTGATCCTTCGTGACGACGTGGCGAACCTCGGCAAGATCGGGGACGTCGTGCGCGTGAAGCCGGGCTACGCGCGCAACTTCCTGCTCCCGCGCGGGCTCGCGGTCGAGGCGAGCGGCAAGAACCTCCGCATGCTCGAGCACCACAAGCGGATCATCGCCGTCAAGGCGGAGCGCGAGCAGAAGGCTGCCCAGGGCCTGGCGGCCAAGCTCGACGGTCTCGCGCTCACGGTCAAGGCGCACGCGGGTGAGGGAGGCCGGCTGTTCGGCTCCGTCACCAACCTCGACGTCGAGCGGCTGCTCGCCGAGAAGGGCTTCCACGTCGACCGGCGCCGGATCGGCCTCGACGAGCCCCTGAAGAACCTCGGCACCTTCCCGATCGTGGTCGAGGTCGGACGCACCGCGCGCGCCACGATCCAGGTGACGGTCGAGGCAGAGTAGCGGCTCACCAGATCGGCTGGGCACTGGCCCAGCGGGCCCAGACGGCGATCCCCGTCGCGAGCAGCGCCGCGATCACGTAGAAGTTGAGGTCCCAGCCGCCGGTCCGGGCGACGATCATCCCGCCCAGCACGGGCGAGATCATGCCCGCGACGTTGCCGGCCGTGCCCTGGAGACCCACGAGGAGCCCCGCGTGGGCGGGTGCCAGGTCGAGGCTCGTGACCACCACCATCGTCGCGCCCGCGGCGAAGCAGGCGAGGGCATCCGAGAGGCAGGCAAGGGCGCCGGCCGCCGTCGCCGCGCGGGGCAGGGCGAGGAAGAAGGCGATCGCGCCTGCGAAGCCGGCCACGAGTACGAGCTTGCGGACGCGCGTCACGGCCACGCCGCGCGCTATCAGCACGTCGGCCATCCACCCCGCCGCGACCCCGGCGATCACCATCGCGAGATTCGGCAGCGCAGCGGCAAAGCCGCTGCCCCGGAGCGACAGCCCGTGCGCCTGCATCAGGTAGGTCGGGAGCCAGGCGTGCACGAACCAGATGGTCCAGTTGACGACGAAGGTCGTTCCGAGGAGCGCCGCCACCGCCGGATGGCGCAGGAGAGTGCCCCAGGGGGGGACGCCGGCGGGCGGGGCGGGACTCGGGCCGTGCTCTGCGCGGGACTCGGGCGGCGACCAGGCCCTCCACAGGACCAGCCAGACGAGGCCGAGCCCGGCGTAGGCATAGAAGACCGCTCGCCATCCACGGGTAGCCGCGATCCACGCCGAGAGGGGCAGGGCGACGAGCGTCCCCGACTGGACGCCGGCGAGGCTCACGGCCGTCGCCCGTGTCCGCTCCTCGGGTGGGAACCGGCGGCCGATGAGGCTCAGGATGGACGGGGTGTTCACGCCTTCGCCGAGCCCGAGGACGAGGCGCGCCGCGGCGAGCGACCGAAAGCCCGCCGCGAGCGGTGTGACGGCAGTGGCCAGCGACCACGTGAGCACGCCACCCGCGAGCACCGCGCGGCCTCCCAACCGATCGGCCAGCCAGCCGCCCGGCAGATGGGTCGCCGTGAACCCATAGAAGAAGACCGACTGGAGCAAGCCCATCGTGGTCTCGTTCCAGCCGAACTCCTTCATGAGCAGCGGGGCGGCCACGGAGAGGTTCCACCGATCCATGTAGCTGAGCGCGAGGCACGTGAAGGCGAAGGCGACGAGCGTGAAGCGAGGGCGCCACATCGCGCGCGCCGTAGCATGCGCACCGGACGGTGGCCAACGGTCGCGCTTGCCGGCACGCGTCGCGCGCGCTAGGACGGCCGGGTCCATGCCGAGCCGCGTCGAGTTCGAGGCGCGCGAGGCGGCGGCGCTCGCTCCCTACGCGATGCGGAGCCGCGATTCGCGCGGCCGCCGCCACCCTGAGCCCGAGCATCCCTTCCGCATGGCCTTCCAGCGGGACCGCGACCGCATCATCCACTCCACCGCCTTCCGTCGCCTCGAGTACAAGACCCAGGTCTTCGTCAACCACGAGGGCGACTACTACCGGACACGCCTCACGCACACGATGGAGGCCGCGCAGGTGACGCGCACGCTCGCGCGCGCGCTCGGCCTCAACGAGGACCTCGCCGAGGCGATCGCGCTCGCCCACGACCTCGGTCACACGCCGTTCGGCCACGCGGGGGAGCGGACCCTCGACCACCTGATGGCGCCCCACGGCGGCTTCGACCACAACGCCCAGAGTCTCCGCATCGTCGACCTGCTCGAGGATCGCTACCCCGCCTTCCGTGGCCTCAACCTGAGCTTCGAGGTGCGAGAGGGGATCGTCAAGCACTCGACGCGCTACGACCGCCCGCAGGTGCACGAGTTCGACGCCGCGCTCGCTCCGTGCCTCGAGGCGCAGATCGTCGACTTCGCCGACGAGATCGCCTACAACGCGCACGACATCGACGACGGTCTCAAGTCCGGGATGCTCGACGCCGAGGAGCTCCAGTCGGTGTCGCTCTGGGCGGAAGCCCTGGCGGCCGTCTCGCGCCAGGCTCCGAGCGCCTCGGTGCACGTGCTCCGCTATCAGGCCGTGCGCGCCATCATCGACCGGCTGGTGACCGACCTCGTCGACCATCTGGTCGCGCAGGTGGCCGAGCGGCGCATCGACAGCCTGGCCGCCGTGCGGCGCATGAAGCCACGCGTGGTCGAGTACTCGCCCGAGATCGCCCGGCGCAACACCGAGCTGAAGGCGTTCCTCTACGACCGTCTCTACACCCATCACCGCGTGACGCGGATGACCCAGAAGGCGGACCGCATCATAACCGCGCTGTTCGAGGTCTACGTGACCGAGCCCCGCCAGCTCCCGCCGCACGTCACGCGCCGCGCCCGGGAAGACGGCGAGCCGATGCCACGCGTGATCGCCGACTACATCGCCGGCATGACCGATCGCTTCGCGCTCGAGGAGTACAAGAAGCTCTTCGATCCCTACGAGCGCGTCTGACGGCGTCCGTGCTGCTCAGCCGCCGGCCCAGAGGCGGAGCAGCTGGTAGCGCGGGTCGAGCGGCCGGAGGGCGGCCGCCTGCCGGATCGCGGCTCGCGCCTCCCGGCCCTCGCCCAGCGCCGCCCGCTGGCGCGCGATGCGATAGTAGTGGCGGGCCAGGCGGGCGCGGATCCGCCGCCGGCCGATCGTGCGCACGGCCTCCGGATCCTCGACCAGCAGGCGCTCGAGGATGCGGGCGATGTCCTGCCGGCCGCCGAGCCGATCGCCGCTGTTGTTGGTCGCGTGCCAGCGATAGCGGAAGACCGCCCGGTCGACGAAGGTCGCGGCGCAGCGAGCGAACAGGCGGTACCCGTACTCGATGTCGGGCTGGACGCGCAGGCTCGGGTCGAACTCGCCCGCCGCCTCGAAGGCCTGCCGGGGCACGAGCGACCCCTGGAAGTAGACGGGATAGCCCCGAAACAGCTCGGCAGCGGTGAGACGGCGGTCCTGGCATCGGCGTACGACGCCGAGCGGCACGACGTACGGGTTGTCCGGCGATCCGGCGTCCATCCGTTCTCCATTGCAGAAAACTGCGTCATAGGTCGGATGCGCCCGCAGGAAGTCGAGCTGGAATGCGAGGCGGTCGGGCAGGGCGACGTCGTCCGCGTCGTGGAAGGCGATCCACTGCCCGTGTGCCGCCGCGAGTCCCGCATTGCGCGCGGCGGACAGCCCGCCGTGCGGGGCCCGCACGATCGTCGCGACGCCGGCGTAGCGACCGAGCACCGCCCACGTATGATCGGTCGAGCCGTCGTCGACGACGATGATCTCGAAGTCCCGGAACGTCTGGGCCAGGATGCTCTCCAGGCTCTCGGCGAGGTACGGAGCGCAGTTGTAGGTCGGGACGACAACCGAGACGAGCGCCATGGCGGTGGAAGCGCGCGGAGCGTACGTGCGGCCCTGCCCTCAGTCAAGTTCGCAACATCCGTCCTTGCCGGCACCCGCTCCGGCCGCTAGACGTCGAGCGGCTTCACGATGGCCAAGCTCCTGATCATCGGCCTCGACGGCGCCACGTGGCGCGTGCTCGAGCCCTGGGCGCGGGCCGGGCGCCTGCCGCATCTGGCCGCGCTCATGGCGCGCGGGAGCTGGGGCGCGCTGCGCTCGACGGTGCCGGCGCTCACGCTGCCGGCGTGGTCCTCGCTCATCACCGGGCGGAATCCGGGCGCGCACGGCGTGTTCGCCTTCCGACGGCTCGCGCCCGACCGCTATGACTCGCCGGGCCTCGCCAGCGCCGGCGACCTCCGCGCGCCGACGCTCTGGGAGATTGCCGGCCGGGCCGGCCAGCGCGTCGGCGTCGTCAACGTGCCGCCGTCGTACCCGATCCGCCCGGTGAGCGGCTTCGTCGTCAGCTGCCTTCTCACGCCGCCGGGCGAGCGCTTCACGGATCCACCCGAGCTGGCGCGCGAGCTCGATGGATACCGCATCGACCTGCAACCACCGCGCGGCATCGTGCTCGACGATCCCGTGAACCGCGAGCAGGCGCTCGCGTATCTGGACGGACTCCGGCAGCTCACTCGCGGTCGCACCGCGGCGGTGCTCCATCTCATGCGGACCCGGCCCGCGGACCTTCTCGGCGTCGTGTTCTATGCGCCCGACCGCGTCCAGCACTGCTTCTGGACCTACGTCGAGGGTGGAGCGGAGCCTGACGCCGACGTCGCGGCAGGTGTCGCCGCGGTCTACTCGGCGCTCGACGAAGCGCTCGGTGAGCTCACCGCGGCTGCCGGCCCCGAGGCGACGGTCATCCTGGTCTCCGACCACGGCTTCGGTCCGAAGCCGGCGCACGCCGTGCACCTGAACCGCTGGCTCGCGGACGCCGGGTTCCTTCGCCAGCGACCGCTCTGGACGCTCCGCCGCAAGATGATCCGCAAGGTGGTCCCGAGCGCGTGGCGCGGACGCCTCGACACGCTCGACCGTATCCTCGTCCACCGACCGCGGAGCCGCGCCTGGGCGGACACGCTCGAGCCCGGAACTGCCGCCGTCTGGGTCCACGTGGCGGGCCGCTACCCCCACGGATGCGTCAGCCCCGGAGCCGAGTACGAAGGGGTCCGCCGCGAGATCGTGACCGGACTCCAGGCGCTCCGCGGGCCCGAAGGCGAGCCCGTCTTCCAGGCCGTCCGCCGTCGCGAGGAGCTCTACCACGGGCGATACGTCACCGAGGCGCCCGACGTGATCGCCGTGTGCGCGCCTCGCTTCGGGGTCGTCTATCACAGCCTTCGCCGCGACCTCGGCCAGCGCGCGCTCTTCAGCCCGTTCCGCGAGGAGGGGTTCAGCGGCGCCCACGATGCGATGGGCGTCTATCTCTTCGCCGGCCCGCACGTGCAGCCGCTCGGCCGGCACCGCGAGTACCCGATCGAGTCGATCGCGCCGACCGCGCTCCATCTCCTCGGCCTTGCGGTCCCGCGCTCGATGGACGCACCGGCCTGCACGTCGCTGCTCGACCCCGAGTTCCTCCGCCAGGCTCCGCTTCGTTTCACCGACGACGTCCCGGATGCGACGGCGTCGAGCCCCGGCTGGAGATCACCGGAGGACGAGGCAGTCGTCGCCGCCCGCCTCCAGGCGCTCGGCTACCTCGAGTGAAGGGCGCTCACTCCACGTAGCCGAGCGCCTGCAGGCGCACGCGCAGCTCCTCGTCCTCTGGCCCCGGCTCGGCCGCGGCTTCCGCTACGGACCCGGGGGGCGAGAGGCGAAGGGCGACGATGTGACGGCCGGTCGCGGCGGCCGCCGGGATCGCCACGGAGAGCTCGCCACCGACGGCGCGCGCCGCCCCGAGCGCGACGTAGACGGTGGCCGACTCCGACGAGAAGCTCTCGCGGCACCAGCGGCCGAACCCGAGGAGCCGCGGCATCGGCTGGATCGGCCGTACCGCAGCTTCGACCTCGTACACGCCGTCCGGCGCGGAGAGCGTGACCGGCAGGGGAGTCCCGTCGCCCGGACGGAGCACCGTCACCCCGTGGCCGGCCCACAGCCAGCCACGTACGCGCAGCGCTCGCCGTCCGGTGGCCGGGCCAACGGGCACGCTCGACACGCGGGTCTCCGGCGCGACGCGCCAGAACTCGGCACGGACGAGAAAGGGCGTCCGCGCCGCCTCGTACCGTGCGCGGAGGAACCGCGCCCGGCGGCGCGCGAGCCGTCGGTCGAGACGAGCCCGGAGGCGCCCCGCCACGCCCGCCGCCCGGCCTTCCAGCGCCAAGCGGACCCTCGCGGCGCCGTCCAGCCGATAGAGCACGACCTCCCCGTCGGAGCGGGCCGCGAACGAGCCCGCGACGTTCTCGCGCAGGAGGTAGCGCCGAGTCCGGATCGCGCGGTAGCTCTCCCAGGCATAGTAGACCGCGGGTTTGCCGGCGCGCGACGCGAGCCGGCCGTCGCGGCCGAGCTGGGCCCGCCCGTCCATCCGCGTGCCTTCGGGGAGAAGAATTCCCAGCAGCTCGAGCAGGGTGGGGGCGATGTCGATGTTCTCGGTGAAACGGTCGCACGCCTGGCCCGCGGCGACCCCCGCGCCAGCGACGATCCACGGGACGTGCTGCACGCCGTCGGCGAGGGAGTCCGTGTGGTCGGTGCGTCCGTCCTCGCCAAGCTCCTCTCCGTGGTCCGAGGCGACGATCACCAGCGTGCGACGCAGGTCGGGGTCCTCGGCGCGCACGGCCGCCAGCAGACGCGCGAGCTGCGCGTCGGTGTGCGCCAGGCGCGAGTCGTACACCGCCGCGAAGTGGCGGCGGTCGAGCTCGCCGAAGTCGCGCGCGTCGGCGCGTAGCCAGCGACGCCGCTCGGGGTGAAAGAGTGGCTCCCCACTCGGCTTGAAGCGTCGGCGCCAGTCGTAGCCCGCCACTGGAAACCGTGGCTCGCCGTCCGGGAGGTAGCGCGGCATGTGCATGTCCATGAAGTGGACGTAGAGGAAGACGGGGCGGCTCGCGTCCCGCGCGAGCCACACCGCGCGCGCCCTCTCGGCGACGTCGCGTGCATCGGCGTAGCCGCGCGTCGCCTCCGCCGCCACGAGCTCGAGCCGGTCGAAGTGACGGCCGAGATCGCTCGCCGAGACGAACCAGGGATGTGCGCTCACGCCGAGCGTCTCGAAGCCCTGGCCGCGCAGCACCGCCGGCACGAACGCCGCGGTGGGATCGCCCTGGCTGAACGGGAACTCGCGCGGGTGCTCGTTCGGCGTGAACGCACGGAGCACGTTCTGGAAGTAGTAGCGGCCCGTCATGAGCTGGGGGAAGGACGGCCGCGTCGCGTGGGAGTTCGCGAAGTGGCGCCGGAAGAGGGCGCCCGCCCGGGCGAGCCCGTCGAGCGTCGGCGTCGTCGGGTGTGGATTGCCCCAGGCGCTCAGGCGGTCGGCGCGGGTCGCGTCGAGCATGACGAAGAGGACCGACACGTCGCCGGGCATGCGCCCCGGTAGATTGCGCACCGGGGTCTGTCAAGTTCGACCGTTGCGACGTGCGCTCGCCTCCGCTATCGAGCCGTCGAAGGTGGGCGAGAGTCGACTGGTGAGCATCATCGTCCCGTGCCACAACGGGGCACGGTTCCTCCCCGAGGCGCTGGACAGCGCGTTCGCCCAGACCCACCCGGCGATCGAGGTGATCGTCGTCGACGACGGTTCAACCGACGGCACACCGGCGGTCCTGGAGCGCTACGCGGGCCGCGTGCGGGCGCTACGGCAGCCAAACCGTGGCCCGTCGGCGGCGCGCAACGCCGCGCTCGAGATCGCGCGCGGCGACTACATCGCCTTCCTCGACGCCGACGACCGCTTCCTGCCCGACAAGGTCGCGCGCCAGGCCGCCGTCCTGGACGCCCGACCCGACGTCGGGCTCGTGTACTCGGGCTGGCGGTTCATCGACGAGGAGGGCCGCGTGCTTCCCGGAGAGGGGAGACCGCGCGGCGAGGGGGACCTGCTGCCCGGGCTCGTGCTGGGGAACCCGATCCACCCGCTGGCGGCCCTGGTGCGGCGGCCGCTCGTCACGGAGGTCGGCGGATTCGACGAGACGCTCTGGGGCTGCGAGGACTGGGACCTGTTCCTCCGCCTCTCCCGGCGCGGCATGCGCTGGGCCCCGATCGACGAGTCGCTCGGCGACTATCGGGTCCACGCGGCGCAGAGCCACGGCCAGACTCGCATGATGTTCACGAGCGCCATTCGCGTCCTCGAACGGTTCTTCGCGGACTCCGAGCTACCGCCCTCGCTTCGCCACCTCGAGGGGCGGGCCTTCCAGGCGGCCTACCTGCGCGGCGCCGCCGAGTGCTACCGGGCCGGTCTGGTGGCCGACGGTGACCGCGGGTTTCACGCCGCGGCGCGGGCGCGTCCAGGCTTCCTCGGCGAGCCGGCGAGCCTGCGCCGCTTCTGCCGCGACCTCATGCCGACCGGAGCGCAGCACCAGGGCGTCGTCATTACGCACCAGCGCGCCGTCACGCGCACGCTAAGGCGGGCAATGACGACGCTTTTCCGGCGGCCCGGCCTCGAACCGGAGATCGTGGCGCTCCAGGGCCGGGCCCGCTGGGCGACGCTACGCCTGACCGCGCGGCTGGCCTGGAAGCGCCTGCGATCGTTGATCGCGCCAGCTCGCGGCACCGTGGGTGACCACCATCGCCCCGATCTGCTAGCGTCACGCCTCGCCCCGTGACTCGTACGGTCCTCGTCGCTCTCGGCGGCCTTCTGGGATCGGTCGCTCGCTACTGGCTCGCCGGTGCCGTCCAGCGGCTCAACGGCACCGAATTCCCCATCGGAACGCTCGCCGTCAACGTCCTCGGCAGCTTCGTCGTCGGCCTGGTCATGACACTCTCGGTCGAGCGCGGCGTGCTGTCGGCGAATGCTCGCACCTTCCTGACCATCGGCTTCTGCGGCGGCTTCACGACGATGTCGACGTTCAGCTACGAGACGATGGCGCTGCTGCGCGACGCGGAAACGGGTCTCGGCCTCGGTAATGTCGGCGCAACGCTCGGCGGCTGCCTGACGGGGGTCTGGCTCGGCCAGATCGTTGGCCGTATCCTCTGACGATGAGGATCGCCGGCGAGGGCAAGCTCCTCCGTATCTTCATCGGGGAGTCGGACCGCCACCGGGGCCGCGCCCTCTACGAGGTGATCGTGCGAACGGCCCGCGAGCTCGGCCTGGCGGGCGCGACGGTGTGGCGCGGCATCGAGGGTTATGGCGCCGCGAGCCGCATCCACACCGCGAAGATCCTGCGGCTCTCGGAGGACTTGCCGATCCTGGTCGAGATCGTCGACACGGAGGAGAAGATCCGGGCCGCGCTCCCCAGGCTCGACGCGCTCCTCGAGGAGGCGGGCTGCGGGGGCCTGATCACGCTCGAGCGGGCGGACATCATCAAGTACACGCACGGCGCGTCGTGAGACGCGGCCACCTGGAGGCGCCGAAGGGGCAGGGGTCCAGTCCCGCTGGTCGAGGGGGCCGGGCAAGACAGCCCGCGTGAAGTGAAGGTTCCGCGCCCCCCCGGGAGGGCGGCGCAGGCGGGACGCTCGGCGAGCTTGCCCCTTGACAGCGCTCTTGTGCGCTACGTATGCGGGCAAGGCGAACGAATGGGTAGCCCCCACCACTGTCGTAAGCTGCGCCCCTAACTGGGGATCAGGAAGGAAAGCGCGACATGCGATTCCCCCAGCGCGCGGATGGTGGCGTTGCGGGTCTCATCCTGCTGAGCGCGATCCTTGCCCCACCGGTCAGGTCGCAAACGACCGAGCGGGTGAGCGTCGCTTCCGACGGCACCCAGGGGGACGCGGCCAGCGCCTTTCCCTCGATCTCGGCGGACGGCCGCTTCGTCGCGTTCGCGAGCAGTGCGACCAATCTCGTCGCCGGCGACACCAACGGCTTCTCTGACGTTTTCGTCCACGACCGCCAGACGGGCGTGACCGAGCGGGTGAGCGTCGCCTCCGACGGCACCCAGGGGAACGCGGTGAGCAACGTCAGCGCGATCTCGGCGGACGGCCGCTTCGTGGCGTTCGCGAGCGACGCCAACAACCTCGTCGCCGGCGACATCAACGGCGCCACGGACGTCTTCGTCCGCGACCGCCAGACGGGCGTGACCGAGCGGGTGAACGTCGCCTCCGACGGCACCGAAGGGAACGGGACCAGCGCGGTCCTCGCGATCGGCGTTTCCGCGATCTCGGCGGACGGCCGCTTCGTGGCGTTCGCGAGCGACGCCGACAACCTTGTCGCCGGCGACACGAACACCGCTCCCGACGTCTTCGTTCGCGATCGCCAGACGGGCGCGACCGAGCGGGTGAGCGTCACCTCCGACGGCACCCAGGGGAACGGGGCCAGCGGCGGTCCCGCAACCGGCCTTCTCGCGATCGGCGTACCCGCGATCTCGGCGGACGGCCGCTTCGTGGTGTTCCCGAGCAATGCGACCAATCTCGTCGCCGGCGATACGAACGGTTCCACGGACGTCTTCGTCCGCGACCGCCAGACGGGCGTCACCGAGCGGGTGAGCGTCGCCTCCGACGGCACCCAGGGGAACTTGGCCAGCGGCGTTCCCGCGATCTCGGCGGATGGCCGCTTCGTGGCGTTCGTGAGCAACGCGATCATCGTCGCCGGCGACACGAACGGCGCGACGGACGTCTTCGTGCGCGACCGCCAGACGGGCGTGACGGAGCGGGTGAGCGTGGCGTCCGATGGCAGCCAGGGGAACGGGGCCAGCGGCAGTTCCCTGGTCGGCGTTCCCGCGATCTCAGCGGGCGACGGCCGCTTCGTGGGCTTCGCGAGCAATGCGAGCAATCTCGTCACCGACACGAACGGCGCCACGGATGTCTTCCTCCACGACCGCCAGACGGGTGCGACCGAGCGGGTGAGCGTCGCCTCCGACGGCACCCAGGGGAACGGAATGAGCGGCTTTCCCGCGATCTCGGCGGATGGCCGCTTCGTCGCGTTCGCAAGCAATGCCGACAACCTCGTCACCAGCGACACCAACGGTGCCTTCGACGTGTTCGTGCGCACCACCCCGCCGAGCACCACCACGACGACGACCCCGCCTGCCCGATGCGCGGGCCAGCCGATCTCTCATGCCCCGCAATGTGATCTCGGGCCAATGAACGGCGCACAGCTCGATTCCTGCTGCACCGAGGACTGTCAGCTCCGTCTGGAACCGCACACCTGCCACCTCTACCAGGGCGAGCCCTGTCTCAAAGATCCCGTCTGCAGCGACACGCTGAGAAGTGGACCGGACGCCGGTGAATGTCCTGCGCCCAGCTTCACTGGTGTGACCGAGGTGTGCGAAGACGGGGATGCTTGCACGTTCGGCGATCACTGCGACGGTGCCGGGCATTGCGCTTCGGGCAGCGCCTTCTGCGGCGCGCGCATCGAGGCGTTCAAGGCGGGTGGGCTCCCGCGCATCGTGCTCGACTGCTTCGGCAAACCCGCTGCCGGGGGCCTCGCTCACTGCAAGGCGGGAACGTTCGTTGCTCTCGTCGCCGAGGTGGACGGATCCCCCCGGCCCGAGGGCCGACGTTCCGGGGAGCTGCACTGTCCGGGCTCCTCGACGGCTCAAGCACTTTCCTCCACCGGTGCCGCGAACCACAAGGGCGTACCCTTGCGGCTGACGGATGGCTCTGGGCTGAAGTTCAACCGCATCGTCCTGAAGCTCACGCCGTGCCTCAAGAAACTGTACCGGGAGCTTCAGCCGGGTCAGTCGCTCAAGGTCACAGGACATCTCACGACGACGGGTGTGAAGAGGAGCGACCAGGATCCAGCGCCCCAGTCCATCCCGATTCTCTGCGTCATCGAGCTCGCCAAGGGTCAGAACCCGACAGGGACGTGTCGCGGCGTGCTGGGGGCACCGTAGCTGGCCTCAATGCTGCGCCCTAGTAGCGAGCAGCACACCCCGACGGTGCCAATAGGGGACGTCCGCGACCCGGTCATTTGGATCAAGTCGGGGCCAATCCCGAGAGTTTACATAACGCCCCTTATCAGACGTTGTGTTGTAGGCCCCAAATGCAAATGTCCGGTTTCTCCAAAGTAGAGATGTCCGCCCGGCGTGCTCAATGGCGCCATGGCGGAGACGGTGGGGTTGACCATGGGGGAACTGGATCGGCTGCAGATCATGTCCCGGCTGGCCGAGCGGCGGCTGACGGGCTGACGCGCCGACGGGCCGCCGCGTTGCTCGGGCTGAGCGAGCGCCAGGTCCGGCGCTTGTACCGCGCGTTCCGGCGCGACGGCGCCAAGGCCCTGGCGTCCCGCCGGCGCGGGCGGCCGAGCAATCGGCGGTTGGCCACGACGATCCGCGACCAGGCGCTGAGGCTCGTGCGCGAGCGGTATGCCGACTTCGGCCCGACGTTCGCGCATCAGAAGCTCACCGAGGAGCACGGCCTGGTCTTCTCGGTCGA
>Ga0070699_100004211_pt1 | contig 12727 bp, 11 predicted proteins | sample KBSK1503metaG_FD_65473 | JGI IMG/M metagenome (GOLD analysis project Ga0070699, IMG submission 65473) | Corn, switchgrass and miscanthus rhizosphere microbial communities from Kellogg Biological Station, Michigan, USA - KBS K1-50-3 metaG | ecosystem: Host-associated > Plants > Roots >...
AAATAGCGAAGTCGCTTAAGCGAACACTTCGCGCAACGCAGCAGAAAGCGTACTCGCTTGGCGTATCATTGGATTCGCGCAGCTAGAAGGGCCCTTGCCGTTTCATTCGATCACCTTGTCGGCGCGGGCGCAGCGGCGGCGGAATGGTGAGGAACTGGGCGGGCCGGAGGGCGGGCATGGCTGCCCCGGCACCGAAATTAAAGTTCAGTAATACTTTGAACTAGCTACGGCTCAACAGGCGACCAATGGGCGGCGGGTGCTACTCATGCAGAGCGGGCTCCCGTTGGTGACAATCCACCGAAGGCCCTGGCCCACGGCTGAATACCTGTTTGAGGTGAAGCTCGTCGCTGTCGTGCGCGTGCGAGCTTCGGAGGAAGGGGGCCCTTTCATTCTGGCCACGCCGTTGTCCTATTATAGCAGTTGGGGGTTAGTGCCCCAGGGGACGCGGCGACTGCAATGAACGAAGCTGTGTTGAACAAGCTGGAGCGGCGGCTGGGTCGGCTGCACGCAAGACTGCGCCTAGGAATTGAGGCGGATCACGAAGCGCAGATTTTTGGCCAGGGGATCAACTTTTTTCATATTGAGAACTGGTATTCGATCCATTCGGTCATTCGAACGACACTCAAGTTGATGGGACTGTATTGGCGTGGCCGCAAGAACGCGGAGCAGATCCAGATCAGGCACAATCATATCGGGATGAGGACCCTGCCGAACCGGTTCGATGGCTTCACGCTACTTCATATCAGCGATCTGCACGCGGACATGAACGAAGGTGCAATGCGACGCCTGACGGAGCTTCTACCAGACATCACCTATGACGTGTGCGTCCTGACTGGTGACTATCGCGGTCCGACATTTGGGCCATTCGATGCCGCGCTAGAAAGCTTGGCGCGGGTACGCTCGCACCTCAAGGGTCCGCTCTACGGCGTGTTAGGAAATCACGATACCATTCGCATGGTTCCCGAACTCGAGGAAATGGGAATCAGGATATTGCTCAACGAATGCGAGGCCATTTCGCGCGGCCATGAAACGATCTATTTAGCCGGCATCGACGATGCGCACTACTATCGGGTCGACAACATCGAAAAGGCAGCATCCGACATTCCAGACAGCGGGTTCTCTATCCTCCTTTCGCATACGCCGGAAATCTACCGCCAGGCCGCATATGCCGATTTCGATCTGCTTCTGAGCGGCCATACCCACGGGGGTCAGATCTGTCTGCCCGGGTCTATTCCGATTACCCTTGATTCGGTTCTGCCACGGCATATGGGCTCGGGGCCGTGGAAATACGGCGACATGATGGGCTACACCTCGGTGGGTGTCGGATGCTCTATCGTTCCCGTCCGCATCAATTGTCCTCCGGAAATTACGTAGCTCATCAGACCGCCGGCCGCCGGGAATTCCCGCAGCGGAAAGGTTGCGGGTATGCCATGTCGTAATGCCAGCGCCGCGAGCTGATCGAGTCTATGGTAGAAGAACGGATCGGCGCCGACCACAAGCGCGCCAGCCCGCCGTTCCGTCAAGACCACGAAGGCCTGATCGATCTCCTGTGCACTGCTGGCGGTCAGGATCTCGACCTCAAGCCCGAGAGCGCGTGGCATCGACCCCCTCACGGACGCGAGTCGCGCTCGAATTGACGCGTTGGCGTTGGAGGCGCGCCTGCCGGCGATGACTGGCTTTCGAGAAGCAGCCGAAACAGGCGGCCTCGTCTTCTATGGACCCAGTCTCCCGGACCTCTTCCGGCGGGCCGCCGAGCTGGTGGACAAAGTCCTGCGCGGAACTAAGCCGAGCGAAATCCCGGTCGAACAGCCGACCAAGTTCGAGCTGGTGATCAACCTGAGGACCGCGAAGGCGCTCGGCCTCACCGTGCCGCCGACGCTGCTCGCCCGCGCCGACGAGGTGATCGAATAAGACCGTCCCCATCCGGCCGGTCGCGAACGAACTTGACATCGACAAGATACTCCTCCGCATAAGCGAAAAAGAAAGAGTGCGTCCACTGTCCACCGGCGGCAACCGAGGCGTCGTCCCGTTTGGAGCAAGCATGACGATCAGTACAGCAGTCGAGCCCGTCCGGCCATCCAACGAGGCTGTGGCAAAGCGAGGCGAACGGCGCGTACTGGGCGTCGCCTGCGGCGCGCATATGCTGCATGACGGTTATACGGATCTCGTATGGGTCGCCCTCCCGATCTGGCAAGCCGAGTTCGGCTTAAACTACGCGGTGGTTGGCTTACTGCGCACGATCTACAGCGGCACCCTGGCAAGTCTGCAAATTCCTGCCGCAGCGGTCGCAGCGCGCATCGGCGCCGCTACCGTGCTTTCGGCGGGAACCGCCTTGGCCGGGCTGTGCTACTGCCTGGCTGGCCTTGGCTCGGGCTTTGTGTTGCTCGTTTTGGCGCTGCTTCTGGGAGGGGTTGGCGCGGCCACGCAGCATCCGATCGGTTCGGCGCTGGTGACACGCACGTTCAGCGGGGCGCGGTCGCTCAAGGCCTTCGGTGCTTACAATTTTGCCGGCGACGTCGGTAAGGTCCTATTGCCCGCGACGGCAACAAGCTTGTTGCTGATTCTGCCCTGGCGGCCGGCGTATACACTGCTTGGGCTCGTGGGCATTGTCGCGGCGATCGCGATAGCCATTCTGACACCTAGGGTCGCGCCGGAGCCGCAACCTGCTTCCGCCGAGCTTGCCCTCGGCGAGCACGGCGAAGGCGATTCTGCGCGCCGCTTCGGCTTTCGCATTCTCGTCCTGTTCGGCATCACGGACAGCGTCGTGCGAGGCAGTTTTTTTGTGTGCCTGCCATTCCTGCTGATTGGAAAGGGAGCGGCTGTCACGACCGCCGGATTTGCTTTGACGCTGGTCTTTATCGGCGGTGCCGCCGGAAAGCTTGCCTGCGGATGGATCGGCAATTGGCTCGGCAACCGCGCAACCATCGCCATTTGCCAGACGCTCACCGCAATTGGAATTGCGGTGGTCTTGCTGCTGCCGCTACAACTCACACTGGTCATGCTTCCGTTCGTCGGTCTAGTGCTCAATGGCGTCACCACCGTGATCTACGGTTCTGTGCCGAACTATGCTGCGCCCGAGCGGCGCACACATTTGCTTAGCGTGTTCTACACGATATCGATCGGCGCGGCCGCAGTTTCGCCGCCGGTCGCTGGATTTCTCAGCGACCTCATCGGCATCCCCGGCACCATCATCGTCGTGTGCACGTTAACGCTCGCCACGATTCCGTTCGCGTTTCTTCTCAGGGACCTACGCCGCACGGCTTCCGTCTAAGGCCGGTCGGATTTAGCCGACGGACCAGCCGGTGCAGGGTACGAACTCGTCATAAACTCAAGGCCGCCAGGGCGTGAAGCGTGATATCGTCGCTCCATTGCGTGGGCATGACCTCCCACGGGAGGGCCACATGGCAGTCCACTGCGGTCGGCGCCAGTTCATCACGCTGCTCGGCGGCGCGGCCTTGCGAGCCGTTTAGGGATCTCACCTGAACTTATTTAGGCATTCCGAATCGTTCCGCGGTGGTGCAACAGCCCCGGGAATGTCTAAATAAGTCGGGATTACCACGAGCGACCATGAGCGCGGATTGCTGCGATCATCGCGATTTGGCTGACCCGCATCGCGGGAACGCGGCCTATCGCCGCGTTCTATGGGCTGTGCTCGCGATCAACGCCGTCATGTTCGTGGTCGAGATTGGCGCGGGTCTGGCGACCGGATCGGCGGCATTGCAAGCGGATGCCCTCGCGCTATCGCGCGATGGCGGCGCTCGCGAAAGGCGGAACGATGGGCTTGTTCGGTCTATGGGTGATGGGGACGGCTCTCTGGCACGCGGCGCATGGCACCTTGCCCAGCGCCTTCACCATGGGCGCCGTCGGCTTCGCCGCTTTGGCGGCCAATGCTGCTTCCTTCGGCCTGCTCTGGGCCTATCGTGGCGGCGATGCGAACATGCGCTCAGCATGGATTTGCACGCGTAATGACGTTCTCGGCAACCTCGCCGTTTTGCTGGCAGCGGCTGGGGTATTCGGGACCGGCACGGGGTGGCCCGACGTCATTGTCGCGGCGATCATGTCAGGCCTAGCGCTGCAAGGCGCATTGATTGTGGTCCGGCAGTCCTTAAGCGAGCTTCGGCGGCCGCTTGCGGCGTCGGCGTGACGCAGAAATCAACTATGCCATGAGGCTCAACTCGAAGAGACGGGCATAACCGGAAGTCACTGAGAGAGCACTGCCCTGTTTTAGCTGTGGGCGAGGATGCGTGCGCTCGGTGAGTCGATCCGAGCGTTCTGCCTTGAAGGCGGCTGGAAGCGGAGGACCTTTTACTATCGCCGAGGCCGCGCCCTCGATCTATGAGCAGCGGGCTGGAAGGTCGCCGTTCTCACTTCGCGTCCGGGCGGATCCGCAGATGGGTCGCCATCTCGCACGACGGCGGACAAGAAGAGATTGCCTCTGAGAAGCCAGGTTATCGGTGGTAAAGTGACCTAGCCACTCACGCGCAACGCAATGGCCCGGCATCGCCGGCCCGGCAGCCCGAAATCACACTGTGACCTGCGTGCCGACCTCAACGACGCGATCGGTCGGAATCTGGAAATAATCGGTCGCGTCGTCGGAACTGCGCGCCAGCCCGATGAACAGCCGATCCTGCCAGCGCGGCATACCGGAACGCACGGCAAGCCTGAGCGCGCGCCGCGAGAGAAAGAATGAGGTGAACATGATGTCGAACTGCCAGCCGAGCCTGCGCGCGAGAGCAAGCGCTCTCGGCACGTTCGGTCTCTCCATGAAGCCGAAACGAAGTCGAATCCGCGAGAATCTCTCGCTGATCGGCGTGAGCTGCACGCGCTCGGCCGGATCGACCCGCGGGAGGCGTGCGTAATCAACGGTGAGAATGACGTTCTTTTCATGCAGCACCTTGTAGTGCTTTAGGCTGTGCATCAGCGCGCTCGGCGCATAGGTCGGATCGCTGGTGAAGAACACGGCCGTTCCCGGCACACGATGGGGTGGCTTCCTCTCAAGACTGGCCACGAGCGAGTCGAGGGGCACCTCGCTTTTGCGCGTCTTTTCAAACAAGAGCCTGGTGCCGCGGCGCCAGGTGTACATCACCGTCATCACCACCCCACCGAGCGCGAGCGGTATCCAGCCGCCCTCGAGCACCTTGAGCAGGTTGGCACCGAAGAAGGTGAGATCAATGGCAACGAAGGGCCCGATCAGCAGCGCGGCCGCCCAGATCGGCCAACGCCAGCCTTTGAACACCACGACAAAAGCCATCATCGCTGTAACCACCATGGTGCCGCTCACCGCTATGCCGTAAGCCGAGGCGAGTGCGCTCGAAGAGCGGAACAGCCCGACGAGCATGAGAACTCCGATCAGAAGCAAGGTGTTGACCCTCGGCATGTAGATTTGCCCATACAACGCTTCGGACGTGTGGCGAATTTCCATGCGCGGCAAGAGGCCAAGATGAATGGCCTGTTGCGTCAGCGAATAGGCACCGGTGACCACGGCCTGGCTCGCGATCACGGTCGCGGCCGTGGCGAGCACCACTATCGGCAGCTGAGCCCAATCGGGATAGAGCAGGAAGAATGGGTTCTCGATCGTCTTGTGATCAGCCAAGACGAGCGCACCCTGGCCAAGATAGTTGATCGTCAGCGCCGGCAAAACGACGCTAAGCCAGGCGGTGCGGATTGCGCCCCGGCCAAAATGCCCGAGATCAGCATAAAGCGCTTCCGAGCCGGTGACCGCAAGAAAAACGGCACCGAGCGTTATCAGACCGATGAGTCCGTGGCTTGCCAGAAACGCTACGCCGTGGATCGGATTGAAGGCATACAACACGGCAAGATTCTGCGCCACGTGCCACAAGCCGGCGATAGCGATCGTAATGAACCAGACGAGCGTGACCGGGCCGAAGAAGGCCGCGACCCGGGCGGTCCCGCGTGACTGCACTGCGAACAGAGCAATTAAGATAACAACCGTCAGCGGCACGACGTAATGCTCGAACGCCGGCGTCGCTATCTTGAGACCTTCGACGGCAGACAGCACGGAGAGTGCCGGCGTGATGATCGCATCGCCGTAGAACAGGGCGCCGCTGATGATTCCGAGCAGAATGACGATGCCGGCACCACGTGCCCCCACCGTCCGCTGCGCCAGCGCCATCAGCGCCAGCGTGCCGCCTTCCCCATTGTTGTCGGCGCGCAACAGAATCACGACGTACTTGACCGTAACGATGAGGATCAGCGCCCAAATGATGAGCGAAAGGATGCCGAGCACGACGGTTTCGTTCGCCGGATTGCCGGGGCCGACTGCGGCCACCACGGACTCGCGGAGCGCGTAGAGGGGGCTCGTGCCGATATCGCCGTAGACTACGCCGATCGAGCCAAGCGTCAGCGCCCAAAACCCTACCTTGCGCCGCGCGGCTCCGTTCCGGCCGCCGGACACTTGATTCTGCTGAGACGTTGTGACGGTCACTTATTGCCCGTAGGAATCGCAGACGCATTCGCCCAGCGTCGTAGTAGGCGCCCAGCGTCGTAGTAGGATAGTCGCGCCATGTCGTCCAGGATCGCGGCCCAGCGATGCATATGATAATCTCCTGGGCCTGCTACGGGGAGCGTATGACGAGGACAGCGGGGTGTTCAACCTTGAGCGAACCCTGCCTGACTGGGAATGACGAGAACGATTTGCCATTTCATCGTCGCCCTTGTCCTGACCCTATCAGGATGGAACGGGCACGTTCAGGCGAAAGAACTCGTTGATCTCCTGCTCGTGCTTGCTGCCGATGTATCGCGCAGCGTTGACGCGGATAAGCTCAAGCTGCAGCGGGAAGGATATGCCGCCGCATTCAGTGACTCCCGGGTCATCAACACCATTACTTCGGGACCGCGTGGGGGAATTGCGGTCTGCTTCGTCGAATGGTCCGGTGCGAGCTCACAGCGACTCGTCATCGATTGGACCCTGATCAAGGACTTCGATAGCGCCAGGCAGTTTGGAGATCAGCTGTTGGAAATACCCCGCTCTTTTGCCGACAGCACGTCCATCAGCGGCGGGCTCGATTTTGCCCTGGCACAGTTCGCGGGCGCGCCCTTCGACGCCGCGCGGCGTACAATCGATGTGTCCGGAGACGGCAACAACAATAGCGGCCGTGATGTGCGCTCGGCGCGAGACGAGGCAGTTGCGGCTGGGGTTACGGTCAACGGCTTGGTCATCCTCACCGACCAGCCGCCCCCGTGGGCTTCGGAACACACGAATCCTCCGGTGGGCTTGAAAAGTACTATCGAAACAACGTGATCGGTGGGCCCGGTGCTTTTGTCCTGGTCGCAAAGGACTTCAATTCCTTTGGCAATTTGCTCATCAAAAAATTGATCGCGGAAATCGCGCTGATCGAGCCGCGCGGCGAAGTTTTGCCTCGATAGGTCGAGGTTGGCGTGGCGATTACGAAGTCTGCTGCAAGGACTGAACTTAGCCGGCTGGAATAGTGGTGGACTTCTCTGCTCTCGACTTGCAAAGCTCTCCGATCCTCGATGCCTTCGGCTTGCCTCGGAGTATAATCCCCTTCATTTCCCAAGATTACAGACGCACCGCTTCGGTCGAGAATTCTTGCTGCACGGTTTTCTGACTAGAGTTGAGCGCGACCGCGAAACCGATTGCCAGCACTACCGCGATCAGAACGGCGATACCGAAGCTACCCATCTGCTTGTACTTTCGGTAAAGAGGGGCCGTATGTACAAACTGCCGAAGCAACTCTTTCGAAATGCAAATCGGAAAAAATTTTACGCCGGAACTGGGGCCGTTTCAATCCAGGCATGATGGCTACGTGATCTCGACCCAGGTTACGATGTGCTGGCCCAGGTGCGTTTCAATACCGCGAGGAGAAGATTCTAGAGATCTTTTGTGCCTTGAGACGACACTGACGTTCGACTACGAGTTCCATCGCCACCCAGCCTAACGAAAAAGTCACGGCACGCTTGCGTGCCGACCTTTGACTCCGGCCGCAACCATGCCCGATCGCGAGGCAAGCCATGACTCTTTCCGGGCCGGATAAATCCGATGGGGCCGTCCCGCTGGGCCTCGGTCCGCGAGGCCTGCTGCCCAACATCTATGATGTCGTCATCTTTGTCCTCATGGCCGGCGCCTTCGTGTTGTTGGCACATGGTGCGCGCGAGATGGGAGCACCGTTGGCCAAGCTGGATGTCGCCCCGGTCACGCTCGATCCGGCGAATCTGCCTGAATACGCGTTGCGTACCACCTTGCGCATGTTTGCCGCGATCCTGGTATCGCTGCTGTTCACATTGGTGGTCGGTACCCTTGCCGCGAAGAGTCGAAAGGCCGAGCTCATTGTCGTGCCAGCCCTCGATATCCTCCAGTCCGTACCAATCCTCGGCTTTCTCACCTTCACGGTCATCTTTTTCTTACGGCTGTTTCCCGGCAGCCAGCTCGGCGCCGAATGCGCGGCCATCTTTGCGATTTTCACCAGCCAAGCCTGGAATATGACGTTCAGCTACTACCAGTCGCTGCGAGCGATCCCGAGCGATCTTGACGAAATGACTCGGCATTTCCGGCTCTCGTCATGGCTGCGCTTCTTGCGGCTTGAATTGCCGTTCTCGGCTCCAGGCCTGATTTGGAACACGATGATGTCCATGTCGGGGGGCTGGTTCTTCGTGGTCGCCTCGGAAGCGATTGCGGTCGGCGATGCGCGCGTCAACCTGCCCGGGATCGGTTCATGGTTGGCACTGGCTATCGAGCGTCGGGATATTGCCGCCGTCGCGCTCGCGGTGGCCGTTATGGGAATCGTGATCCTCGCGTATGATCAACTGATCTTCCGACCAATCGTCGCGTGGGCCGACAAGTTCCGGTTCGAACAGACCGCCGCGCAGCAGCGCCCACGCTCTTGGGTCTTGGACCTCATGCGGCGCAGCAGAATGATCAAACGGATATTTGTGCCGCTGGCCGGACTGGTAACGCGCATATGGGTTGTCCCACGTCACGTTTCCTCGCCACATTTTCGGTCGATGCCTCCCAACCTTGTCAGGGCAGGCGATATTGCCTGGCTTGCCATCGTATGTGTCGGCACGGGCATCGTGCTGTGGCTCGTGGTCGCTTACTTGCGCGCAAATCTCGGACGAGATGATGTCGTCGCGGCCATCGGGCTCGGGTTTCTGACACTTACCCGTGTCATGGTGCTCATCACCGTCGCAAGCTTGATCTGGGTACCAATCGGCGTGTGGATCGGCTTGCGTCCCTGGGCGGCGGAGCGAGCGCAGCCGATCGCCCAGTTTCTTGCCGCGTTTCCGGCCAATGTGCTGTTTCCCATTGCGGTCGTCGGAATCGTATCATTGAAACTCAATCCGAACATCTGGCTGAGCCCGCTGATGGTGCTGGGCACGCAATGGTACATTCTTTTCAATGTCGTCGCGGGGGCGAGCGCCTTTCCGACTGACCTGCGCGAAGCGTCGACAATTTACCGCCTGCGCTCCTGGCAATGGTGGCGCACAGTGATCCTGCCGGGAATTTTTCCATACTATATCACGGGCGCCCTGACAGCGTCGGGCGGCTCCTGGAACGCGAGCATAGTGGCGGAAGTCGCCAGTTGGGGCGACACCAAATTGGAGGCTGCCGGTCTTGGGGCGTTCATCGCCACGGCAACCGAGGCCGGGGACTACCCGCGCGTGGTGCTCGGCGTCGCGGTGATGTCGATCTTCGTCGTGACGATCAACCGGCTGCTGTGGCGCCGGCTTTACCGGCTGGCCACGCGGCGTTACCGCATCGATCTATGAGGAGAGGGAGTCATGGACACTCCAGCTTTGGTGCGCGCTCCGATTTCCGCCGCCGTTCCTCTCGTCAAAGTCGAGGGAGTGCGTCACACCTATCGCCACGGCGACGCCGGCGAACTGCTGGTGCTCGATGATATTTATCTCACGCTGAATGACAATGAGATCGTTGCTTTGCTCGGTCGTTCGGGCTGCGGCAAATCCACGCTCATGCGCATCATTGCTGGCCTCATGCCACCGACTTCGGGGACGGTCACAATTGCGGGCGAGCAAGTGGCTGGACCTGCCAGCCAGGTTGCGATGGTGTTCCAGAGCTTTGCGCTGTTTCCTTGGCTGACCGTGCTGGAAAACGTCGAAATCGGACTGGAAGCCCAGGGCATCGCCCCCGAGCAACGGAAGAAGCGCGCGCTCGCGGCGATCGACCTCATTGGTCTCGATGGTTATGAGAGCGCATACCCAAAGGAGCTGTCCGGCGGGATGCGGCAGCGCGTTGGTCTCGCCCGCGCTCTGGTCGTCAATCCCAAGGTGCTTCTGATGGATGAGCCCTTCTCGACCCTCGACGTGCTCACCGCGGAGACGCTGCGCACCGATCTCCTGGATCTATGGTGCGAGGGGCGCATGCCGATCTCGTCCATTCTTACGGTCACGCACGATATTGAGGAGGCGGTTCTCATGTGCGGCCGCATCCTCGTCTTTTCGTCGAATCCGGGACGGATCGTGTCCGAGATCAAGGTCGATTTCCCGCAGCCCCGCAGCCGTCTCGACCCGAAGTTCCGCCAGCTCGTCGATGACATTTATTCGCTCATGACAGCGAGGCCGGTTGGAAAGCCCACTCGGGAGGGCATGTTTCCGGGCACCGGCATTGCAATGGTGCTCCCGCGCGTGTCTCCGAACGTTCTGTCGGGTCTCATGGAAACCGTGGCCGCGGAACCATATAACGGCCGGGCCGACCTGCCGGCGCTGGCCACGAGCTTGCAGATGGAAATCGATGACTTGTTTCCCGCGGCGGACACCCTTCAGCTCTTCCGATTCGCGGAAGTTGCGGAAGGCGACATCCGCCTGACCGAGGCGGGGAAGCGTTTCGTGCAATCCGATCTCGATCAGCGCAAGAGGTTGTTTGCCCAATATCTTCTCACCTATGTACCCCTCGCCGGACACATCAAACGTGTGCTCGATGAAAGAGCAGCGCACCGCGCCCCGGCAAGTCGGTTTCGTGACGAGTTGGAAGATTACATACCCGAAGAGTCAGCGGAACAAACCCTGCGCGCCATCATCTCCTGGGCCCGCTATGGGGAAGCCTTTGCCTATGATGAGGACAGCGGAGTGTTTAGCCTTGAGAATCCGGCCTGACTCGGAAAGCCACCCTGATATGGCCGGGCAGAAGTCTACGCGCCCATCGGTGAGCGGCGGGTCGAAGTGCTTGCGCTGCACGGCCCTAATGGCGCGCGCGACGTCACCGTCACCAGGATCCGGGATGCCGGCCAGGGCCTCAGCAAGGTCGAGCAGAAATGCGTCACGGCTTGCCCGGGGAAGTGGGCGAGCCGCGGCGAAGACGGCATCGAGCTGGGCGTCGCTCAATTTGATTGGCGGCATGCGGCGGGCCCGCGGTGGGCTCCCGGCTTACCGCTCGAACGTGCTTGCTCGCAAAGCCCGTTCTTTAAGATGTGGTGGTGGCTATTTGATTTCACGAGGCGCTCGGAGGTGGCCCGTATTGGGGGCCGCCGGGAGGTGATCCGTAGCCGCCGGGAGGTGGCCCGTATTGGGGGTCGCCGGGAGGTGATCCGTAGCCGCCGGGAGGTGGCCCGTATTGGGGGCCGCCGGGAGGTGATCCGTAGCCGCCGGGAGGTGGCCCGTATTGGGGGGCCGCTGCTTCATGTCTTGAGCGCACTAGGCGACGTCCCTTGCGTTCAAGTTCTTCGATGCGAGCCAACAATGGCGCAACCGCCTTCTCGATTTCACGGCGCACATCCTCGTGAACAGCAGACGCGATGCCCTTGATCAGCGCCCTGTCGTGCGCGGACAACCCAGCACCAGACGGCAGGGCCTTCGCTACAGGCATGGGCGCAGCGAAATGCGCCTCAGGGCGGCGCGCCTTGGCGTCACCCAAATGGGTAACGGCCCGCTACACCTTTTGGATATCACCGCATGCGCTGTTGTCACGCCTGATTTAGCCACCAAACATAGAAGCTGCCGACTTCCCGGCTGATACTAGGGGGAAATCATGATCTCCACCGAGATCCCGGCAAGTGAATTGACCGATACAGAATTGGACGCAGTGTGTGGAGGCGTTGGGCGCTGCCGGCGGTCTCGCGTATGTCATGGGCGCAAGCCTATCCGTCGCGTCCGGTGAAAATCATCGTCGGCTAGGCGGCGGGCAGCGCGTCTGACATCATCGCGCGCCTGATTGCCCAATTCCTGTCGGAAAAACTCGGCGCGCGCATCGTGAGTTTTCCGACCCGCCAGCAAGCGACGGGACGGAGCTTCTCCTCTGGTTACCTTTAAGCCCCGATCCGTCGGGGCTTTTTCTGTGGCCGCATCAATCCATCTAAGCGCCCCGGCCCGGCGGTGTGAGGCGCGACGAGCCGGGACTTGCCACAACGCAGTCTGCTGGGCGCGTCGTGACCAACCGATCAACGCCGCAGACTGGCGCTCGGTTCGGTGCCCCGACGATGCACAGCCAGTATGAAGAAAGCCCCGGACGTGCCGGGTCGCAGAAAGATTTGTATCACGAGAACATCGAAAGGATGGTCGGTAACTGACTTATCACCGCCGCCATCAAGCCCTCGTAGCTCGTCACGCCTTCGGCAGCCGCCTTCAGAATAAATTCAGCCAAATACGCCTTCGTTACCGTAGTTGCTTGTTCCGCAGGTACCTTGGTCATTGCTTCTTCGAGCACGCCCCGCATGATTGTGATGAGTGCCGGACTAAACGTTGGCATGATGAGGTCTCCCAATCGCGCCCCGCAGTCTAGCCCTCCGACTCTCCC
>Ga0070699_100004212_pt1 | contig 12719 bp, 14 predicted proteins | sample KBSK1503metaG_FD_65473 | JGI IMG/M metagenome (GOLD analysis project Ga0070699, IMG submission 65473) | Corn, switchgrass and miscanthus rhizosphere microbial communities from Kellogg Biological Station, Michigan, USA - KBS K1-50-3 metaG | ecosystem: Host-associated > Plants > Roots >...
TGGCGAGGAGGCCACAATGCTGATCAGGCGGGCTCCAGACATCAAATCGTCCGAGATCACGACACCCGACGTCTATCTGAGCCGTCGCGCCTTCATGGCGGGCGCGGCGGCCATGGCGCTCTCGCCCGCGGGGGTGGCCGGCGCGGCGGCGCCGCCCGCCCCGCCCCTGCTGCCGGCCAAGCCGAACCCCGCGTTCCGGGTCGACGATCCGCCCACCAAGTTCGAGAGCGCGACCACCTACAACAACTTCTATGAGTTCGGCGTCGACAAGGCCGACCCGTCGATCCATGCGGGCGGTCTCCGAACGCGCCCGTGGACGGTCAGGGTCGAGGGGCACTGCGCGCGTCCGAAGACCTATGACGTCGACGAGCTGATGCGGCTCTTCCCGCTCGAGGAGCGCGTCTACCGGCTGCGCTGCGTGGAGGGCTGGTCGATGGTCATCCCGTGGACCGGCTTCCCGCTCGCGTCGCTGATCAAGCGGGTCGAGCCCACCAGCAGGGCCCGCTTCGTGGAGTTCACGACGCTCTTCGATCCCGAGCAGTTCCCCGGGCAGAAGACGGGTCTCCTGAGCTTTTCCTCGCTCGATTGGCCCTACGCGGAGGGCCTCCGGCTCGACGAGGCCCTGCACCCGCTGGTGCTCCTCACCTTCGGCATGTACGGCCGGGCGCTGCCGAACCAGAACGGGGCGCCGGCGCGGGTCGTCGTCCCGTGGAAGTACGGCTTCAAGAGCGCCAAGTCGATCGTCCGGATCCGCTTCGTCACCGAGCAGCCGCGGACGACCTGGGAGAAGGCGGCGCCGAACGAGTACGGCTTCTACTCGAACGTGAACCCGACCGTCGACCACCCCCGCTGGAGCCAGGCGACCGAGCGGCGCATCGGTGAGTTCCGTCGGCGCCCCACGTTGACGTTCAACGGCTACGCGGACCAGGTCGCCTCCCTGTACGCGGGCATGGACCTGCGAAAGGACTTCTGAGAGCTCGATCGTGTCGCGACCGGCGCGGGCGGCGCTGAAGGGCGTGGTGTGGGCGGTCTGCCTGCTCCCGCTCCTCATGCTCCTCTGGAAGTTCCGGGCCGACGGCCTCGGCGCCAATCCGATCTCGTACGTCACGAACGTGCTCGGCGACACCACGCTCCGCCTCCTGCTCGCGAGCCTCGCCCTCACACCCCTCCGGCTCCTCTCCCGAATCTCGTGGCAGATGAGCCTCCGCCGCCTGCTCGGGCTGTTCGCGTTCTTCTATGCCGTCCTCCACTTCACGACGTGGGTGGTCGTGGATCAGTTCTTCAATTGGGCGGGGATGCTGGCCGACGTCCGCAAGCGCCCGTACATCACCGTCGGCATGCTCGCGCTGACGCTCCTCGTTCCGCTGGCGGCGACTTCGACGACCCGGATGGTGAAGCGGCTGGGCGGGCTCAACTGGCAGCGGCTCCATCGGCTCGTCTACGCCGCCAGCGTCGCCGCGATCCTGCACTTCATCTGGCTCGCGAAGAAGGGCCGGAACGATCCGTACGTGTACGCGTTGATCCTGGTGGCACTCCTGGGCGTCCGCCTCTGGCACTGGACGGCGCGCGCGCTCCGGAGGCGGGGAGCGGTCGTGGTCTTGGCCGCGGGCGCCCAGAAGCGGGTCGTGCGCGCCCCGTAGCCGCGCCCCCCGCATGCCTCGCGCGCTCGATGGACTCACCGTGCTGGACCTCGCCACCTTCGTGGCCGCGCCGTTCTGCAGCACTCTCCTCGGGGAGTTCGGCGCCGAGGTGATCAAGGTCGAGCAACCTGGGGTCGGGGACGACCTCCGGCGACTCGGCCGCGCGGCGGCGCCCGGGCTCTCGTACTGGTGGCTCGCCGAGTCGCGGAACAAGAAGTCGGTGACGTGCAACCTGCGGACGGCGGAAGGGCAGGCGCTGATCAAGCGCTTGGCGGCCGGCGCCGATGTCCTCACCGAGAATTTCCGGCCCGGCACCCTCGAGCGCTGGGACCTCGGCTGGGAGAGCCTCCGCGCCATAAACCCGCGCCTGGTCATGGTCCGGATCTCCGCCTTCGGCCAGACGGGTCCCTACGCCAACAGGCCGGGATTCGGCCGGATCGCAGCCGCCATGAGCGGCATCAGCTATCTCGGCGGCTTTCCCGACCGGCCGCCGGTCCCGCCCGGCACGCCGACGATTCCAGACTACCTGGCCGGGCTCATGGGAGCCTTCGGTGCGCTCGTCGCCCTCGAGCACCGGCACCGGACGGGCGAGGGGCAGGTGGTCGACGTCGGCCTCTACGAGCCTATCTTGAGGATGCTCGACGAGATGCTCCCCGTCTACGCCGCCACCGGCCACGTGCGGGAGCGGATCGGCTCCGGCACCGAGTACGTCGTCCCCCACAACCATTACCGCGCCCGCGACGGCGGCTGGATCGCGATCGCCTGCACGAACGACCGGATGTTCGAGCGACTCCTCGGCGCCCTCGGACGCCCCGAGGTCCTCCAACGCTACCGGACGATGACCGAACGGATTCGCCTCCGGGACGAGCTCGACGCGCTCGTCTCAGACTGGGTGGGCGGCCTGAGCGCGCGCGAGGCGCTCCGACGGCTCGACCTGGCGGAGGTGCCGTGCTCGCTCGTCTGCAGCGTGAAGGACTTGTTCGAGGATCCGCAGGTGAAGGCACGCGGCAACATCGTCGCCATGCCGAGCCCGCTCGGCGGGCTCCTCTACGCGGCCGGGATCGTCCCCAAGCTCTCGCTCACGCCGGGCGCGATCGATTCGGCCGGCCCCCCCGAGGTCGGTCAGCACAACGAAGAGATCTACTGCGGTCGCCTCGGGCTGAGCCGGGACGAGCTCCAGGGGCTCCGCACGCGCGGCGTCGTGTAGACCATCGACGGGAGTGGCGTGTAAGATGCTCCGGCGGCGACGACAACTGGGCTCGGGCGGGAGGAGACGGGATGAAGGCAAGGGCGGCGGTGCTGCACGGCGTGGGGGAGAAGCTCGACGTCCTGGAGGTCGATGTCGACAAGCCCAAGCCCGGCGAAGTGCTGGTCCACATGGCGGCCGGGGGGATCTGCCACAGCGACCTTCACGTGATGACCGGGCACCTGATGGCGTCACTGCCCGCCATCCTCGGGCACGAGGGCGCGGGGGTGATCGCGGAGGTGGGGCCGGGCGTGACGTCGGTGAGGCCGGGGGATCACGTGCTCCCCCTCTGGCGCCTGTCCTGCGGCGATTGCGAGTACTGCGCCAACGGCCGGCCGGCGCTCTGCGCGGCGGGCATGCAGATCCGTATGACCGGCCGCCTGGCCGACGGCACGAGCCGCTTCTCGCTCGACGGCAAGGAGGTCAAGCACTTTGCCGGCGTGTCCACGTTCGCGGAATTCTCGGTCATTCCCGAGCGCGCGGTCCTCAAGATCCCGGCCGATATTCCGCTCGATCGGGCGGCGCTGCTCGGCTGCGGGGTGATCACGGGCGTCGGCGCGGTGATCAACTGCGCCCGGGTCAAGCCCGGCAGCAGCGTAGCGGTGTTCGGGGCGGGCGGCGTTGGGCTGAACGTCGTCCAGGGCGCCGCGCTGGCGGGGGCGTCGATGATCGTCGCCGTCGACCTGCTCGACGGCAAGCTCGATCTGGCGCGGAAGTTCGGCGCCACCCACGCCGTCAATGCCTCGGGGGGTGAGCCCGCCGAGCAGATTCGCGCGCTCACCGGCGGCCGCGGCGTGGACTACGCCTTCGAGGTCGTCGGGCTCCCCCGGACCGTCCGGCAGGCCTACGACTCGCTCGCCAAGCGCGGGATGGCGGTGGTGGTCGGGATCTCGCCGACGACGGCGGAGGTCCCGGTGCCCCTGCTCTCGATGGTCTTCGAGGAGCGGGTGCTGACGGGATCGGTGTATGGGTCCGCCGTCCCCAGGGTCGACATCCTCAAACTCATCGAGCTCTACCGCGCGGGCAGGCTCCGGCTCGATGAACTCCTGACGCGCACCTATCCCCTCGAGCAGATCAACATCGCCTACGAGGCGCTCGAGCGGGGAGAAGTGGCCCGGAGCGTGGTGACGTTCGGCTGACCGCGGAGGCTACTCCGCGATCTGGTCGTTCTCCTGGACGATCACCTTGAAGCAAGGAAAGGACTCGGTCTTCGGCGGGAGCCGGTCGGCGAGCCGGGCCCGCACGGCCTCGCAGGTCGCTTCGGTCAGGTAGGGGCCGTAGCGCACGGCCGGGCGACCCTCGAGTTGCAGATTGAAGAACCAGGCCGTCGTGATCAGGGGAACCGCCGCCACCAGGACGCGCATCGCCGGGGATTGCTTATGCCATCGCACCGAGCCGACTCAGGGGGTTCGCGGATGCACCTCCGGGCCTCGCTCCATCGCCGCGGGCCGATCCTCGGCCCCGCATGCCGCCGACATTCAGGTCTTGACGCCGAGTCGGGGCAAGACCCAGCGGGTCACCGCGAAGTAGCCGACCGCCGCCGCGGGGAGCCAGAGCCAGTAGAGCACGAGGGGAGTATACCCCGTGCGGGAGGCAAGGGGGAACGTCGAGCATGAGCCGATCACTCGGCGGTCTCGCCGCTGCCATCGTGGTGTGGGCGGCGCTTCCGGAATCCGTCCGCGCGGAGGAGGCGGGGACACCACTTCCGTGGTCGACCTTTCCCGCGGGGTCGGGTGTCAGTGACGCGCAGCCGTTCGAGTGCCCGAGCGGGGCCCACGGTCTGAAGATGAAGCTCCGCGACGCCGCCGGCCACACCTACGGGTACTTCAGCCTGATGGGCGAACGGTGGATCGTGGTCCGGTATCCCCGGGACGAGATGGGCGACCCCGACCACATCTGGTTCGGTACGTCGCCGGCCGGGCGCCCGGCGTCGATGGACGTCAGCCGTGACGAACCCTTCGACGGCGCTCGGCACGGGTCGCCGTGCTCAGGCTGGCTCATCGAAGCGCCGCCTGACGAGCGCCGCTGAGGGCGGGCGCCCGGACCGCGCCGAGCGCCATGCTATGCTACGGCTGATGACGAGCGACGGCCGGCGCTACTTCGACGAGATCGAGGTCGGCGAGGAGTACGAGTCGCCCGGGCGGACGGTGACCGAGGCCGACATCGTGATCTTCGCGGGGCTCTCGGGCGATTACAATGTCCTCCACACGGACGCGGAGTTCATGAAGAGCTCGATCTTCGGCGAGCGGATCGCCCACGGGTTGCTCGGTCTCTCGATCCAGTCGGGTCTGCTGACGCGCGGGATGCGACCGTACGCGACGATCGCGTTTCTCGGTCTCCGCTGGAAGTTCAAGGGTCCCATCAAGATCGGCGACACGATCCGCGCCTGCGCCAAGGTGATCGGCAAGAAGGAGACTTCCAAGCCCGACCGGGGCATCGTCACCCTCTCCCGTCAGGTCCTGAACCAGCGGGGCGAGGTCGTGCAGGAAGGCGAGACAGACCTCATGGTCGCTCGCCGATCGTGACCGAGACCGCCGTCGAATACTTCGAGGACGTCGTCCTCGGTCGGGTGCACCAGAGCCCCGGTATCACGCTCACGCGGGCGCACGTGCGCGAGTTCCTCGGGCTCGGCGGCGACTGGCCGGACCAGACGGAGGGCGACCAACCCGTCCCCGACATGCTCCCGCTCTGCATCTCCTCCGGCCTCGGCTTCCGGGCGGGGCCGCCGCTCCTGGTGCTCGCGTTCATGGGATTCGAGTGGCACTTTCTGCGGCCGCTCCACGTCGGCGACACGATCCGGAGCCGCTCCTCGACGGTGACGAAGCGTTCGCTGCGGGAGGGCGGTGTGATCGTCGAGGCCCGCGACATCCTGGATCAGCGCGGCGAGGTGACGCAGAGCGGAAGGCTGACGCTGCTCATCGCGAAGCGACCGCCGACGCGACCGTGAATCCGCTGTCCCTCCTGGTGGTCCCGCCGCTCTCGTACGTCGGCTACGCGTGGGGCGCGCACCTCCTGACCCTCGGCTGCGCGTGGCGCGGCCCGCGGTCGGGGCACCGGATCGCGCTCAGCTTCGACGACGGGCCGGATCCCACGGTCACGCCCCGCGTGCTCGGGCTCCTCGACGGGGCCGGGGTGCGCGGGACCTTCTTCCTGGTCGGTGAGCGCGCGGCCCGCGCGCCCGACGTCGTGCGCGCGATCGCCGCGGCGGGGCACGAGGTCGGCAACCACACCTGGTCGCACCGGAACCTCTGGACGTGTGGCCCGCGACGGACCGAATCGGAGATCAGGCGCGCGCACGAGCTCCTGGCCGAGCTCGGCGGCCGGGCACCGGCGCTCTTCCGGCCGCCGTGGGGCGCCGTCAACATCGCGATGTTCGCCGTCCTCCGGCGCCTCGGCGCGCGCTGCGTGTTCTGGTCGATCCAGCCCGAAGGGCTGCGCCCGGTCGACGCCGCGACACAGTCGGCGCGCGTGGTCGGGCGCGCCTACCCGGGCGCCATCGTCGACCTCCACGACGCCGAGGGGACGCCGGGGGCCCCGGCGCGCCTGGTCGAGGCGCTGCCGCCGATGCTGGACGGACTTCGCGAGCGTGGCTACGGCTTCGTCACGGTGGGGGAGCTGCTGGCGGACTGCACCGGACCTTGTCGGCGGAGGCCGCCCACGTCTTGACAAGGCGGCGGCCCGGCAGTACCAAGGAGCCACCTCGTGCCGGGCCCGAGGATCTCCACGCCGAAGGGAGCGGACCAATGAGCCCTCGACTCGACCGCCGCCAGTTCCTCAAGTCTACCGCCGGCGCGACCGCCGGTCTTGCGTGGCTCGCCTCGCACCGCGCCCCCGCCTTCGCCCAGAAGCGGGAGCTGACCTTCCTCTCCTGGAATCACTTCGTGCCCGCCTCCGACGACGAGCTGCGCCGGCAGGCGGCCGTGTTCGGGAAGGACGCGGGCGTCGCGGTGCGGGTCGACACGATCGCCCACCTCCAGCTGCCCGCGCGCTACGCCGCCGAGGCTCAGGCCCAGTCCGGCCATGACCTGATCTTCAGTGGCGGCGCCACGCCGTTCCTCTACGAGCAGATGCTCGCCGACGTCGGCGACATCGTCGACGAGTTCGGCAAGAAGTTCGGAGGCTGGTACCCGTTCGCCGCCGAGACCGCGCAGACGAAGTCGGGCTGGCGCGCGATTCCGTGGTTCTGGGTGTCCTTCCCGGGCACGTACAACCAGGCCCACTTCCGGGCGGCCGGGCTCGAGCCGCCGAAGACGTGGGCGGAGCTCCTGCGCGACGGCAAGATCCTGAAGAAGATGGGCCACCCGGTCGGGATCGCCATCAGCCACTGCAACGACGCCCACACGACTTACTGGTCGGTCGCCTGGTCGTACGGCGCGAAGGTGGTGGAGGCGGACAGCAAGACACCCGCGATCAACTCCGACCGCACCGCGCAGGTGATCGAGTGGTACAAGGAGCTCTATCGGGACGCGATGGAGCCCGAGGTGCTGTCCTGGGACGATGCCGGGAACAACCGCTTCATCCTCTCGGGCAAGGGCTCCTGGATCCACAACCCGATCAGCCCCTACAACTACGCGCTCGCGAACAAGCTGCCGATCGCCGACGACCTCAACCACCACCGGAGCCTGGCGGGGCCGGCGGGAATCCACTCGGCGCCGCCGATCCTCGGTCTCGGGATCTGGAAGTTCTCGAAGAACCAGCAAGTGGCCAGGGAGTTCGTCCGGTTTCTGTTCCGCAAGGACAACTTCGCCGACTGGGTCGTGGCCTCCAACGGCTTCAACCACCCGCCCCTCCGGAGCCTGGCCGACCACCCCATCTGGTCGCAGAACCCGAAGCTCGCGATGCTCCCGGGGGAGGCAGAGTTCGCGCACCCGCGGGGCTGGCCCGGCCGGCCCACCGACGCCGTCCAGCGGATCGACATCAACTTCGTCATGGCTGACATGCTCGCCAAGGCCGTCAATGGAATGGCCGTCAAGCGCGCCATGGAGTGGGCCCAGGACCAGATCGCCGCCGCCCTCAAGGGGCAGCTCCGGGCGGGCTAGCCGCCGAGGCCCACCCGCTGAGCTAGCCATGGCCGTCGCCCCCCGCGTGCTCGAGGCGGTGGTGCCTGCGGAATCGGGCCGCCTCGGCGGCGTGCGTGCGTGGTGGGAGCAGGAGCATGTGTTCGGCTACGGCCTGATCCTGCCCGCCCTCCTCCTGCTCGTTTGCCTGGTCGCCTACCCGTTCGGGATGGCGATCTACCTGAGCCTCTCCGACTCCTGGGTGGGCTCGCCGGGGCACTTCGTCGGCTTCGCCAACTACCGTGAGCTCCTCGGCAATGAAGTCTTCCGGCAGACCGTCCGGAACTCCTTCGTGTTCACCGGGCTCGCGCTCACGCTGAAGACGGTGCTCGGGACCTGGCTCGCCCTCCTGCTTGCCCGGAACCTCCGCTTCAAGCGGCTGATCCGCGGCGCGGTGCTCCTTCCCTTCGTCATCCCGACCGCGCTGTCGACGCTCGGCTGGTGGTGGATGTTCGACTCGCTCTACGGCGTGGTGAGCTGGACGGCGATCCGCCTCCGACTGATCGATCCCCCGGGCCCCAACTGGCTCGGTGAGTCGGTTTACGCCATGGCCGCCGTCATCACCGTCAACGTCTGGCGGGGCCTGCCGTTCTTCGCGATCACGGTGCTGGCGGGGCTGGTCGCGGTGCCGCCGGAGTACTACGAGGCGGCGGAGGTCGACGGCGCGAGCGCGTGGGGGCGCTTCCGTTACGTGACGCTTCCGCTTCTCCGACCCGTGCTGGCGGTGGTCATCCTATTCTCGACCATCTTCACGTTCAGCGACTTCAACATCGTCTACGTGCTGACGCGGGGCGGGCCGATCAACACCACGCACCTGTTCGCCACGCTCGCCTACCAGGTGGGGCTCACCGGCGGCAACCTCGGGCAGGGGGCCGCGATCTCGTTGTTCCTCTTCCCGATGCTGGGCGCGGTGGTGTTCCTCCAGCTCCGGTACATCCGCCGGGAGTAGCGGTGACGGTCGGGAGCCGCGGAGCCCGGGTGCGGTCGGCGGCGTGGGCGTACGCCAATCTGGCCCCGTTCGTCCTCTTCGCGCTGTTCCCCTTCTACTTCATGCTCGTGACGTCGTTCAAATCGAACGCCGAGCTCTACGACCTCGCCTCGATCCCGTTCTGGATCCAGCGGGGTGTCATTCTCGGTCACTACCGGTTCCTCCTCGAGCGGACCGAGTTCCTCACGTGGATCCGGAACAGTCTCGTCATCAGCGTCACCGCCACCGCCATCTCGCTGGTGATCTCGATTCTCGCCGGCTACAGCCTGGCCCGCCTCCGCTTCCGGGGCGCCACCTCGTTCGGTACCGCGGTCTTCATCACGTACCTCGTGCCGCCCACGCTGCTCTTCCTGCCCCTTTCCCGGGTCGTCGTGTGGCTCGGCATCTCCGACACGATCTGGGCGCTGATCGTGACCTACCCGACCTTCCTGGTGCCGTTCTCGACTTGGCTCCTGATGGGCTACTTCCGGACCATCCCCCGCGAGGTCGAGGAGTGCGCCCTCGTCGACGGCGCCAGTCGCATGCAGACTCTCCTGCGCATCGTGCTCCCGATGGCGGTGCCCGGCATCGTCTGCTCCACGCTCTTCGGCTTCACGCTGACCTGGAACGAGTTCATCTACGCGCTCACCTTCGTCTCGCAGACCGCCCACAAGACCGCGGTCGTCGGGGTGACGGCCGACCTGATCCGGGGGGACATCTACTACTGGGGGTCCCTGATGGCGGGGGCGGTCCTCGCGAGCGTCCCGATCGTGATCTGCTACGTGTTCTTCCTGGACTACTACGTTTCCGGCCTCACGGCAGGCGCCGTCAAGAGCTAGAGATCCTCGGAAGGCGGGCTCGGGCGGCCCAGCCGCCACGTTCACCGTCCCCGGCGTGTTACACTGACCGTCGCCCGGGAGGGAGACGACCCAGGGGAGGCTTTCCAACATGGCGTTCGACCCGCGTCACCAAAGCCGCGCGCTGCTCGACGGACCCGACCGCGCGGCCGCCCGCTCCTACTTCAAGGCGATCGGCTTCACGGACGAGGACCTGGCCCGGCCCCTCGTCGGCGTCGCCCACTGCTGGATCGAGATCACGCCCTGCAACTGGAACCACCAGAAGCTCGCCGAGAAGGTGAAGGAAGGCGTCCGCGCGGCCGGCGGCACGCCGATCGAGTTCAACACGATCTCGGTGACCGATGGCATCGCCATGGGAACGCAGGGCATGAAGGCCTCGCTCGTGAGTCGCGAGCTCGTGGCCGACTCCGTGGAGGTGGTCGCGCGCGGGCACCTGCTCGATGCCGTCGTCGGGATCTCGGGTTGCGACAAGACGATCCCGGGAATGGTGATGGCGCTCGCCCGCCTGAACGTCCCCGGCCTGATGCTCTATGGCGGCTCGATCATGTTCGGGGAGTACCGGGGTCGGCGGCTCACCGTCCAGGACGTTTTCGAGGCGATCGGCGCCTTCAACGCGGGCAAGATCAGCGCCCAGGAGCTCCGTGAGATCGAGAGCCGGGCCTGCCCCGGCGCCGGCGCCTGCGGCGGCCAGTTCACGGCGAACACGATGTCGACCGCGTTCGAGATGCTTGGCATCTCGCCGATGGGGTTCAACGGCGTTCCCGCCGTTGACCCGAAGAAGGCGGAGGTCGCGTTCGAGACCGGCACGCTCGTGATGGACCTGCTCCGTCGGGGCGTGCTGCCGCGGTCCATCATCACGAAGCAGGCACTCCAGAACGCGATCGCCGGAGTCATGGCCACGGGCGGCTCGACCAACGCGGTGCTGCACCTGCTAGCGGTCGCCCGCGAGGCGAGCGTCCGCCTCTCGATCGACGAGTTCGACCGGATCTCGCGGAGGACTCCGCTCCTGGCCGACATGAAGCCGTGGGGGCGGTTCACCGCGCCCGAGATGTACGAGGCGGGCGGCATGGGCGTGGTCGCCCGGCGTCTGCTCGACGCCGGGCTGCTCAATGCCGACGCCATGACCGTGACCGGACGCACCATCGGCGACGAGGCCAGGGCGGCGCGCGAGACGCCGGGCCAGCAGGTGGTCCGCTCACTCTCGAAGCCGATCGCCCCCCACGGCGGCATGGTCATTCTGCGCGGCAACCTCGCGCCCGAGGGCTGCGTGGCCAAGGTGGCCGGGCACGAGGAGAGGGTCTTCCGGGGCACGGCGCGCGTCTTCGAGCGCGAGGAGGACGCCTTCGCCGCCGTGAAGGCGGGCAAGATCAAGGCGGGCGACGTGCTCGTCATCCGCTACGAGGGCCCCAAGGGCGGGCCCGGGATGCGGGAGATGCTCCACGTCACGGGCGCGCTCCAGGGCGCCGGGCTCGGAGGCTCCGTCGGCCTGATCACGGACGGCCGCTTCTCGGGCGCCACCCATGGCTTCATGGTGGGCCATATCGCGCCCGAGGCGGCCGTGGGCGGCCCGATCGCCGCCGTCAAGAGCGGCGACAAGATCGTGATCGACGTCGGCAAGCGGCGGCTCGACGTGGGGCTCACGGCCGCCGAAATCAAGAAGCGGCTCCGCGCGGCGAGGGCACCGAAGCCGCCGTACACCTGGGGCGCGATGGCCAAGTACGCGCGCCTCGTGTCCTCGGCCTCCGACGGCGCCGTCACTGGCTAGCGCGTCACCGGCGACGAGCTTCGACAAGCTGCTCGCCCTGCTGGACGGCGAGGCGCTCGCCGGGAAGGTGGCGCTCGACGTCGGCACGGGATCGGGCCGTCTGGCGCTCGAGCTGGCGCCGCGCTGCCGGCGCGTGATCGGCCTCGATCGGGATGCGGCCGCCATCGAGGAGGCGCGGGCCCGGGCGGACCGGGTCGGCCTCACGAACGTCGAGTTCGTCGTGCTCGACGCCGAGGCGGGAGAGTACGCGGCCTTCGCGCCCGACCTCATCAGCGCCCACCTCTGCATGTCCGACGCGATCATCGAGCGAGCCGGCCGGGCCCTCGCCCCGGGCGCCGGGCTCGGCTTCGTCGCCTTCCACGAGGACCACTGGCTCGAGACCGGTCGCCGCTCACGTTTCGCCTACGACGGGGCTCAGATCGAGCGGGTCCTGGCCGAGAGCGGTTTCGCCGTCGGCCATCTCGAGGTCGACCGTGACGTGCGGCGCTTCGGCTCGGTGGAGGAGGGACTGGCGGCCGCGATCGCGCTTCAGGAAAGGTGGAAGACGGACGGCCGCTGGTTCCGCTACGTCAAGTTCCTCGAGGCGGGCGGCCGCACCCTGACCCGGAGCCACCTCGTATGCTTCGCGCGGCGACGCTGAGCGCGGCCCTCCGCGAGCGCGCGCGGGCGCTCGGGTTCGACCGCGTCGCCATCGGCCCCGCCGGCCCACCGCCGCATGGCGCCGAGTTCGAGCGGTGGCTCGACCTCGGCTACGCCGGCACCATGGCCTACCTCGCGGGCGGCCGCGCGGCGCGGCTCGACCCGGCCACGCTGCTGCCGGGCGTGCGCTCGGTGATCGCGGTCGCGCTGAGCTACAACGGAAGCGACGAGGCCGATGGCTGGGCGCCCGTCGCGCGCTACGCGCGGGGGCGCGACTACCACGAGCTCATGCGGCCCCGGCTCGAGGCGCTCGGGGCGAGCCTCCGCGAGCTGGTGGGGCCCGGCGCGAGGTGGCGGGTTTCGGTGGACACGAGCGCCGTCCTCGAGCGCGACCTCGCCGCCCGCGCCGGGCTCGGCTGGATCGGGAAGAACACGAATCTGCTGGACCAGACGCTCGGCTCCTTCTTCTTCATCGGGATCGTGCTGACGACCGTCGAGCTCCAGCTGGACGCCCCGGTGGCGGACCGTTGCGGGACATGCACCGCCTG
>Ga0070699_100004213_pt1 | contig 12718 bp, 13 predicted proteins | sample KBSK1503metaG_FD_65473 | JGI IMG/M metagenome (GOLD analysis project Ga0070699, IMG submission 65473) | Corn, switchgrass and miscanthus rhizosphere microbial communities from Kellogg Biological Station, Michigan, USA - KBS K1-50-3 metaG | ecosystem: Host-associated > Plants > Roots >...
CCCCGGAAGGTGTGCCGCCCCTCCGGCGCCGGCGATGATGATCTGGATGCCTCGCGACTCCACCGACTCCACGTACTCGAAGAGGGCATCCGGCGTGCGATGCGCCGAGATGATCCGCACTTCGCAGGGAATCCTCAGCTCCTCGAGCATCTCCCGCGCCGGGAGCAGGGTCTCCCAGTCGGTCTTGCTGCCCATCAAAACAGCCACCCAGGGATGGTTGGTTTCAGCCATCGTTGACGACCTCTCGTTCGATAAGCGTGAGCGCTCGCGCCGTCTCGTCTTCCTTACAAACGGCGACGGCCAGACCGGGCCCTCCGTCACCGGAAGCCCGACGGCCCTTCAGGCCCGCCCGGGACTAGAACGGGATGTCGTCCTCGGCCGCTGGCGGACCGGCGCCCTCTTCGGGACCACCCATCGCCTGCGGGGCATATTCCTCGGAACCGTTGCGCGGCTTCCGGAACCCACCGGCGGCGGCCGGGTCGCGCGCGCCGAGAAACACGACGTTATTGGCGACGACTTCGGTGGTGTAGTTCTTCCGATTCTCTTTGTCCGTCCACTCGCGGGTCTGCAAGCGTCCTTCGACGAAGCACTGGCGCCCTTTGGCCAGGTACTCGCCACACAGCTCCGCGAGCTTTCCCCAAACGACAATCCGGTGCCATTCGGTCCGTTCCTGCTTTTGGCCCCCTTTGTCCGTCCAGGACTCGCTCGTGGCGATGCGAAAATTGGCCACCGCCTGGCCACCCGGGGTGAATCGCACTTCCGGGTCCGCTCCGAGATTGCCGACCAGGATCGCCTTGTTTACGCCTCCAGCCATATGTTCCTGCCTCTCTTCGATGACCGATCCGTTGCGGACCGGCCGCTTGTTTTCAGCTGGACGAGCTGTCTAGCTGATGGCGCAACGCTATACCAGCGCGAGCTGACAACATCCTTGGCGCGTGGAACGGGCTATCCGCCGGGCCGCGCCTGGGGTTTCGCGCTCACCGGCAGGATGGAGGAAGCGGGCGCGGTCGCGCTGATCGGCTGAACGACCGGCGCCTTCTCGCGCGCCACCTTCAACGACATCGTCGTCTCCAGCTGCTTGGCGAAATCCGAGGCCCTCCGATCGAGCATTCCGATCATCTTTCGCAGGGCCGGCCAGAAGGGGTGGTCGGCGTTCGCCGCCTTCGCCACCCCGCGTGCGAGCAGGGTAGTGGTCGCCTCGCGGTCCTCGCTCGAAGCCCCTTGAAGCGCGACCAGCAGCTCGGCCGGCGCGGTGCGGGCCACTTCCGCCAGCGCGGCGGCGATCTCCTTCTCCGAGGCCTCGTCGCCCTTCGCCGCGGACGAAAGCTCGGTCAGGCGGGCGAGCGCTTCCGGATTTCCCTGGGCCGACAGCTCGACCAGCGCGGAGAAGCCGGGGACCTCCACGCCGAGCGCCTTGGCCACCTTGCGCAACCGCCCATAGACGAGCTCGGTCCCGGAGAAGCTGTCGAGGAACATCCGGGCGCCGATGTAGTCTTCCGGGTTGGATTGGTAGAGCGCCTCCGCGATCACCGTCCGGACCGCCGGATCTTTTTCGCTCCGCCACGCCGTGCGCAGGAACGAGGCGTTCTTGCGATCGCCTTGCTTGCCGACGGTGAGGTAGGTGTGGATCCGCGACGTCACTTCGTCGAGCGGTCCGATCACCGTCTCCTGGGTCATCATCGCGGCCACCGCCCGTCCCGGGCCCTGCGTCGTGCCGCTGGCGGCGATCGCCGCCCCCAGCGCGTCCAACCCCTGGACGGTGGGGGCGGACCTGCCCGCATAGTCGTTCACCAGCATCGAGAAGATGAATTTCTCGCCGCCGAGCGATTGCACGTATCCGGAAAGCGCGGTGACGTTCTCCAGCGTTCCGGTCTTTGCGCGGAGGCGGCCCACCGCTTCCGATCCTTCGAACCGGTACTTGAGCGTGCCGTCCTTCCCGGCGATGCCCATCGAGGAGAGGTACTCCGGCGCGAGAGGAAAACGATCGTACATGAAGCGCAACAGCCGGGTGATCTGCGCCGCCGAGAATCGATTGGCGTCGTTGAGACCCGACCCGTTCTGCATCACATAGGAGCCGCGGGGGATGCCCACCTCGCGCTGGAGGAACTCCTCGACGACCTCGATCCCTTTCCCAAAAGATCCGGGCGGGCCCTTCACCTCGGCGCCGAGGGACTTGATCAGCTGCTCGGCGACGAAGTTGGAGGAGACCTTGTTCAGCCGCTTGAGGACGAGGTCGAACGTCTCCGACTGGGCGACGTACAGCATCCGGGCGGAGCGCGGCGCGATCGCGGTGCGCACCTTGCCGTGGACCTTGATTCCCCGGTCGGCGAGCAGTCGTTTGAAGGTGTAGCCGAAGTAGAGGGCGGGCTGGTCGATCTTCTTCCACATCGAAAGCGCGCCGCGCTCGCTGGGAACGGTGCCGCGCACGACGACCTTCTGCCTTTCGTTGCCCGGCAAGAGGGCGACCGAGAAACGCCGATGGAATCGGCTGCCGGTCACCAGGCTGCCCTCCACCGCGAAATAGTCGCTCGGAGGCTCGATCTCCACCGAGGCCTTTGCTCCGGGGCGGTCGCCCGGCCGAAGGTAGACCCCCACCGCGTTCCAATTGAAGGACACGGCTCCGGAAGGCGCGAGGTAGGCCCGGTCGCCTTTCTCCTGATCGAATCCGGGCGCCAGCCGGTCACCGTCGAACCAGCTCTCGTCGATCACGATGTCGCCCAGGACCTCGCGCAGACCGGCGTGGTAGAGCTCGCTGGTGATGTTGAACAGCCGCTCGGTATTGATGGAGGGATCGCCCCTCCCGCGGACGTAGAGCGTGCGCACCCTGCCCCCGGCCCCCTCGCCCTCGGTGAGGAACTCCGTCTCGAACCGATACTCCGGCCCGAGCCTGCTCAGGCACGCGGCCGCGGTGATGAGCTTGACGTTGGAGGCGGGATTGAGCAGGTCATCCGGATTTCGCGAGAAGACGACGGCGCCGTCGTCCAGGCTCTGCACCGAGATGGAGGTGCGGGCGGTCTTGAGCGGTGTGCGCTCGATCACCTCGGCCAGGGCCTGCTTCAGCGCCTCGCGATCCCCCTTCGAGGGGGCCGGTGCGGCACTGGAGATGAAGGCGAAGAAGGCGAGTACCGATGAAGCGTGCATCTATCGATTCGAATCCAGCAGGGCGGCCTTGGAGCGGGGGCGCATTATGCTGGCCCGGCGAGAGGGCCGCAATGAGGGGCGGGGGTTTATGCGACCCACGCATCAAAAACCCTGGATTCGGCTGGACAAGCGCGCCGGGGATTGTAGGTTCATGCGCTTAGCGCCACACCGAGCGCAGCGAATACTTCTCAAGGAGGACAATCGCCATGGCGACAGAGTCGATCCAGGTTTCCGGAGTTGTTCGAGCTCCACCGGACCGCATTTACGAGGCGTGGCTGGACAGCGCCGAGCACTCCGCAATGACCGGTGGCCGGGCGACGATTGATGCCAACGTCGGCGGACGGTTCACCGCGTGGGACGGGTACATCGAGGGAGCGACGCTCGAGCTCGAGCCCGGCCGGCGCATCGTGCAGCGTTGGCGGACGAGCGAATTCCCGCCAGACGCCGCCGATTCGGTGGTCGAGATCCGGCTCGAGCCGCTGGAGGAGGGGACGCGGATCATCTTCCTGCACAGCGACATCCCGGAGGGTCAGCGGACCAAGTACGAGCAGGGTTGGAGGGAGCACTATCTCGACCCGATGGATCGCTACTTTGCCGCGGCCATCGACGAGGATGAGGACGACATCGAGGACGACGACGACGAGGACGTCGAGGACACCGACGATGACGAGGTCGAGGACGTAGACGACGACGAGGACATCGCCGTCGGGGCCGAGGTGGAGGAGGAGCTCGAGATCGCGATGCCGGCCAAGCCGAAGGCGCCGCCGAAGCCTCCCGCCTAGAAGCCCGCGCCGGCCAAGGCGGCCGCGAAGCCTCCGGCGAAGAAAGCGGCGGCAAAGGGCCCGGCCAAGAAGGCGGCGGCGAAGTCCGCCAAGAAGGCCGCCGCGAAGCGCGCTGGGAAGAAGGCGGCCCCGAAGAAGAAGTCGGCGAAGAAGGCCAAGAAGGCCAAGAAGGCGAGCGCCAAGGCCTCGAAGAAATCGGCGCGCAAAGGAAAAGGCGCGAAGAGGGGTGGGAAACGCGGAAAGCGCTGAATCTCTCCTTCGCAGGGCGTCAGGCCATCGCTCTTCTGACGCTCTGCGCCTGCTGCCTCGGTTGCCGCTCCGAGTCCGGTCGCACCGGGATTGTCGTTCTGATCGAGTCTCCGCCGGACAGCCTCGATGTCCGGCTGACACTGTCGGCGTCCGGCCAGCGGATCGCGCAATTGATCTCTCCCGGCCTGGTGACCGTCGACGATGCGGGCCAACCGATGGCCGACCTGGCCCGCGATTACCGCCTGTTGGATCCGCGAACGCTCGAATTTACCCTCCGGGATGGGCTTACTTTCCACGACGGAACGCCGCTGACTTCCGAGGACGTCAAGGCCACTTTCGACGGGTTGATCAGCCGCGCGATGCCGTCTCCCAGGTCCGACAAGCTGGAGGTCGTGGAGCGCGTCGAAGCTGCGGACCCGCTAACCGTGCGCATCCATCTCAAGCGCCCCTACGCGCCGATCCTCGCCGAGCTGTCGTTGGGCATTCTGCCGCGCGCTCGCGCCGTGCCCCCGGCCGCCCTGGAGCAAGATCGCGCGCCGATCGGAGCGGGCCCATTTCGATTTGCCGGGCAGCCCGACGAGGAACATCTGAAGCTGCTTCCCTTCGACGGCTACTACGGGGGAAGGCCGCAGATTCGCAGCCTGCTCATTCGCACCGTGCGCGATCAGACGACCCGCGTGCTCGAGCTGCTCAAGGGCCGCGCCGACCTCGCCGTCGGAGCGGTTTCCCCTTCCGCCTTTCCCTCCCTGGAGAGCAATCCCCGCCTTCGGGTCCTCTCGCGCCCGGGCACCGCCTACACCTATCTCGCCCTGAACTCCCGCAGCGGCCCGCTGGCGGACGTACGCATCCGCCGCGCGATCTGCCACGCGATCGACATCCAGCCGATCATCGAGGCGAAATTCCACCGGTACGCCGAGCCGGCCACGGGTATGCTGCCCCGCTCGCACTGGGCCTATGCGAGCACGCCGGGCTGTCGAAAGGACCTCGCGCGCGCGACCCGGCTTCTCGAGGAAGCCGGATATTCCTCCACCCCCACCCCTCCGGACGAGTCGGATCGCGACGCCGCCACCATCGCCGGGCATAGGCCCCGGCTTCACCTCACCCTCAAGGTCTCCACCGACCGCTTGCGCAAATCGATCGCCCTGATTTTCCAGGAGCAGCTCGCGCAGGTCGGAATTCAGCTCGAGATCCGGGCGTTCGAGTTCGGGACTTTCTTCAACGACGTGCGCAAGGGAAATTTCGAGCTGGCGTCGCTTTTCTGGTCTTCGGTGACCGAGCCCGATTTGCTCCGGTGGGCGTTTGCCTCCTCGAACATTCCTTCTCCGGAAAACTCCTTCGGCGGTCAGAACCGCACCGGGTACCGCAACGTGCGGCTGGACGCGCTGCTCGATCGCGCCACCAGGGTCGAGCCGGAGTCGCGCAAGGCGCTCTACGCCGAGGCGCTCGGTCTGATCGACGCCGACCTGCCCTACATCCCGCTCTGGCACGAGAGCTCACCGGCGATCGTCTCCGCGCGGCTCCAAGACTACGAACCCTCCCCGCAGGGGTTTCTCCAGCCTCTGGCGAAGGCGCGGGAGGCGGTGCCGTGAGAAGGTTCGCCAGCGCGCCGCTGGCGATCGCCGGCTCGCTGCTCCTGGTCTCGCTGTTTCTCAACCTCGTGCCCGGGGACCCGGTGGAGCTGATGCTCGGGGAGCAGGCGCCCTCGATCGACCGGGAGGCGCTGCGGCGCTCGGTCGGCCTGGACCGACCCTGGTATGGACAGCTCTGGCTGTTCTTGCGCGAGCTGGCCACCGGAAACCTGCGCAGCTCGCTGCCGCCGTTTCAAAGAAAGGTTTTGCCACAGATCTGGGCCGCCCTCCCCAACACGCTTTTGCTTACCTTCGCGGCGATGGCGGTGGCGATCCTGATCGCCATTCCCCTGGGCGTGGCCGCCGCGGCCCGGAAGGGGACGGCCGTCGATCACGCCGCGATGGGAGTCGCCGTCGCCGGCGTCGCCCTGCCCCGGTTCTGGCTCGGTCCGATGCTGATCATCCTCTTCGCGATCAAGCTGGACTGCCTGCCCGTTTCCGGCGCGGATTCGCCGCGCAACCTCGTTCTTCCCGCGGTCACGCTCGGCACCGCGCTGGCCGCTTTCCTCTCGCGGATGACCCGCGCGTCCATGCTCGACATCCTCCGCGAGGAGTACGTGACGGTGTCGCGGGCCAAGGGGCTGGGGCCGTTCGCCGTCCTCTGGAAGCACGCCTTCCGCAACGCCCTGGTGCCGATCGTCACCGTGCTCGGCCTGGAGCTCGGCGCCCTGCTCGGCGGGGCGATCGTGACCGAGAAGGTCTTCGCCTGGCCGGGAATGGGAACGCTACTGCTCACCGGAATCGAGAAGCGGGACTACAACCTGGTGCGCGCCGTGGTGCTGGTGTTCACGCTCTCCTACGTCGGGCTCAACGCGCTGACCGACGCCGTCTATGCCGCGGTCGACCCCCGGGTGCGCCGACGATGAACGCCCGCGGCCTTCGAAGCGCCCGGGGCAGATTCGGGCTCGGCGTGGCGCTGGCGCTGCTTCTCCTCGCGGCGGCGGGTCCGCTCTTCGCCCCGAGCAGACCCTCGGCAGTAGACCTCGCCGCCGAATTGCAGCCGCCCAGCGCGCGGCACCTGCTCGGCACCGGGGAGAACGGGCTCGATGTGCTCACCCACGTCATCTACGGCGCCCGGGTCTCGCTCTGGGTGAGCATCCTCGTCGTGATCCTCTCCGCCACGGTGGGAGTCTTCCTCGGCGGGATCGCCGGGTACGGCGGCGGGATCTTCGACGAGACCCTGATGCGGGTGGTGGACATCCTGCTCGCCTTCCCCGGCATTCTCTTGGCGATCTTCATCACCGCCGTCCTCGGACCGTCGCTGCGAAACGTCGTCTTCGCCCTGGCGATCACCGGTTGGACCGGATATGCGCGCCTGGTTCGGAGCCAGATCTTGAGCCTGCGGGAACGGGACTACGTGCGGGCGGCGCAGGCGCTGGGCGCGAGCCACTCGCGGATCCTGGCGCGGCACCTCCTCCCCAACGCGGCCGGGCCGCTGATCGTCCAGGCGACGTTCGGGATTCCGGCGGCGATCCTCGCCGAGGCCTCCTTGAGCTTCCTCGGATTGGGAGTCCCCCCGGGCACCCCCTCCTGGGGGTCGCTGGTGGATCAGGGCACCCAATATCTGCTGATCGCGCCCCACGTCGCGCTGTTTCCGGGCCTGGCGATCGCCGTCACCGTGCTGGGGTTCAACTTCCTCGGCGACGCGGTCCGCGACGCGATGGACCCCAAGGCGGTGGACTGAAGATGAGAGCCGTCGTCCAGCGCGTCCTCGAGGCCTCGGTCGCCGTCGACGGGGAAATCGTCGGCCGGATCGGCCCCGGCCTGCTCGTCCTGCTCGGAGTGGGAAAGGGCGATGGCGAGCGCGAGGTCTCCTGGATGGCGGACAAGATCGCCCATCTGCGCATCTTCGAAGACGAGGGCCAGAAGATGAATCGTTCGGTGCTCGACGGCAGCCGCTCGATCCTCGTGGTGAGCCAGTTCACCCTCTATGGCGATGCGCGCAAAGGGCGGCGCCCGAGCTTCGCCGACGCCTGCGAGCCGGCCGAAGCAAACCGGCTGTACGAGCTGTTTTGCGAAAGGTCGCGCGCCCTGGGGCTTCATGTCTCACAGGGCCGCTTCGCCGCGGACATGAAGGTTGCGCTGGTCAACGACGGGCCGGTGACCCTGATCCTCGACAGCCGGGCTTGAGGGTGAGGGGACCGGGGCGGCCGGGGATCTTTTAGATCCGGGAGTCTTCCGCGGTGATCAGCGCGTAGATCTCGGACGTGTTCTTCGCGGCCAGGATCGAATCGCGAAATTGCGGGTTCTTGAACAGCCGCGAGATGCGCGCCAGCGCCTTGAGATGGATGCCGGCGGAGTTCTCCGGCGCGAGCAGGGCGAAGAAGAGGTGGGTCGACTTCCCGTCGATCGCATCGAAATTGACCCCCGCGCGCGAGACGCCGAAGGAAGCGACCAGGCGCGACAGGTCCGCCATCTTGCCGTGCGGGATCGCCACCCCTTCCCCGATGCCGGTGGATCCCAGCTTTTCCCGCTGCTCGAGAACCTCGACGAGTCTCTCCGCCTTCAGCCCCGGTTGGGACGCCGCGAGGGGGGAGCACAACTCCGCCAGGACTCCGTGCTTGGAGCTCGATGAGAGTTCCGCAATGACCGCCTCGGGGCTCAAGAATTCGGAAATTCTCATGACGCTGGGCGCCGCAATTATCCCGGGCATCGCCTGATCGCAAGGAGCGTCGCAGGTCAGCCGGCTTTTTTCGGTTGCACCGAATCGGCCGCTGGCCTGCCCGCCGTGGCCTCAATCAGCCCATAGTGACCATCTTTGCGGCGATAGACAATATTCATTTCTTGGGAAACGGTGTTCGTGAAGACCATGATGTCGTTGTTCATCAAATCCATCTGCATCACCGCCTCGTCCAGGCTCATCGGCTTGGCGAAGAACTCGTTGGTCCGGATGACTTTGGGATGAGCCTCGGGGACGACCTGGTCCTCGGGGGGCCGGATCTCCACCACGTCGTAGCGGACTCTGAGGTTGTCCAGCATTTCCTGCCGGTGGTGGACCCGCTCACGCCCGTGGTGGTGGTTGAGCTTCTCCTTGTAGCGGCGCAGCTGCCGTTCGATCTTGTCCATCGCCAGGTCGATCGAGGCGTACATGTCCTCGCTCTTTTCCCGTCCCCTGAGGAGGAATGTGCCCGCGTGGATGCTGATGTCCGCGTGGTGCAGATGGCGCTCGAGCGAGAGAACCACGTGGGCCTCGCCGGCCCGATCCAGGAACTTGTGAACTCTTTCGATCCGCTCGCTCGCGTAGTGCTTGAGGGCATCGGTCGCGTCCAGGTTTCGAAAGGTGATGTTCAGCTGCATGCGGGCATGCCTCCATGGCTGGGTCGCTGCGTTGCCGATCTGAGGCAAGCTGCCCACGGAAAGCAACCGGGATTGCGCGAAAAAGTCTTTCCCGGAAAACCGCTAACACCCGTCAATAGTAGCGCTTGCGTTTGCTGCTCGGGAGGATGCTCAGAACCTCGCGGTACTTTGCCACCGTCCGGCGGGCGATCTCGATCCCCTGGGCCCGCAGCAGCTCCACGATCTTCTGGTCGGAGTAGGGGCTGGAGGCGTCCTCGCCCGATACCAGTTGTTTGATGTGGTTCTTCACGGCCTCCGAGGCGATGTCCTCCCCCGCCACCCGTGAAATCGACGAGTTGAAGAAGTATTTCAGCTCGAAGATGCCCTGCGGGGTGTGGACGTATTTGTTCGTCGTTACCCGCGAGACGGTGGACTCGTGCATCCCGATGTCCTCCGCCACGTCGCGTAGAATCAGCGGCTTGAGGTGGGCGATCCCCCCATCGAGGAACTCCCGCTGAAACTTCACGATCGACTCGGTGACCTTGTAGATCGTCCGTTGCCGCTGGTGAATCGAGCGGATGAGCCACATCGCGCTGCGCAGCTTGTCCTGGATGAACTCCTTGGCCTGACCCGGCGCCAGGGCGCCGTTGCGCAGGGCGTTTCGATAGATACCCGAGATCCGGAGCTTGGAGAGTCCATCGTCGTTGAGGACCACGGTGTACTCGTCGCCGAGCTTGTAGACGAAGACGTCCGGGGTGATGTACTGCGCGTCGTCCCCGGAGTAGTTGCGGCCGGGCTTCGGGTCGAGCTTGCTCAAGAGCCTCGCCGCGGCCATCACCTCTTGAAGGCTGATCTTCAGCTCCTTGGCGATCGCCGGGAGGTTCTTGCTCTCCAGATGCTTCATGTGCCGCTTGATGATCGTCCCCAGGAGCGAAGCGTTGGGCTCCTGCAGCGCGGAGGCCTGGATCAGCAGGCACTCTTGAAGGTCGCGCGCCCCGCACCCCTTGGGGTCGAGGTGTTGAATCTTGCGCAGGGTGCGCTCGGCCACCGCCATCGGCACATCCGCCTCGGAGGCGAGGGGGATGAGGGGGTCGCCCTCGTCGGAGGGAACCTTGAGGTAGCCGTCTCCGTCCAGATTGCCGATGATCAGCATGGCGATGCGCCGCTCGGCGTCGTTGAGCTTGAGCATCCCCAGCTGATGGGCGAGGTGTTCAAAGAGGTCTTCCTTCCTCACCAGATTCGCTTCGAAGGAGGGCAGGTCGTCCGAGGCCACGTTGCCCCGATTCGACGGGGTGCTCGGCTCGCTGAACTGGTAGCTGTTGAGGTACGCCTCCCAATCGATCTCCGGCGGCCCCTCACCGTCCCCCTTCACTTCTTGTGCCCGATCCGGAGTCGGTGCGGCACCGAGCTCGACCGGGGTCTCCTGCGTCTCCGCCTCGAGAGAAGCTTCCCCGGGAACCTTCTCCGCCATCTCGCCGTCGGCGGTCTCGTCGGGTTGCTCCAACAACGGATTCTGCTCCAGCTCCTCGCGGACCTGCTCGAGCAGCTCCATCCGTGAAAGCTGTAGCAATTTGATCGCTTGCTGCAGCTGGGGCGTCATCACCAGCTGTTGCGACAGCTTAAGGTGCTGTTTCAGCTCCATCGCCATGTGCTGCCCGCCCGCGCGGCCAGTAATTGACGGCCGCTATCAAAGACCGTGCCAAAGTACCAATTCCCTCCGGCGGCGTCTAGTGAACACGACCGGCTAAGCATTACACCAGCTTACGAGTGGGGGCGCTCGTCTAATTGGAAGCGCTCGCCCAGGTAGACGGTCCGGGCGCGCTCGGAGTGGGCGATCTCGGAAGGGGTGCCGGATTCGAGGATCCTACCTTGGGCGATAATGTAGGCGCGGTCGCAGATTCTCAGCGTGTCGCGAACGTTGTGGTCGGTGATCAAAATTCCGAGTCCCCGCTCTCGGAGCAGGCTGATCTGGCGCTGCAAGTCTCCCACATTGATCGGGTCAACGCCGGCAAAGGGCTCGTCGAAGAGAATGAAGCGGGGACCCGGGATCAGCGAGCGTGCGATCTCCGCCCGACGCCGCTCGCCGCCGGAGAGAGTTTCTCCCAGGCTGTCGGCGACGTGGCCAAGCCCGAATTCCTCGACCAGCGCGGCCGCCCTCTCCTCACGCGCCGGGCCGCTCATCGAGCGGTTCAGCTCGAGGACCGCGACGAAGTTCTGGCGAACCGTCAGCTTGCGGAAGATGGAAGGCTCCTGCGGCAGGTAGCCGATGCCGCGCTGCGCCCGCTTGTGCATCGGCAGATGGGTCAGGTGGAGATCGTCCAGCGTGACCCTCCCGCCGTCCGGCCGGACCATTCCCACGACCAGGTTGAAGCAGGTCGTCTTCCCCGCGCCGTTGGGTCCGAGCAGGCCGACCACCTCGCCCTGGCGGACCTCGAAGTGAACGCCGTCCACCACTCGGCGCCGCCGATACGCTTTCACCAGCCCATGGGCGACGAGGTGAGAGCTCATGGAGTCGTCTTCGCCTTTCCAACCTCGGACGAAGCGCCCTGAGGCGCCTTCGGCCTTCCCGCGGGCGAGCCCGTCTGTGGCGCCTTCGCCTTGCCGCCGTCGGGCGGACCGCCTTCCGGCGGCTTCTTGAGCAGCGCGGTGGCGTTGTCCACTTCGATGATGTCGTTGTCCACCTTGAAGACCACCTTCGTCCCGCGCACGTGGTTTCCGCCCTGCTTCGCCTCCGGGTTGCCGGTGACGATCAGGACGCCGGTGGCGTTGTCGAAGTCGGCGTGGTCGCCCTTGGCCCATTTGTCCTCGGCGAGCACCTCGACGTTTCCGATGCACTCGACGCGGGAGACCTCCTGGTCCTGGGTGTAGTGCGCGTTGAGGCGATTGCAGGAGATGTTCGTCGTGCCCCGCTTCACCTTCACGTGACCGCGCCAGAGGGCTACTTCCTTCTTGCTCTCGATGTGCAGCCGGTCGGCGGCGATCTGCAACGGGTGGGTGGCGGTCATCGGCGACGCGACCGACCGCGTTCCGCCGTCCGCGCCTTCGGCCTGCTTCTTGAGCACCGCGACGGCGTCGTCCACGTCGATGATGTCGTCGTCGAGGTGGAAGACCACCTTCGTCCCGCGGACGTGGTTGGCGCCCTGCTTCGCCTCCGGGTTGCCGGTGACGATCAGGATCCCGGTGATGTTGTCGAAGTCCGCGTGGTCGCCCTTGGCCCACTTGTCCTGGTCGAGCACCTCGACGTTTCCGTCGCATTCGACGCGCTTGACCTCCTGGGCCTGGGTGTAGTGCGCCACCAGGCGGTCGCAGGTGATGTTCGTCGTGCCCCGTTTCACCTTCACGTGGCCGTGCCAGAACGCCTCTTCTTTTTTTCCCTGGATGTCGAGCTTGTCCGCGTCGATCAGCAGGGGGTACCTGGCCGTCATCGGAGATGCTCGCGCCTTGACGCCGGCGTCTTCGGGGCCACGGGCCGAGCTTGCTGCGGCGAGCAGGGCTGCAAGGGCGAGGGGGGTCATCGCTGGCGCCCGAACTGACTTTTCACCCTGCCCCCGAATTCAAAGGCGTCCTCGGTGAGACTGGACTGGAAGGAGTCGGCGGTCACGGTGTAGCCCGGCCCTTCGACCCGGATCAGGTCCGTTCCCG
>Ga0070699_100004217_pt1 | contig 12715 bp, 8 predicted proteins | sample KBSK1503metaG_FD_65473 | JGI IMG/M metagenome (GOLD analysis project Ga0070699, IMG submission 65473) | Corn, switchgrass and miscanthus rhizosphere microbial communities from Kellogg Biological Station, Michigan, USA - KBS K1-50-3 metaG | ecosystem: Host-associated > Plants > Roots >...
GGGGCGCCGACGACGCCGTCGGTCAGAATTGTCGTGTTCTCAGCCCCGACCGAACCCTGAAAGTCCGACGGAGCGCGGGACACTGTGTACGGCTTGCCGCGCGCGAGGTTGACGCCGTCGCTCCGCCATCGGTAGTGATAGCTACCTCCTCCGACGTCGTTTCCGTCGGAATAGCCGTACGGCGTTCCGTCGCTGGACCCCTGCAGGTTGACGGTGACGGATCGCATGATCGGGTGATCCGTCCCGCCGACGTTGAGGTCGTACGAGAACGGAAACGATAGGACGGCCGCCTTGTGCGTTCGTTCGACGAGCGTGCGATCGTTCTGAACCTCGGCCCACCTGAAGATGACGTCGACGGGGCCGCCGCCGCCATTGAGTGGCTGATAATCGGCCTCCATGCGAGCACTGTAGAGCCCGGTCGGGCGTTCGTCTGCGAACGTGCTGTGTATGAGGAACTTGAACAGAACCGTCCGCGTTCCCGGCGGGACATCGGTCACGGTCTCGTAGTGGATGACGTCCCACGGCGGAAGCGTGCTGTCGAAGTGGTACGAACGGATCCACGTAGCGCCCCCGTCGAACGAGTGGAGGTAGTCGATGTACGAGCCTTGATGGTAATTGTGGAGCCTGCCGCCATACACCAGCCGCGTGACGTCGCTGGGCGCGTCGACGCGATACGTGAGATACGCATCTTGCTCCGGCTGCGCCGGAAACACGACTGCGGTCCAACTAGACGGCAGATTGACGGGCTGCGACGCGATGTTCTGCCAATCGTAGGCGTCGTTCTGCCAGCGGTCGCCGCGCAGCTCCGGCCACAGGACCATCGTGTCGGACTGATCGCCGGCGCCTATGTAGACGCGGTTCCGGCCGACATTGAAGCGCGGAAGCGCCTTGGCATTCACCTGCGTGATCGTCTCAATGGTCAGGTGGCTGAGCACGATGCCTGGCGCGCCGGTGTGCTTGGACATCATCTGCACGCGGATCAACACTTCGTACGCACCGTTCACTTCGTCGCGCAGCGCCACGTTGAGCGGAATCGCGTCTCCAGGGTCGGTGCCAAGCTGTCCCACGAGGCGCCATCGCCCGCCGTGGTTCACGCTGACGGCAATCTGCGCGTCTGCCTGCGCCTCTGTTTTCGCGAAGGTCGCGCGGATCGATTGCGAGGCGATCACGTTCGCTGCCTGAACCTTGTAGATTGCGACGCCGGGCTGATCCGACGTGAGCGGCGTCAACCCGCCCCCGTCGGCCGCGGTCACATTGGCCGAGCTGTACAACGCACGCGCAAACGTGCCGGGGGCGAGGCTTGGCGTAAACGACCAGCGGCCGTTGGAGCGGACGCCGAAGTGGTTGAACGCTTCCGGATCGAAGGTCTGCGTCGCGTCGGGCGTGCTGAGATCCTCCGTTCCGACGAAATGCTCGGGTTCATCGCCGAGCTTCTGGTAAAAACGCGTGTACGATTCATCGCTTCTGAGATTCAGGACATACCGATGTCCCCCGTCCCAGTTGTAGAAATAGTCGCGCGGCTTGAGGCCGTCGGCGCAAAAGTCTTGGTCGATGCCGTTCAGCACGCTCCCGTCCGGAAGCGTCGTGGTCGCGAGGTTGCGAGCGGTATCGGAGCCGGTGAGAAAACCGAGCGGGCTCGTCGCAAACAGACTGTGTTTTCGCAGCAGACGTGCCTGATCGGCCGCCACTTCCGGAATCGACGCCAGGCGCGAGCCGTCGTCGGTTGTCACGAGGTTCGACAGCGAACTGTCGATCATGTGAAACGAGCCGTCGTATTCGACCTGCGAGACGGTATGGTTGCAGATATCCCAGAACTCATGACGCAACCCGAGCTGCTCGTAGAGGGCCTGGTTGATGCCGCTGATCGTGCTGCATTCGGTGAAGCCGTAATCAGCGAAGTTGCGAACCGGATCGGTAACCTCGAACCCGTGGACGACCATGGGCGGTGTCTGCCGCTTCAGGAGGTGGCTCCAATAGAAGAGCGCCCAGACTTTGTCGCCGTCCGACGGCCAGCCGGACGTGGTGCTCGAGATGAAACTGCCGAGATCGGATACGTCCGGTGACGCATCGGTCACGACTTTGAGATTCCAGAGGTCGGCGTCGGCTGCCACACGGCTGCCGGCCAGCATCGCCAGAACGAGCGCTGGCCACAACGGCCGGACGAAGCGAGTACAAAGGATCAGAAGGATTTTCATTGTCGCTCGCCAATATCGCGTCCAGGCAAAATCATTTGACGGCCGCGGGGTAGCTCGCCATTCTACGCGCGGTGCGTCACGTCGTTTGCACGGTCGCTGCGATCCGATTCGCCTGGTCGACGCGTCGAGAACTGCTGCTCGACGCCTCTGTCCGTTCTCACACTCTTCGACCGTCACGTGTTCGATTCCTGGAGACTTTCCCCGGTGCCGCCAAGCGCGTCGCGGAACACCGACCGCCTGCAAGCTGATTGGGATCTTTTGACGCAGCGAACGCTTGGTGGTATGAGCTTTGAGCCTTACTCAGCAGACGTGAACCCATGTCACTTCGCACTACGTTGGCGATTCGTTTCAGCGATCGTTCTGGCGGCCACCGTCGCACTGTCGGCGGCCGCGTCCGGTGATGAACCGAGCGATCAGCAGGCGCCGGAAAAACGATCACCGAAGACGTTCGTCGAAGCCATTCGTGGCGACGCCGGCCACGACGACGACTCCGACGATCTGAGACATCTCGACCCCGATCGTCCGCATCTGCCGGAAGCCAGCACTGCCGTCGGGAAAGGGCGTTGGCTCGTGGAAGGCGGATACACGTTCAACGAGCACGAATCATCCTCATCGCAGACCTATCCGGAAGCGTTGTTGCGTGTGGGGCTGTTCTGGGACTGGTTCGAATTCAGAGTCGGGCAGAGTTTTCTGTCCAATGAACACTCGACCTCGGGTGTGACCTCGCGAGTCAGCGGACCGCAAGACCTCTATCTGGGTCTCAAGGTCGCGGTCAACAGCTCCAAGGGCCTTCTTCCAGCGATTGCCCTGATTCCCCAGATGACGGTGCCAACCGGCACGCGCGCGATCACGGGTGGAGCCGCGTTGCTCGGCCTCAACGTCGATTGCGGTTGGGAGGTCATAAGAGATCGTTACGACATCGAGCTGGTCGTCGCCAACAACCGTGTCGCGGACGACGCCCAGAAATCTCACTTCGAGGTCGCAACCGGCATCACACACGCCGTTCATCTGATGCGGATGCTCGAAGCGTTCAGCGAGTGGGATGCGTTCGTTCCGAGCGGTACCGGCGGCGGGACACGCCACTACGCGGTCGGTGGCCTCGTGTTCTTCATCACGAAGGACCTGGCCGTGGACTTTCGTCTGGGAGCCGGTTTGAACGGCGAGGCGAACCGGCTGGTGGTGGGGACCGGCTTCGCGTTCCGGCCACGGACGTCGTCGAAGTCGACGATCAGCCGCCGCGTCGAAAGCTGGTGATTGCGCGCGATCTGGCTCGATCGGTGAAACGAAGTAGACTGTTCGGCGCCTTCGACGTGCCGGAAACTTCGTGTGTGGCAGTCTCAGACGCTGCAGGCGGAGGACATCATGATCGATCTCGATCGACGACGTTTTCTGACCAGCGCGATTGCGGCTGTCGGTGTGTCCGCGGTCGCCCGCCTGGACGGTCTTGCCGCGCTCGCGCAGAGGGCCGATGGCGCCAAAGCGCAGCGCATCGACATCCACCATCACTTCGCGCCGCCCGCGTGGGTCGTGGCGGTGAAGGGGCGGCCGCTGCTGCAGCCGGCGAACACCACGTGGACGCCGGAAAAATCGATTGAGGATCTCGACCGCGCCGGCAGCGCGGCGGCGGTGATCTCGATTACCAATCCCGGCCTGTGGTTCGGCGACAACCAGGCGACGACTCGGCTCGCGCGCGGGTGCAACGAGTACGGCGCGAAGCTGGTGCAGCAGTACCCGACGCGGTTCGGGCTGTTTGCGGCGATGCCGCTGCCCGACGTCGACGCGACGCTGAAGGAAATCGCGTATGCGTACGACACGCTGAAGGTCGACGGCGTAGGTCTCTTCACCAGCTACGGCGACAAGTGGTTGGGCAACGCCGCGTTTCGACCGGTGATGGAGGAGCTCAATCGGCGCAAGGCGGTCGTCCACGTTCACCCGACTGCGGCGAACTGCTGCCGGAACCTCGAGTACGGGACCGCGCCCGGGAGCATCGAGTACGGCACGGACACGACGCGCGCGATCATCGGCGTGACGTTCAACGGCGACACGACCCGCTATCCCGATATCCGGTTCATCTGGTCGCACGGCGGCGGGTCGGCGCCGTTCCTCGCGGGCCGCATCGACGGCGGTTCCCGCACTGCGGCGGATCGAATGCCTGCGGGCTTCATGGCCGAAGCGAAGAAGTTCTTCTACGACACCGCGGGCGCCGCCAACCGCGGCGCCATCGCGTCGCTGCTGGAGCTCGTGGGCACGTCGCAGATTCTCTTCGGCACCGATTTCCCACCGGGAGGCACGAACGTCGCCGTGGCCAAGGCGCTCGCGGATCTCGGCTTCTTCAAAGCGAACGACCTTCACGCGATCGAGCGCGACAACGCGGTGAGGCTGCTGCCGCGCATGAGGGCGTCGGCGTCTTAGCGGACGACTGACGACACGAACCCGGTCGGCCAGTCGGTCATCGTCTCGCGCAGGATCTCCACGATGGCGCGTCGGTCGGATAGTAATCTTCGCCTTGCCAACCACGCGGAGGATCTCCACATGCGCACGGTCCTTCTCTCCGTGTCACTCGCGACGCTGACGCTCGCGTCTGCTGCCGAGCAGCCTGCTCCTGTGCGGCTGCCGGCGCCAGAGCCGGCACCCCCGCTGTACGCGCTCGACAGCGCCTTTCTGCAATGGCCGCTGCCCGCGAGCGGCCAGGCATACGCCGACATCGACGGCAGACGTCTTCACCGCTACGTCGTCGATCAGGCCGCGATCGCGCGGCGCTACCGCGATCAGGGCCATCCGCAGTTCTGGGGACGCATCACCGGCACGTCGGCCGATGCGGAATCCGCGGATTGGCTCGCCGCTCACTTCAAACGGATCGGACTCTCGGACGTGCGCGTTCAGGCGATCGACCTGCCACCGCAGTGGATGCCGCAGTCGTGGACGATCACGGCGACGTCGGGCGCAACCACGTTGCCGCTCGATCGATCGGCGCAGCCGGCCTACGGGAGTCCCGGTACGCCGAGAGACGGTCTCGACGTCGACGCCGTCTGGGCCGGCACCGGCAGCGACGCCGACTTCGCCGGCCGCGACGTCCGCGGCAAAGCGGTGTTCCTGTTCAGCATGCCGCTGCCTGGATCGATGAACAACACGTCGACCGCCGAAGGGGGACCGAAGCGCGCCGAAGCGAGAGGCGCCGCCGCCGTGTTCGAGGTCATCGCGCTGCCGGGCAACATGCGAAACATGTTGTATCCCGCGCGCGTGAACATCCCGGTCTTCGCGCTCGGCATGGAGGACGGCTACGCCGTCCGCGATCTGATCGGCCGCGCCGGAGATCGCGCGCCGCGTGTGCGCATCCGGCTGGACGTCGGTCAGGTGCCGAACGAGAAAACGGCGCTCGTGTGGGGAACGCTGCCCGGCGCCACCGACGAGACGATTTACGTGATGGCGCACCGCGACGGCTGGTTCGATGCCGCGACCGACAATGCGTCCGGCGTCGCGACGATGATCGGTCTCGCCGAGCACTTTGCGAAGGTGCCGCAGCCGCGGCGACGTCGCACCATGGTGTTCGTCGGACTCGACGGGCACCACAACGACGCCGGCGTCGGCCGGATGTGGATGGTCGCGCACAAGGACGAGCTCTTCGGCAAGACCGCGCTCGTGATCAACGCCGAGCACACGTCGACGATCCAGACGTACTTCTACGGCGAGCGGATCCGCTGGAGCAACACATACACCGCGCAGTTGTGGTACGCGGGCGGTCCGGCGAGACCCAAGCTGCAGGACCTGACGATCCGTGCGTTCCGCGAATTCGGCGTGTCGACGTACGCCGAGCCCGAGCAGGCGCCGCCGCCCGGCGATCTCGGGCGCTTCTTCCGCTTCGTGCCCGGCGTCGATGCCGGCGACTTCAACATGTACTTCCACACCGATGGCGAGACACCGGAGACAGTGCCGTGGACCGGGCTCGAAGCCTCCACGCGCGCCTACGCGAAGATCGTCGACGGCGTGAATGGCCTCGATCTCAAGGACCTTCAGCGTCCGCCGGAAGTCGAACCGAGGACCGGCCAGCCATGACGCTCATCACGCCGATCGTTCAGCGCTGGATCGACGAGGGGCGCCGCGATCCCGTCTCGTTCTGGGAGCGGGCGGCGACCGATCTGCCGTGGTTCCGGAAATGGGACCGCGCGTTCGAGTGGAATCCGCCGACGTTCCGCTGGTTCGTCGGCGCCGAGACGAATCTCGGCTACAACGCCGTCGACCGCCATGTGCTCGATGGACGCGGCGGGCGCGCGGCGCTCGTCTACATCAACGAGCGCGGCGAACGGATCGTGCAGACCTACGCGCAACTGCTGCACGCGGTCGAGCGCATCTCCGCCGCGCTGCGCGGCCTGGGAATCCGCAAAGGCGATCGGATCACGATCTACATGCCCCCGTGTCCGGAATCGATCGCGTTGATGCTCGCGACCGAGCGCGTCGGCGCGATTCACTCGATCGTCTTCGCAGGGTTCGGCGCGCAGGCGCTCGGGGATCGGATTGCCGCGAGCGGATCGCGGCTGGTGTTCGCGGCCGACGTGACGTACCGCAAAGGGAAGAACGTTCCGCTCCTGCCGATTGTCGACGATGCGCTGCGGCAGGGTGGCGGCACGGTTGAACGAGTCGTCGTGCTCCAGCGCGCAAACGAATCACCTGTAGGGGGCGAGCTCGCTCGCCCCTCGGAGCTTGCTCGCCCTTCCGATCGTGCTCGGCCCGCACCGATGGCGTGGCCCGAGTTTCTGGGCGGCGGCGAAGGCCACGACGCCAGCCACGTGGTCATGGAAGCCAACGAGCCGGCGTTCATCCTCGCCACATCCGGAACGACGGCGAAGCCGAAGCTCGCGATTCACACGCACGGCGGATATCAGGTTCACATCGTGAGCATGGGGAAGTGGTGCTTCGGGCTGAAGCCGGCCGACGTGTGGTGGGCGACGTCGGACATCGGCTGGATCGTCGGCCACAGCTATATGGTCTACGCGCCGCTGCTCGTCGGCTGCACCACGATCGCCTTCGAGGGCGCGCTCGATCATCCGCAGGCGGACGCGAACTGGCGAATCGCGGTGGAGGAGCTCGGCGCCACCGGCATCTTCACGTCGCCAACCGCGGTCCGCACGCTGATGCGTTACGGCAACGCGCCGCTGCTCTCGATCGATCACTCGCGTCTCGAGCGCGTCGTCTGCGCCGGCGAGGTCCTCAACGCACCCGCGTGGGACTGGCTGCAGAACACGATTCTCGGCGGAAGGGTGCCGGTGATCGATCACATGTGGCAGACCGAGACGAGCGGACCCGTGTTCGGCAATCCGTACGGTATCGGCATGCTGCCAATCAAGCCGGGATCGGCGGCCATCCCGCTGCCCGGCATCCAGGCGTCTGTCGTCTCACCCGAAGGCGCGCCGTGCGCGGTCGGCGAAAAAGGAATCATGGTGCTCGAGCGGCCGTTCCCAGGATTGACCGCCGGTTTGTGGGGCGAGAAGGAGCGCTACGGCCGCGACTATTGGGACCGGATTCCCGGCCGCTACTACACCGGCGACTCGGCGCACGTCGACGAGGACGGCTACGTGTGGTTCGGCGGACGCGCCGACGAGATCATCAAGATCGCAGGGCACCGCATCGGGACGATCGAGGTCGAGAGCGCGTGCTTGAAGCATGCGGCCGTCGCCGAGTGCGGCGTCGTGGGACGTCCCGACGACGTCCGCGGTGAAGTGATTTCGGCGTTCGTCCTGCTGAAGCACGGTCACACCCCGTCGCCGGAGCTGCGCAGGGCGCTCATCGAGACCGTGCGCCACGAGCTCGGACCCGTGGCGGTGGTCGGCGAGCTGAACTTCGTCGCCATGCTGCCGAAGACGCGCAGCGGAAAAATCATGCGGCGCGTGCTCAAAGCCGTCATTCTCGACAAGGATCCCGGCGACATCACCACGATCGAGGACGAAGGATCGGTCGAAGAAGCGCGACTGGCGTGGCTTCAGATGAAGTCGGACGTGAGAAGTCAGAAGTCGGATGTCGGAAGTCAGAAGTCTGAAGTTTGAAGCTGGCAGGCCGATGTTCAAGGCGTTCCGGGTTTTCGACGAGGGCGGGACGATAACGGGCCGGATTGTCGATCTGTCGCTCGACGACTTGAGCGCGGGCGCCGTCGTCATCAAGACCGCGTACTCGAGCGTGAACTACAAGGATGCGCTCGCGGCGACCGGCGCGGGAAAGATCATGCGACGGTTTCCGCTCGTCGGCGGCATCGACGTCTCAGGAACCATCGAGTCGAGCGCCGATCCGCGATTCGAGGCGGGCGAGGCGGTGCTCGTGACCGGCTACGACCTCGGCGTCGCGCACGACGGCGGCTACGCCGCGTACGTGCGCGTGCCGGCGGAATGGGTCGTCCCGGTGCCCGCGGGCCTGTCGCTGTTCGACGCGATGGCGATCGGAACCGCGGGCTTCACCGCCGGATTGTCGGTCGTCGAGATGGAGCACAACGGTCTCAGGCCGGAAAACGGTCCGGTCATCGTCACAGGAGCGACCGGCGGCGTCGGCAGCATCGCCGTGCAGTGTCTGGCCGCTCGCGGCTACAACGTCACCGCGCTGACCGGCAAAGAACACGAGCACGACTATCTGCTGTCGCTCGGCGCGACAGAGATCCTCGCGCGCGGATCACTGCAGATGGGCACGCGCCCCCTCGAAAAGGCGACGTGGGCCGGCGCCGTCGATCCCGTTGGCGGCGCGACGCTCGCCTGGCTCACGCGGACGATGATGCAGCACGGATGCATCGCGATCTCCGGACTGACCGGCGGCACCGAGTTGCAGACGACGGTGCTGCCGTTCATTCTGCGCGGCGTGAAATTGCTCGGGATCGATTCGGTGATGTGCCCGATGCCGGCGCGGCTCGAGGTATGGCGGCGCCTCGCCACCGATCTGAAGCCGTCGAGGCTGACCGCCACAGCCGAGGAGATCTCGATCGGCGATCTGCCGCGCGCGTTCCAGACGCTCCTGAACGGCGCGGCACGCGGTCGATTCGTGGTGAAGATTTGAACGCACGCCGGAGGACGGCCGCCGCGCGACCTATTCCGCAAATGGATAATCCGAAATCGGAGATCATCTTTGCACATTTCGCGGTACGGCTCGAGGCGGCTCGCGGCCAATCCTCGTCTGTTGCCGACCGAGGCGCTGGTGGGTCTCTCGTTCAGGATTGGCGTGATGGCACAGTCAGGCCTGGTCGATTAGCCGATTCGGGTTATCGCTGAGTGACCAGCGTGCCATCGCGTTTTCACGCTTTTCGAACTCAGCAGCGATGTATCGATCGCGTTGCGCACGAGGTCGCCGTAGAGTAGGGCCGCAATGGGCGCCGAGCGAGTGGCCCGCACGAGGAGCATCATCGACGTGCTCGATCACGTCATCGACAAGGGTATTGTCGTCGACGCGTGGGTTCGACTGTCCGCCGCCGGCATCGACCTTCTGGCGACGCGCGCGCGCATCGTGGTCGAGTCCATCGCCACCTCTCTCAACCTACGGTGCATCACCGAACGACGCCGTTCGTCCGCGCTCAAGAAAGCTCAAGACTTGATCGCACGCGTCTACTTGTTCGCGTCACGAACCTGCGCGACGAACAGATCGACGTAACTCTCGAGCGCGCGCGCGACCGCCGCGCCGTGCGCGTTCGCCGCGCTGCTGCCGATGCCGCCGCGGTGCATCAGCGACACCTGCACCAGCACCGGCTGATCGCGGTACGACAGGCTGGCGGTCGCGTGGGTGTAGAGGAAGGCGTCGTACCGCGAAACACACGTGCCGTTGGGCATGGTGGTCGTCATCACGTTCACATACAGGTAGGTGTCTTCGTCGGAGTTTCTGCGAACGGAGAAGCCCGCCGTCGTGAGGCGTTGCGACAGCGCGGTTTCGATCGCGTCGCGATCAAGCCCGCACGCGACGGCCTGCGCGCTCAAATCTTCGACGAGAATCCCGAGGTTCTTGAGTCCTCTCAGTTCGGCGCCCGGCCGCGCGTCGAAGGTCTCGCGGCCCTGTGATCCGAGCGATGCGGGCGCGGCGGCTGCAGGAGCTGACGTGAGCGTTCTGGCGTCGGCGCCCGGTTCGTAGACGCGTCTGGCCCTGTCGCCTTCGCCGTGCTCGAGGAACTGCACCTCCACGATCAACTGCGGCGGAGCCGCCGAGCGTGAATACGTGTAGCGCACGTCACGCCCCTGCTCGACGTGATACACCACCACGAGCCGATCCGCGTCCCGCGTCGTCGTCACCAGGATCGGCACCCCCTCCACCTCGATTGACTGCTCTTTGCCGTCCGGACGAAGCGCTCGCGACTGGCCGAGCTCGTTGGTGATCGTGACGGCCGCCGGCGCGTCGACGACGATCAGCTGCGCCGGAGGATTGCGCGCTTCGGCGGTCACCAATTGAACGCGGCGTGCGTCTTCGTAGCTCTCGAGGCGCGTCGAGAACGGACCGCGCGACCCGCGGCCGCCGCCTGATCCTCGACGACCGCGTCCGCCGCCGCTCGATCCGGCGCTCTGGCCATCGCCGGTTGGCGGAGCAATCCAGTCGACGTTGAATCCCATCTCGCGCGGGAACTCGCTCGAAGAGCGGTTGAGCGCCCACACGCCGTTGAGCGCCGGAGCGTTTTGCGCACGTGCACGGGCGTCGGCCAACCCGCCGGCGGCAGCCGCCGTCGCCAAACACACGAGCGCGAAAGAGCATTTCATACTGCCGCTCGACGGCCACGAAGACGCCAAGAAGAAACACGGTAGCACGCCGACACGTTTGTAAACCATGACGCTGCCAAACCGGCGACATCCTCGCGCTGGATCCGGACAAAGGCGGCGCGTTGCTGTGGCGCGTGAACGTGAACGGCACGATTGCGGGCAACGGTCCGCTGCCGCAAGGCGTGCGTCGCAACGGCGTTCGACCCTATTAATAAGGTTGCGGCGACAGGCGGCTCGATCACGGCGGGCCCGCCCGTCGCGGGCGGCATCGTGTTCGTCGGCTCGGCTACTCGGTCATCGGCGGGATCGCCGGGAACGTGATGCTGGCGTTCGGGATCGACTCGGGACGACTAGCCGACTGTCGCAGAGTCCCGAAGCTCGGCGTCGGTCAGCGGCACTGAGACAGCCCGTCGCTTCGTGGCTGATTCGATGGCGGCTTCGACGACTGCCGTGACCACAACCGCTTGCGCGGGCGGAACCGGATTAGGACCGGCGCCGTCGACCGCGTCCCGCAACTGCGCGTAGAACTGCGTGTAGTCTCCGGACGGGATCGGCGTCTCGCGCTCGACGCCTGTCGCGCCGTCGATCAGCACGGCGTGCTCGTGCTCGGCGATGCGCCCTTCCGACAGTCCCAGCGCGGCGTGCAGCCGTGACTCCTGCGAGTCGAGGCCGTATTTCACCCAGCTGCCGCTGTCGCCGTGCACGATGAATCGCGGCAATCGCGCACGTACGAGCAGCGACGCATGAAGGATCGCTTGACGGCGACTGTAGTCGAGGATCACATGCGCCCAGTCATCGGTTTCCGCGCCGCGGCGCTGCGCGGCCAGAATCGCCTGAACGCGATCGGGCAGACCGAACAACTGCAGGCTCTGATCGACGAGGTGCGGCCCGAGATCGTGCCACAGTCCGGTTCCCGCGCCCGGCTGCTCGCGCCATCGGGCGCGGAGCTGAGGCCGGTAGCGATCGAAGTGCGATTCGAAATGCGCGACCTCGCCGAGCGCGCGGCTCGCGACGAGATCCTTCAGCGCGAGAAAGTCGCCGTCCCACCGCCGGTTGTGGAAGACCGCGAGCACGCGGCCGGTCGTCTGCGCGAGCTTCACGATGTCGCGCGCCTCGTCGAGGGTGATCGCGAACGGCTTGTCGACGACGACGTGCTTGCCGGCGCGGAGGGCAGCGCAGGCAATTGGCGCGTGAGTGTCGTTGGGCGTGGCGATGACGACGAGATCGACCGAGGCGGAAGTGTACGTGTCTTGCGCGGAGCTCGTTACCACGACGCCGGGAAGATCTGTGGCGATCTGTTCCCGCCGGCTCGAGCTGATCGCGACGAGCTCGAGCCCACGCGTCGCGCGAATGAGCGGCGCGTGAAACGTACGTCCCGCGTATCCGTAGCCGACGAGCGCGACGCGAATCACAGTGAGCGTCCCGCGGCAGTATACCGGCGCGCCGTTCGCGTCCGATCCTGTGCGTCCGACTTGCAAGCAAACCATTGGGCGGGCGGCCAACGCCTGCCGCCTCCGCGCCGTCTCATATCGATCGGAGCCGTATCTGCGGTCCACCGAAAGGAATCGGCGATGACCGATGTGCTGTCCGACGTCCGGTACGCCCTCCGGCTGCTGCGCAAATCGCCGACCTTCGCCGTCGGCACCGCCATCGTGCTGGCGCTCGGCATCGGCTCGAACGTCGCGGTGTTCAGCGCGCTCGACCAGCTCGTCATCCGTCCGCTGCCGTACGCGCATCCCGACCGCCTCGGCATGCTCTGGGAGGACTTTTCGACGTTCGGGACGGCGAGGAATCGCGTGTCGCCCGCAACCTTCT
>Ga0070699_100004219_pt1 | contig 12712 bp, 11 predicted proteins | sample KBSK1503metaG_FD_65473 | JGI IMG/M metagenome (GOLD analysis project Ga0070699, IMG submission 65473) | Corn, switchgrass and miscanthus rhizosphere microbial communities from Kellogg Biological Station, Michigan, USA - KBS K1-50-3 metaG | ecosystem: Host-associated > Plants > Roots >...
AGCAAAGCGCCGCACTTTGGTTCCCATCATTGTCGTCGCCTTTCATGCTCAAAGAGTGGAAATGGGAATGATCTGTAAACCCTTTCATCTCTTCATCTACCCTCAGAGGAGCCAGGAGGATTGGCGCTCCAAGGATTCCGATGTTTTCCTTCATGTTCAGGTGGATGTAACCACAGCGCGACAAATGTCGGCTGCATGGTCTCCTCAACCACCGTCACCAGATGCTCACTCAACTGCTGCAAGTCGACCTCATTGCGTAGCGTCGCGCTGAACGCCTCCACTGTCTTGGCCGCATCATACTTCCGACGGTAGAAACGGCGGTCAATGATGCCTTGAATGCGCCGCCGCAGGGGTTGGAACAGTGCCGCTATGGCTAGCGTCGAGACCACGATGGCAACAGCGTTATTCTGGTTGATGATTCCCCGTAGCAGGTATTGCAAGGCGAAAATGAGGCCAAGGTACATTAGGGCAAGCAAGGCAGTCAGTATGCCGTAGACGAGCGTGCGGTTGATAAGAATATCGATATCCCACAGCCGGGAGCGCAACATGGCCATGCCGATCGAAAGCGGAAAGAGGAGCGTCAGAAAGGCTTGGATGGTGAAGAAGAGCATCCATGCAAGCGCACCCAGGTGGAGGGAGAAAACAAAGGTCAGGAGCAGATAGACCACCACGATCTCGACGAGGGTGCCTCCAAGTCCCACCGCAATCCCGAAGATCACCCACTTCGTCTGCTGGCGCTCCAGGGGCGTGGACATCCTCCGATAGCGATAAACCTGCACTCCCACCTGACTCGCCTCCAGGCCCAAAAAGAGCGCAAAACTGAGCGGGGAATTGCTAAAAAGTGAAGCAGGGAGGAAGATATCGACTGCCCAGTAAGCGATCAATGCGACCGCTAACCAGCGTATCCAACGAGGAACAAAGCGTCCACCCGGAAAGAGGTAGAAGAAGAGGCCAGCGCACACCTGACCGAGGAATGACAGACTTTGAACCGGCAACTGCCAGGCGGGAGGAAGTGTCACCAGATTCACGTTATTGACGGTGATGGGGAACAGGATCAGAGCGAAAGATGCCAGGAGTGCCATGCGATCATCCGACCTGCGCCAGAAGATCACGGTACCAACCGCGAGGGAGACGATCAGAAAGATCAAAGTGAGCAGGACACTGTACCTCGCGTAGAAGTCAAGAGAGAGGCCAACAGCTTGAAGGTCCTGCACACCAGTGCTAGACGTCAGTTGTCCACCAAGATCGGGGGGATGAGCGCTATTGAGGAGGTGATGAAGCGAGGCAAAGTACGTCGGGATGCTAGCGAAGGAGAGTCCGAGTACCAGGACCACCACGATGACCCAACTGATCCGCGCAAGGACGAGGATACTGCCATGTAAGGATCTATCTGTGTCATGTGATAGATCGCGCCTCACCACTGATACCGTCTGCCTCTGTCGCAAGACTCTTCCTCCTCATGCTCCATGCAAGCCATGCATCATACGCTGAAACGTAAGACAACGTGGAGTGGAATAGATCTTCCATGCTCTCATATTACCATACGCTCGTCCCGTAATCGTTACGAAAAGCGTTACAAACTACCAGATTTCAAAAACCTTCAGCAGTGGTTTCATCTATCTGCACCCATCAGTCAGAGTTTTTCAACAGGCTGGGTGATCTGTCGGCACCAACGTTTTCAGAGACACATGGATGAGCGGGGCAAAGTACCGCTCCTTGCTTCCCATCATGATCGTGGCCTTTCCCACTCACAATATGCTTTGCATACGACGTATCACTTCTTCCTCCTTTTTTCAACTCGTTGCCAGATGAGACGAGGTGAACTGCACTAGGGGCAAGCAAGTGAGGGCGACGTGGCAACCAGTTAGCACCTCACAGATGGCAGATAGTCCTTGCTGAGATGTCACGCCTGGAGTATACTTGCCAGCAGCAATGATGCTGGGTGAAATCCCCTCATTGCTCGCCATAGCTGAAACACAGAAGGAGATACCCTCATGAGTAGTATCACGACGCAACGCCTGGCAGAAATCCCCCTCTTTTCTCATATGGATGATGATGAGCGCAGCGAGCTTCGTTCCCTGATGACCGAGCGTCTCTTCCAAGCAGGACAAGTCGTTATGAGAGCCGGGGAGGAAGGCTCTTCCTTCCAGATCATCGAACGGGGAGAAGTCGAGATTTGGCTGTCAGACACCGATGGCAAGAAGGTCGTGCTCGATGTGCTTGGCCCTGGGAAGTTCTTTGGCGAATTATCCATCCTGACTGGGGAAACACGATCAGCCAGCGCCACCTCTGAGGAGGAAGTCGTGACGCTCGAATTAGATCGCGAGGAATTCTTTGATTTCTTGCGCCGACGACCGGAAGCGGCCATTGACGTCCTGACGGAGTTGGGGCAGCGTCTCAAGCACACAGACGATATCCTGCGCACACGGGTCAGCCGCAATCCCAATGAGGAAATCGAGGAGCACCTCTCTCTGGGACAGCGCGTAGCTGATATCATTGCTGGGTTCAGCGGCTCTATCCCCTTTCTCTTGCTCAATCTGGTGATCTTTGCGATCTGGCTTGTGGCGAATACAGTAGGACCAAAGACCATCCACTTTGACCCGTTTCCCTTTCAATTTCTCACGATGGCCGTCTCGCTTGAGGCCATCTTTCTCTCCATTTTTGTCTTGGTAAGCCAGAACAGACAGGCAGCCAAAGACCGCGTTAAAGCAGACCTGGACTACCAGGTGGATGTGAAAGCAGAGATGGAAATGTCGGTCATGGCTTCCAGGATCCATGATATGGAGCGCAAGCTCCAGCACATCCACAGTGACCTCTTGGAATTCAAGGGAGAGAGTACCAATCACAACGCCATGCAGTAATGAGCAACGATATGCGTCTGGGTGAAGGGCTTCTACAGGGTTATACTCATCCATTGAAAGGTTTTTCAACAGCCTGGTTTTTTCTGCGTCGTATAGATGAGTTAAGACCTTTCTAATCTCTTTGCCTTCTCTACAGCTAGTTCTCTCGCCTTTTTATCAGCAGGTTCGATGATCTCATTTTTTAGAGATGCGATTAAGCTTGCTTGGTCTTTATATAAATAGACAGGGAGAACCCAGTGATACTTCCTAAAATCAACAAACATGGAATATTCTCTTTTCGCTTCGAGTAGTAAGGGTTGTACGGGAACCTCTAGGTCTGGAACTATAGCTTGTAACTCTTGGGGGATGCTACTAGGATCAGTGAGATCGGCAATGATAAATCGAGACAAATCTGCTAATGTTCTCACCGTTTCCGTAAAATCACGACTGACAGGTTTCTCGAAGTCGAATAACACTGGCAAATAGCCATGCTTACGAAGCTCGTTTCTTAGAGCGTCCAAGACTTTTTTTCGCTCATCGGTGAAACGTCCTAAGATCAGAACAACTTTAGAAGTTATGGTATCAATCACTTGACGGATACGTTCATTGTTAAGCAATAAGTAGATGAATTGAGCGATTTCAAGATTATCAACAGTAATTGCCGGTTCACCAGGAAATGTAATTACTAAGTCTGGTTGGATAGTATCCTTCATTTGGACACTCCAAACGGAGGTACCATGAACAAAACAGCCTGTAAGGTTAGCCTCGCTAAGGTTTGTCTGAACTAAAGTAGCCGTTATGAGGTTAGCCCTACTGAGGTTAGCCCCCGTGAGATCGGCTCTACTTAAATACGTTTCTGTTAGATTCACTCCCTCAAGCTGTGCTCCAATGAGTACCGCCCAGTTAAGATTCGCTCCACTGAGGTCTGCCTCATTTAAGTTCGCTCCAATAAGAGCTGCCTCATGAAGATCTGCTTTACTCAGGTTAGCTCTATTCAAATTAGCATAATACAGGTTTGTCTGACTAAGATCTGCCCAGCTAAGGTCTACCTCTCTAAGAGTTGACTCTTTGAGTTGTACTCCGCTCAAATCTATTTCGCTTAGTTTTGCTCCATTAAGATTCGCTCCGCTAAGATCAGGCTGTATATCTGGATGTTCACGTCTCCACTGGTTCCATGCCTCCACCCCTTCTTTGAGCTTATCGAGATGCTCTTGGTTTGCCATAACTTTTATCTCCCAACAAAAGCCTATCTTTGCGCTCGTTAGCTTTCCATCATTATATCCTCTAAAATGTGAGCAGCCTGTTGAAAAAGTCTTTTGTAGAGCTTTAAGAGGAAGAAAAATACCGGAAATCTCCCTCATAGCATACCTATTCGTTGTAATCTGGCAGCAAAACACGGTATTTCGCACTGGTCAAAGCTCATCAGTTTAGTTTTTCAACAGGCTGGGTCGTTTTATGAGGCTGACGCTTAGCTATGGTATGGCTAAGCGTGTACCTACGTTAAAATCGGGACGGTACCCTTCTTAGATTGACCTCACCTGTCCCATCCTCACGGCAGCCTTAGCAACAAGTGAGATGGAAGAGTTTCATCGGTAAGCTCCTTTTCTTTGCCTTCCCTACTGCCGCAGGTTATAAGAGACATCGTGGAGCTTGCCATTTGCTTCACTTGTGCCTGCAATGACATGGCAAGTCGAATCATAGGCCGAGTAGTAGCCGACGATATCGACGACGTTGTCAATCCTGACCAGGGGGGTCTGGGCCTGTCCAGAGACCTGCTCAGGAGTGTAGGAGTAGTCGTACAACTGCCCATTGGCTTGCAGTGCGATCACATGGCGACAGTGGGTCTCGGTTTCGACGAAGGCTGCCACATTGACCAGTGGAGGAGAGAACCTCGTCACGAACTCGGTTGTCGTACTACCTCCACCTGGGGAGGTACCCTCGCTACGCACGTCGTAGATCTCCCCGTTTTTCATAGCGACAATGACGTTCTTGGAAACGAACGGGACACCCTCCGAAAGAAAGGAGAGGTCGTAGAAGCCAGCAATCGCTGCAACTTCGGGATGCGTGGATTGTGACAGCGTGGAAAGATTCAGCAGATAGCTGGGGCTGGGAGCGACCCCGGCATTCCAGGCGACCTCGTACAAGACGTAGTTTGCGCCGCCCACTATGACAGTACGCAAGTCGGCGCCAAAGTCATAAAAACCTGCCTGGCCGATATGATCGCCAGCAGGAGCAGGCAACTGGACCAACGGGCTGCGGAGATTGACATGCTGGGGGTCGGTGAAGTAGACCTCATGCAGCGCACGATCTCCCGTAGCGATGATCACGTGCTGGAAGTGGTCGTCGGAGGTGTAAAAGCCGCTCAGACTGTGAATTCTGTTACGGCCCTGATTGTCGCTGAATTGAACAGGCGCTGATCCTGGGGAACTCAGCAGTGGCGAATAAGAAAAGGGGTGGATGCGCCAATTCCAATGAAGTTCGTGCAACCTGCCATCGGTTGTCGCGACAACCACGTGCTGCATTTTTTCACACTCAGAGTAATAGCCAGCAAGGCCATAGATATGACCGATATCACCACTGGCCTCAATGACCCGGTCGTTAATGTTCGCCATGGTTTTCCATCCTTTGCTTCAACCGCTATTTTGTCGATCAACAGGAACGTCATCGCTGGAAAAATCCCTCAGAGCCGACAAATTCTGGATTCGCAGACCACTTGATGGCGACGAAGTGCCACGTTCATGTTCAGCATGTAGTAACAGCATATACTGACAGCATGAGATAAACCTGTGAAAAAGCTAAGATGAAACTGAGAAGAGGAGAGGTATCAAGGATTCTGGTTGGCGCTATAGCGGTAGTTTGTTGACTTGGGACTTTTCCTCGCTTCATGGCAAGCGATCGGCGTCTTCTCGGACGTGGAGAATGTGGGAAGCACCGGCCTTCAGCAGAAGAGCAAGGAGACGCTTTTTCCCGAATCAACAAACTACCGATAGGTCAAAATCACACGAAGCGCCTGGTAGCTCACCCCGCCTGCCAGCCGCCTCGCACGCGCCCGCTGCTATGAAGCATGGCACTAACGGCGCAGCCACCGCACCAGGCAACGACTCTGCGGAGTGTACGGCGATATAATAGGAATCAGCAAAGATTATCACTTCCCAAAATACCGTTGGGTGAATGTCGCGATGAAGCTAATCTCAATCAGAAGCCCAATAACGGCTTCAAGCGCTGCCAACATCACGATCGGATTGTGGAGATTTGTTTCTTGGCTTAGGCTGGGGAAAAACCCACGGCCATGAAACGACATGATGCTAAAGACAAAAGCGTCAGGTGGATAGAGCGAAAGTCCTCCAAAGACATAGTAGGCAAGTGTAAAGCCAATAATGATGATAAGGTACCAGATAACACTGCGGCCTGGTCGATAGCCGTAGCCAGCGAGGAGATCGAGAATACCAGAAAAGAGGTATTGCCCAAACTTCCTTTGACGCCGTAAAACCATGCGTTGAAGCTTCTGCGCTCGATAAGCAAAGCGTGAGGCGTCTTCGTTGAGCCCCTGATTCCCTAAGACAACTGCTAGTTGACGATTAGCCCGGGCAGCAGTCTTATATTCAGCCAACCGCTTCTTCTCATCCTTCTTCACGTCCATATCCAATTTTTGTGTTGCTCGGTACTCATCTCCTAGCATTTTTATTTTTGACCAATCCACGACCGCAAGGTTTATCTCACCCCAATTAACATCAGCAATCATTGGCCCTACCCCGTCGTTACCTGCAAGATTGGCATCATTGAGTTTGGTTCTTTTATCAAAGAAAGCTCCTGTTAAATTGGCTTTTCCCACATCGGCCTGTTCCATATTAGTACCTTCTAAGGACGTATTAGATAAGTCGGCATTTTCCAGATTTGCTCCACCCATCTCAACTCCTTCAAGTGAAGATATCAAAAACTGTGCTCGTTTCAAATTGGCTCCTCGAAAAGTTGTACCAGCTAAAGAAGCACCTGCTATACGGCTAAATTCGAGGGTTGATCCATTAATACTTGCATTGTCTAAATTTACTCCATTAAAATCGCCTCTTAAATCTGCTCCACAGAGATTTGCCCCTTCTAAATTCGTTCCCCAAAAAGTTGCCCCTTGAAAATGCCCATCATTCATTTGTCCACTATTGAGATGCGTATTCCAGATTTCCGCTTGTTCGAGATGCGCTCCAATGAGGATAGAACCTTCCAAATGTGTTCCAGCCAGTTTTGATTTGGTCATATGGAGTACAGACATATTTCGTTGTTCTTCAGTTGCTCGTGACCATTCTTCCCATATTAGTCCTCCACGTAAGCATGCTAAAGGCAATTCCCCTAGATATACATGATCCAAATTGGCTCCTCGTAAATCTAATCCGCCTCTTCTTCTTTGCTCCTCGTCATTCCAATCCACGGGTCCACGTCCATTGTCATGAGTTGCTAAGAGCCATTCCACATCAGCGCGGTTCAGCTTAATATCCTTGAAAGGGTATACACCTTGTTGAATGTTAGGGGTGATAGACCGACGTTTTGCAAGATACTGCTGACGTTGCTTATCAATTTCTGGTTCAGTTCGCCACGGCCAGCCTTGTGCTTTCCAATATGCTTTCCATGCGTCAAGATCGTTTGTTGTAGGCCGTTGGAGAGTAGATACCTGTCTGTTGCCTTGCTCGTTCATTGTCACTTCCCTCTTCCCAAAAGAGCACTCGGTAAAAGCCAAGCCGATGAAATTATATTCCATAATAAGGTCAACGAAATAAGAGAAGGATTATTCAATAACTGCCATTCATCCAGTGTGAGATTACTAACTTCGCATCTCGTAAACGGTCCAGCCTGTTGAAAAAGTCTCCGATGGATGAGTATAGCTGACAATCACGCTCCCATTTGCGCTCAGATTTTGCACGCCAGGGGTAAAATGATGAGATTACTTGGCCTTTTTCAACAGGCTGGACCGTTTACAACCGTCTCAAAAAACGGTCCAGCCTGTTGAAAAAGGCCTTGTCGAGCTTGACAAGAGAGGGGAGATGGAAGTGCAATGTAGGAGGAGGAGCCACGAAAATGATGGGTTTCAAAGAGCGGGCGTTTGCCCCATTGGTCTGCGTATCCCTGGAGGAACTGGTTCCTCAGGATCATTTTTACCGGCATCTGCAAGAAGTCCTGGATCTCTCGTTTGTCTATGATCTGGTGCGCGAGTCCTACGCGATGGTGGGACGACCGTCCATTGATCCGGTGGTGTTTTTTAAGCTACAATTGGTGATGTTTTTTGAAAATATCCGCTCCGAGCGCTTGCTCATGCGAAAGGCGCGCAGATCGGCTGAGCGTGCGATGGTATGTGGGGTACGATTTAGATGAGCCGCTGCCCGATCATTCCCGGCTTCAGCAAGATTCGCCTGCGTTACGGCCTGGAGGTGTTTCGGCGGTTCTTCGAGGCCGTCGTCGAACAGTGCCAAAAGGCGAAGCTCGTGTGGGGCAAAGAACTCTACTTTGATTCCACCCAGGTGAACGCGAATGCGGATCTGGATTCGCTCACTCCTCGTTTTGCGGTCGAAGCACGAGAGACCATCAAGGAACATCTGGCCACGCTTTTTGCACCAGAGCTGGCGCACCAGGAGAACGCTGAGGAAAGCTGCAGCGACGCACCACTTCCCTAACCGCTGTCAGAGGGCACGAGTCCCTCGCCTTTGCCCACTGTCATCGCCCAGACACTGCGCCAGGTGTTGGTGGCAGACAACGCTGCTCGCCACGACTGGATTGCAGAGGGAGGTCGGCAACAGAGAGAAGTTCATGGCCTCTATCGACGAACTGCTGACTTTCGGATAAGTACCACCGATCCTGATGCGACACCGATGCGCCTCAAGGGTGGAGGAATCCATCTGGGCTACCACGCACACTACGTCGTGGATGGAGGCAAACGCCGCATCATTCTAGCAGTACTGGTCGTGCCGGGGGAGGTGATGGACAATCAGCCGATGCTTGATTTACTTTGGTACGTGCATTTTCGCTGGCGCGTGTGGCCCAGACACGTCACCGGCGATACCAAATACGGAACGATTGAGAACATCAAGGCCATCGAAGACGCACACATCCGGGCCTATGTCCCTTTACCCGATTGGGAACACAAGACATCATATTATGGACCAGCTCAGTTCACCTATGACCCCGTCCATGATGAGTATCGCTGCCCTCAGGGGCGACTCCTGCTTCCTACTCATCGAGAAGAGCCGGGCCCAACTCGTGGAATACCGTGCAGCTGCTGGCACGTGCAATGCCTGCCCACTGAAACTCCACTGTACTCCAAGCAAGCGTGGTCGGCACTTGCACCGTTCTTTTTTTGCGGAGTATCTGGAGCGCGTGAAGGGCTATCACCAGACCTCCGCCTACCAAAAAGCCATGAATAAGCGGAAAGTCTGGGTCGAACCCCTCTTTGCGGAAGTGAAAGACTGGCATGGCATGCGGCGGTTCCGCTTGAGGAGGCACGGGCCCTGTCAATTGCGAGGCCCAGATCATCGCAGCGGGGCAAAATCTCAAACGCTTGCTGCATTCGCGCGGATGGGGACGGCGTCCGTTTCCAGCAGAGGCGGTGGCTGCGCTGGCTCCTCCCCATGAGAAGACGGATGAGTCCCCACGACACAACCTGCTGAAAAGCTCCAGACCTCTACCTAGCGTCGCTGTGGTCTCCCTGCTCTCCTATGGAGCCATCAGGACATTCTTTCGCCCTCAGGTAAGCTGGTTTTCTCTCATAATCGTCATGTATTTCACTTGTTCACCTTTTCATTATTTATGATACACTACTATTTCTTGTCATTTTCGCTTGCTTCTCCCTTATTAAGGAGTTTTTTGGACAGCAAAGCTCATGCGTTCTTTTGTAAGCTCGACAAGGCCTTTTTCAACAGGCTGGTGAGTATTGGTGAGTCGCACAAGACATTCTCTCGTACCGATGAGCTTTGCAGGAGCCTTTTTCAACAGGCTGAAACCTTCTGCGACCCAGGTATATCTAGCTCAGGAAACCTCTCTTATCAAATTTGGAATAAACGGTAAGGGAAACATCTTCTTTATTGAACTTGGCATGCATTTTGGCGGGGGCGTTTCCCTACCCTTGGTTTTCTTTTCATTGAGAGTTAGGAAACGCCCTTAGTATTACTGTATCGAACAGGCCAGAAAGGAATAGTCTGGTAGCGGCTAATAACCTGAGGCTTGTTGACGCAGTATTCAATCAACAAACGTTGGAAATTACTCATCGTGAGCAAATGGAGAGGCGTTACTTATGAGCAACACGTGCTTGTACAGCATAAGCAAGCCAAAAATAAAAAAAATACGGCGCAAATGCGCCACAGTTGCGCGCTATTCGATGCTCTATCGATTTTTATGTAATGCTCTGCAACGAGCAAGCCAAAAAGCAAAAAAATACGGCGCAAACGCGCCACAATTGCGCCATATTTTGAAAAAATACGGCACAAACGCGCCACAGTTGCGCCATATCTGGCCGCAAGCCGCCCCAGGAGCCATGCGCCAGCACCTCTTCCCCCTCTCCATCAAAGATGGAGAGGGGGCCAGGGGGTGAGGCCCGCTACAAATTCGTATAAGTCCCTGTCCTACGGGTTGGCATCCAGAAACGCCTCGATCCACTGCACAACGCGTTCTGGAGCATCTTCCTGCAAGAAGTGGCTGGCATCCTCAAGTTCATGCGTTGTTGCATGCGGGTACAATTGCTGCCAGCGATGCAAGACGGATACTGAGAGCACCGGATCTTTCATCCCCCACACCAACAGGATTGGCGTTCTGCTGAACTGAGACAATCCTTGTTCGATCTGCTTCATCTCTGCATAGGACACATCGGTTTCCTGCACGGGAATGTCTCGTGACCAACACAGCAGCGCGAGTCGGGACTCTGGGGTAGGATAAGGAGCGCGATACGCCTCCATGACGATCTTCGTGAGCTGCTCAGAATGATAGGTCGTCCCGCGCAGGGCCGGTTCGAGATAGCCGTTCTTCTGCAACACAAATGCTTCGCCCCGTTCTGAGCGGATGAGTTCCAACAGGCGGGGGAATGGGCCACCGGGCCAGGGGACAAATGCCCAGGTGTTCATCAGCACGAGCCGTTTGATGCGCTCAGGGTGTCGCGTGGCAACCCCGAGTCCCACAGGTCCGCCCCAATCGTGGAGCACGAGGGTGATGTCGTATAAATCGAGGTACAGCAGGAGCGTTTCGAGATTAGCACGATGTTGCTGAAGTCGATAGAGCGACCGCTCTTGTGGGTTGGCCGACTTGCCCATGCCCATCTGATCTGGAACCACGCACCGGCGGCGTTGAGAGAGGAACGGGATAAAGTTGCGGTACAGGTAGCCCCAGGTCGGGTCCCCATGCACCAACACCACAGGCTCACCACTTCCTTCATCTACAAAGTGCATGTCAACCCCATCGATGGAGTGATAGTGTGGGGCAAACAAAAACGTTCCTTCAAAAGTCTCATCTTTGAGCGCAAGCATAGAAAATCTCCTGGCGTTTGTATAGTTACGACTCAGGCATAATATAGAATTCCTCAACAGGTGTCCGGAGATCCAACGTCCAACCTGTTTCTATGGAGAATTGCTGCTGGATATCTTCCCTCTCTTCGGCGGGGATAGAGCCGGTGCATGTCAGAGTGAGGGTGCGACTATCTTGGTAGAGCGAGGCCTTACCGTTCACGCCTACTCCTTCGGGAAGGAGGCGACGTGCGGCCTCGATCAAGGCCTTTTGATGTACATAGGGATAGAGGTACACCTTCCAGCCGGTTTTGCCGGCCAGGTCTGCAATTTGTTGTGCATAGCGTTCCTTAGCTATGTCCGGGAAGTGAAAGTGTACCCAGAGTATTCCTTTATCCGCATCGGCTCCAACCCGGTAAAAATCGGGTACCTCTTTGAATGTCTCGCTGGTGAGGGATATGGCTTCTCCTTGCAGCATCCGACCAGAGGTAACTGTTTTCTTGCCGGGAGCTTTCAGGTGGAGGTGCCAACCTGTCTCGGCTAAAAATTGCTGTTGCGCATCCTGCAACGCTGCGGGGTCGGCGTGTCCCACGTAATGCACCACCACCATCTGTTGATCCAGGTACAGCGAGGGTACTCCATCGCAGGTAAGATCGGACGGCAGCAGGCGGCGGGCCATCTCGATCAACGCTTGTTGGTGCGTTGTTTGATGTAGCCGCACCTGCCACCCGGTCTGTGCTTCAAGTTCGGCAAGCACGTCCGCGTAGCGTGTTTGCGCGACCAGCGGAAAGTAGAAGCGCACCAGCAATGTGGTCGTTGCTACTTCTCCTCCTACTTTATAATAGCCTGGTAGCTCGCTTAACATGCGTTGCGCTAATTGAATGGCATCATGCTGGCTCACCGGTGCTGAGCTCGTCGTTCGTGTTGCGCCAGCAGGTGGGGCTGCCTCTGGAGCTCGTGAGGATACGTTGGGGAGATTGGGCAACGTTGGCTCGTTTTGAGCTGCACCGATTTCATGCGATGCGTTTGATGCGTCGGGTTGTGCCGGCCCGGAGATGATTGCTCCTTTTATCTCAAGCTTCCAACCCGTCTCTTCACAAAACCGGGATTGTGCCGAGGCAATCTCCTCTTCGGTTGCTCGCCCTATACAGTTGAGCGAGACAATGCTGCGATCAAGGTAGATTGAAGGTGTTCCCTGCACTGTGAGGCCCTGTGGAATGTGCTGGTGAGCGGTTTTGGCGAGGGCACCTTGATGGGCGTTGGGCGCAATGCTAATGGGAACGCCTGTTTCCTCCTCGGCAGCAGTGATAGCTTCCGCGTAGCGCGTCTCGGCCACTGCGGGGAAGTGGAAGTAGAGGACGACGGCTCCCGTGTCTGGATCGACGCTGCGCCGGTAGAGGTCAG
>Ga0070699_100004222_pt1 | contig 12709 bp, 13 predicted proteins | sample KBSK1503metaG_FD_65473 | JGI IMG/M metagenome (GOLD analysis project Ga0070699, IMG submission 65473) | Corn, switchgrass and miscanthus rhizosphere microbial communities from Kellogg Biological Station, Michigan, USA - KBS K1-50-3 metaG | ecosystem: Host-associated > Plants > Roots >...
GTCGCTGATCATCACCATGTCGCGGATCTGCCCGGTGTTCTCGCCGCGGCCGCGGGGACGGCGTTTGGCCCGGCCGGTGCGCAGGCAGCGGGCCAGCTCCCGGCGCAGCTCACCGCGGCCCTGCACGTACAGCGCCTGGTAGATGGTCTCGTGGCTCACCCTCATCATGGGATCGCCAGGGAACTCGATCCGCAACCGGCGGGCGATCTGCACCGGCGACCACCACTGCTCTAGCCAGGCGGCGACCTGGGCAGCCAGCTGCGGGCAGGCCAGCTTGGGCGTCTTGGGCCACCGCGCCTGCTCGCAGGCGCGCTGATGCGCCCGCCACGCCCGGTACCCCGCCCGGCCGCCGTTAGCGGCGACCTCCCGCGACACCGTGGAGACCGCCTTGCCCAGCCGGGCAGCGATCACGGTGAACGATTCCCCGGCGTGCAAGCCCAGGATGATCTCCTCCCGGTCGGCCAGCGTCAGCCGGCCCGGCCCGGGCACCCAGCCATCGTGGCGGACCGGCCGCCACGAGGCGTAGCGCACGATCAGCGCCACGCCCTGATGCGAGCAGCCCACCTGCGGGCCGATCTCCCGTAATGACAGCCCTCTGGCCTTCAGCCCCAGTGCCAGCCGCCGCTGCTCCACTGTCAGGTGTGGGCGCATCCGCGAACCTCCTCAGCTCATCGAGAATCTTCTCGACTCACCGAGGTATTGCGCTGACCGATTGAACCTGCCCACTTTGGCTTCGCTTGATGCTTGACACTCCTGCTCATGCTGTGGGAGTTGAGCGTGGCCGAGCAGAGATACCGCGCCGTTTTGGAAGTGGGCAGCGGTGTTCCGGTGACCGAGGTCGCCGAACGGTATGGAGTCAGCCGCCAGACGGTGCACACGTGGGTGCTCCGCTACCGGCAGGAAGGCGTCGCGGGCCTGGAGGACCACAGCCACCAGGTCCGTAGCCATCCCTGGCGCATCCCGGTCAAGGTCGAAGAGGTGATCTGCGAGTTGCGCCGACGACATCCGAAGTGGGGGCCGCGGCGGCTGGTGTTCGAGATGGGCCGCCGTGGTTATGGCCAGGTGACCCGCTCGACGGTCTACCGGACGCTGGTCCGCAACGGCCTGGTCGAGCCGAAGTCGAGGCGGCGCAAGCGCAAGGATTACCGCCGCTGGGAACGCAGCAGTCCAATGGAGTTGTGGCAGCTGGACGTGACCGCCAGCGCGTTCCTCACCAATGGCACCGAGGCGAAGATTGTGACCGGGATCGATGACCATTCCCGGTTCTGCGTCATCACCAAGGCGGTCATGCGGGCGACCGCCCGCCCGGTGTGCCTGGCATTCGTGGGATGCGATGCGGGTCTACGGGGTGCCCGAGGAAGTGCTGACCGACAACGGCAAGGTGTTCACCGGCCGGTTCCACAAGCCCGGCGTGCCGGTGGAGGTGCTGTTCGACAAGATCTGCCGGGAGAACGGCATCACCCACCGCCTCACTAAGATCCATTCCCCGACCACGACCGGGAAGATCGAGCGCCTTCACCAGACCCTCCAGCGCGAGCTGCTCGACGTGCACGGCCCGTTCGAGAGCATCGAGGCGCTGCAGGCAGCGCTGGATGCCTGGCGCAAGGAATACAACACTGACCGCCCGCACCAATCGCTGGCGATGGGCTTTCCCGCCAGCCGGTTCACGCCCGCCGATTCCCCCCTGGAGCTGCGCATCCCCTCCCAGCTCACGGCCAATACGGGCCAGCCGAAGCCACCGCCTCCAGCCTACGGTGCGCCACGAGCACAGCGCCTGCCCGCAGAGGCAGCGCCAGCACCGGGCACCACTGCAGCCGCTGGCCAGCCTGCGGTGGAGGTAGACCGGGTGGTCCCGGCCTCAGGGAACGTGTGGATCGGCGGGGCAGCAGATCTGGCTCGGCCCCGCCCTATCCGGACGGCAGATCACCCTCTGGGTGGACGCGATCAGCCTGCACGTGCTGCTCGACGGAGCCCGGATCAAGACCCTTCCCTCCCGGCTTGGGGCCACCGAGCGGCTGGCCACCAACGGGGCACGCCTGGCGGGACCCTCGCCGCTGCCGACCGGTGACGGGGCGGTGATCGAGGTTGACCGCAGCGTCAACGCCACAGGCCTGGTCAGCCTCGGCGACCAGCAGGTCGGCGTCGGTTCGCCGCTGGCCGGGCAGCGAGTCACACTGCGGATGGAAGGACCATTGATGGCTGTCCTCGGCCACGACGGGAGCCTGTTGCGCACCCTGGCCTGTCCCATCCCGGTGGCCAACCGCTCCCGGCTGCGCGGCGCCCACCGCGCCCGGTCCCTGCCGCCACAGCCGGGTGGGCCCATCACCGTCCAGCGGCGGGTGTCGTCCCGGGGCGGTCTCATGGTCGCCCGCCAGAAGATCCACGCCGGGATGATCCACGCAGGCAAGACCGCCACCGTGATCTGCGAGAACACCTGCTTCCGGGTAGTCATCGAGGGCGAAACCGCCGTCGTAGTGCCCCGCACCACCACCAGCGAAGTCCACCGTTACAAAGCCAACGCCACCGATAAGCGATACCTGACCGGACTTGCCGCCGAAGAACTGGGCCCTTAAGCGCCATCCCCGGCCGAGATCCTGCAAGCTCTGCGCGTCAGCGCGCCTCTACCCGGCTGCCCGGACTGACAGGATGATGGCATGGGCGTTTTGTTCGACTACTTCTCGGCCGCCTCCGACGAGGCAGCGGCCAGTGCGATCGGCCTTCTGGGCGGCCCAGACGCCGCATCAGCTGGTACCCAATCCGGGTCATCATTTGACACCGTCCCAGCAAAGGGCATCGACCCGCTGGTCCAGCTGGGCACCCTCGAAGCGCTGCATACCGGCCGTGATTACGAGCGCGTCGTGGCAGGCCCGCGGGCTGGACACGTGCTGGCTACTCAAGACGGCGGCGAACGCCTGGTCGTGACCTTGACAGATGAACTCCAGGCCGCGCTTGCAGACGCCGACAACGCGCAGCTGGCCTCGGTGGCCGTGCCCTGGTCGCAGACAGAGGAGTTCTTCGGCCGGGGCGATCCTCAGATCCTCACAGGGCTGCTCCACGAGCTGGCTGAGCTCGCCCGCCGCGCCCGCACCAAGGACGAACGCATCTACTGCTGGGTCTGCGTCTAGCCAAAACCACCGGACTCCCGGCTAGGCGATCCTACGCCGGGCCTTGCGGGCCTCAACGTCGTTCGTCCTAGGGCCTGTTTAAGAAGTTGGGAGCAGCCACTCGTTGATCGCGGCGATGTGGACGGTGGCTTCGTAGCGGACGGCGAGCTTATCGAAGCGGGTGGCCACGGCGCGGTGCCGTTTGAGCCGGTTGATGCCGCACTCCACCGCGTGGCGGGCCTTGTAGCGTTCAGGGTCGAAGGCCGGCGGGCGGCCGCCGGCGCGGCCGCGTTTCTTGCGGTTGCGGATCTGGTCGGCCTTCTCCGGGATGGTGCAGGCGATACCCCGCCGCCGCAGGTAGGCGCGGTTGCCCCGGGAGCCATAGGCCTTGTCGCCCAGCGCCCGGTCCGGACGGGTGCGGGGCCTGCCGGGGCCGATGCGGGGCACCCGGATTCCCTCCAGCACGGCGGCGAACTGCGGGCTGTCCCCGCGTTGCCCGGCGGTGATCACGATCGACATCGGTTTCTGCCGCTGCTCACACGACAGGTGGATCTTGGTAGACAGCCCGCCCCGGGACCGGCCCAGCGCATGGTCCGCCGGCTCGTCGCCGGGCGGCTGCACCTGCAGATCCCCCTTTTCCGCGCTCCCGCCGCATGCTGATGGGCGCGGACGACGGTGGAGTCCACCGAGACGTCCCAGGTGATCAGCCCGGCCGCGTCCGCCCGCGCCTGCAAGCTGGTGAAGATCCGCGCCCAGGTGCCCTCGCGCTGCCAGGACCGGAATAATCCATACACCGACGCCCACGGCCTATACCGCTCCGGCACATCCCGCCACGGGCACCCCGCCCGGGTGCGCCACCGGATCCCATCAATCAGCGCCCGCCGCGGCCACGTGCGCGGACGGCCCGGCTTCTTCCCCACCGGCAGCAACGGCTCCAGCACGGCCCACTGCGCGTCCGTCAAATCCGCGCGGCCACTGACCGGTACGGTAGGCATGAGGTCTCCGGTGCGATGGTCTTCTTGGTCGTTGACTCATCTACCGAAGACCTCACTGCTTTCCCAGCAGCGACACGCCATCTCACCAGCCGGTGATCACCCGACCACAGCAAGCCACTTGGTTAGGGCGCCTTGAGATGGACCCACCATGACTCGGCTTGAAGCGGCCCCACCCCGAATGGGACACCCTCGATGGCGGCTTGATCTGGACCCCCCCTCAATAATCAGGCGAGCGATCCTGGAAGTCTTGCTTCCCCGGCTGGCGCCGGTCCGCATCGCCAGGGGTGCGAGAGGCTTCTCCTGGAACGCTGGCTAGCCACGTAACCTCTTCGAGGTCACAGGGACTCGGCGATGGCGGCGACGGCGTCCAGGATCGATCCGGCGGTTTCCTCGGCTATTTCCCGGGCCTCCGGCGGGACCGGCGTGCTAGAGGTGACCTCTGTGCGGTCGCCCAGGTCGATGAACGTGATCGTGACCTCGACATACTCCGGCCCGTTCGGGATGGTCATGACCAGCTTCTCGTTCTCGGTGACCTCGACGTAGCTCCCGGCCAGCTCGACCTCGTTGCCGCCGGGCGTGACGGTCGCGCTCCACGTGCCGCCGCTCCGCAGATCGGCCTTGACCGACCCGGGTTTGGCCCCGAACCACTGCTCGAAATACTGTGGCTCGGTTTCGGCGCGCCAGACCTTGTCGCGGGACGCGTTGATCACGCGGGTGGCGCTCGCGGTGACGGTGTTCTCGCTCATGATGTCCTCCTGGGCTGTCGTCCGGCTGCTCGGAGGCTTGGACTGCAGCATCGTACGGAACTCATCGCAGGGACGTGGTTCGCCGCGCAGATCCTGGCTGCGGCCGCCGCCTGAACGATCACCGTGATCAATGCCTTCAACCGGCTGACCGCTAGCCACCATTGAGCGCCGAGGAAGACCCCGGGTGGGGCCATATCAATCCGCTCCGCGTCACCCGGGACCCAGGCGGAGCCAGATCAAGCCGTCCGGGTGGGTCCGAATGAGGCCGTCATAGCCAGCCACTTCTTAAACACGCCCTAGCCGCCGCCCCGGACTTGACCGCACCCAGAACAAGGAGCGCCAACCCCACTACGCCGACAAGCAGCCTGGCCGTCAGCGGCCATCGGATCGATGACAACCACGCCCGCACGGAGCGCCGATCTTCAGCGGGTGGATTCACAGCAGCATCCTCTCGCGCAATCTTGCGCACGCACCCGGCAGCGTACTCAGCAACTGCCCGCTCGCGAGGTCATGTCGCAGGGTGTGTCAGGATCCGGACGCGGCGCACAGGCTCGGTTCCGGCAACTTCAGCCGGGAACTATAGGCCACCTTCGTGTCGTGAGCCGCAACGCCTGCCACCCGGCTGTCATCGCGGCATAGTGCGAGTCCGCGGACTCCGTTCTGTCGGGTGCACAATCAGGTCATGCGCCGTGAGCCACATCTGTACCTGCGGGGGGAGCTGGTCGTCGTGATCGACTGTTCCCAGCTGCATCGCTCAGCAGAATTCTGGACCAGCGCACTCGGGTATGTCCGGGACGGCGTCGCCGCTGGCCTCTATCAAAGCCTGCTGCCAGCAGATGGTACGGGCGCGGAGATTCTTCTGCAGCAGGTCCCCGAGGACAAGCACGGCAAGAACCGGGTTCACCTCGATCTTCGCACCCGCGATCTTGAGCCTGAGGCGCAACGGCTCGTCAGCCTTGGTGCCCAGGTCGTTACGAAGCAGCCTGTCACTGAGGCTGGATGGCGCTGGCACATCCTGGCCGATCCAGACGGCAACGAGTTCTGCGTGCTTCAGCCACCCGCTTCGTACTGGCCGGGCTAGCGGCCTCGCGAGCCGCTCTCACCCTTGCCGGCGAAGCAACCACCCGTACAACGCGGCATGGGCGAGCGTTCCCGCGGACGCCGAAGCTCCTCGCGTCATGAGCGGATGGCCGGCTGCGATCGGCAGCAACCTGGCCGGGATGCCGTCAGCCCCTGGCCGTACCGTTCTGTGTGCCAGACGGACAAGATGAAGGGCGGATGCTGATGAGTGCACCGGAACCTGCGCCCGGTGAGCGTGCCGACCTGCTGCAATCCCTGGCCAGGCAACGTCACTTCCTGCGTCATACCACCCGCGGCCTGACCGACGAGCAGGCCGCACAGCAGACTACGGCCAGCGAATTGTCCCTGGGCGGCCTGATCAAGCACGTAGCGCTGACCGAGCAGCAATGGATGCGGTTCATCGTCGACGGCCCCTCCGCGATGAGCTGGGATGAAGCGAGCACCCGCGACTGGATGGCCGCCTTCCGGATGCTGGGCGGGGAGACGCTGGCCGGCCTGCTGGAGAACTACGCCCAGGTCGCGCGCCGAACCGAGGAGCTCGTGGCGCAGCTGCCCGACCTCGATGCCGCCCATTCGTTGCCCCCAGCGCCCTGGTTTGAGCCCGGCGCCCGCTGGTCAGCGCGCCGGGTGCTGCTGCACGTGATCGCCGAGACCGCCCAGCACGCCGGCCATGCCGACATCATCCGCGAGTCTCTCGACGGCGCCAGGTCAATGGGATAGCGCCCGCCGTAGCGGCAGTCGGTGGGCACGACCCACCTGCGGCATGTGCGGATGCCGGAGATAACTGAAGCCGGGCGGCTAGAGCCATCCAAGGAAGGTCATCAACTCCTCGGCCACGACCTCGATGGGGCGGTCGTTGGTGATCACCACATCCTCTATGCCCACGCCCTCAGATGCCGCGATCGATGATGCCGCTTGCCGCAGATCATCGCGACGGCCGCTGGTGATGTCGGTTGCCAGACGCTGTTCGATTTCAGCCAGCGGGACCTCGAGGCGTGCGACACGCAGCGGCAGCCCTGCTGCCTTCCGCAGCGCCTGCAGCTCGGTGCCGTCGCGGAGGAAGTAAGCGAGCACGAACAGGTGGATCCCGGCCCGGCGGTAGTTGCCCGCCACATCGGCCAGATTCTGCAGCAGCAGGCCGAACTCCTCGGCCCGATCGCTGCTGCCGGTGCCCGCCCAGCTCAGGTAGTCCAAGTCGAGCAGCGCGTGTGGCTGGTGCCTCTGCTCGAGCATGCAGGCGATTTCCGCTGCGACCGAACTCTTGCCCGACCCGTACACCCCGGTGATCAGGACGCCATTAGCGTCACGCCTCTCCACCGGCCAAGCCTACGGCTGGCAGCGCTGGGACTTCATCATCGCACTCGCTGCGGCATGAGCGGTAAGTCAATCGAACTCGATCGCTGGCTCCCCTACGCTGGTAGGGCTGGCCAACCTGGCGGTAAGGGCTGGGTCCGGTTGTCCCCGAGAGGGGTTCAAGAAGGCCGGGAAGTAGACCCGGCCCAGCCGCCAGTTCCAAATCCGCAACGCGGCATGTGCGCGTGCCCCCCGCAGCTGCACAGCTCACGTCAGCCTCCGCTATTCAGCGCTGATGGGCGGTTGAGCGGGGCTAACGGCTTGTCTATGGGTGTGAGCTGGGGTTTCGCATCGCGGCGAGCCGGGTTCGCGTGCACCTTATGGGTGCGGGGCGATCTGTCGGCCGGCAATGGCGGGGATGGCTGCGGAGCGTGTGGGTGCCGAAAACCTACGCCACCAGGCGATACTCATGAATCACGCCCCCGCCGCGGTCACGCCGCTGAATCCGGAATTGGTCCGGGTCGGTGACGCCGTCGGGCAGCGGGCGTAGCGGCGCGGCTTGGTTGAGGGCTCGGTGCGGCCGGCGGGTATTGCAGAAGTCTTCGTACTCGCGCAGGACGATCATCAGGTGCCGTTTGTTCCAGATCAAGGTCTGGTCCAGCAGCTCACGGCGGCAGCCGCCGATCCACCGCTCCACGACCGAATTCATCCGCGGTGCCTGAACGGCGGAGCGGACAATCCTGACGGCAGCAGCGTGGAACACGGCGTCGAACGCGGCGGTGACGCTGGCGTCCCGGTCATGCAGCACGAACTTCACCCGCGTCCCGGTGTCCTCCAGATCCATCAGCAGGTTCCGTGCCTGCTGCACGACCCAGGCCTGGACGGGGTGCCCGGTGGCGCCAACGACCCGGACGCGGCGCGAGCCGTGCTCGATGACGGCCAGGACATAGACCTTGGCGCCGTCGAGCAGGCCGGCGGTGAACAAGTCCAGCGCCAGGATCCCCTGCGCCTGGGACCGCAGGAACACAGGCACCCGCGCGGGCCGTCCCGGCGGGGCGCCGGATCGATCCCGGCGCTCGTGCGGATCTGCCAGATCGTCTACGGCGCGACAAGCCCAGCACCGACACCGCACGAGACACCATCAGGAAAATCAGCTTCAAGCCCACACGCCGAAGATCATCCCACTCCGGGCAGATCGCGACCTGCCCGCCCGGCACCCGAACGCGGGGCCGAGCCAACCGCGATCTGCAGAGCATCTGCCCAGGTGGCGCAAGTTTTCGGCACCCACAGGCCGCCGTCGCGGCCAACGTCGGGATGTACTTCGCGGCCTTCCGCGTGCTTACGCCCCAGGCTGTGCCGAGCCGCGCCCTCCTGCCCGGAGCGGTCGCCGGCGCCGTGGCCTGGACGGTGCTGCAGGTGCTCGGCACCTACCTGGTGAACCATTTCGAGCACAGCGGCTCGGTCTACGGCGTGTTCGCGATCGTGCTCGGCCTGGCGGGCTGGATCTACCTGGGCGCCGAGGTCACGGTGTACGCCGCCGAGATCAACGTGGTGCTGGCAAGGAAGCTGTGGCGGCGGGCCATCGTGCCGCCGCCGCTCACCGAACCGGACCGGGCAAGCATGGCGCTGCAGGCGCTGCAAAACCAGCGGCGCCCGGAACAGCAGGTGATGGTCACCTTCACCGACCGCCCTCCTGGTGCCGCCACGCCCGGCAGCACCCCATACACCCCCGACCAGGTCGCGCCGCCCGCGCGCCTCGCGCGGCGCAACCGCCCCAGGCGGCCTGGCACCGTGTGCTGAGCGGCTCAGCCGTCAGGGATACTCCTGCCGCTGCGCCCGAGGGAGGCTGCTGCGCCGATGGTGTCGTCACGGCTGCGGCGGCGGGCACGCATTGGCCAAACAGACACATAACGAATGGGCCTCCCCACTCCGGGCAGCACTGCCCGGCCGCCCCCATCCCAAGCCCCGAAATGATCAGACTTAACTACTTTCCGGTGATCATTCCGGCTCCTGGCTTACGCGCGCCGACCCGCCATTCGGTGCTTTCGGATGCGCTGGTCGGCCGGCGGCTGCCGCGCACATATCGGAGAGTTCTGGCGAGCCGGTGGTGATGGCGGGGGTGCCTGCTCTAGCCATGCCGTTGCTGGTCAGCCGGCCTGGTCACCGCCCCGCGCCGGCGGGGGTGTGCTCGGCATTGCCGGCGGCGATGCGGATATGGTCAGTGCGGCGCTCGGCGGCCAGCCCCGTCATAGCCCGAGGTCAGCGTCGCGGCCCTTACTCCCAGGCGTGCCCTGCGGCTGGGCCGGCGGGAGGGGACAGGTCTTTGCCGTTCCCGCCATTCGGGTGTCAATGCGGAAGTTTTCCGGTTAACTCAGGCGTGGCCGGGTAGCTGGCAGCCCATGGCGAAGATAGCTGGGTACGCGATCCCGGGTATCGTGTGGTTCTTTGTCTGGCTTGCTGTGATCGTCCTTGCCCTCATCCTGCTGGCCTTGATAGTGCATTGGGCAGGCGGCGGCGTGCTGAATCTCAGGCTCGGGCACTTCGTGCTAGATGTCGGCTTTACCTGATGGGCAGCCGGGGCCGCCGCGCCGCCTGTGAAAGGCGTCAGCGTCGCGCGGCACGGCGAGGCTCGGCCGCATAGCCGATGCCGGCCGGGCGATCGCCGGCTTGCCTGCCAGGTGCCAGGCGATCGGACGACCCGTCCGGCGTCGGGCCGGCTGGCGGGCCGCCGGGCGATCGCGCCTGATGAAGGCCCGGAAGGAACAGGGAATCTGGCGGATCGGGTTGAGTCCTCGAGCCTGGTCGTCAGGTCAGCGGGCCGTGCGGGCCGCGACGGCCGTGGCTTTTGCCCGGCCGGCGCGCGGGCGCGCCGCAGCCGGATGCCGATCAAGCCGTGGCCCGCCCAGATCGGCGCGGCCGCGGCTGGCCGGCGCGGGATGTGATCATCCCCCACCCATCGATATAGCAGCTCGCGGGTCTGCTTATCGTCGTAGCTGGCGAGCCCGCCGCTTCCTGTCAACGGCCAAGTTGTGGTCCCCGGTGGTGGCCAGCTGAAAGTCCCCGCTCCTCGGGGTTCGTTCAGCTTGGTTTGCGGGTGTCACCTCCTCGTGCTCGGGCTTGTTTCATCCGGTAGGAATCGCCGTTGGTGACCACGACGTGGCAGTGGTGGAGGAGCCGGTCGAGGAGGCTGACGGCGGTGGTGTGCTCGGGCAGGAACCGGCCCCAGGATTCGAACGGCCAGTGGGATCCGATGCCGAGCGATCGGCGTTCGTAGGCGGCGGCGACGAACCGGAACAGCAGCTGGGCGCCGGTGTCATCGAGCGGCGCGAAACCGAGCTCGTCGCAGATGATCAGGTCGTTGCGGAGCACGTTGTCGATGACCTTGCCGACGGAGTTGTCGGCCAGGGCCCGGTAGAGGGTCTCGACGAGCTCGGCGGCGGTGAAGTACCGGACCTTGTGCCCGGCTTCGACGGCGGCGACGCCGAGCGCGACCAGGACGTGGGACTTGCCGGTGCCGGCCGGGCCGATCAGGCAGGTGTTCTCCTTGCCCCGGATCCATTCCAGGCTGGCCAGGTAGTCGAACGTGGCCTTCGGGATCGAGGACGCGGTGACGTCGAATTCCTCCAGGTGCTTGGTGACCGGGAACGCGGCCTGGCGCATGCGGGTGCGGGCGTTGGACTCATCGCGGGCGGTGATCTCGGCGTCGATCAGGGTGCGCAGGAACTCTTCGGGGTTCCACCGCTGCGTCTTCGCGGTGACTAGCAGCTCGGGCGCCAGGCGGCGCACCGCGGCCAGTTTCAGGCGTCTGAGCCCGGCGTTGAGGTCGGCGGCCAGCGGCGGCGGTGTCGTGCTCATGCCGGGTCACCGCTGAACTTGTAGTCGCTCAATGGCCGGACCGGCACCGACGGCAGGGTCAGCACGAGCGCCTGCCCGGCGGTGCGGGGCTGCGGTGCGGCGCCGGCCGCGGCCAGGATCGAGCGCAGGTCACCAGCCCGCCACCGCCTGAACTCAACTGCGCGCTGCAGTGCCTCCAGCACGGCGGCCTCGCCGTGGGCGGCCTGCAGGGTGAGGATCTCGCCGATCTCCCGGGGCAGGTTAGACACTCCCGCGGCCGCGGCGCCGGCCAGGAACGCAGATGCCACCTCGCCAAGGGCCAGGAACCGTTTCTCGTCCTCGGTTCTGGGCCGCGGCGCGCGGCGTGGCTTGTCCGGCCGGGCCGACCCGTAGTGCGCATCAGCAATGCTGGACTCGCCCGGGGCGACGAGGGCATGCTCGGCGACGACCTCGCCGGTGAACGGCTCGAGTACCCGCACCGTCGTATCGTGCACGGCGATGAGCACGGTGGTGCCGATGAGCCGGCTCGGCACCGAGTAGCGGGCCGAGGCGAACCGCACGCAGGACAGCTTGTCCACCTTGCGGCTGGCCGGCCGGGTGCCCAGCTCAGGCCGCAGCGACGGCAGCTCGCCCAGCAGGTCCCGCTCCTGCTCCAGCCGCTCGGCCGGGACGGCGCAGATCTCAGAATGCCGGACGGCGTTGACCTCGCCGCACCATCGGCCAGCTGCTGTGTTCGCCGCGGCCAGGCCGGTGACGCGGGGCTCCGCCGGGATCATCAGGTCGCGTTTGGCATAGCCGACCAGGTTCTCCACGATGCCCTTGGACTCCGGGTCGGCCGCCTGGCAGAAGTCGGGCCGGAACCTGTAGTGCGTCGCGAACCGCACGTAGTCTGCCGTCGGCACGACCACGTTCGCGACCACGCCGGCTTTCAGGCATCCCATCCGGTCGGCCAGAACCGTCTTCGGCACCCCGCCGAGCACCTCGAAGCACTCGGCCAGCATGCCCAAAGTCGTCGCGGCCTTCTCATCGGCAGCGAACCGCACGAACCGGAACCTCGACCAGGCCAGCACCGCGCAGAACACGTGCACCCCGTCCAGCACGCCCCAGTCGATGACGAGCGTGTCACCCGGCGTCCACACCGCCGGGCGGCGGCCGCGGTGATGCCCGGCCCGCCAGGCCGCCTTCACCTCGGCGACCAGGCGGCGGAAGTTCCGCGCCGACCCCGCATACCCCGCAGCGCAGGCGGCCGGCAGCAGCCGCTTGGCCGAAATCCGCCCCGCCGACGCGCGCACCCGCTCACTAACCAGCGCACGGACGTCGTCATAGTTATGCCCGCGGTCCCGGCGCGCCGGCGCCCGGCCGCCGGCCTCATGCGCCACGATGACGCGCCGGACCGTCTTGTGCGTCGTGCCGCAGATCACCGCGGCACCCCGGTAGCTGCCAACCTCCCGGTAGGCGGCCAGTATGTCCATCCGTTCCCTCGCGTTCTTCAATAGAAGCTCCCTGTGCGGTGACCGGTATCTGGCTGACACCGACACCGTCACCGCACAGGGCCCTCAGGCCCTGGCAAGACACGCGAGGAACGGGGACTTCTAACTGGCCAAAAACGGGGACCTAGACCTGGCCACCAGTGGGGACTTTCTCATGGCCACGGACA
>Ga0070699_100004223_pt1 | contig 12708 bp, 8 predicted proteins | sample KBSK1503metaG_FD_65473 | JGI IMG/M metagenome (GOLD analysis project Ga0070699, IMG submission 65473) | Corn, switchgrass and miscanthus rhizosphere microbial communities from Kellogg Biological Station, Michigan, USA - KBS K1-50-3 metaG | ecosystem: Host-associated > Plants > Roots >...
GCTGAGGCCTATAGCCTGATCGACCAATCCGCAGGCGAAAAAATCAAGATCATACTTACCTACTGTTCTTGAGGAGTCTCCGTGAAACCTTTACGAACGGCAATCATCGGTTGCGGCCGCTTTGCCCGAAAGCATGCTGTCCACCTTGCATCACGTGAGGAAATATCTCTAGTTGGATTCTGCTCCCGCTCGTTCGAGAGCGCAGATAACTACAACCGGGAATTTGCCCAGGGAAAGGGTCAGGTTTTCACGGATTACGAGCAGCTATTCACAGATCTGGAACTGGATCTGGCATATATCTGTCTTCCCCCGTTTGCACACGGGAACGAGGTCGAATTGGCCTGCCGTTATGGGGTCAACCTGCTGATCGAGAAACCCATCGCGCTGAACATGGATCTCGCACTACGAATGGAGAAACAAGTAAGGGAAAGCGGAATCAAATGCCAGGTTGGGTTCATGTACCGCTTTGGGAGGGCCGCCTTATGGCTAAAGAATTATTTGCTTCAAACGACTCCGCGTGAGCGAGGATTTATGACCGCTCGCTACGCCTGCAACTCATTCCATAGCTGGTGGTGGCGGGATAAGGCCAAAAGTGGAGGCCAGTTGGTGGAGCAGATCATCCATATGATTGATATGAGCCGTTTTTTCCTCGGCGAGCCGATCAAAGTCTATTCGATGCAAGACAATCTGTTCCATGGCGGTGATCGCGAATACACAAGCGAGGATAGCAGCGCAACAGTGATCCGCTTCGACTCCGGCAGTATAGCGTCCATCTCAGCTACCAACGGAGCCGTTCCTAACCGATGGGACTATGACTGGAGATTTTTTACCGGCGACCTGACAGCCGATTTTGCGGATGCCAACCACGCTATATTTCACCACACGAAAGAAAAGGACCTTCCGGTGACAGCCATTGCAGCAGACGACGATCTTTACCTGGCCGAAACGCTTGACCTCCTGGCCGCCATCCGTGAAGACCGCGACCCAGCCGTGCCGATCGAAGAGGGAGTCCGTTCCCTCAAGCTGGCCCTGGCAGCAGCTCAGGCAGCCGAACAAGATTCACCTGTCTCATTGGAACCGCCCGTTGGGGTGCGCTCCGGTCAGGAAGTGGAATGATATCTGCTGCCTCGACGCGAATCGAATTGGACCTCTCGGGAACCTGGCAGATCGCATTCGACCCTGAGGAAGTTGGAACCCGGTATGGCTGGACCACAGGTAATTGGCCTGAGGATCGTTCTGAGTCGATCCAGGTTCCGGCGATTTGGAATATCGCCTTTCCGGACGCGGAAGGGATCGGGTTCTATCGAAAGGTTTTCGATGTCCTTTCCGATTGGGATGGGAAGGCTGTCAAACTTCATTTTGATGGGATAAGCTATCGAGCCGAAGTCTGGCTGAATGGTCGCTTCGTCGGTGCTCACATGGGCGCTTACACCCCATTCTCCCTGGACGTCACTTCCTTTTTGCATGGGGATTCGTCCAACGAATTAATTGTCCGAGTCGCTGCGCTCTCGCGGACAAAATCTGTCGATGGGATGGTATTAAAATTCCTGCCCGCTGCCAAGCAAGGTTGGTACTACGTTTTTGGCGGGATCTGGGGCAAAGTCATTCTGGAAGCCTCTCCCCTGGTTTCCTGTGAAGCAGTTGCTGTTTTCCCCGACTTGTATCGCGAGATTGCAGAGGTTGGGGTGGAGCTAAACAATCGTCATCCAAATTTCTGTCAGGCGATTCTTCGCCTCCAAATCCTCGCGCCGGACGGAGCGGTAGTCTCTGACCAATCCACAGAGGTATGGTTATACCCAGGCATGAACCGCTTCGATCACCGCCTCAGTGTGCCTCAACCTTCTCCGTGGGATTGCGATCATCCATACCTCTACCAATTGATCACCGAAGTCGAGGTCAACGGCGAGGCTGACCGCACGACGACGTCGTTTGGGATGCGCGATTTCACGATCCAGGATGGCCAATTCCTCCTGAATGGGACGCCTATTTACATCAAGGGCGTGCTCTTACAACCTCATTATCCGATCAACCTGGTGGCCCCTGCCGACCCGGAGATGCTGGTTCGTGAGCTTACCCTCGCGAAAGAAGCCGGATTCAATCTGATACGCTCCCACCTCCGTCCGGCGCCGCCCGGCTACCTGGAACTGACGGATCGCCTTGGCTTGCTGGTGTATGCGGAGACGAGTCTTGGATGGATCAAAGACAATCCGCGTTTGCTGGAACAGGGACGTCGCGAGATTGATGAGCTGATCGCCAGGGACCGAAACCACCCCTCCGTTGTGTTCTGGGGTATTTTCAATGAGAATCCCGCTGCCGCCGCGGCGAACAGCGATAGCCTGATCCGCTTTGCCCGCTCCCTCGACCCCACGCGAGTGGTGGTGGATAATTCGGGCGGGACCATGGCAATCGACCAGGATTTCGGTTGGCAGGACCGCGCCACAATGGTTCCGAACAGGGAGACCGAGCGGCGGGAAATTCAAGACTTGCATTTGTACCTGGGCGGGCTGGTCCCGGAGCCAGTCTATGACTGGGAACGGTCCCTCGGGAAAAATAATCCCTCGAAGAGCCTCATCGATCACGGCTTCGGCAGCTCACAAACACTCCTGGATGTATTTGACCGGCAGATCGAGTCCTACCGCGGAAAAATATTTGTCTCCGAGCTGGGCTGCGGGGGTATGTCTGACCTGGAAGATACGGTTGCTCAGTACAAGAACCAGGAACGCCTTGTTGATGCCCGCGAGATGAAGACCTTCCGCGACAGCCTGTTCGCAGGATTTGCCGAGCGCGGCCTGGACCGCATCTTCGGGACAGTGAAAGATCTGGTGCGGGAATCCCAGGAATTACAGGTCTCCGGGAACACCCGCCACATCGAGGCTGTGCTTGCGAACCCTCGTATTTCAGGTTTCATACTTACCCAACTCAATGATGTAGCCTGGGAATTTCACGCTGGTCTCCTTGATATCTGGCGCCGGCCCAAGCTCGCCTATGCTGCTGTCAAGAGACTGAACCAGGATCATGTGCTGATCTTAAATATTCCCAATCCAGTCATATCGCAAGACTCCAAACTTGAGTTGAGCCTCACCCTGGTTAACCAGGAGCCACTGACTGGACCGGATCAGATTTGCGTTCAATTGTTGGACCCGGACGGTAAAGAGATATTGAACGTCTCGCAGGAAGCTCCGCAGAGAGCGGGGATATATCCACTCTCGGAAATTGTGCTCGAACCAGCGTTGCGCCCCGGGCACTATCAACTGGCGTCGCGTCTGCTAAATTATTCTTCCGACTGTGCGAAGACCTTCCGCAATTTCTGGGTCGTCCCTCCCGTCGACTTGGAGGACGTTTGCGCTGGGGTCCAATGGATCGGCGCGCGCCCGGCTCATGTCTTGAATCTTGGAGAGATATCATCCGAGACTGATCAAAAGAGGCTGCTTCTGATCGCTCAGCCTGGTTCTTTAACCCAGACGGACTGGGAGATGGTGTTTGAGGAAGTATCAGGCGGGCGGAACGCAGTCATCGGACCGCTGAGTTCAAAGGATGAATCCGCTGTGAGTCTGCTTGCTTCGCACGGGATCAACCTTCGCCTGCACTTCGGGATTGGGAATTGGATGGGTTGCTATCATTGGATCCCGTACAGCCCTTTGTTTTCCGGGTTGCCATGTGGCGGCTTGGCCGGAGAGGCCTACGTGAACGTGCGCCCGCGCTACGTGATGTCTGAATTGGGCGGCGAGACCCTGGCCGGATCTTTCAATAATTCCCAAAGCCGCCTGGAGGCACCCACAATGCTTTGGTACAGCGACATTGAGCAAATTGCACACGGCAAAGGTCGCCTCGTCTTCTGCCAATATCTGATCTTCGATACACCTATCGTTGATCCGGTGGCAGACCGACTCCTAGTGAATCTAATCTTCATGCTGCAAGCATCGCTGAAAGATGGAAAGATCCAAGATAAAGTTTCTAGCGGATGATTCAATCGCTGCCCACGGCGATTGGTTACCGCTCTCTGACAAAGAAGAGGATAGCCCGAAAAAGGCAAGCTATGAAAAAGGTGTACGCCGCGACCTGGAACTCTCTCAAAACACACCCGACTCCCAGATGGCTGCAGGACGGGAAGTTCGGGATCTATACTCATTGGGGCGTATATAGTGTCCCTGCCAGCGGCCATCGAGTGGATTGGCATCCGTATAAAAACGTGACGTGGTATCCGTACAATATGTATCGGGAAGGGACACAGCAGTATGAGTATCACGTCAGAACGTACGGGCCGCCGTCACAGTTTGGGTATAAAGACTTTATCCCGATGTTCACGGCTGAGAAGTTCGATCCGGACGAGTGGGCGGAGCTGTTCAAAAAAGCTGGCGCTCGATTTGCTGGTCCGGTTGGGGAACACCATGATGGCTTCTGTATGTGGGACACTCAATATTCCGAGTGGAGCGCCACCCGGATGGGGCCGAAGCGTGATGTAGTTGGCCTGCTGGAGCGATCCATCCGCGATCAGGATATGCGTTTTCTCGTGGCTCTCCACCACGCCGAGAATTGGTGGTTTTTCCCTCATTGGAGAAAACAGTATGACACATCCGACCCCAGCTATGCTGGGTTGTACGGCGAGCCGCACGACTTCGACTACCAGCCTGACCTAACGAAAACCGGTACGGACGGCTGGGAGGAACAGACCAAACCCAGCCAGGCTTTCCTGGATCGGTGGAAAGCAAAGGCAATCGAAGTGATCGACAAATACCGGCCGGACCTGTTGTGGTTCGATGCCGGACTCAAATTCGTGCAGGAGAAGTACAAAAAAGATGTCGTAGCTTATTACTACAACCAGGCCGAGGAATGGGGTAAAGAAGTCGCGTTAACCTATAAATGGAATGACCTGGTCCCAGGCTGCGGGGTGGTCGATCTGGAACTCGGCCGGTTTGATACATTGACCTACCAGGAGTGGATCACCGATACCACAGTGGATGATGAACATGGCTGGGGCTACCTGGAGGATGTGCGCTATAAACCTTTGAGGACTCTAATTCATTATCTAATCGATAATGTCAGCAAAAACGGATACCTGCTCCTCAACGTGGGGCCAAACCCCGATGGAGAAATTCCGGAGCCATCCCGAGAAATTCTGCTCGGGATGGGTAAATGGTTGGAAATTAATGGAGAAGCGATCTATGGCACTACCCCATGGACTACTTATGGGAGTGGCCCTACGCGTCTCGAGAAATCTGGATACTTCATGGAAGATAAAGAAGTCCAATACACCGCCAAAGATATCCGGTTCACGGCGAAAGATGACGTGTTATATGCGATTTGCCTGGGTTGGCCCACGGAGTCAGTCTTGATTGAAGAATTGAAGAACCTCTATTTAGGAGAAGTCCGCTCGGTCAGCATGCTGGGGCTCCATCAGGAACTGGAGTGGTCACTTACCAATGCCGGCCTAAAGATCACGCCTCCGGTTCAAAGACCTTGCGACCATGCTTGTGTGTTCAAGATCATGAGGGGCCATCCGTTTAGAGACCAGCGTATGCCATAACATTGGCGTTCTGACGCTGGCCCCTTCAGGCAGAAAGAGCGGATGGCGCCATTTTATCAGGAGTAATTCTATGCAGCTTACCGCCGAAGAAGTCAATCACTTGGAAGATATTGCCTACGAGATTCGCCGCCTATCGGTCGAGATGATTACCTATGCCCGCTGGGGTCATATCGGCGGATCGCTCTCCATGGCCGATCTCCTGGCAGTGCTATATTTTCATACGATGCAGGTGGATCCTGCCCGGCCGCGCTGGGAAGGCAGGGACCGGTTCATATTGTCAAAAGCGCATGGCTCGCCAGGGCTGTATGCAACCTTGGCAGTGCGCGGGTACTTCCCGATAGAAGAAGTGTATACCTACTGCGAGCTGGGTGGCCGGCTGGAAGGGCATACCGATATGACCCGCACTCCAGGATTGGAATCCTCCGGCGGGCCACTCGGCATGGGTTTATCCATAGCAGTTGGCATGGCACTCGGTCTACGTCTCAAAGAAACCCCTCGGGCACGCGTATATTGTATGCTGGGTGATGGAGAATCAAATGAGGGCAATATGTGGGAAGCAGCGATGTCTGCCGCACATTACCATCTGGACAACATCATCGCCGTGGTGGATTACAACAAAGTAATGGCCAAAGGCTTTACCTGGAACTTGATGAGTATCGAGCCGTATGCAGAAAAATGGCGGGCTTTTGGCTGGGAAGTTATCGAAGTCGATGGCCACGATATCCCTGCGGTAGTAGATGCCTTCCATCAGGCCCATTGGGTTTCGCCCCACGGAGCGCCGGTAGTTGTTATAGCTCACACGGTAAAAGGGCGCGGCATCGAAATGGCCGAGTTCAATTACAAGTGGCATACCCAGGCCCCCGACCCGGCCACCGCGGACAAGATCCTCCGGGAGCTAGCCCAGGCATATGGAAGACCGGAAGAAGGCTACAGTCGCCTGGCTGAACCGGTGGGAAAGGAGACGTTCTATGGCGGAGAATAGCCACCCCAAGGAAATGGAAATGCGCGAGGCCTTCGGCCGGACACTCGTCGACTTCGGGCGCGAGGAACCGCGGATTGTTGTCCTTGATGCCGATTTGAACACATCGTCAAAAACAGTCCTTTTCAAGAAAGCTTTCCCCGACCGTTTTTTTCAGATTGGTATAGCCGAGCAGAATTTATTTGGCGTTGCTGCTGGGTTGGCTCTGGAGGGATACATCCCCTTCCCTTCCACGTTTGCCGCCTTTGCCGCGCGCCGGGCATTGGACCAAATTGCGATCTCGATCACTTACCCAAGTCTGAAGGTTCTCATCCCGGGCTCCTATGTGGGGCTGCCAACCAGCCGCGCGGGAGCCTCCCACAATTGCATTGAGGATCTCGCCATCATGCGCTCGCTGCCGAACATGCGCGTGGCCGATCCAGGTGACAACGCCGACCTGCGCGCTATTATGCGAGCCGCACTGGAAGGCGAAGGGCCGGTGTATTTTCGAGTCACCCGTCTTACCCTGCCCGATCTCTTCGGTCCGGAGCACCGCTTCGAATGGGGAAAGGGCGTGATCGTCCGACCCGGCAAAGATGTCACCCTCTTCGGCACTGGCATGATGACGTCCCTCTGTATGCAGGCAGCCGGTCAGTTGGCAAACGAAGGGATTGACGCCGAAGTGGTTCACCTGGCTTCGATCAAGCCTATCGATTGCGACCTGATCCTGGATTCGGTTTCCCGCACTGGATGCGCCGTGACCGCTGAGAATGCATCCATCTTGGGGGGCATGGGCTCGGCTGTCATGGAGGTGATCGCAGAGAACTGCCCGGTCCCAGTGCGTCGGATTGGCGTGCGCGATCGTTGGGTGGACTCAGGTGGGATCGATGAGCTCTTCACGTTCCATCACATGCAGCCAGTGGATATCGCTCAAGCTGCGCGAGAGTCCATCCAGAGCAAGATTTCGGGCAGAGTGCGATGAGCAACACCCGATTTCCTTCCACCGATCCTGCTCAGCTTTTCTCGGATTACCTGCGTGTTACTGGGATAGCCCACCTCGGTCCGGAGTCATCTGGCAAACCTGGATTGGTTGGAAAACGCCTCGGTTTGCTGAATGGATCATCCTGGATCACGCTGTGGTCTAACTACTTCGGCCGACTCTATCTGCCGGGGGTCCATCTGGTCAATGCTGGCAACGAAGCCATCCAGCTCAACTTCATGGATGCTCACCAAAAGAGACTCCCCTGTCCGCCGCAGTCGAATATCGAGGCTTTTATTCGCTACGCGCGTGACCTGGTTGAACTGGCCCAGGTTGACCTGGTTCTGATCACCTGTTCAACAATGAATCGTGCCTATCCGCAAGTGGCTGATGCGCTGAAGCACTACTCTGTGCCGGTGCTCCAGATTGACCAGCCGATGATGGAGCGCGCCGTCGATCAAGGAGGGAAAATCCTGGTGGTGGCTACTCACGGACCGACCGTAAACAGCACCCTGGCCCTGCTGCGAGAAACAGCCTCCCGGCTCGGGAAAGAAGTAGCATTCTCTGGAACCACGGTGGAAGCAGCCTGGGATTACCTGGCTGCGGGTGATGTGCCCGGTCATAATAGAGCGCTCGCCCAGGCAATTCATACACACCTGGATCGTGAGCCCGCTAGTTGCGTTGTCCTGGCCCAATTATCGATGGCTTGTCTGCTTTTTTCGTACGGCGATCCTCTTGTCGAATTTGGCATTCCGGTCTATACGAGCGCCCAATGCGGCTTCGAAAAAGTTTGTGAACTACTACTGGCTCGAGAAGTGCGCAGATAACCTCAGAGGAATTTATGAACGAGAGCTATTTCATCCGCGTCAGCAGACAAACTCCCACAAAATTCTGGATCAATAACCCCAGCCGCAAGCAATCTGGTTTGGCGATCGAGCATGGCGCGGCTGGCTGCACCTGCAATCCATCTTACACTCAAAAAATGGTGGATTACCCCGAAGAAAGGGAGTACGCTTTGCATCTTCTCGATGATGCCATCCGGGAGACCGAACATGATAAATACACTGCCGAGGTCTTCCAACGCAAACTCGTCACTCCCATCGCTGAATGTTTCCTGCCGGTTTTTAAAAATTCCGCGGGGGTCGATGGGTACGTCAGTATCCAGGCAGACCCAATCGATGAGGAAGACCCCGAAGAAATCCTACGCCAGGCGCGCGATAACCGGGCTGTTGGCAAGAATATCTGTTGTAAAATACCTACCACGGCATCTGGCTTGAAAGCCATGGAACCATTGATCGAAGAGAACACTCCGATCAATGCCACCGAAATCTTTGGGGTCAGCCAAATGATTGCCTTATGTGAGTTACACGAAAAGGTCGCCCGGCTGGTAAACAAGCGGCCCGTCTTGTATATGTCGCACATTGCTGGCATCTACGATGATTATTTCAAAAGCTATGTAGAAAAAGAAAAGGTGGATATCTCACCCGATGTGCTCTGGCAGGCCGGGCTGGCTGTCGCTCGCCGTGTCTATCAAGTGATGGAAGAACGTGGATATAGTGCGATATTTGTTGGAGGCGGTGCTCGCGGCTTGCATCACTTCACCGAAATGGTCGGAGGCAAAGTGTGCATGACGATTAACTGGGAGGGCACGGCCGATAAATTGATCGAATCAGATCCTCCAGTCGTTTACCGTCTGTTCAATCCGACGCCGCAAAAGGTAATCGATGAGTTAATGGAAAAACTTCCTGATTTTCGGCGCGGGTATCTGGACGATGGGCTGGAAGTCGAAGAGTTCGAGGGCTTCGGGCCGGTGCAGCTCTTCCGCAGCTCGTTCATTAAGAGCTGGAAGCACGTTCTTGAGCTCATCAAAGACCGCCGCGCGATCTTGTAACCGTATGGATTCAGAAATCAACTCCCTGCACTTTCCGCGCTGCGATCAGGTCACCCTGACCGGGCGGCTGTCGGCACGGTATCACGGGAATCTGCGCTACCTGGAGCACATCTATGAAACGCGGGAAGACTGGATGCTCGAGCCCTTCCGCTATCGAGGGATGGATTGGGTGCTGGAGCCGCTGCGCAATAAAAAGGGTGAGCTGGCCTGGGCTGGCGAGTACGCTGGTAAGTGGTTGGACGCCGCTGTATTATCTGCATCTGATACCGATGAAGACCAACTCGGCCCGGCTGCCACGAGGTTCGCCGCAGAGTTGATCGCCACGCAGGAGTCAGACGGATATTTGGGCATCGAGCTGCCTGTCAGGCGTGGGCAGGACTCCGACTGGGACTGGGACGTTTGGAATGTCAAGTACGCGATGGCTGGCCTACTGACTTATTTTGAAGCCAGTCAGGACCCGGCTTCCCTGTATGCAGCTGTCCGGTGCGGTGCGTGGCTCATAAACAAATTCGGGATGGTGTCTGCCGCAGATCATCCTTTCTTTCACGCTACAATGGATGGAGGGGCGAATGTAATTGTTCTCGACCAGCTTGCCCGGCTTCACCGCTTTACCGGAGATCGAAAATTTTTAGAGTTCGCCACCGCGATCGTCGCCCATTATCCACCTCTTGAAACGATGCGCAGCACATGCCAGGCTCCCCATTGGCATGCCTACAATCTGGCTGGCTATCTAGGCGGGGTAGTCGAGCTTGCCATCGCCAGCAACAGCAGGACAGACCTCATCTGGCTTGAAAAAGTTTGGGAGGATATAACGAGCCGGCACCTTTATCCGACTGGATCTCTCAGCTTCAGCGAGCACTTGAGTGAGACGGCACCAAACGATATACCCGTTGAGAATGGTGAGCCAGCGCGTCATCATCAGGAGACGTGCGCGACAGTGGAGTGGCTGCTGTTCAATGCATTGTTATATCAGGCCACCGGCCTGGTGCGGTATATGGAACGCATGGAACAGACTATCTATAATGCCCTCCTGGCTGCCCAATCGCTGGATGGCTTGCAGTGGATGTACTTCACGCCCCTGCGTTATGAGAAGAGATGGTTTACAGGCCCTACGAGCTGTTGCTACTGGTCCGGCCCTCGCGGCATCGCCCGCTTGCCTGGCTGGGTTTATGCTCTCGATAACGAGGGCATCCGTGTGAACTTGTATGAGTCAAGCGAGGCGACCCTACAATTGGATGAAAGTGCAGTTGCCATCAAGCAAACCTCTCACTATCCCGATCTTGGCAAAGTAATAATAGAGGTCAATCCGGCAGCGCCTGTGAACTTTACTTTACGTTTGCGCAATCCGCCTGGCGCTAAAGAGCTACAGTTTAAGCTCAATGGACAGCCTGTCCATCCTGATTCGAGAGAAAACGGGTACTTTGGATTCCGTCGCATCTGGTCTCAAGGCGACCGGATCGAGATGGAATTTGATGTTCCGGTCACGGTGAGGGATTTCCTAGGCCCCAATTATGGGATTATCGTCCGAGGTCCCGAGGTCCTGGCTGTCGATCAACAGGACAACCCTGCGCTCGATCTCGATCAAATTACTCTTCGAGAGCAGATAACCCTAAGCAGTATTAGTCCAGTGAATGGCAGGCGTCGCTACCAAGGAGAGGTAACCGTTGACAGCCAATCTGTACAGGTTGTCTTCACACCGTATGCGGATTGCGGCGGCGATGGCACACGTTTCAGGACGGCTTTTCCAAAGTGATAAATTCGCTGCCTTGAATTTGTATCTTGCAAATAGCCCATTCAAATTAAGCAGGAGGCTCGTATGGTGGCCGTCAGGGCAAAACCTTACTCGCCCGAAGATCTCTATAGTCCGCAGAGACAGCGCGTTTTTCGCGGGAACCAATTATCCCAAATCGCTTTTCCTTTGGGAGGTATCGGAGCTGGAGCTATATCCTTGAACGGCTACGGGGGATTGCAGGACTTTTCTGTCCGGAACCGTCCTGCTCTGACGGCGGCTCAGGAGGTGGATGGGTATAGTGACACTGCCTTCGCAGTCCTTCATATCCCAAAGAAAAACATTACGCGTTTGGTAGAGGGCCCTTTCCCCAAAGGCAAAATATATGCTCATGGTATTAAACCCGAAGGAATTCTGGGAGGAGGTCATGAAGGGCTTCCACGCTTTCGAAAGTGCAGTTTTCGCGGTGAATTTCCATTTGGTCTGGTAAAGCTGTCTGACCCGGTGGTGGGCCTGGATGTAGAAATATCAGGTTTCAATCCCTTCATTCCATTGGATGATAAGAAGTCATCGATCCCGTGCGCCATCCTGGAATACACGCTCAAGAATCGAACCTCGGAAACGCTCAACTTTCAATTTTCCTTCCACCTCTCCCATGTAGCCCAGGGAGCAAAATCACCGGGGCCCGATAGATCCCGGAACGCAGTAATACCCGGGGCTGGCGTCTATTTGTACAATCTGGAGGAACCTACCAGTGTGAACTCCGGAAGCGCCGCGTTAGGCATGGTCGGGATCGAACCCACGATAAAGGCCATGTGGTTCCGTGGAGGCTGGTTTGACAGCCTCAGCGTTCTATGGCGCGAGCTTGAATCGGGCCAGTTCACCCCGAACGATGGCAGTCACGCTGGCGAGGCTCGCGGTCGTAATGGCGGCTCCATCCTCATTAACGGAAGCCTGGAGGCAGGGGAAAAAATCACCTACCCCGTCGTGATCGCCTGGTATTTTCCCAATGTTGATTATTCATTTGGCGCGGCCTCGAGGCGAAGGGCTTGGCAACCTTACTACGCATCTCAATGGGCCGATGCACAAGATGTGTTCAATTACGTTTCGCAAAATTATTCTGAATTAAAAAAAAGTACAACGGTTTTTCGCGATGCCGTATTCGATACCACGTTGCCAGCATATGTGCTCGAGGCGGTCTCAGCCAACCTGGCGATTCTCAAATCGCCGACTCTCTTGCGCCAATACAACGGAAATTTGTGGGGCTGGGAGGGCTGTCATCCCGACCGAGGCAGCTGTCCCGGATCATGTACACATGTCTGGAATTATGCCCAATCGCTCGCTCACCTCTTCCCTGCCCTGGAACACACCTTACGTGAGCAGGAGCTGCTCCGCTCAATGGACAACGAGGGTCATATCAATTTTCGAGCGGCGCTGCCGGATGGACCCGTCGAACATACCTTCCACGCCGCCTCGGATGGCCAGTTAGGCGGGGTCATGAAGCTGTATCGTGATTGGCAGATCAGCGGGGACCAGGCCTGGCTCGAGAGACTCTACCCCGCGGCCACAAAAAGCATGGATTATTGCATCCGGGTCTGGGATCCACAGCATAAGGGAGTGTTGGAAG
>Ga0070699_100004224_pt1 | contig 12707 bp, 16 predicted proteins | sample KBSK1503metaG_FD_65473 | JGI IMG/M metagenome (GOLD analysis project Ga0070699, IMG submission 65473) | Corn, switchgrass and miscanthus rhizosphere microbial communities from Kellogg Biological Station, Michigan, USA - KBS K1-50-3 metaG | ecosystem: Host-associated > Plants > Roots >...
GTTGTAGACGACGATCACCCGGTCGACCTCTCGTTCCGTGTAGAGGTCGGCCAGCCGGTGCGCGATCGCCTGGGCATCCGCGTAACGGGGCCGGTCGGTGAAACCCGTGAACTCTCCGGCGAGCTCGAGCCGCCTGAAGCGAAGCGAGCCGACTCCGCGCCGCCCGACCCCGACCCAGCGGACCTGCTTGCCCTCCTCGCGGAGCCGGCGGTCCAGCGCGAGCGCACGCCGGAGGATCTGCGAATTGAACGCACCCGCGAGTCCTCGGTCTCCGGTGAGGGGAACGATCGCGACCGTCTGCTCCTGGTCGTGCTTGTGGAGGAGCGGCAGACCACGTACCGATGAGCTCGCGCGCGCGGTCCCGGCCATGAGCTCGAGCATGCGGTCGGCGTAGGGACGCATGTCCTCGATGCGCGACTGGGCCCGCCTCAGCTTCGCCGCCGCGACGAGCTCCAGCGCGCGTGTGATCTTACGAGTGTTGCGGATCGATCTGACCCGCCGCTTGATGTCCTGGACGGTGGCCATCGCTAGCCCACGAGCGAGCCGGACTCCTCGACGTGGAACGACCCGAGGACCTTCTTGATCTCCTCGTCGAGCCGTGCGGCAACTTCGTCGGACAGGTCGCCGCTCTCCCTGATCTCCTGGAGGATCGAGCTTTCGGCGCGCAAATGCTCGATGAGCTCCTCGGCGAACCGCGGCACGTCATTCACCGGAATGTCGTCGAGGTAGCCGTTCACGCCCGCATAGAGCGCGACCACCTGCTCCTCCGTAGGCCACGGCTGGTACTGCGGCTGGTTGAGGAGCGCCACCATCCGCTCGCCTCGTCCTAGCGCCTTCCTGGTCGCCTCGTCGAGCTCGGAGCCGAACTGGGCGAATGCTTCCAGCTCGCGGTACTGCGACAGATCGAGGCGCAGACGGCCGGCGACCTTTTTCATCGCCTTCGTCTGCGCCGAGCTGCCGACGCGCGATACGGAGATACCCACGTTGATCGCCGGCCGCACGCCCGAGAAGAAGAGATCGGACTCGAGGTAGATCTGGCCGTCGGTGATCGAGATCACGTTCGTCGGGATGTAGGCCGCGACGTCGCCGGCCTGAGTCTCGACGATCGGCAGGGCGGTGAGCGAGCCGCCGCCGTTCGCATCCGACAGCTTGCACGCACGCTCCAGGAGCCGCGAGTGCAGGTAGAAGACGTCGCCCGGGAACGCTTCGCGTCCGGGCGGTCGGCGCAGCAGCAGCGACAGCTGGCGGTACGCGTCCGCATGCTTCGACAGGTCGTCATAGATCACGAGCGCGTGGCCGCCGTTGTAGAGGAAGTACTCCCCCATCGCGCAGCCGGCGAACGGCGCCATCCATTTGATCGGAGCGGCCTCCTGGGCGGCCGCGGACACGATCGTCGTGTACTCCATGGCGCCGCGGTCGCGGAAGAGCTCGTACACCTGCGCGACCGTCGAGGCCTTCTGCCCGATCGCGACGTAGATGCACTTCACGTCCGTGTCCCTCTGGTTGAGGATCGTGTCGATCCCGATCGTCGTCTTGCCGGTCTGCCGGTCGCCGATGATCAGCTCGCGCTGGCCTCGCCCGACATTGGTCATCGCGTCGATCGCCTTGATCCCTGTGAGCAGCGGCTCCTTCACCGGCTGGCGCGCGACGACGCCGGGAGCCTTGAACTCGAGCAGCCGCGTCTCGGACGTCTCGATCGGCCCTCCGCCGTCGAGCGGAGTCCCGAGCGGGTCGACGACGCGGCCGAGGAGCGCCTCGCCGACCGGGACGCTCGCAACCCTGCCGGTCCGCCTGACCGGCTCGCCCTCCTTGACGTGCTGCCACTCGCCGAAGAGCGCGGTGCCGACATCGTCCTCTTCGAGGTTGAAGGCGAGGCCGACGACGCCGTGCTCGAACTCGAGCATCTCCAGCGAGACCGCGTTCTCGAGGCCGTAGGCACGGGCGATCCCGTCACCCACCTGCAGGACGGTCCCGACCTCCGCGAGGTCGGTCTCGACGTCGTAGTGCTCGATCCGGTCCTTGAGGATCGAGGTGATCTCTTCGGGACGAAGCTTCACTGGTTTCCTTTCATGGTCAGACGGATGGCTTGAGGCCGGCCCGGCGAAAGTCGCCGCGCCCCTGGGCGAGTTTGATTCCGGCGGTCAGCTCGACTGCCGCAGTGCGCGTGGTCGCGCCGATCCCGCGGAGAGCATCCTCCCCTTTGGCGACCTGATCCTGCTTGCCCGAGCTGAGCAGCCTCGTCGCGCGGGACAAGGTCGCGCCGATCTTGGCGTAAACGGCGCAGGCCTGCTTGAAGTGATGGTCGATCTTCTTCAGCTGCCGATCGTTGCCGGGCGGCGGGCCGACGCGCGTGAGGTGATCGTCGCAGCGCTGGAGATCGTTCATGCGCGCGTAGATCGTCTGGAGCGCCTGCTGGTTCTGCGTCTCGATGTAGAAGCGCACTTGTGAGTTGGCGAAGTTTCCGATTACCAGGAGATCCGGGCTGAGCGGACGCAGGAACCAGTCGACGACGCGGCTCGCCCACTGATCGGACGTCGCCGCAGCGGGCGGCACGTTCGGCACTGTCGTCGTCGGCGTGGTCGACTTCTTCGAGCCGCAGCCTGCAACCACCAGCGTGGTGAGGAGAAGAGCGATGAGGACCGAGAGCTTCATCATCCTGTTGAGACGAGCTCCCGGCGTAAACGTTCGATGCGCCCGCGGACGCTGGCGTCCACCCGCATTGAACCAATTTGCAGGATCAGCCCACCGATGAGCGCCGGGTCGACCTTCCGCGCGACCTCGACCTTGCGGCCGGAAGCCTCCTCGATCCGCTTTACGAGCCCGCGCGCGTCGTCCTCTGAGAGCTGCAAGGCGGTCGTCAGCTCGACGTTGAGCCTGCGCTCCTCGACGGCCATCAGGCGGTCGAACTCGCGCGCGATGTCTTCGATCTCGGCGATGCGGCCTTTCTCCGCCGTCAGGCGGAGGAAGTTCCGAACCAGCGGATCGGCGCCGCCGATCAGGGCATCGAGCAGGTCGGCCTTCGTGGTGGGATCGAGCTCGGGATTTCGCAAGACGTTCCGCAGCTCCGGAACGTCTCTCACGGCTGCGGCGAAGTCGCTCAACTCTCCATAGACCTCCCGCAACCGTCCCTGCTCTTTTCCAGCGTCGAAGAGCGCCTGCGCGTATCTGCGGTGGACCGCGGCTATCTCACGCCTCCTGCTCCAGGACCGAGAAGTCGAGATCGCGGATCGCCTCGTCGATTAGGCGCTTGTGGTCCGCGTCCTCGAGAACCTTGCCGGTTACCTTCGTGGTGGCGATGAGCGTCAGCTCGGCGACCTCCGTGCGGATCTGCTCGAGTGCACGCTGCGTCTCGGCCTCGATCTGCCGCTTCGTCTCCTCGAGGCGACGCTGGCGATCCGCTTCCGTCTCTTCCTTGACACGGCGCGCCATCGATTCCGCAACCTTGCGCGCCTCCGCGAGGATCTGCTCGGCCTGGCCACGGGCCTGGCCGATGAGAGCGCGGTGTTCCTCGAGAAGTCGCCGTGCCTCGGTGCGCGCCTTCTCAGCCTCTTCGATCGAGCGGCGGATGCGCTCGCGCCGCTCGTCGATTGCCTTCTGGATGAACCCGAACGCATAGCGCTTGAGGACGAAGAACGTGATTCCGAAGCAGACGATGGTCCAGACCATCAGCCCGAGTCGGACTTCGATCAGCGGATTCGCAGCGACCAGCATCAGACCAGGACGTAGGCGAGAATCGAGCCGAGCAGGCCGTAGAAGACGACCGCCTCGGTCAGCGCGAAGCCGAGCCACTGGATTCCCGTCAGCTCGCCTCTCAGCTCCGGCTGGCGCGCAACAGACTGGATCATCGAGCCGAAGATGTTGCCGATGCCGATGCCGGCGCCGAGCGCGCCGAGGCCGACACCGAGGGCGAGGCCGATCGCCTTCCCTGCTTTCGTGACGTCGCCCGACGTTGCGGCGAGAAGAGTGTTCACGTCATTCCTCCTTGTTATCCGCTGTGCCGGCAAAGCCGCCACAGCTCTTTTGGTCGGCATCGCAAGCGACGCCTCAGATCCGCTGTGCCGCCAAAGCCGGCACAGCTCTTTGGTCGGCATCGCAAGCGACGCCTCAATGCTGAGGCTCGATTGCCGAGCCGATGTAGATGGCGGACAGAGCGGCGAAGATGAACGCCTGGATCCCGACGACGATGACGACTTCGAACACGTAGAAGAGTGTCGCGGGCAGGAGAACGAACAAGAGAACCCAGGACTGGAAGATGAAGATGAGGCCGAGGAAGGTCAGGATCAAGATGTGGCCCGCGAGCATGTTGGCGAAAAGTCGGACACTCAGCGAAATCAGCCGCATGAACTGACCGAGCACCTCGAGCGGGACGATGAGCCCCAGCAACGCCTTTGGGGCTTCCGGGATCCAACTCTTGAAGTACGCGACGGGCCCGTTCCAGCGGACCCCTTCGACGTGGGAGAAGACGAACGTCAGTAAGGCCAGCGCAAGCGTGACCGAAATGGAGCTCGTGGCCGCGTAGATGCCCCAGACAGGGATTCCATGGTACGTCTCGCCTGTCAGCGGTAACGGAATGAAGCCCAGGAGGTTGACGACGAAGATGAAGAGAAAGAGAGACGCGACGTACGGGAACCAGCGGCCGATCGCCTTCGCCGGCAAACCTTGCTCGGCGATCTGCACCTGCGCGAGTTCGTAGATCTGCTCGCCGATGGTCTGCCGCACCCCCGGTTTTACGCCAAGGCGGACACGCATCAGCACGATTCCGAGCACGATCGTCACGACGGTCCCGAGCATGAGGTACGCAACGGCCTTCGTGATCGACAGGTCCAGCGGCCCCAGATGGATGGGGACCCAGTCGTGCTGCTCGAACTCCACGACCGGATCGAACTCGCCCCGCGCGAACGCCGCCTGCGGAAACGCGAGCGCGAACAGTACAACGGCGAGCAAGCGCCCCCTCATCGGCCGGCCCCGAAATACGCGACCATGGAGAGTCCGAGCTCCAGCGTGTAGGCGAGCGCGTACACGAGGGCAGCCGCCAGCGCGAGGTGCGGATTCGCCGCCGCGGTCGCGAACAGGACCACGAGGAGTCCCAAAGTCTTGAAGAGCAACCCGAATGCCTGCATTCCGGAGGCCGCGAGGTTACCGGTGTCCTTCCTCGCGCGCCGCAGTATGTAGTCGAGTGCGTGGATACCGAGCCACAGGACCGCGGCGAGCGCCCACGCGGACATGCTCCAGCCGAGGATCAGGAACAGCGGCAGCGCGAAGAGAATGACAAGGGATCCCGCGAGGGCGGGCAAGAGATGACCCGGCTCCGGTCGCGGCGTCGTGAGGAGGCCCGAACGCATCGTCAAAAGCTGTCCCGGTAGCGCCAGTAAACCGTGTAGGTCGCGAGCGGGATCCCGATCACCGCGCCGATCAAGACTCCAATTCCGGGTGAGCCTGCCAACCAGCCGATCAACAAGCCGAGTGCGACGGAGGCGAAAAGCACTCCGACGAGGAGACCTCCAGCTTCGGCGTACTGAGCAGAAGGGCGGCTCTTGGGCTCCATCTGGCCGGAGCATACCAAGTTTGTAACAGCCCAAGACCGCTTGAAACAGGCAAAAACCGCGGACTTTGTACTACGCCGACTTGCGCTTGTCGACGCGAGCCTGCTCTTCGCGCCGCCTGATCATCGGATTCGCGAGCTTGACGATCTCGAGCAGGTACACCATGTAAACGGAGGCGGCCAGGGCAACCAGCCCGAAGGCGGAGACGATGAGGGTTCGCCACGGATGCCATTCGCCGTGCTGGTGGGGGCGGATGAAGCGGAGGGCCAGCGCAGTGGCGGCAAGCGTCCCGCACCAGAGCCAGATGTAACCGGCAGCGCGGCGCTGCGAGAAGCCGATGTTCACGAAGCGGTGGTGCAAGTGCTGTCGGTCCGCGACGTAGACCGGCTGCCGATATTTCAGCCGCTTGGCCACGACGAACGAGGTGTCGAGGATCGGAACGGCGAGGACGAGCAGCGGGAAGAAGAGGGTGACGATCGACGCCGTCTTGAGCAGGCCTTGCAGCGGCACGGTCGCGAGCACGAACCCGAGCAGCAACGCACCCGAGTCGCCCATGAAGATCCGCGCCGGGTAGACGTTGTGGCGCAGGAAACCGAGGGCCGCGCCGAGCACGATCGCGGACAGCAGCGCTGCCTGGATCTCCGGCCGCGGCAGCGAGAGGGCGATCAGCGTGAACGTGAACGCGGAGATCGCCGAGACGCCGGCAGCGAGCCCGTCGAGGCCGTCGAGGAAGTTGACCATGTTCATGATCGCCACGATCCAGAGCACGGACAGCGGCATGCCGACCCAGTCCGGGAGCGAATGGATGCCCAGGATGGGGAACGTGAACCGGTGCACCCAGATCCCGGACGCGACTGGGATCGCGGCCGCCACCAGTTGGCCGCCGAGCTTCTCCCACCAGCGCAGCCCGCGAAAGTCGTCGACGGCGCCGACGGTCGTCGCGACGGCGGCGCCGAGCAGCAGCCCGCGCAGTTCGCGTGAGAGGTCGAGGAACGCGAGCGCCGGGACGAAGATCCCGAAGAAGAGCGCGAGACCTCCCAACCGAGGCACGGTGCTGCGGTTCAGGCGCCGGCCCTCCGGTCGGTCGACGACGCCGAGCAGCCTCGCCATCCCCCCGACCGCAGGCGTCAGCAGGACGACGATCGCGGCAGCGAGCAGCGCACCCCAGATGACTTCGAGGTGATCGGCGAGCGTGCGCAGCATCTACTTCGTGCCGTAAAGCCGGTCGCCGGCGTCGCCGAGACCGGGGACGATGAACCCGCGCTCGTTCAGACCACGGTCGATCGCGGCCACGACGATCTGCACGTCGGAATGCTCGCGCATGATCCTTTCGATCCCTTCCGGCGCCGCGATGATCGCAATCAGCCGCACGGAAGTCGCCCCCGCGTTCTTCACGGTCCTGATTGCCGCGGCGGTCGAATTTCCCGTCGCCAGCATCGGGTCGAGCAAGATCACGTCGCGCTCGGCGACGTCCGCCGGAAGCTTCGCGTAGTACTCGATCGGCTCGAGCGTCTCCTCGTCTCGGTACATTCCGATGAAGCCGACCCTCGCACTCGAGATGAGCGAGAGCACGCCGTCGAGCATGCCGACACCGGCGCGCAGGATCGGGCAGACGGCGACCTTCTTGCCGCTGATGTGCGGGAACTGTCCGACCTCGAGCGGTGTCTCCACCTCGACGTCCTCGGTCGGCAGGTCCTTCGTCGCCTCGTAGGTCAGCAGCAACGTGATCTCGTTGACGAGCTTGCGGAAGTGAACGGTCGGGGTGTTCTTGTCGCGAAGGTAGGAGAGCTTGTGCTGGACGAGCGGGTGCTTGACCTCGACGACGCTGCCTGTGCGGGTTGTCGCCACCGTCACTGGGTCACGTAGGTCGTCCAGCCGCGGAAGCCCGGGTAGAGCGGACGCTTCGCGCACAGTGCCTCGGCGCGAGCACGCAGCCTGCCGAGGTCCGGTGAGTCGCCGAGGGCCTCGATGATGATGGTGCCGATCTCGCGGAAGTCGCCCTCGTCCATGCCGCGCATCGTTGCCGCGGGCGTCCCGATCCTGACGCCGCTCGCAACCGTCGGGGGCCGCTCGTCGAACGGGACGGTATTGCGATTCACGGTCAGCTTCACCTCGTCCAGCCGCTCCTCCGCGTCTTTGCCCGTCCAGTCGGTCGAGCGCAGGTCGAGCTGCAGGAGGTGCGTGTCGGTGCCGCCGGTGAGGACGTCGAGCCCTCCCTCCATCAACGTGTCCGAGAGCGTGTCTGCGTTGCGCCGGACCTGCGACTGGTAGTCGTGGAAGGCCTCCGTCGCGGCGATCTTGAAGCACGTCGCCTTGGCCGCGATCGTGTGCTCGAGTGGCCCGCCCTGCATGCCCGGGAACACGGCGCGGTCGACGGCCTGTGCGTGCTCCGCCGTGCAGAGGATGAAGCCGGAGCGCGGACCGGCCAGGGTCTTGTGGGTCGTCGAGGTGACGAAGTCGCAGTGCTCCATCGGGTTCGGCTGGAGGCCTGCCGCGACCAGCCCGGCGAAATGCGCCATGTCGCACAGCAGCAGAGCGCCGACGTCGTCGGCGATCTCGCGGAACTTCGCTGTGTCGACCGTGCGCGGATACGCGGAGCCACCGCAGATGATCAGCTTCGGCCGCACTTCGCGCGCCTTCGCCAGCACCTCGTCGTAGTCGACGACATTCGTCTCGCGAGAGACGCCGTAATGGGCGATCGTGTAGAGCCGCCCGGAAAAGTTGACCTTGAGCCCGTGCGTGAGGTGGCCCCCGTGCGCGAGCTCGAGCGAGAGGATCGTGTCGCCGGGCTGCAGCGCAGCCAAGTAGACCGCCATGTTCGTCTGAGCGCCGGCGTGCGGCTGGACGTTCGCATGGTCGGCTCCGAAGAGCTCCTTGGCGCGGTCGATCGCGAGCTGTTCGATCTCGTCGACGATCTCGCAGCCGCCGTAATAGCGCTTGCCGGGATAGCCCTCCGCGTACTTGTTGGTCGGCGTGGAGCCGATCGCCTCGAGGATCGCCGGCCAGGTGAAGTTCTCCGAGGCGATGAGCTCGATCTGATTCCGCTGGCGCTCGAGCTCGCGCCCGAGCAGGTCTGCGATCTCCGGGTCGACTTGATCGAGCCCGGCAGCGGTCAGCTGCTCGAAGGTCTGCTGCGCAACGGCCATAGCTCTCCTCTCCCGGGGGTCAACCTGATCGTACTGCCGCGTCCAGTCGACGTAGAGCTTCCTCGGCAGGGAGCGCGCCCTCGCGAAGAATCCGCGGCTTCTCGCCCGTGAGGTCGATCACCGTCGAAGGGCTGCCGGGCAACTCGCCGCCGTCGACCAGAGCCGCCGCGCCTTGCCGAATGTCCTCGGGCACCTCGCCGAGCCGTTTCGGATCCGGCCCGCCGGGATGATTCGCGCTGGTGGCCACCACCGCGCCGACACCCGCGAGGACCTCGGCACCCGGACCGTCGAAGTCGGGAACCCGCACGCCGATCGCCTCCGGGTTCGTCCCGGTCAACCAGCGAAAGCGGCGGGCCGGATTGGGGAGAACGAGGGTGACCGGGCCCGGCAGCAGCAACCGCGCGAGCGCCGCGGCACGCCCTTGCAGCTCCGGCAGACACTCCAGGAGGTGGTCGACGTCCCGGGCGACGAGCGCGCTCGGTGCAGTTTGATCTCTCCCCTTCAACTCGTAGAGACGCGTTGTCGCCTCCTCTCGGTGAGGGTCTGCAGCAAGCCCATACACCGTGTCGAACGGCATGACGATGGGCTTGCCGTCACGCAGAGCCTCAACGGCGGAAGTCAACGTCGCCCCTCGACCACACGGTCCTCCTCGGCCAGGTCGGGAGTAATCGCGATGTCCGCATAGCCGAGCGACGCCATGGCGTCGGCGACGTGGTCCGCCTGCCCGTCTCCGACCTCGAACACGAGGAGTCGCGTGCTCGCGAGTCTCGCGATCTCCGCGTGGAGCCCTTCGCCGACGAGCGCGTCTCGCGGCTCCCAGTCCCTGATCTCCGGCTGCAGCGAGTCCCATTCGTCGGCCGGGACGTACGGCGGGTTCGAGACGACGAGGTCCCAGCCCTCGGCCGCGGCTTCCAGGTCGCCCTCTCGAACCTCGACGTGCAGGTGGAGCCGCTCGGCGTTCTCGCGCGCGAGCTCGACCGCCGCCGCCGCGAAGTCGACCGCGGTCACCCGGGCGTCGGGGCGTTCGTCTGCGATCGCGAGCGCGATCGCGCCAGAGCCGGTGCCGAGATCGAGCACGCGCGGCTCAGGCTGGTCACGGAGCAGGGCAAGACAGCGCTCGACGACGACCTCCGTCTCGGGGCGCGGAACGAGAGCACGCGCGTCCGTATTCAGAACGAGCCTCCGGAAACCCCATTCGCCGAGGACATAGGCCAGCGGCTCGCGCTGCCTACGTCGTTCGAGCAAGTCGTCGAACTCGTCGGGGACCTGCTGGGCGCGTCGTTCGTGTAGGCCCGTACGGGAGACCCCGAGCACGTGCGCAAGGAGCAGCTCGGCATCGACGCGCGGGGTATCGACGCCTGCCTCAGCGAGCCGCTGCTCGGCGACACGTAGGGCTTCCGCGACCGTCACTGCTCGAGCGCGCGCCGGCGTTCCTCCGCGCCGAGCGCCTCGCTGAACTCGTCGAGCTCCCCCTGCAGGACCCTGTCCAGTTGGTGGACCGTGAGCTTGATGCGGTGATCGGTGACGCGGTTCTCGGGATAGTTGTAGGTACGGATCTTCTCCGCGCGCTCGCCGGAGCCGATCTGGGAACGCCGGGTCGCATCGAGCTCTGCGCGCTGCTTCTCGCGCTCGTGCTCGTAGAGGCGCGCGCGCAGCACGCGCAACGCCTTCTGCCGGTTCTGCAGCTGGCTCTTCTCGTCCTGCATCGCCACCACCAGACCGGTCGGAAGATGAGTGATGCGAACGGCCGAGTCCGTCGTGTTCACGCTCTGTCCGCCCGGGCCCGTCGAGCGGTAGACGTCGATCTTCAGATCGTTCGGATCGACTTCGACCTCGACCTCCTCCGCCTCCGGCATGACTGCAACCGTCGCGGTGGACGTGTGGATTCGCCCCTGCGACTCCGTCTCGGGCACGCGTTGGACGCGGTGCGTCCCGCCCTCCCATTTGAACACCGAGTAGGCGCCTTCTCCCTTGATCCCGAACGTGATCTCCTTGAAGCCGCCGGCCTCGTTCGGGCTCGAGCCGAGGTGCTCGACGGTGAAGCCCCGGCGTTCCGCATAGCGCGTCAACGCGCGGTGGAGGTCGGCAGCCCACAGAGCGGCCTCATCCCCGCCGACGCCCTGGCGGATCTCGATGATGACGTCCTTGCTGTCGGCCGGGTCGGTCTCGACGAGCGCGACCTTCAGGTCCTCCTCGAGCGAGAGCAGCCGTTGCTCCAATTCGGGGACGAGCTCACGCAGATCGCTGTCTTCGAGCGCATCGTCGAGATCGGCCCGAGCCTCTCGCCAGCGCTGGCCTAGCTTGTAGGGGCCTTCGAGCTCCTTCAGCTTCCGCCCCGCACCGGCCGCCTCGCGGTGGTCGTTGTAGACGGCGGGGTCGGACATGCGCTCCTGCGCCTCGCGGTACGAGCGTTCGAGCTCGTCGAGCAGCGGTTCCAGGTTGCCGGCCATCGCCGGGTCAGGTTAGCTCTGTAGGCGCGCGTTGAGGCTGATTTCCGGGACGCCGGCGAGCGCTTTCGACACGGGGCAGTTCTCCTTTGCCTGTGTGGCGGCCTGCTCGAAAGCGTCCTCGTCCATCCCAGGCACGCGTCCGGCCACGTCGAGCACGATTTTCGTGATGCCCTCGCCCGGCTGAAACGTCACCGTGGCAGACGTCTTCAACTCCTCTGGAGCATGACCCTCCCTGGCGAGGCCGCTGGAAAGGGCCATCGAGAAGCAGGTCGCGTGCGCGGCGGCGATCAGCTCTTCCGGGCTCGTCATGCCGTTCGGATCTTCCGAGCGGGCAGGCCAGCTCACGTCCAGGCCGCCGACAGCACCACTCGTCACGGTGTCGACACGCCCGGTGCCGGTCATGAGATCTCCGCGCCACGTCACCTCGGCCTTGCGATCAGTCGCCACTAGGTTCTCCTTTCCTCTTTTCCTGTTACACGCGCGCGCGAGGCTACGCCATCACTTCGACTTTGCGCGCGTTCGGGTCTTTGGTCTCGAGCGAGAGGACTTCCTTCAGCGCGCGGATCGAGACCTCGATCTGATCGAGCGACGGCTCGCGCGTCGTGAGCCGCTGCAGCCACATCCCGGGCGCCAGGAGGGCCATCAGGATCCGGTTCTTCTGATGCTTGCCTGCAAAGCGGATCAGCTCGTAGGCGATGCCTGCGATCACCGGCAGCAAGAGGATCCGCGTCGCGATCAGCCAGTACCAGTGTGGGCGACCGAAGAACGCGAACACGAAGATCGCGATCACCATCACCCAGAGCAGGAAGGCTGTGCCGCAGCGGGGATGGATCTGGCTGAAGCGCTGAACGGTCTCGGGCTTGAGCTCCTCCCCGGCCTCGTAGGCGTTGATCGCCTTGTGCTCCGCCGCGTGGTACTGAAAGACGCGCCGCAGATCCGGGAACAGCGAGATCAGAGACAGGTAGAGGATGAAAATCGTGACACGGATGCCACCTTCGACGATTACGAACCAGCCTGTGCGCTTGATCCCGATCCAGTCCGTGATCAGCGCCGGCGAAACCTTGAACAGCAGGACAGCGAACCCGATCGCGATCGCGAACGCGAAGATCAGCTGTGCGCGCGTCAGCTCTGTGGCGACTTCCTCACTCTCTTCGCCCTCCTTCGCGTCCGCCACCGCCGCGTAGTTCGCAGAGATGGCGAGTGCGCGAAAACCGATCGCCAGCGACTCACCGAGCGCGATCACTCCGCGGATCACCGGCAGCCGGAAGATCAGGTGCCGCGCCATCGGCGACTTGATCGGCTGGTGTACCTCCGCGATGTCTCCGTCCGGCTTGCGGACCGCGACGGCCCAGTTGGACGGGCCGCGCATCATCACGCCCTCCAGGACGGCCTGTCCCCCGACATTCGTCATCAGGCGACGTCCAAGCGCGCGCGCATCGGTCGGCAACGGCAGACGGACGCGCGAGCGAGCTCGCCCGTCCTGAAGCTCGGCAGCCCAAGCGCCGCCGAGGGGCCGCGCATCATCACGCCCTCCAGGACGGCCTGTCCCCCGACGTTCGTCACTTGGT
>Ga0070699_100004225_pt1 | contig 12704 bp, 12 predicted proteins | sample KBSK1503metaG_FD_65473 | JGI IMG/M metagenome (GOLD analysis project Ga0070699, IMG submission 65473) | Corn, switchgrass and miscanthus rhizosphere microbial communities from Kellogg Biological Station, Michigan, USA - KBS K1-50-3 metaG | ecosystem: Host-associated > Plants > Roots >...
GCACGTAGCCGGCGTCCTCGAGCACCGGCATCTTCCTGTTGGGATTCATCGCGCCGTACTCGGGTGTGAGGTGCTCGCCTTTTCCGAGATCGACGATGTGCATCTCGCAGTCGAGCCCCAGATGATTCTTGAGCGCGATCACCTTGAGGGCCCGCGGCGACGGGGGCAGCACGTAGAGTCTCATGGCGATTCCTTCCGTTCTGCGAGTGTCAGCCGACCGCCGCGCGCGCGAAACTCTCGAGGATCTGGCCCCAACCCTGGTCCATGTCCTTGCGGAGCCGCTCGGCCGCCGCGCCGAAACGCTCGAGGTTCCGGTGCTCGAAGTCCACCTGCGTTCGCCTCGGTCCGAGCGCGGTGAACGAGACCTCGACTTCGGTGACGAGGCTGGGGTCGTACTTGAACTCGGGGTTGAGCTGCCAGGCCAGGACGAGGCGCCGTGGCGGATCCCACGTCAGCACCTTGCCCCAATCGCACTGGCTGCCGTCCTCGCAGACCTCGTACCAGCGCCCGTTCACCCGGGGCTCGACGATGCAGTCCTTCAGCGGCGAGCCTCCGATGTGATGCTCCCTGGGCCACCAGAGGCCCATGCTTCCCGAGAACACGCGATATGCCCGCTCTGCGGGCGCTTCGACGATCAATTGTTTGCGGATGACCATTTCTGCCCGTGGGTTGCTCATGAGTCCGTCTCCTTCTCCGCGGCCGCCTTGAACGCGGCCAGCGCTCGATCCCAGAACTTGTCGAGGTACTTTCGCATCGCCGCGATGCCACGCGGGTCGATCCGATAGACGCGCCTGGTCCCATGACGGTCGTGCACGACGAGCCCCGCATGCGTGAGCACTCTCAGGTGTTGCGAGACGGCCGGGCGGGACACCGGCAGCTCGGCGGCGATGGCGCCGACGGACAGGGGCCTCCTCGCCAGCCGCTCGAACACCTGGCGGCGCGTCGGATCTGCGAGCGCGGCGAATCCTTCGATTCGGTTACCCATTACTTACGGTTAGCAATAGCTAACGGACTGGACCGCGTCAAGTCCTTCCCGTCCCCGCGAGTCTTCGTCAGGCATGAACGTGGCGAGGAGGCCTCCGGCTGACTGCCAACGACGAACCTACGGGTCGCGTCGTCGCTCGCGCGGCTGCTGTTTAGCGGTCCGCGCCACTCCACTCGCGATGCAATCGAGAACCGTCTCCAGCAAGTCGTGAGCGTTCCCGGGCGCAGTGAGCAACACGACGCCCGAGAGCGCCAGTGACGCAAGCCCGTGGATCTGCGACCAGATCGCGTTCGCGAGGGTCATGGGATCGACGTCATCGCGGATTGCTCTGGCATCCATGCCGTCCTTCACCACGTCGCGCAGGACGAGCAGTGTGAAGATCTCGCGCTGGATGAACTCCCTTCGGGGCGCATCCTTGAAGCGCGACAGGAACATCACCTCGTAGTACTTCGGATGCTCGATGGCGAAGCGGTAGTAGGCTCTCCCGAACTCGCGCAACCGCTCCACCGGGGGCAAGGAGGCGTCGACGCGCTGGAAGGACTCGGCGAGGAGCGCGTGCCCCTCCATCCGCAGGTGGTGAAGCACATCGTCGATGTTGCGGTAGTAGCCGTAGATCGCCGTCGCGCTGCAGCCGATCTCACGCGCGATCTTTCGCGCAGAGACACCGTCGACGCCCTCCGCGAAGCACAGCTTTCGAGCGGCCTCGAGAATCGCCTCGCGGAGGTTCTGCTTTCGACGGGAGCCCCGGCGGACGAGACGGACGACACGGTGTCCTGACATCGTTAAGCACTTTAGCGGTCCGTGTGATCGTTGGTCAACTTTACCGTAATCTCCAATTCTCATACGGGCTTACTGTCTCTCACGGAGGTGGCTTGACTGGTGTAGTGGCGCTCGTTAGTTAACACCGTTAAGCGAGCGGGTCGCTCCTGGAGGTTCGTCGATGGCAACGAGTGAGGACGTCTCCGCTGATTCCGTCCCGTCGCGCACCGAGCCGCATCCCAGCCGAGGAGCGCGGGTCTCGCCCGGGCCGGCGACCCCGAATGGCCATCGCAACTCGAGCTCGGATTGGGACTTCCCGTTCCCCCTGCCGGGCCGCTGGCGCGGGAAGAAGCGCATGCCAGCGAGCACGGAGAGGCGCCAGCCCTGGGTCGACGTCGATGCCTACGACGCGACGACGATTCCGCCCCGGTTCGTCAGATCGCCCGTCAGCGCCGACGAGGTGAAGCGGCACATCCTCACGTTCGCGGACGACGTCGGGCTCGTCTCCATCGACCATCCGGCACTCGCTCACGAGCTGAAGGAGATCCGCTACGTCTACCCCCACGCTCGTTCGCTGATCGTCCTCATCGCCGAGTCGAACAAGGCGTCCATGCAATCGCGGTACCTCCCCACCGCGAATCACGAGCTCTACGAAACCGAAGACCGGCTCTTCAAATGGAACCACCAGACGATCCGGTACCTCAAGTCCCTCGGCGGCGATGGCCTCACGACGACCATCGGCTGGCCCCAGGAGGTGTCGCAGCGCTGGCCCGACAAGATCTGGCCGCTCAGCCACAAGCTGGTCGCGCAGGCAGCCGGCCTGGGCGTGATCGGCACCAGCCGTAACTTCCTCCACCCGAAGTTCGGCGCCTACTGTCTCATCGACACGGTGGTCACCAATCTCGAGTTCGAGGCCTCGGAGTACGCGGAATCGCAGCAGCTGCTCGACTGGAACCCGTGCATCGAGTGCAACCTGTGCGTCGCCTCGTGCCCGACCGAAGCGATCAAGGCCGACGGCGAGTTCGACTTCATGGCCTGCTACAATCATACGTATCGCGATTCGATCCCGGGATTCCTCGACTTTGCGAGGGACCTCGCCGAGGCGAAGCCGAAGCGGTTCGAACACCGCTGGTCGGACGCCGAGCTCGCCGCACTCTGGCAGTCGATGGCCTTCCGCGTCGAGTACCGGTGCTTCAACTGTGTGGCCACGTGCCCGGCCGAGATCCACGAGGCGTTTCACGCGGACAAGGAGGAGCGGGCTCGGTACTTGAAGGAGACGTTGAAGCCACTCACCTACGTGCGTGTAGAGGTCGAGGAGCGATTCGTGATCGACACGCCGAGTGCCCGAGAGAGGTACGGGATCCCTCCTGGCCGGTATCGTACGCCGTCCGACCGGAGCAAACCGGGCCAGCGGGCCGTTCGCCTCGTCCAGCTCCATCGGATGCGGGCCACCAACGTCGATACGATGATGCGAATGATGCAGTACATGTTTCGTCCGGAAGAAGCCGGTGGTCTCAACTTCACCTGCCAGTTCGATTTCAGCGGTGAGGGCGGCGGGCAGTGGGTCATGAGAGTCGTCGACGAGCGCTGCAACGTGCGGCCGGGAAGCGTGGACAAGCCTGACCTGACGGTGCGCTGCGACGGACAGCTCTACCTCGGTATCCAGCAGGGAGACGTGAGTCCGGTGATCGAGGTGCTCCGAGGCGGGATTCGTCTCGCGGGCAAGAAGGAGCTGTTCCTCGCCTTTCCGCGGCTCTTCCCGATGGCACCTTCGGGCGAGGGGGTAGTCGCGCGGCTGGTCTGGAAGGCGAGGCGTGCGTGGCGCCGCTGGCGTGCGGCGACGGAGCGGCGGCGGCACGCGGCTTCTTGAAACGTCGAGTACGCCCGCGGACGCATCCTCGTGAGCGCGAAGCGCCCTCGCCCTGGCGCCGTATCGTTGGTTCAGCCGCTGGGAGGGACCCCGTGGAAGCGTAGAGGCGGCGACGACGATGTCTTTGGCGCGGTCCAGACATATGACAAGCTGATTACGGACGCGCCGCCGTCCCTCCCCTCAACGGGGGCTCGACGGAATCCGTCGGTCCTCTACAGTCCGATGCCGTGAGCACGGAGCTGGTCGCGCTCAGCGAGTCACTGGCTGCTGAATGGGACGAGCTGGTCGACCACGTGCGCGGCGCTCCGTTCCTTCGTCCCGGCTGGATCGAGGCATGGTGGCGGGCGTTCGGGCGCGGGACGCTCGCATGCCTCCTTCTTCGCCGTTCGGGTCGGCTTGCCGGCATCGTCCCGCTCCTTCGTGGTCGCTCGACAGTCCGCTCTCCCACCAATGCCCATACGCCCTTGTTCGGCATCGTCGCCGAGGACGGCGACGCGGTCCGCGAGCTCGTCTCTGCCATGCTCACCGACAGCGCCCGACGCGTCGTGCTCTCGCACATCGACGCGACAGACCTCGAGCCCTGGCTTCGCGCGGAAGCGAATGCTGCGGGCCGGTCACTCGTGGTGACACTCGTGCAGCGCTCCCCTTACCTATGTCTCGGCGCGGGGTGGGCGGCAGTCGAGCAACGGCTCGGGGCCAGGCGTGCCGCGGAGATCCGCCGCCGGTACCGCGTGCTCGACCGCGCAGGTCGGGTAAGCGTGCGGATCGCGGACGGCAGCCAGGACCGCTCGGCCCTGCTCGAGCAAGGGTTCGGTCTCGAGGCATCAGCCTGGAAAGGGGCCGCGGGAACGGCGATCGTCTCGCGCTCGGACACACGAGCCTTCTACGCCGCAATCACGTCCTGGGCAGCCGCACGCGGCTGGCTCCGGCTGGCGTTCCTCTGCCTGGACGAACGTCCGCTCGCCTTCCACCTCGCCCTCGAGCAGGGGGGCGTCTGGTACCTCGTCAAGGGAGGCTACGATCCCAGCTTCCGTCACGTCGGACCTGGCAAACTTCTCTTGCACGAGATGCTCCGCCACGCGTGCAACATGCGCTCCGAGCGCTTCGAATTTCTCGGCGACGAGGAATCCTGGAAGGCGGAGTGGGCGACAGAATCGCGCCCGTGCCATTTGGTGGAGGCCTTCACGCGCTCGCCGTTCGGGCGGGTCGCGCGTGCCGCGACGGCGGTATACCGGCGCTGGGCTCGCCCCCTGGCGAAGCGGATCTTCAAGCGTCGTCGCGCCCAGGAGGGTCGCGCCGGTACCGTCGACTCATACCGGCGGCGGAGAGTGCGGGGCGACGTGGGACCTGGTGGGGCCACGACGGGCCTCATAAGCTGCGATCAGACCGCGATGAAGCGACGGCGGGATGCGGACATCGCGCCGGCGCGGGAAGGAGCGGGGGACCTGGACGTGCAGCCGTGTCGCGACGCGCGACGGTCCCACGAAGGCTGCGACGGCAGCGAGGGCGTCCAAGGGATCGTCACAAAAGGCTTCGTATTCGAGCTCGAACACACGGTCCTGCCCGACGTCCGCGAGCGCGTCGGCGATGAGCGCCCGCGTCCTCAGCACCTGCTCCACGACCTGTTCTTCAGGCGCCAACCGCTCGAGCTCTTTCACCTCCGGCACCTCGAAGCTCCACCACGCGTCGTATGACCCGGATACCTTCTCGCGAGCCTCCAGCAGGGAGTGCGCGTTGTCGAGCACGTCCCGACGCACCACCAGAAAAACGGCCTCGGGAAGCGCCGCTGCCAGGATGCCGAGACGCCCGTTGTTCTGCACCGTCTTGAAAACGACGGCGCGGCCGCAGCTTTCGATGAATCGTCGAACGGCCGCCCGCAGTCGGATGAGGCGGTCGGGCCGGACCGCCGACGCATCGACGACATCGGGCTCGGCGGGCAGAAAACGATGCCAGAACACGGCGCACTCGCTCGGCGCGAACCACCCGGACGTGTTTCCGAGGTCCGAGTGATAGTCGCCCGACCGTCGCCACCGACGAGGCCGGAGACCACGCTCGACCCAGGACGGGGCTCCCCAGAACCAGCCGTGGAGGTTCGAAAAATACCCCACGTCGAGATACTCGATGAGCGCCTGATAGATGAGCGTCGTACCCGAGCGCGGCGGACCCACGATGAAGATCGGGGGGTGGCGAAGGGGCTGGTCGTGCCGGCGCGGCCAGGACTCGAGAGGCGAGACCGTCCGATTGAAGACGCGAAGCAGCCGGCGGCATGCGCGCCCGACCGTGCCTCGCCCCGCTGACGCGCCTCTCACCTCCTGGCACTCCCGAATTTCGGGAAGCCCCGCATGTGATCGCGAGCGTCGACCCTACCGCGCGGTACGGCCATCCCGCCAAGGAGGGATACGAAGCTCCGAGTATCGCCACGGCGCGCGCATGGGCGCCCACTACTACCTTAGCGCGCGCGCTTGACCTTGCGCTGCCGCGTCGAAAGATCGCGGCGGCCCTTCGCTGGCCCGACGCCGAGTAGGCGATTGGCCTCCGCCAGCGAGACGCGCCCACTGCGCTCGGAGCGCGCGAGAAGGCGCAAAAAGCGTGGATTCCGCGACAGAAGAAAACGCGCCGCCCCGGCGGCCAACGCCGCCGAGGGAATCCGCGGCCACATCCGTGGCGGCAAGGGCTACGTAATCACTCCACGTTCGACCTCCGTCGTCGCTGCCGCTCACCTGCGTCGTCTCCACGCCGGTGACGGCGGCACCCAGGGGAAATCCGGTCACCAGGCCCGGCACGCGCAGACGGCCGCTGCCGAGGTCGCCTACGTGCTCGACCGGACGAGCGCCGCGGACGGCGCGTGGGAATCCGAGTTCCGGCGCGGCGACCAGGTGCGCGGATAGGGCTGACTGCGAGCGCCCCCGTCACGCGCCAGGCCGTCACGAAGCATCTTCAGGCGCTCGCCGCTGCGGGCCTCGTACGCAGCAAACGTCGCGGACGCCAACGCCAGCGAATCTGGGCGCTCGAGCCGCGACGGCTCCAGGACGCGCGCCGATATCTGGATCGAATCTCGGAGCAATGGGACGGTGCCCTCGAGCGGCTGCGAGCCTTCGTCGAGAAGTGAGCGACTGAGGTATCGTCCCCGCGTGCCGTCGAGCTGGGACCCCGACCGCGACGACGAGGAGCGGTGCCCAGCCCTCCGCATGGGGTGAAAAGAACCGGGTAACCTCGTCATCGTAGAACGTGAGGCCCGTAGCACCTCGACCGACGGCGTACGCGGCGAGATACGCCTTCCCGGCCAGCAAGCCTGCCTCCAGCTCTGCCAGTCGGTCGCCGCGCTCGCTGAAGGCGCGTCGGATGTGTGCGAGGTCGGCAAGGTAGAAGAGCACCGCACTCGCATCCTGCGCGAGCGCCTGTCCGAGGCAGAGGAAGCCTACGGTGTCCCGGAAGGAACCTTGCCGGACGATCTCGAGTTGCTGGGCGTCCCGCCGATAGTGATAGGCACCCGTCGGGACGCCCTCGACGGCATTGACGATGACGTAGGTCTCGAGCAGCGTCGGTTGTCCGCGTAGGAAGTCCGCCGGTGTGCCGCGGGCGGGGAGTGCCAGCACGGTGACGAGCTCGGCGGCCGTGATCGGCCGCTGGACGAAGCGCCGGGTCGAGCTGCGACGGCGGACGACCGCGTCGAGCGAGGCTTCAGACCGTGCCGGTGCCGGGAGCGCCACGGACGTCAGCGCGCCAGCGGGCACACCTTCCTCGAGCCGCGCGGCTCGAATCCTTTGCACGGCCTTCGCGCTCTCGAGCTTCGACGCGGCGTGGTAGCGGAGAGCTTCGGGATAGTCGATCGGCTGCCGCGAGAGCCGGCCGGCCGCGAACGCGAGTGGCCCGATCTCCATTGCTTTGCTCGCTACCGCGGGCCCGGGAGCGCCGATGCGGACGAGGGCCAGCGTGGCTTCGTGGATACCGTCGGCGCCGACCAACCGGTCCACACGCTCGTCGATGAATGCGCCGAGGACAGCGGCCGGCAGGTCCGCCGCGTGTGCAGCAGCGAGCAGGTGTGCCACCATCATGCCGCCGTCCCAGTGCAGGTGGCGGTACGCGCGCTCCCGATACTTCCAGGCGCTCCGCCAGAGGATGCCGGTGACGACGACCGTCGCGGGGGCGCGGCGGACGTCCGGGTCGTCGGCTGCTTCGGCGAGCACGCTGCGCCAGTCTCCGTCGCGGAGGCGGCTCAGACGCTGCTCCTGCGGCTCGTAGTGATAGACGCCGGCAGCGAGCGCGGGAAGGTTGCCGGTCACGACGTAGAGCTCGTTCGGGTAGAGCGCGCCCGCAGCGGCGGTCGCCCTGATGTCCCCGCCGGACGGGCGCGCGCGTGTCACCCCGCCCGTCAGGAAGAGGAGGGTGCCCAGGAGGTCGAGGTCGAGCGCCGCAGCGCTCGTGGCTGCGGCGGGGACCGGCGCGATCGCATCAACGGTGGGCTGCGTGAGGATGCGCGTCGCTGGCAATGCGACGGTCTCGGCGCCCGCGTAGCTCCGGTACAGCGCCGGCTTGTTCGACCAGTCGAGGCGGAACTGGTCGGCGCGAACGCTCGCCGGCGTGTGCTTCGTCACGTCCCGGTAGCGCCGGGCGGCGGGTGCCGGATCGGTGGGCGTCGCCGGGCCCCGGCAGCCAGCACCGAGCACCGTCCAGAGCACGGAAGCGAGAAGTGCATGGGCGCTTCGCCCCCCCTTCATCGGCATGTCCACTGGCTGAGACGTCCTGCGCCGGAAGAGAGTTCCCGTGATGCACGGGTTCCGGGAACTTTCCCGGCACCGCAAACGTCGACAGGATGAGTACGCATGCGGTCACGGCAGGCAAGGCTGACGCGCGCACGGGCCCACCCGGAATTCGCGGCGGTTGCCCTCGGCGCCCTCTCGTCCCTGTACAACTTCGCGTACCGCCTGGTCGGCAACGAGGCCGATGCGGAAGACCTGGTCCAGGATACCTACCTGGAAGCATTCCGCCACGCGGGACAGCTGCGCCACCTCGCGCGCTGTCGGGCCTGGCTCTTCCGCATCCTTCGCAACCGGCGGGTCTCGCGCGAGCGCATGCGCCGCGCGCGTCCCGAGCTGATCATCCTCGAGGGTGGCCTGGAGCCCGGGGACAGCGAAGCGCTGCCACGGCTCGAGCGCGCGCTGGTGGCCCGGCTCACCCGTCCCGCGATCCTCCACGCGCTGGCGACGCTTCCGGAAGACATGCGGACCGCGCTCCTGCTCTGTGATCTCGAAGGATTCACGTACGAGGAGATCGGGGACATCATGCAATGTCCGATCGGCACCGTGCGATCGCGCATCGCGCGGGCGCGAGCGCAGCTCATGCGACAACTCGCCCCGCATGCGGCCGCGCTCGGCATCGGGAAGGGACCGCGGTCATGACAACGTGCGCGGTGCCGTTCGATCGCCTGAACGCCTACGTCGACGGCGAGCTCCTGGCAGGCGACGAGCTCGAGGTGCGGCGTCACCTCGACATCTGCGCGACCTGCGCGGGGAGCGTCGAGAGTCTGCTCGCCGTCAAGGGAGCCGTCGCCGCGAGCGCCGAGCTGCGACCCGTCCCGCACACGCTGCGGGAGCGACTGGCCGCCCATGCCGGCGCAAGCAGCCACTGGGGGCGCTCCCGCGTTGCCCGGCTCGGACTCCTCGCCGCTGGCACGTTGCTCGCCGTGATCATCGCTGGAGATCGTCGGGAACGTCTGCCCGCATTGCCCCACGGCGGGAGCGACCATGTGGTCGAAGCGCTCGTGGCCGACCACCTGCACTTCCTCCAGGAGCCGAGCGCCGTGGAGATCGGGTCGAACGACCCGGACCGCCTTGCCGCCGCCCTCGAGGAGAAGGTCGGGTTTCCGGTTGCCATCCCGCGCCTCGAGGGCGCGGCGCTCGTCGGGGGCCGACGCTGCTCGCTCTGGGGTCAGGCGATCGCGCTCACCTTCTATGAAGCACGCGGGAAGCGGCTGTCACTCTTCATTGCCGACCGGGCCCGCTTCCCTTCCCCTGTTGCGCAGGGGAGCCGATGCACCGCCTCGATCGGAGACTACCGCGTATGCCTCCTCCCAGCAGGCGATACCGTGCTGGCGATGGTCGGCGACGGCGAGCAGACGGCGGCCATGCTCGGCGCGCTCGAGGTCGCCGTCGGCGCAGGCCGACGGCGCGAGGTCGAATGAAGGTCATCCGTCTCCTGACGTTCGCAGGGCTCGTCACACCTCTCCTGGCCGGCTCTGGTTCCCTGCCGACGAGCGACCCGCTGCCGGGGTCGGCGCCATTCAGTGCCGAGCTGCGGCAGAAGCTCATGACCGCGCTCGGGGAGAAGGGAGCGAGCTCTTCCCCGCATACCCGGCATCTCCGGCCCGATGGCACGCCGCGCTACACGAACCGTCTGATCTTGGAGTCGAGCCCGTACCTCCTCCAGCACGCGGACAATCCGGTCGACTGGTATCCGTGGGGCGACGAGGCCTTCGCCCGGGCTGCGGCCGAGTCGAAGCCGGTGCTGCTCAGCGTCGGCTACTCGACCTGCCACTGGTGCCATGTGATGGAGGAGGAATCCTTCGAGAACGAGGAGATCGCGACCTACCTCAACCAGAACTACGTCGCCATCAAGGTCGACCGGGAGGTCCGGCCCGACGTCGACGACGCGTACATGAGCGTCGTGCAGATGCTGACCGGAAGCGGCGGCTGGCCGATGACGGTGTGGCTCACGCCCGGCCGCCAGCCGTTCTCCGGCGGCACGTACTTCCCGCCGCGCCAGTTCCTCGCGATGCTCCAGCAGCTCCGTCAGGCGTTCGACACGGAGCCGCTCCGCGTCGCCGAGCAGGCCGGCGAGATCACCCGGCGCGTGCAGCAGGTGGCCGAGCGCCCGGGAGGTGAGGGCCTGCCGGATGCGGCCGTGCTCCAGCGCGCCTTCGACGAGTTGGCCGCGACGTTCGATGCGACGAATGGCGGGTTCGGCCACGCGCCCAAGTTCCCGAGGCCGCCGGACCTGGAGCTGCTCCTCCGCTACTACCGTCACGCCGCGAGCGCACGCGCCCTCGAGATGGTGACCCTGACGCTCGAGAAGATGGCGGCCGGAGGCATCCACGATCAGGTCGGCGGCGGCTTCCACCGCTATGCGACCGACGCCGACTGGCAGGTGCCCCACTTCGAAAAGATGCTCTACGACAACGCGCAGCTCGCGGTCGTCTACCTCGAGGCCCATCAGATCACGAAGCGCGAAGATTTTGCCGCCGTGACGCACGACATCCTCGACTACGTGGGGCGGGAGATGACGGCGCCCGAGGGCGGTTTCTACGCCGCGACCGACGCGGACAGCGAGGGGGTCGAGGGAAAGTTCTTCGTCTGGACGCCCGCCGAGATCCGCGACGCGCTCGACGTTCCGCACGCAGACGCCGTGCTCGCGTACCATGGGGTCACCGACAAGGGGAACTTCCACGGCAAGAACATCCTGCACGTCGCCGCGCCGGTCCCCGAGGTCGCGTCGAAGCTCGGCATCGAGCCCTCCCGGCTGCGCCAGCTTCTCGACGAGGCGCGGCCGAAACTGTACGCGATCCGCGCGCGCCGCGTGCCACCCCACAAGGACACGAAGATCCTCGCCGGCTGGAATGGTCTCATGATCTCGGCCTTCGCCCGCGCCGGGACCGTCCTCGACAATCCGGGCTACGTCGAACGCGCCCGGACCGCGGCGCGGTTCGTCCTCGAGCGGATGCGCGCAGACGGCCGCTTGCGACGGAGCTTCGCCGGCGGCGCCGCGCACGAGGAGGCCTTCCTCGACGACTACGCGTATCTCGCCGCCGGGCTCCTCGATCTCTACGAGGCGACCTTCGAGCTTCGCTGGCTGCGCGAGGCGGTCGCCCTCCAGGACGTCCTCGTCCGCGACTTCTGGGACGCGGAGAAGGGGGGCTTCTTCCTCACGGGCGCTCGGCACGAGGTGGCGCTGACCCGGCAGAAGCCCTACTACGACGGGCCGATACCTTCGGGGAACGCCGTCGCGGCGCTGAACCTGCTGCGGCTCGCCGAGTTCACGACCGACGAGCGGCGCCGGGAGCGAGCGGACTCGACCCTGCGCGCGTTCGCCCCGATCCTTCAGCGCACACCCGCCGCGGCGCCCGCGCTGCTCGCGGCGCTCGACTTCCGCCTCGACCGGGCGAAGGAGATCGTCATCGTGCGACCGGCGGCAGCGACCGGCGGGGAGGCGCTGCTGGCGACGGTCCGGAGAGCCTATGTGCCGAACCACATCCTCACGGTCGCGAGCGTGGGCGACGAGCTCGCACGCCAGCGGGCGATCATCCCGCTGGTGGCGGACAAGCAGGCGCTGCGCGGAGCGACGACCGCATATGTCTGCGAGCAGAAGGTGTGTGCGCTTCCGACCTCTGACCCGGCTGTGCTGTCGGATCAGCTGGCGAAGGTGTCCCCGCTCGCCGGTGTCACGCGCGACGGCCCGCCAGGTGGCGCGCCGTCACCCCCAACGCTCCGATGACTTGGGGTGCCGGGGCATCCGCAAGGGAAAGAGCGTGATCGGGGAGCGGTGGAATGTTACCGATCGCGTGTGTGAGCGAATGTACGAGCGGGACACTCCCGAGCGGGCCCTCCGCCGCATGCGATGGATGGAGCAGGTTCAGGGCGGCGACGACGACGCGTACCGCTGCTCACGTGCTGATCACCGCCCCGAGCGAATTCAGGGGACGGTGATCTACCTTCCGGCGGGTACGTACGGGTCGAAACGCACGCTGCGCGTTCGAGCCCGCATCGAGCACTTCGATCGAGAGCAGTACGGCGTGACCCCCAAGAACACGCCGGGCTGGCTCGCACGCGTCCAGCAGCTCGCGGACGTGGTCGGGACCGAGGGGACGATCGAGGTCAACCTCTTCGCCACCACGCCCGACGGAGCCGGCGGCGAGACGCAGCAGTAGTGACACGACAACTGGCGCCATGGGGGCGCCGGATCGAGAAAAGGAGGACCAAGGATGAACCCAGTCGGACGAGGAGTGCTGATCGCGAGCGCGGCGGCAGCCCTGGTGCTCGCCGGCAACGTGGCCGCGCGCGCCACCGACAAGACGGCGAGCGAGGTGCACTGCGCCGG
>Ga0070699_100004226_pt1 | contig 12700 bp, 15 predicted proteins | sample KBSK1503metaG_FD_65473 | JGI IMG/M metagenome (GOLD analysis project Ga0070699, IMG submission 65473) | Corn, switchgrass and miscanthus rhizosphere microbial communities from Kellogg Biological Station, Michigan, USA - KBS K1-50-3 metaG | ecosystem: Host-associated > Plants > Roots >...
ATGGCGCTCGCGGGCGGGGAGACGGCGCAGATGCCGGGCCTCTATCAGCCCGGGGACTTCGACCTCGCCGGGACCATCGTGGGCGTAGTAGAGGAATCCGAAGCAATCCATGGGGAGGCCATTGCTCCCGGCGATGTCCTGGTAGCCCTCGCGTCCAGCGGTCTCCACACCAACGGGTACACGCTGGCCCGCAGCATCCTCTTCGATCGGCTCAAGCTCACCCCGGGCGCCCGGCTGGCCGAGACCGGGGGCACCGTCGCGGATGCGCTGCTCGCGGTCCACCAGAGCTACTGGAAGGCCCTCGCTCCGGTGCTGTCCCGAATCCACGGGATGGCCCACATCACCGGCGGCGGAATCCCCGGCAACCTGGTGCGCGTGCTGCCCGAAGGGACACTGGCGGTGGTAGACGCAGGCTCCTGGCGGCTGCCCCCGCTGTTCGAGCTGCTGCAGCGGGCCGGTGAGGTCTCGCTCGAGGAGATGCGGGACGTGTTCAACCTGGGCGTGGGGATGATCGTCGTGGCGCCGCCCGAGCAGGTGAGCGCGATCCGCGCTGCCGCATCCGCCGCGGCGGTCCAGAGCTGGACGCTCGGCGAGGTGCGCCGCGGGGAGCGAGGCGTCCGGTTCGAGTGAACGAGCTCGAGGCGATGCGCCGTGCCCTGGCACTGGCACGGCAAGGCTGGGGACGGGTGCATCCCAATCCGATGGTCGGCGCTGTGGTGCTCTCGGGTGATGAGCTGGTGGGCGAAGGCTTCCACGCCGAATACGGCCGGGAGCACGCCGAGCGGGTGGCGCTCACAGCGGCGGGCGGCCGGGCGCGCGGAGGGACGCTGGTGGTGACCCTCGAGCCGTGCGCGCACTTCGGCAAGCAGCCGCCCTGTGTCGATGCCATCATCTATGCGGGCGTGCGCCGGGTGGTCGTCGCGGCGGGGGATCCCCATCCCGTGGCCGCGGGAGGCGCCGCCCGGTTGCGCGACGCAGGCATCGAGGTAGAGCTGGGCCTGTTGCGCCAGGAGGCCGAACAACAGAACGCCGGGTTCTTTCACGCGGTGCGATCCCCGGCCCGGCCCTGGGTTGCGCTCAAGCTGGCCACCTCCCTCGATCATCGCATCGCGGACGGATCGGGAGGGTCGAAGTGGATCTCCGGAAGCGTGGCCCGGAGCTTCACCCACGCGCTCCGCGCCGGCTTCGACGCGATCGGCGTCGGCGGACGCACCGCGATCCGCGACAATCCCCTGCTCAACCCCCGCGGCCATATCACCCCCCGGATTCCCCCGACCCGGGTGATCTTCGCGGGCAATGCATCGCTGCCCGGGAGCCTCGCGGTCTTCGCGCTCGAGGGGCAGACGGTGGTGATCACCTCGAAAGCCGCCGCCGCCGATGCCCGGCAGCGGCTCCGGCACGCCGCGATTCTGCCGGCCGATACCTTGCCGGAGGCCCTCGCGGCGCTGCGCGGATCGGGCGTGGGCTCACTGCTGGTCGAAGGCGGCGGGCGGCTCGCCGGCGGGTTACTGCGAGAAGGCCTGATCGACCGATACTACTGGATTCAGAGCCCGGTCTGGCTCGGCGACACCGGTGTGCCGGCCACCGTGGGATGGAACGTGGCGGCGCTCCCGGACGCCGAACGGTGGTGCGTGGTGGAGCGACGCCCCCTCGGCGAGGACACCCTGATGGTGCTGGATCGGGAGCCATGTTCACCGGTATCGTGACCGCGGTGGGAGAGGTGCGGAGCGCGGAGCCGGTGGAGGGCGGCCTCGACCTTCAGATCACCGCCTCCTATCGCGGTCTCACCGAAGGAGAGAGCATCGCGGTGGCCGGTGCCTGCCTCACCGTCACCGCGGTGGGCGAGGGATGGTTCCAGGTGCATTGTGTCGCCACCACGCTCGAGCGCACTCGTTTCGCGGAGCTCCGGAGCGGCGCACGCGTCAATCTCGAGCGCGCGGTGACGGCGGGCACTGCGCTGGGAGGTCACCTGGTGCAGGGCCATGTGGACGCGGTGGGTACGGTGGTCTCGGTACGGCAGCAGTCCGACGCGCGGCTCCTCGATCTCGAAGTGCCCGACGAAGTGGAGCGGGTCACCATTCCGCTCGGATCGATCACGGTGGACGGGGTGAGCCTCACGGTCAACGCCATGCCCCGCCATGGTATCATTCAAGTGTCGCTGGTGCCCTATACCGTGGCCGAGACGACGCTGGGTTCGCTGGTCGAGGGAAACCGGGTGCACCTGGAGGGGGATGTGATTGGGAAGTATGTGTCGGCGTTCATTATGAGAAGGGAGCTAGGGAGCTAGGGAGTTGGGGAGCTGGGGGGACAAGGAGCGTCCAGCTCCCTAACTCCCTAACTCCCTAACTCCCTGACATTATGCCATTCGGCACCATAGACCAGGCCATCGCCGATCTCCGCAACGGCAAGCTCATCGTCGTCGCGGACGACGAGGACCGCGAGAACGAGGGCGACCTCATCTGCGCCGCGCAAATGGTCACGCCCGACCTCGTCAATTTCATGACGCTCCACGGCCGTGGCCTGCTCTGCCTGGCCCTGACCGCCGAGCGGTGCGAGGAGCTCGAGCTTCCGCAGCAGGTCGGCCGCAACACCGACGAGCACGGCACTGCGTTCACCGTCACCATCGACGCGGATCGCCGATTCGGGATCACCACCGGGATTTCCGCCGCGGATCGCGCCAAGACCATTCACGTGGCGATCAATCCCGCCACCAAGCCCGAGGACCTGCGGCGCCCCGGTCACATCCCGCCGCTTAGGGCCCGTCCCGGCGGCGTGCTGCAACGGGTGGGTCATACCGAGGCGGCGGTGGACCTGGCGCGACTGGCCGGGCTGTATCCTGCCGGCGTGATCTGTGAGATCCTCAACAGCGACGGGACCATGGCGCGGGTGCCCGAGCTGCTGGAGTTTGCCGAGCGGCACCAGCTCACGTTCGTCACGGTGGCGCAGCTGGTGGCCGAGCGGCTTCGCACCGAACGGCTGGTGCACCGGGTGGCCGAGGCGTCGCTGCCGACCGAGTTCGGCGAGTTCACCGTGGTGGGCTACCGCAACGATGTCGATGCCGCCGAACACGTGGCGCTGGTCCACGGCACGGTCTCGGGCGCGTCCAACGTGCTGGTGCGGATGCACTCGAAGTGCCTCACCGGCGACGTCTTTCATTCGCTGCGCTGCGACTGCGGCAACCAGCTCGCCGCCGCCATGCGGCTGATCGTGGAGGCGGGCCAGGGTGTGGTGGTGTACCTGGACCAGGAAGGCCGCGGGATCGGGCTGCTGAACAAGCTCAGGGCCTATGAGCTGCAGGACCAGGGCAACGACACGGTGGAGGCCAACGAGCGGCTCGGGTTCGCGCCCGACCTCCGGAACTATGGGATCGGCGCGCAGATCCTCCGCGACCTGGGACTCTCCACCATACGGCTCCTGACCAACAACCCGCGCAAGGTGATCGGTCTCGACGCTTATGATCTCACCATCGTCGAGCGGGTCCAGCTCGGGTCCGACCCGACGAGTCACAATCGTTCCTACCTCGACGCCAAGCGCGACAAGCTGGGCCACTTCCTCTTTCACTGAGAGCGCCGTGGCGGAGATCAGTGGACACCTGGCCCCGGTGGGGCGAATCGGCATCGTGGTGAGTCGCTATCACGAGCGCGTCACCACCCGCCTGCTCGACGGCGCCCGCACCTGCCTTGCCGAGGCGGGGATTTCCGAGAACGACGTGGACGTACTCTGGGTGCCGGGCGCCTTCGAGCTGGGGAGCGCGGCGTCGGCCCTCGCGGCCACAGGCCGGTATGCGGCGCTGGTGGCGCTCGGCGTCGTGATCCGCGGGGAAACTGCTCACTTCGAGTTCATCGCCGGCGAGGCGTCGCGGGCCCTTGGCACGCTGGCCACGCACCACGCATTGCCGGTCGGGTTCGGACTGCTGACAGTGGATACGCTGGAACAGGCGCTGGCGCGAGCGGGCGGAGCCGCAGGCAACAAGGGCTACGAAGCAGCCGACGCCGCCATCCGGACCGCCGACGCGATTCGGCGGGCACGGACCGGATGACGCTTCGGGCCGAAAGCCGCGCCCGGGCGCGGGCGCTGCAGCTCCTCTACGCCTGGGAAACCGACGGCCGGCCTCCGCTCGAGACGCTGCTCGCCGGTCTGGCACGGATCACCCGCCCCAGCCCCGCGGTCTTCGAACAGGCCGCTGCGCTGGCGGCTCGGGTGATCGATCAGTGCGATACGCTGGACGCGACCTACGCCGGGTCCGCCGAGCACTGGCGGCTGGAGCGCCTCGCGGTGGTGGACCGCAACATCCTCCGCCTTGCGGTCTCCGAGTTGCTGGATGAGCGGGTGCCGCCCAAGGTGGCCATCGACGAGGCGCTCTGGCTGGCGCACCGCTTCGGCGGCCTCCAGTCCCCGGCGTTCGTGAATGGTGTTTTGGATGCGGTGGCTCGCTCGCTCGGGCGCCTGTGAAAATCCTCGCCACGAACTGGCAGGACCTGGAGAACCCGCATGCCGGCGGGGCGGAGCTGCATCTCTTCGAGCTGATGCAGCGGCTGGTCGGTCTGGGGCACCAGGTGCACCTGGTCTGTTCCGGCTGGCCGGGAGCCGCACCCCGCGCGGTGGTGCACGGAGTATCGGTGGAGCGCCACGGCGGCCGCCACAGCTTTGCGGCTCTGGGCCGGGGTGCGGTGCGGGCGGCGCTGGGCCGGGAATCCTGGGACCTGGTGCTCGAGGACATCAACAAGCTCCCGCTCTATCTGCCGACGCTCACGCCGCTGCCGTTCTGCGCGGTCGTGCCGCACCTCTTCGGGACCACCGCCTTCGACGAGGCACCCTGGCCCATGGCGGCTGTGGTCGCGGCGGCAGAGCGGCCCATTCCCCGGGTGTACCGGCGCGCCGGCTTTCACGCGATCAGCGAGAGCACCCGGGACGACCTGGTGGCGCGGGGAGTGCCGGCCGACCGGGTCCGGGTGATTCATCCCGGGATCGACTGCCGGGCCTACACACCTGCGGCCGGGCTTGACCGGGCCCTCCCGCCGACCTTCTTATATGTTGGACGTCTGAAGCGTTACAAAGGCGTCGAGGTGGCTATCCGGGCGTTGCACTTGGCCCGCCGGCAGCGGGCCGACCTCTCGCTCGATATCGCGGGGACCGGCGACGACGCAGCCCGTCTGGTTCGGCTGGCCCGGGACACCGGGCTGGCGGACGCGGTTCGGTTTCACGGCTTCGTGACCGAAGACCGGAAGCGGGAGCTGTTCCGGAAGGCCTGGGCCAATCTCTTCCCCTCGCCGAAGGAAGGGTGGGGCCTCACCATCATCGAGGCGGCGGCGTGCGGCACTCCGTCGATCGCGTCGGACAGTCCCGGGCTCCGCGATTCGGTGCGGGACGGGGTCACCGGTTATCTGGTGCCGCACGGTGACGCCGAGGTCCTGGCGGCGCGTATGGTGGAGCTGGCCGCGGATCCGGGCACGGTGACCCGGCTGGGCGGCGAGGCCCGTCGCGCGGCCTGCACCTGGAGCTGGGACGACGCGGCGGCGGCCACCGAAGCTCATCTGCTGGAGCTCATCGCGGGTTAGGTCCGCGACCCCACTTTTCCGGGAGAGTCCGATGCGCATCACGATCAGCGCCCGGCACTGCGAGATCACCGACACCTTGAAGGAGCGCGCCACCGCCGTCGCCGAGCGGCTGGCGCAAGCCTCGCCGCACGCGCTGGATGCCACCATCGTCTTCGACGCCGCGCCGCTCACCTGCGCGGCCGAGATCCGGCTGCACGCCCGCGGTCGCAAGGTCCTGGTGGGAATCGGGGAAGGCGCCGATCACCGGACCGCTCTCGACCGCGCCGAAGAGAAGCTTCGTCCCCAACTGGAGAAGGCGACGCGGACGCGGGCTCGGCCCCGCGGGGCGTCCACGCGGAATACGTGAGCCTGCGCCCGCGGGATCTCATGGCCCGGCGGGGCGACCCGCTTCAGCTCGAGTCGCTCACCGGGGAGCCGGGACTCGAGCGCCCGCTCCCCGATCTCGAGGTCTCCAGCCCCGGGCTGGTGCTGGCCGGCTTTACCGATCGGTTCGTACCCGCGCGGCTGCACGTGCTGGGTGAGACCGAAGTCTCCTACCTGCAGTCGCTCGACGACGAGGCGCGCCAGCGCGCGCTGGAAACGTTCCTGAGCTTCGACCTGCCGTGCGTATTCATCACCAAGGGCCAGGAGGTTCCGCCCCTGCTGATCCAGCTGGCCCGGCAGCGGAGCATCCCGGTGCTCCGCACCGGGCTCAAGACGGCGGAGTTCTACCGCCGCATCAAGCCGATCCTCGAAGATGCCTTCGCTCCCCGCACCACGCTGCACGGCTCGCTGGCCGACGTCTACGGTGTGGGCCTGCTCTTCACCGGCCGCTCCGGGATCGGCAAGAGCGAGTGCGTGCTCGATCTGGTGGAGCGCGGTCACCGCCTGGTGGCCGACGACCTGGTGCTGGTGGCGCGCAAGGGGAACGACATCCTGATCGGCCAGGGTCACGAGCTGTCGGCGCACCACATGGAGATCCGCGGCATCGGCCTGATCGACGTCAAGGCGCTCTTCGGAATCCGGTCGGTCCGCCAGCAGAAGCGGATCGAGGTCGTGGTCCAGCTGGAAGACTGGGAAAAGGCCAAGGACGCCGAGCGGACCGGCCTGGTGCGCCAGGAAGCCACCATCCTGGACGTGGTGGTTCCCAAGGTCATCGTCGGGCTCAACCCCGGAAAGAATCTCACCGTCATCTCCGAAGTGGTGGCGATGGCGCACCTGCTCCGGATGACCGGGCTGGACGTGGCCACCGCCTTCAACGACCGGCTCATCAAGCGCATGATGGAGCAGCGCGGACTGCGCGAGTACCTGCAGGAAGACTACGAGTGACCGGGGACCTGAGGGGCGTCGTGGTTGGTCACGGCAGCGTCGCCGCGGCGATGGTGGCGGCTGCGGAGGAGATCAGCGGTATCAAAGGCGTCTTTGTGCCGGTCAGCAATTCCGGCCTTGACCGGGCCGCACTCGAAGAGCGGATCGTGACCGCGGTTGGCGACGGCCCGGCCCTCATTTTCGTGGACATGCCGAGCGGGAGCTGCCTGATCGCCGCGATGCGCCGGCTGTCGTCCCGGCCCGATGTGAAAGTGGTCACCGGCGTGAACCTCGTCATGCTGCTCGAGTTTCTCTTCCATCGCGGTGAGCCCGTTGCCGATGCGGCGCGCCGCGCCGCGGAGACCGGCGCGAAGTCGATCGCCGAGCGCTGATGCCGATCGTGCTTTGCCGGGTGGATGACCGCCTGGTTCACGGCCAGGTCGTGGTGGGCTGGGGGCGGCCGCTCGATCTCAATCGCATCGTCCTGGTGGACGACGAAGTCCGGCAGAGTCCCTGGGAACAGGAGCTGTACCGGATGGCGGCCCCGGCGGAAATCGCCATGGAGTTCCTGAGCGCGGTGGAAGCGGCCTCGCAGCTTCGCGGCTGGGATGCCGGGCGGGAGCGGGTCCTGGTGCTGGTCGGCACCATCGGCACCGCGGCCGAGCTGCTGCGCCGCGCGCCGGGCGTACTGAGCCGGCTCAACCTGGGCGGCATTCACGCGGCGCCGGGCCGGAGCGAACGGCTGCGTTACCTGTACTTGTCCGACGAGGAGTACGCGATGCTGCAGCGGATGGCCGAACGGGGCGTCGAGGTGAGCGCGCAGGATGTGCCGACCTCGCGGCCGGTTCCACTCCCGGAGCTGGAATGAGCGAGCTCCCCGTTCCGGCCCTGCTGGCCTGGGCCACGCTGGTGGGTCTCGACCTCGTCAGTGTGCTCCAGGGACTGTTCAATCGCCCGCTGGTCGCCGGGGCGGTGACCGGCGCCATCCTGGGGGATCCCGAGGCCGGGATCCGGATCGGCGCCGCGCTGGAGCTCTTCGAGCTGGATGTCCTTCCGGTCGGTGCGTCGCGGTACCCCGACTACGGCGCCGCCACGGTAGCGGCCGTGGTCTTCGGGGCCCACCAGCCCTGGGTGGTGGCACTGGGCCCCGCGGTCCTGCTCGGGCTGGTGCTCGCCCACCTGGGGAGCTGGAGCATCGTGATGCACCGCCGGGTTACTGCGTGGGCGCTGCGGCGCACGACGTCGGCGCTGGACCGGGGCGAACGCGGCGCGGCGGTGCGAGTCCATCTGGCCGGGCTTCTTGCCGACGTGGTGCGCAGCGGAGTGCTGGCGATCGTGGGGATCGGACTCGCGATCCAGCTGGGCGGACCGGCGCGGCTCGACCTGGGCACCGCGCGAGTCCTCACGCTCGTCGTGATCGGGGGCGGATTCGTCGCGGTGATCGGCGGGGCATTGCGGCGCGCCGGCACGCTCCGCCGCATTACGTGGTTTGCCGGCGGCATGGCGATGGGCGTGCTCGCCCTGGCGCTGCGATGACTGCGCGCGTCCGTGCGCTGCTCCGGCTTGCCGCGCTCCAGGCGTCGTGGACCTATGAGCGGATGCAGGGGATCGGCATCGCCGTGGCCATGGAGCCGCTGCTCCAGCCGCTCGACAATGCACCGGAGCGGGGGCGGGCGGCCCGGGCCCGATCGGTCCAGTACTTCAACGCGCACCCCTTCCTGGCCGGCGCCGCGGTGGGAGCCCTGGCCAAGGCCGAGCTGGACCAGGAGCCCGGCGAGCGAATCCTCCGGCTTCGAACCGCGCTGTCGGGACCGCTGGGCGCGCTGGGCGACCAGCTTTTCTGGGCCGGCATCGTGCCCGCTACCATGGGCCTGGCCCTGGCCGCGATGGCGCTCGGCGGCGGGCTCCGCGCGCTGGCGCTCTGCGTCGCCGGCTACAACCTGGTCCGGGTGGCCGTGACCGCCTGGGGACTCAACATCGGGCTCCAGCACGGGATCAAGGTGGCCCACGCGATCAGCGAATCGTGGCTGCCCCGCTCGGCTCCCCGGGCCGGCGATGTGGCGGCGGTCATCGTGGGCGCGGCGGTGCCCCTGGTGGCGGCGTGGCTCCTCCGTGGGGCGGGGCAGCCCCTGCGTGCGACGGTGCTCGTCGTCGCCGGCGCGGCGGCGCTGGGCGCCATCACGATCCGGCGGCCGCTCTCTGCACCGACCCTCACGCTTGGCGCGGCGGCACTCACCCTCCTCTGGCGATGGAGCACGGCGTGATCGAGCGAGACGCCAAGGTGATCAACTCTCTCGGACTGCACGCGCGCCCCGCGGCGCAGCTCGTGAAGCTCGCCAGCACCTTCGTGAGCGACGTGGAGCTCGTCAAGGAAGGCGTGCCGGTCAACGGCAAGAGCATCATGGGGGTCATGATGCTCGCCGCCGAGTACGGCAGCACCATCACCGTCCGAGCCAACGGCGCCGACGCGGAACTCGCCATGGCCGCCATCGTCGATCTCATCGCCACCGGGTTCGGAGAAACCTGATGTCGCGGCGCATGCTGCGGGGCGTCGGCGTCTCGCCCGGCCTGGCCTACGCGCCCGCGGTGGTACTGGAATGGACCTTCCCGGCTGTCCCGGACCGCTGGGTCAAGCCGGACGAGGTGGAGGGCGAGGTCGCCCGGCTCGACGAAGCGGTCGAGGCCGTGGTGGATTCACTGAACCGGCTGCGCGAGCGCGTACTGGAACGGGCCGGACTCGAGGAGAGCCAGATCTTCGAGGCCCAGATCATGATGGTGCAGGACACCCAGTTTCTCGGCGAAGTAACCAACCTGATCCGCCACAACTATTTCAGCGCCGAAACCGCGTACGAGTTCAAGGCACTGGAGCTCCGGGCCAAGTGGGGCGGTACCGGCAACGTGCGGTTGCGCGAGCGGCTGTCCGATCTGCTAGCCACCCAGCTCCGCGTGCTTCGCCACCTAGTCGGGCAGACCGATGATGAGCTGTTCGGCATGCGGGACCAGCGCCACGTCATCATCGTGGCGCATGAGCTCTTTCCGGGCCTCACCGTCCAGCTCGATCGCGACCAGCTGCTCGGGCTGGTGAGCGAGGAGGGGACCCGGACCTCCCACGCCGCCATCCTGGCTCACTCCCTCGGCATTCCCTGCGTGATGGGCGCACCGGGGGCGGTGGCGCAGATCAAACCCGGCGACATGCTCCTGCTCGACGGGACCGGCGGCACCATCCTGATCGAACCCACCATCGACGAGCTGGAGGCGGCCCAGGTCATCGCGACCCGGCGGCACAAGCTGGAGCTCGAGCTCGAGGGCGCGGTCCAGCAGCCCAGCGTCACGCCCGACGGCCACACCATAACGCTCATGGGCAATGTCGATTTGCCGGACGAGATCGACATGGCCGTGCGGTTCGGCGCCCAGGGCGTGGGCCTGCTGCGGACCGAGTTCCTGGTGGCCGGACGGGCGCACCTCCCCAGCGAGGACGAACAGCTGGAATACTTCCGCCGGGTCAGCCGTTCGTTCGACGGGCAGCAGGTGATCATCCGCACCTTCGACCTCGGGGGGGACAAGTTCCCGGCCGCCTTCGCCGCGCCATCGGAAGCCAATCCGTTCCTGGGATGGCGCTCGATCCGGGTCTGTCTCGATCAGCCGGAGATCTTCCGCCCCCAGCTTCGCGCCCTTCTGCGCGCCGCGGCCGAGCGCGACCTGCAGGTGATGCTGCCGCTCATCACCCGCTGCGATGAAGTGGTGCGGGCCCGGGAGATGATCGCGGAGGAGGCGGCGGACCTGGCCAAGGCCGGCATCCGCGCCGCGCGCGAGCTGCCGGTGGGCGTGATGGTGGAGACGCCGGCCGCGGCGGTGATTGCGGACCGGCTGGCGAAAGTCAGCGCCTTCTTCAGCATCGGCACCAACGATCTCACGCAATACACTCTCGCGGTCGACCGCGGCAACGCCCACCTGGCCGCGCGGTTCACGCCGCACGATCCGGCCATTCTGCGGATGATGCGCGACGTGCTGGCCGCGGGGCAGGCCGGCAATATTCCCGTCAGCGTCTGCGGCGAGATGGCGTCCGAGCCGCTCTATGCCGTGCTGCTCCTCGGCCTGGGGTTCACCACGCTGTCGATCGCGCCGCCGACGCTGCCGCTGATCAAGTGGCTGGTGCGGAAAGTGCCCCTGGGGCTCGCGCGGGAAGCGGCCCGCGCCGCGCTCGACGCGCCCGGTCCCGACGAGGTGACCACCATCCTGCGCGATGCGGTGCGCCCGATCATCGATCTCCGGCTCATCGATCCGCAAGGTCCGTTGCCGGGGCGAAGCAGTGGGGCTAGTTTGACGCAGCAGTGACCCGTGACCAGTGACCTGTCACCGGTCACGTTTCCTCTCATCCCTCGGCTCATGCCCTCCAAGCGCCACGTCTTCACGTCCGAGTCTGTCACCGAAGGACATCCGGACAAGGTCGCCGACCAGATTTCCGACGCCGTTCTGGATGCGATCCTGGCCAAGGATCCCGCCGGTCGCGTCGCGTGCGAGACGCTGGTCACCACGGGCATGGCGGTCGTAGCCGGGGAAATCACCACGACCACCTACGTCCACATTCCCGATATCGTCCGCGAGACGGTGATGGCCATCGGCTACACCGACGCGGCGTACGGCTTCGACGGGCGGACCTGCGCCGTGCTCACGTCGATCGACCGGCAGTCGCCCGACATCGCGATGGGCGTCAACGCCGGCAAATCGAAAGAGCAGGGCGCCGGCGACCAGGGCATGATGTTCGGGTACGCCTCCCGCGAAACCCGGGAGCGTATGCCGCTGCCGATCGTGCTCGCCCATCGGCTGGCCGAGCGGCTGGCGATGGTGCGGAAGGGACTCGCCAACGGCTCAGCCATCGACTGGCTGCGACCCGACGGCAAGACCCAGGTGTCGGTGGAATACGAGGGAGACCGTCCCGTGGCGGTGCGTACCGTGGTGCTCTCCACCCAGCACGCTGAGTTCGTCGGCCGACGGGTGCTGAGCCAGGGCACCATCAGGTCCACGATGGTCTCCGAAGTGATTCGGCCCGTCCTCGAGGCGTTCGGGTTCGAATCCCGCCGCACCAAGTTCCTGGTGAATCCGACCGGCCGATTCGTGATCGGCGGCCCGCACGGTGACGCCGGTCTCACCGGCCGCAAAATCATTGTGGATACCTACGGCGGGATGGCCCGGCACGGCGGTGGGGCGTTCAGCGGCAAGGACCCGTCAAAGGTGGACCGCTCCGCCGCGTACGCCGCGCGCTGGGTCGCCAAGAACATCGTCGAGGCGCGGCTGGCTCGCCGCTGCGAGGTGCAGGTGGCCTATGCCATCGGCGTCGCCGAGCCGGTGTCCATCCTGGTCGATACCTTCGGCACCGGCGTCATCAAGGACTCCCGGCTCGAGCAGGTGGTGCGCGAGGTGTTCGACCTGACGCCGAAGGGCATCATCGACGCGCTCCATCTCAAGCGCCCGATCTACCGGGCCACGTCCGCGTACGGGCACTTCGGACGGAAGCCCCGCAAGGCGCGGGTCCTGGACCGCATGGTCCGGCTCTTCCCCTGGGAGGAGACCTCGCGAGTCCGGGCGCTGCTGACCGCGGCGAAGATCTGAGGCGAAGCCCATGGTGCGTGTACGGGTGGCCCATCTCGGCCTGGATCGCACCTCCAACACCCCGGTGGTGGTGCTCAAGGAAGAGGACGGAGAGCGCACCCTCCCCATCTGGATCGGCGCGCCCGAGGCCAACGCCATCGCGCTGGAGATGCAGGGCGTCAAACCGGAACGTCCCCTCACCCACGACCTGATGAAGCTGCTGGTGTCCGGCCTGGGCGGCGAGCTCCGGCGAGTGGTGATTTCGG
>Ga0070699_100004228_pt1 | contig 12697 bp, 10 predicted proteins | sample KBSK1503metaG_FD_65473 | JGI IMG/M metagenome (GOLD analysis project Ga0070699, IMG submission 65473) | Corn, switchgrass and miscanthus rhizosphere microbial communities from Kellogg Biological Station, Michigan, USA - KBS K1-50-3 metaG | ecosystem: Host-associated > Plants > Roots >...
AAATGCGATGAAACTTGTAATTTGCGCGAAAATTCTTCAGCGGCGCACGGACAGCACGATACCGGTTGGCGATTGCACGCCACCGATCGTGGCCACGACGGGCCAGTCTCCGTCGGCGAGGGAAGCTGGGACCTGGATCGCGACCTGGAATAGACCCGCGAAGCCCGGCGCTAGCGCGGCGCCATAGACCGTGACCGCAACGTTGTTGATCGTCACCGTCGGCGCGGTACTCGTGGCGTAGGTTCGGTCGGCCGGAAGCAGGACGCCGGCGGGAGCTGCCGGACTTGTGGGCCCAAAGCCGGCGCCCCAGAGAATGATCACGTCACCGGGCTTGGCGGGCACGGTCGTAGCGCCGGGGAACGTTCCGGCTTTAGCCGCCAGACTGTAGTCCGCGCGCGTGGCCACCGCCTGGCTTCCGGGCCAGACAAAAAACGCCGGGGCGTGCGCGGCTACTGTCGCGGTGAACTGCTGCCTTCCTCCAGCCGCGGTGATGATAATCTGCGTCGACCCCGGCTCGATGTCGGGAACGATCAGATTGATCTGGTTGGGACTGACGTAATAGAGATACGCGGGCTTGCCGCCGATGGTCACCGTCACCCCGCCCAGCGTGGTTGGCAAGCGTCCATCAACGATGGACTTGTCCCAGGTCTCGACACTCGAAGCGAAGACGCAGCCCTGAATCGTCGCCCAGGAATTCGCGGAGATGCCTGGCTGCAGGCTCGCGCCGTTCACGATAGAGGGAAGGCAAACTCCCGGTCCCGGCGACTGGCCAGCGGATCCGACCTTGCGAAGGCGGAGGTTGGTCGTGTCGGCGATATAGAGGTTTCCAGCGCTGTCGACTGCAACGTCGTTGGGATTATTGAGTCCGGCGGCAGTGGCTGGACCGCCATCGCCAGAGAAGCCCGCGATTCCGTTACCGGCTACGGTCGTGATGATTCCCGCGGTATCTACCTTGCGGATACGATGATTGGCGACGTCGGCGAAGTAGAGATTCCCGGCGCTGTCCACGGCCATGCCTACACGAACCGAAAAGGGATTGATTTGCGCACGGATTGCCGGGCCTCCATCGCCGGAGAAACCCCTGGTTCCGTTGCCGACGATCGTACTGATAATTCCGGCTGTATTTACTTTGCGGATTCGATTGCCGAACCCGGTAGCGTTGCCGGCTTCCGCAATATAGATGTTCCCGGCGGCGTCTAACGTCACGCCCGCAGGACCAAACAGTTGAGCGCTGGTGGCAGGCCCCCCGTCGCCGGAGAATCCAGGCAGCAGGCTGCCGGCTATCGTGCTGATAATCCCGGCTGCTGTGACCTTGCGAATGCGATGATTGGCGTAGTCGGCGATATAAAGGTTCCCGGCGCTGTCCACGGCCACGCCGGCAGGACCACCGAGCGCTGCGCTGGTGGCCGGACCTCCATCGCCCGAGAAGCCAAGATTCCCGTTGCCGGCGACTGTGCTGATGATTCCGGCGGGATTTACTTTGCGGACTCGATAGTTGAGGGTATCGGCGATGTACAGGTTGCCGGCGCTGTCCACTGTCACGGCGCTCGGAGTCCACAAGGAGGCGCTGGCCGCCGGTCCGCCGTCGCCTCGGGATGAGAAGTCTCCATTGCCCGCGAAGGTGGAGATAATTCCGGCCGTGTTCACCTTACGGATGCGATTGTTAGAGCCGTCGGCGATGTAGATGTTTCCCGCGCCGTCTACGGCTACACCGAGAGGTCCGAGCATTCCGGCGTTAACTGCCGGGCCTCCGTCGCCGGAGAAGGGCAGGACCGTATTACCGGCTCCGGCTATCGTGGTGATCACGCTTTGAGAGACGGGGGCGTTGACGGTCAGCAGAACGGAGATGGTCCGGGGCGGATTGCCGGCGCCGCTCGGAGTTAGGGTGATCGTGCCGTTGTACGTCCCCGCCGCGAGGCCACTCGGGTTCAGCGAGACGGTCAGCGTCTGTGATGCCGTGCCGCTGGTTGGACTCACGGCCAGCCAATTGTCGCCTGTCGTTGTGGACACCGAGGCTGTGTAAGTCAAGGTTGTCCCCAGCGTAATGATGACGACACTCTGGCTTGGTGGAATAGGCCCGCCGGCTGTGTAAGAAAACGACAGTGAGCTCGGCGTCGCGGTGATCGGTGAGTCCGCAACGCCGGAGGAGACTTTGCGGACGCGGTTGCTGTTGGCCTCCGCGATGTAAACATTGCCCGCGCCGTCGACGGCCACGCCCGAGGTTCCCGAGAGCACCGCGCTGGTGGCCGGACCCCCATCACCGATGCCTTGGCCGGTATTTAACCCGCTGCCGGCGTAGAGGGTGATAATTCCGGAAGTATTCACCTTGCGGATGCGGTTGGCGCCGGCATCCACAATGAAGAGGTTGCCTTCCTTGTCCACAGCAACGAAGGTCGGAGTCATTCCCGCGTTGATCGCCGGGCCCCCATCGCCGATCGCGAGCGCGCTTCCATTGCCGGCGACGGTGGTGATAATTCCCGCCGTGTCCACTTTGCGGATGCGTCCGAGTACGGCGAAGTAGAGATTCCCCGCGCTGTCTACCGCCATGCCTTGCGGAAGGGTGAGCGCCGCGCTGGTCGCAGGACCGCCATCGCCGGAGAACCCCTGGGTACCGTTGCCGGCATATGTGCTGATAATTCCAGCCGTGTTCACCTTGCGGATGCGCTGGTTGATGGTGTCGGCGATAAAGATATTCCCTGCGCTGTCGACGGCCACGCCGGTTGCCAACATTTGAGCGCTCGTGGCTGGTCCGCCATCGCCGGCGAAGCCTGGAAGAATTCCGCCAGCCACCGTGCTGAGGATTCCAGCCGTGTTCACCTTGCGGATGGACGCGCCCTGCGCAATATAAATGTTGCCGGCGCTGTCCGTCGTCACGCCGCTTGGAAAAACTTGCGCGCTGGTCGCCGGGCCGCCATCGCCAGTGCCGACAGCCGTGCCACCACCGGCTACCGTGGTAATAATACCCGCCGTGTTTACTTTGCGGATGCGGTTGTTGCCGCCGTCGACGATATACACGTTTCCTGCATTGTCCGCCGCGACAGTTAGCGACCCGCCGAAACTTCCGCTGAGCTGCGCGTTGACAGCCGGGCCGCCATCGCCGGAGAAGCCGCGGGTTCCGGTTCCGGCGAACGTGGTGATGATGCCCTGTTGACCGTCGCAGAGTTGAGTCGCGGCCAGGATTAGGAGCGCTGTCAGCGTCAGATGGTGCATTGTGTGTTACTTGCCTTTCTTTCTCAACTCTCCAAAAATGCCGGCCTCGATCGTTCCGTCGTCATTGAGGCTCCAGACCAGATCTTCCGACTCGCCGGGCTTGGTGAGGATGATTTTGTCGCCGACTATCGAGCAGTCAACGGTATCCCTATCCGTGAGCGGGGCTTCCATGATCGCCTTCCCGGATCGGAATTCGACCGAGACCCCGCCGACTCCAATCGTGGCTCCCCAGCGACCTTCGAGCTTCGAGCCGCAAGGAGCGCCGCGCGGCTTGGCAGCGGCGGGCGCGGGAGGCGGAGTCGCCAGCGGCCGCAATTGCTGAGGGTTTGCCCAGGCGACGCGGTTGCCCGGCAGCGTGACCTGATACTCCATTCCCAATATCGTGATGATTTCGCTATTGACCCAGCGGCCTTCGAAGAGCACCTGAACTTTGTCGTGGAGTTGATAGACTCCGTTTGCCCGGTCGTAGGCTGTGGGCGGACCTTTCCGCCGGACCTCGGAAGGGTAGGTCTTCCAGACCTGGACGTCACTCTGCGACACGAGCACTTTGTAGTTATTGCCATTAATCGCCACGACTCGACCCTCAACCCAACCGAAGGCGGTGTTGATGTCAACGGTGTCGCCGATTTTTATTCCGTTGGATGACATTGGCTCAGGTGGGCGAACAACAGGTGGGCGCTGTTGAACAGGAGCTGGCTGGCGCCAATGTCAAATAACAGAATCTAGCGAGGTATTTGGTATTTTTCATTGTCTTCATTCCTAACTACTCACTTGTGTTGAGACACCCATTGCGCGTCCACCAGGCGTAGTGCGAGCCGTATATCCGGGATACGATTGCCGCTGCGGCTCATGAAATCGTCGTTGGCGGCAAAGGTGGCCGTCAGCGCGTTATAGGTTCCCGATTGGCCCACCTTTATTTCCGGACCCCAGCCAAGGGAAAACCCGCCGCCGGAGCCATTCGCGGAAGCAACCGGGCCATATTTTTGCGTCAGCGCCTTGCGGAAAATTTCCCCATCGAGAAACGGAAAGATGCGATCGATCGTGATGGAGCGCACGATGTCATCGTCGTCGAGCATTGCCGTGATGCACACTAGTCCCGGCGCCGGGTGATGACGGCCGTCCGGGATATTCATGCAACGCATCTCGTTCACAACCAGCGTGGTGGAGTATCCCTCCGGACGCTTTACTTTTCTGCGCGTGGAGAGTCCGAACATCCGGTTGAGGGTAGCTTCCAGGTCCTTACCCTTGACACCAACGCGGAAGCCGGCGATGTCGGCGTTCTTGAGATCGAATGCGACTCCCGGGGCGGCCGCCTGAACTGGCGTCACTTTGGGCAGAGACACAACATGGCCGGCGCGGTCGACTAACCGAGTAGAAGTGATTTCCGCCCGGACCACTTTAGCTCCCGTGACCGCGCCTGACGGATCCCCTTTGCCGATGATCTTGAATTGAATCTCGTCGACTACGGCCCGGTACGTCTTTCGCAACTGCTCATCAAAGGCTCGCGCTTCTTCCTTCGGCATCGGAATCGGTCGCAGGCTCTCGGCATTGGCGAAGACAACCTGATACTGCTGCCGAAACGCCTGGATCGGCAGGTAGTGCCCGGGACTGAAAAGGTTGATCGAGAATTCGGAGCGCGGGTGATCGTACTCCGAGATCGTGTCGTTGACCTTCATGGTGAAGACTTGCCCAGGACTGGCGCCGTCGAGCCTGCCCTGCAGCCTGGCGATCTCTTGCTTGGTGACGTCGGGCTTGTCAAAATTGCTCGCGCGCTGAACGGCGGGACTCATCGCCGCTATGTTCGCCAGGTCCAGGGGATCGCCGGAAATCTTGTGGTATAGAAGAGCGATTGTCTCGTTGTCAGCGGCGTCGTCTTGCGCCTGGGTCGCGTTGAGGAATACCAAGGCCGACAGGAATAAAAGTCTGTGTCGAGTCATTTTTTCTTCCGCATGCGGACCGATTCGCCGCTCGAGAAGCGCAGCTCCAGTTGGTCCTGCCCTGACGGCGCTAGTACCACTTCGCCGCCGCTTGTGAGCTTGAAAGCGCGTGCGCCATCGGGTCTCGATTCCCCTTGGAAGCGGGTCATTCCCGCGAAGGCTTCTTTGCCATCGAGGACGACGACATGCAATCCGTTGAGGTAGGCGAGCACAGCCCCCGGCATTGCGGGACGGCCCGCGTCCCGGTCGATCTCCCAGACGTCGCCGGAGCTCGCCGGCGCTCGGACGACCTCGACGGAGCCACCGGACTTTCCGCATCCGGTCGCGAATAGAAGTGATAGGGCTAACAAGAGGTACCCGGAGCGCCTCATCAATAGAAATGCGAAGCGCCGACTAGAAAGTGCGAAAATCCTTGGGCAGCCGCCGTCGAACTCAATGGGGGCGTACAGGAATCCTGTACAATAATGTTAAGGCATATATGGCAGTGGAAACGAGTTACACCAAGCTCCGCGAAAACCTTGCAAGCGTCTTGGACCAGGTTGTCGAAAACCAAGAGGTGGTCATCGTGCGGCGCAAAGGCTCGAAAGATGTCGCCTTGGTTCCAGCTGCGGAACTCTCAGGATTAATGGAAACCGCCCATCTGTTGCGATCACCCCGGAACGCCCGTCGCTTGCTGACTGCGCTACGCCGGGCAGGGACCGAAAAGGGCAAGTCCAGCTCAGTCGAGCAGTTGCGGCGAGAGATCGGTATTGAGCCGGGACGCTAACCGCTACGCGGTATTCCACGCCGAGTTTCGAGATGATCTTCGGTACTGGGTGACGACAGACCGAAAAACGGCTATTCGAATCTTAGACCTTGTGGAAGCGACACTGCGAAATCCCTTTGAGGGCATCGGGAAACCAGAACAGTTACGATATCTGCTCGCTGGATGCTGGTCCAGGCGAGTCACGCAAGAGCACAGGCTGGTTTACCGCGTCAGCGACGAGCGGATCGACTTCCTACAGTCCCGGTACCACTATTAGCGGATGCGATCCGCTGTCCGCTCAGGTATCTGCTATTCTTGTTTCTCAGAATCAAGAGGTTAAGGGCCATGAGATTTTTCGCGATGGGCGCCTGCGGTCTGCTCGTCGCCTTGGCTTCCCCGGGACTAGGGCAGGAATTTCGCGCCACGATCGCCGGCGAGGTCAGCGACTCGTCGGGAGCCGCGGTAGCGGGGGCGAAGGTTGTCGCCGCCAGCGTCGAGCGAAAGACGCTGCGCCATTTCACCACCAATTCCGCCGGCCGCTATCACATCGAGTTCCTCCTTCCTGGCAGCTACAGCATCACAGTGGAGAAGGCCGGCTTCAAGAGATTCGTCCGGGATGGCGTCTCTCTTCTCGCCGCCGATAACGTGTCGATCGACCTGCGGCTGGAGGTCGGAGCCACCAGCGAGACCGTGATCGTCTCGGCTGCGGTCCCCTTGCTTCAGACCGAAAGCGCCACGCGCCGCGCGGTTGTCGAAAACCGTATTCTGGAAAATGTGCCGTCCGGCGGACGCAATCTTTACGCGCTTCAGTACGACGAACCCGGCGTGGTAAAGGCCAGCGCTTATTGGGGGTCGATGGAGTTATATGCCTTCGGCAATGTCAACGCTGTCACCATCGGCGGCGGAAAGGTCGGCGAGAATGAGACGGTTCTCGACGGCGTCACCAACACGAAGAGCGACCGGGGCGTGGCATTCGTTCCGTCGATCAACGCCACGCAGGATTTCACGGTCCAGACCAACTCCTATGACGCGCAGTTCGGGCGCGTTGGGGGCGGCGTAACTCTCATTAATCTGAAGTCTGGCACGAACGAGGTCCACGGGCAGCTCTTTGAGTTTCTCAAGAACGAAAAACTTCGCGCCAATGATTGGGTGGACAACAAGAACGGCGTCTCGAAAACGGCGTTCAAGAACAACACATTCGGTTTCGAGCTCGATGGTCCGTTCTACATCCCGAAGCTTTTTGATGGACGCAACAAAGCTTTTTTTATGTTTTCGTTCGAGGGACTGCGGCAACACGAGCAAGGTGGACAACGCCGCACCCTGCCCCTTCCCGAGCAGGCAAGGGGCGATTTTTCGCGTTTGCGTAATGGCGCCGGCGGCCTGGTTACGATTTACGATCCGCTCTCGACTAAACTCGCGGCCGACGGCAGGACCTACGAACGTACGCCGTTCGCCGGGAATATCCTACCCGCGGATCGGATTAATCCGGTAGCGCGAAGAGTTGCGTCATTCTATCCTTCCCCGAACCTGCCAGGCGATGGACCTGCGTCGTTGAACAACTACCAGAAGATCCTGCCGGAGACCAACCGCTACAACCACTGGCTGGGAAAAGTGGACTATCTGTTGACCGAGAAGAGCCGCCTGTCCTTTCGTTACGGACAGACTCCGTGGCTGAACTATTCGAGTCTTGTTTGGGGCGACAATCCAGCCGAGCCCAGCAACCAATATCCATCGAGCCGCGTTTCCCGCCACGCGGGCGCGGATTGGACATATACGGTCACGCCATCGGTCGTTCTGAATCTCCGCGGGGGTCTGGCGCGTTATGAGGCAGGATTCGGAAACAGTTTCGGCGCCAACTACGATCCACGGCAGCTCGGGTTCCCTGACTCCTTGGTCAGTCAGTTCAGCGCTATCGGATTTCCCCGCTTCAACATCGGAAGCTACTCTGAGATCGGATCGACGGGTGTGTTCAGCTACTCCGCTTCCGACGTCTGGAGCCTGCAGCCGAATGTGAGCTGGATTCGCGGCAGGCACTCGGTGCGATTCGGTTCTGAGTTCCGCCGTTACAACGACAATACGCGGAATCCGGCTCTCGCCAGCGGCTTGTATAACTTTGATCCAGTATGGACGCAGGGTAATCCTCAGCGGTCTGATAGCTCTTCGGGCAATGAGTTCGCTTCCTTTCTGTTAGGGTTTCCTGCGTCCGGCTATGTGGATCGCAACATCGATCCGGCTTATCGGTCGAACTACGCCGCCCTGTTCGTTCAGGACGACTTCAAGATCAGTCCGAGGCTCACTTTGAATCTGGGATTGCGGTGGGACTATGAGTCGCCTCGCATGGAGCGCTACAACCGCATGCTCCGCGGATTCGCGTTCGATCAGGCGAGTCCGATTGCAGGCGCGGCTAAGGCATCGGCCGCGGCTATCAACTGTCCCGCCTGCGCCGCAGGGCTACGGGGCGGCCTGCTGTACGCGGGGACCAGTGGCGCGAGCCGGTACGCATTCGATCCGCATAAACGTAACTTCCAACCACGAGTAGGCGTCGCCTACCGGCTCACCTCGAAGCTGGTCTTGCGCGGTGGCTATGGACTCAGCTATCTGGGCCAGAGCGCGAGCGGACTGGCTGTCGGATTCAGCCGTCAGACGCCGCTGGTCGCGACGCTCGATAACGGGCTCACGCCGGCGATGAGTTTGAGCAATCCATTTCCAGCGAGTATTTATCCGCGCGGTCTGTTGCAGCCGATCGGCTCCAGTCAGGGACTCAGTACCAATCTCGGGCAGAACGTGACGTTCCAATATTTGGATCGCCCGCTTCCGTATTCGCAGCAGTATTCAGCCGGATTCCAGTACGAGCTTCCGGGCGGATGGCTGGTGGACGCCTCTTACGCGGGCAACATCACCAGGCGCCTGCCGGTTACGCTGGGGCTGAATTTCATACCGTCGGATACGCTGAACAGCATTCCCGTCGAGCAACGTCAGGCATACTTCAACCAACAGATCGCAAATCCTCTGGCCGGTTTGCTGCCGAACTCCGGCATTAACGGCGCAACTGTCGCCCGCCAGCAGTTGCTATTCGCCTATCCTCAATACGGCGCTGGAACGCAGATGACCGATGTCCCCATAGGCCGGCAGCGCTACGATTCGGCGCAGATGAAGTTGACGCGCCGATTCTCCCGTGGGCTGGCCATGACGGTAGCGTACACGGTTAGCAAGACCCTGGAGCAAGTCTCGCTGTTGAATACCCAGGACGTTGATGTAAACAACCCGCTACAGTCCCGCCTCGAAAAACGGCTGACCCAGTTCGATGTGCCGCAGCAGCTTTCCGTGATCGGCTCTTACGATATTCCGCTTCGTTCTAGAGACAGGTGGGTGAATGGCTTCATCGGAGGCTGGACCTTCAGCGGCGTGTTCATGTCGCACTCCGGATTCCCGCTGCCATTCCCGAATGCCGCTCCACTGGCGGCCAGGAGCGCTAAGCTCAGCGACTCGGAGCGCGACGCGCGAGCTCGCGCGGCCGGTCGCACTCAATTCGATCCTTCCGAAGACGTCTGGTTTGACACCTCGCTCTTCCCTCGCGCGGCGCAGGCGCCGTTCACATTGCGGACATTCGCGACGCGGTTCCCCGATGTTCGCAGCAAACCGCTCAACGTCGCCGACCTCTCCTTGTACAAGGAGTTCCACGTCAAGGAAAAGCTGAGATGGCAGGTCCGCTTCGACGCCCATAACGCCGCAAACTTCCCCTGGTTCGGCGTTCTTGATACCAATGGGAACAACGTTACGAGGCCGCAGTTCGGCCATCTTCGCGCCGATATTGGTAACGAGACCCGCGTGATTGTCGCTGTTATGAAGTTAGTTTTCTAGGTCAGTTGAGAGACGATCAATACGGAGCCGCCGATCGCGATTGCATCCTCGATGAGAGCGATCGGAAGATCGTTCCCTCCGATTGCTCCGACCAGGCGGGCTCGGAACTCGTAGCCGCCGAGCGTTCCAGCTACAGCGCCGACCGGGCCCGCTAGGAGTCCGCCAATAATTTGGTCAGGCGCGCCCAGAGCAGCTCCGCATATGGCGCCGGTCGTGATCCGGGCGATGAAACCGATGGGCGCTTTACGGCTGGGCGTCTTCGGCAGTTTGTCGGCGATTAACTCCCCGATAGCCAGCACGCTCATTATGCATGGCGTCGCCTTGAAACCCAGAAAAGCCAGCCAGGTATTTTCCACATGCAACCAGCCAAGGTGCGCAGCCCAACTGACTGCGGCGGGCGCAGTCATCGAACGAAGTCCGGCAACCACGCCAATCAGAAACGCCAAGATGAAAGGAGACATGGATTATTCTCTTTCGTCAGAGCCACCCATCGATTCTACACGGCTTTCCGTTACTTATTTCGGAGCAGGATCGCTCCCTGGAGTGCGCGTTATCTAGCAAACGCCCCGCAAGCCGGGTCACTCGGAGGAAGCGACCCGACTTTGCGGGATGGCCGCCGAAATGCAGCGACGTACCGCTTGGTAGACACTATCACCCGCGGGTCAGAGAGTAAATACTGCTCACGCACCAGGAATATATAGCCCAAAAGTACCATAGTAAGATGGCTAGTAATCCGCTTCCGGGTCACAAAAGGGGATCGGCTCGCGCACCTCTCCCGCCGGCGAACGCCAGTGGAGGCCCTCGGCGAACTCCAGGCCGACCACGTATAGTCCTCCCGCTCGGCGGCAGTATTTTACCGAACCCGCTCCTTGGAGCTTGAATCTCTCCGAACGGAATCGGACTAGCAGCGGCATAGCAGCTTCGGGTAACTGGAGAGCGATGCCATCCTCGGAGATGTTCAAAGCGCGTGTGCGCGTGATTTTCATCTTGCCCGTCAAATCAAGCCATGAAACCTGCAGGGTTCCGGCATCCACGGCAAATCGGCGATGCCTTCGCAATTCCCGGGGCTTTGAGGATAATCTATTCATGACGGAAAGCTTAGTATTGAATCGCAAATCTGTCGAGTCATGACAGGTTCACCGTTTCTGTATCAAAGGTACTGGTATTGGGTCGCGTCTGGATACAGCATTCAGGTATTGTGGTTTTGCCCTAGTTCCTTTTACACTCTTAACAGCAGACATGTCTAAACGAGATCTGCGGCGGAACGACCGTCTTCCGTCCACCTCAACCCTTAAGCTGAGGTGGCAAGGCAGAAGTGGAGAGTCGCACTTCGCGCGCGGCAAAATTCTGAACCGCTCGGATACGGGATTGTGTTTCGAACTTTCCGAGCCAATTCAGCAGTCTTGTTACGTAACTCTTAGCGCGCCTGAACTGAGCGCCGCCGATTGGGCGGTCGGAGGGTCGGTACGCTACTGTTCGAGCAAGGGAGCGAAGTACGTTATTGGGCTTGAGCTCAAAGTCGCCGCCAGACTGACTCAAACCGTCTGATCTCTTCGAGTGTTAATATGGCTCTCCGGAGCCATTATGAAAAAACTGATCGCTTTCGTCGCGCTGGGATCCTCGGCGCTGACGCTGCTCGCCGTCTGGGGTCTGGGATGGGCGCCAGTTCCCGCCAAGGTCACCCTGGAAAATGCTAAGGTTCGCGTTTCCGAGCTCACGTACGTGCCGGGATCACCGCGCGAGCGCTTTATTCGCCCCACCGATCAAATCATCGTATTTCTCGATGAGTGCCGCTATGAGCGGCTGGATTCGCAAACCAAGGAAAAGACCATTCGCCAGCGGAAAGCGGGCGAGGTGATTTGGCATGACAAGGGTGAAGACGCGCCGCGGCTGACCAACCTGGGCGCAAAACCGTACCGCACTTTGGTCGTCGAGCTGAAGTAGATCAGTAAAAGAATTCGAAGCAGGGCCCATCGTACGGTAAGCTGTTCCGGTATTTTGTTACCGACGCAAGAGCCAATCGGAGCCGTGACCGTCAGGGAGCGGAGCGGCGGCGCAAATCTGATTGGTTACGACGGCGAATCGAAGCATTAGTTGCGGCCCTCCGCTCCCTGACGGTCACGGCTCTGAACGTTCGTTCCTTTTCACACAGATTCGTCCAGGAGCGGTTTTTTGCTACGAATGCAATCACCGGGGCAGCCTACGAGTCGCGCGGCTTATAAATAGTCAAGCCGGACAGGAGCTTGGGATAGAAATCAGTAGATTTCTGCGGCATCACACCGCCGCCGAAAGAGATGGCGGCAACCTGCTCGACCGACGTCGGCTTAAGAAGGCAGGCGATCTGCGCGGTCCCGCTGTTCACTTCTTCTATCGCCGAATCGAGTCCGCGCATATAGCGCAAGTGTTTGCCGTCGCGGACCTGCTCTTCTGAAATGCCGAGCACGCCGCCAATCAGCGCGGTGTGCAGCACGGGCACATCGAGCTGCCCTTTCGAATCCTTGGCCTCGAAAATATAAGAACCTCCCGGCATCGCAATGCCGAAAATGCATTGACCGGACTTCGAATCCGCCCATCGTTTCGTCAGCTTTTCAATAGAATCGATGCGCTCCACGCGAAACGCCGATTCGGCGCGACGAACGAAATCGGCCTCGTCGAAATTCTTCAGGTCGGAAATCAGCCGGTGAGTCGCGAGAATCTTTAACCCTGGCGCATGCATATTGACGAATGTCATCACGACTTTCGAAGCGTCGTCACTGCCCGGATTCTCGTTGCGAAACGCGAGCGCGGTTTCGTAGCGATGGTGGCCGTCGGCGATGAGCAGCTTCTTATCCGACATCAACGCCTGGATTTTGGCGATGCGAGCGGGTTCCGAGATGCGCCAGATTCTGTGCTCGGCGCCGTATTCGTCCGCCACTTCGGCGTCGGGCATTCGCTGCGACACCTC
>Ga0070699_100004229_pt1 | contig 12695 bp, 16 predicted proteins | sample KBSK1503metaG_FD_65473 | JGI IMG/M metagenome (GOLD analysis project Ga0070699, IMG submission 65473) | Corn, switchgrass and miscanthus rhizosphere microbial communities from Kellogg Biological Station, Michigan, USA - KBS K1-50-3 metaG | ecosystem: Host-associated > Plants > Roots >...
GTGACGCTCGCGTTGACGGCGGCCAGCCGCTCACGGATCACGGTGAGCCCAGGCTGGGCGGCGGCGTCCATGATCAGCGACACCACGCTGTCGTCCGGGCCGCGCGCGACTACCAGCAACAGGTCGATCAGCCCCCACCCGGTAACCCACGGCGCGTCGCCGTCGAGCCGCCACCCGCCACGGTCGAGCCGCGCGCGCAGCCGCGGCGGCCCGGGCATCAGGCCGCCCAGCGCGATGCCACCGCGTACCTCGCCCCGGCAGGCCGGGCCGAGCCACCGGTCGCGCAGCGCGGCCGGAGTGCCGTCGGCGGCCAGCGTCATGACCAGGCCGCGGTGCTGCAGCCAGACGAACGTGGTGGCCAGGCACCCGCTGGCCAGTACCTCGACCACCGCGCAGTAGGCGGCCAGGTCCAGGCCGAGGCCGCCCGCCTGAACCGGCACCGGCGCCCCGTACAGGCCGAGCGCGGCGAGCGCGTCGAGGTGGGCGACCGGGAGCACGTCCAGCCCGTCGACCCGCATCGCGTCCGGGAACAGCAGGTCATCGGCGATCTCGCGGGCCGCCGCGAGGACGTCCCGGGCCGCGGTGGTCAAACCGTCCAAGCCGCGGCGAGCTTGTCCATCACCGCGTCCAGGGCCGCGTCGGTGACCTGCCGGGCCGGGTCGGCCAGGTACCACTCCACGATCTGCCGGGCGCCCCGCTCGAACGGGATCACCGCCCGCCAGCCAGGCACGATGGCGCGCAGCTTGGCGTTGTCGAACACCATCGAGTGCGCCTTGTCGCCCAGCAGCCCCGCGCCCCAGTCCGGGTCGGCGGCCGCGATCGCGTCCGACGGCACGTGCACCAGGCGCGCCGTCACCCCCAGGGCCGCAGCGAGCGACCAGGCGATCTGATTCCAGGTGAGCACGTCGTCGGAGGTGATGTGAATGGCCTCGCCGAGGGTCCCCGGGTGCCCGAGCAGCGGGACGAACGCGCGAGCGAAGTCGTCGTGGTGGGTCAGGGTCCACAGCGAGGTCCCGTCCCCGTGCACGATGACGGGCTTGCCCGCGAGCATCCGGCCGAGCACCGTCCACCCGCCGTCGAACGGCACCAGCGTCTCGTCATAGGTGTGCGACGGCCGGACGATCGTGGCCGGAAAGCCCTCCTCCCGGTACGCCGTCACGAGCGGGTCCTCGCATGCGATCTTGTCGCGCGAGTACCGCCAGTACGGGTTGCGCAGCGGCGTCGACTCGGTGACCGGCATCCGCGCGGGCGGCGTCTGGTAGGCCGACGCGGAGCTGATGAACACGTACTGGCCGGTCCGGCCGCGGAACAGGTCGATGTCGGTGCGGACGTGCCCGGGGGTGAAGGCGACCCAGTCCACCACGGCGTCGAAGTCACGATCGTTAATTTCGTCCCGAACGGTTGCCGGTTCCCGTATATCCGCCCGCAGCATGCTCACCCCGGGCGGGAGCGGCCGCGCGGTGCTCAGGCCCCGGTTCAGCACGAACAGCTCGATGCCGCTGTCGACCGCGACCTGCGAGCACGCCGAGCTGATGACCCCGCTGCCTCCGATGAACAGCACCCTGAGCTTCGCCATGCCCTAACGCTAGACCGGCATCCGGGAGGCGAGTGTTGCCGGGTCTGCGGGATCAATGCGGCGAGAGGTGCCGGGGCTGGTAGATGGGGAACTCGGTGCCGTCGGGCAGGCGGATCGCGGCCACCAGGCCCCAACCCTGATCGGAGACCTCCTGCGCGACCTCGGCTCCCCTGGCGCGCAGTTCGGCGAGCGTGGCACCGATGTCGTCGCACATCAGGTACAGCTGGTGGCGGCTTTCCCCGTCGGCGGGATGAACTGCCAGCTCAGCAGGCGGCAGGGCGAAGATGAGCCAGCCTCCGCCCGCGTCGACGCAGGACAGGCCGATCACGTCCGCGAAGAAGTCGCGGACCTTCTCCGCCTCGGGCGAGAACACGATCGCGTGCATTCCGTTGATCATGTCGTGATCCTAACGAAGCACCGGCGCCGGGCACGGGCCCACGTAAAGCCGGAACCCTTAGTCGAGTCCGTCGCGGTCGGCCCACTGCAGCAGGGTGTCGAGTGAGTAGGCAGAGTCGTCGATGCCCTGGTGCAGGTCGCCGAGTTCGGCGAAGCGGGCGGGGACGGTGGCGATGGTGAACTGGCGCGGGTCGACATCGTCGACCTCGTCCCAGCTGATCGGGGTGGAGACGGTCGCCTCCGGCACGCCGCGGACGGAATAGGCGCTGGCGATGGTGTGGTCGCGGGCGTTCTGGTTGTAGTCGACGAACAGCATGGCCGGATCCCGGTCCTTGCGCCACCAGGTGGTGGTGACCAGGTCCGGGGCGCGGCGTTCGACCTCGCGGGCGAAGGCGAGCGCGGCCCGCCGCACCTCGGCGAAGCCCCACCGGGGCTCGATCCGGACGTAGATGTGCAGGCCGTTGCCGCCGGAGGTCTTGGGCCATCCGGTCGCGCCGAGCTCGCCGAGGATCTCGCCCGCGATCCGGGCCACCCGGCGCACCGTGGCGAACTCGCAGGCCGGCCCGGGGTCCAGGTCGATGCGCCACTCATCGGGCCGTTCGGTATCGGCCCGGCGGGAGTTCCACGGGTGGAACTCAACCGTGGACATCTGCACCGCCCAGATCACCGCGGCCAGCTCGGTCACGCACAGCTCGTCGGCGTGCCGGCCGTAGCGGGGGAAGTGCAGGCGGACCGTCTCCAGCCACGGCGGCGCACCACCCGGGACCCGCTTCTGGTGCACCTTCTCCCCGGCGACCCCGGACGGGAACCGGTGCATCATGCACGGCCGCTCCCGCAGCGCGCGCACGATGCCGTCACCGACCGACAGGTAATAGCGGACCAGGTCCAGCTTGGTCTCCCCGCGGGCCGGGAAATACACCCGGCCCGGATTGGAGATCCGCACCACCCGGCCCCCGACCTCGACCTCCACCCCATCTGCGGCCATGACAGAACGTTAACCCGGCGCGACCCTGCCGCACCCGCCCAGGGCCTTGACGTACCGGTCGGTGCGCCAGATGGCACGATGAGACACGGCACCTGCGCCGGATGCCGCCGGTGCCCGGTCAGGAAGGGGATCTGATGAACGGCACGGGCTTGGTCCGCCAGCCCAGCAGCAGGCTGGCCGAGGGCATCGTCACCCACATCAGCCGCACCTCGGTGGATGTGGCCCTGGCCAGGTCCCAGCACGAGGCCTACGCCGACGCGCTGGCGGCCAGCGGCTGGATGATCCGGCAGGCACCCGCCGCCGACGACTGCCCGGACTCGGTCTTCATCGAGGACACTGTCGTGGTCTGCGAGGACCTGGCGGTGCTGACCCGCCCGGGCGCTCCCGTCCGCCGGGCCGAGGTCGACGGCGTCGCGCAGACCGTCCGGTCGCTGGGCCTGCGCACGGCGCGCATCGAGGAGCCCGGGGTTCTCGACGGCGGCGATGTGCTGCAGGCGGGCCACACGGTATACGTCGGCCGCGGCGGGCGGACCAACGGCGAGGGCATTCGCCAGCTGCGCTCGCTGCTGGCGTCGCTGGGCCGGACCGTGACCGGGGTTCCGCTGGGCAGCGTGCTGCACCTGAAGTCGGCGGTTACCGCGCTGCCGGACGGCACGTTCTTGCTGCTGCCGGAGCTGGTGCCGGCCGAACTGTTCCCGGCGGTGCGTCCCGTCGCCGAGGAGAGCGGCTGTCACGTCGTACCCCTCGGCGGTGATCGCGTGCTGATCGCCGCGTCCGCTCCGCGCACCGCCGGGCTCCTCGAGGACCTGGGTTTCACGCCGGTCGTGGTGGACATCAGCGAATTCGAGAAACTCGAAGGCTGCGTCACCTGCCTGAGTGTGCTGCTGCCCGGACGGTAGCCGCTGCTTACGCCCGGCTGGATCCTTTAGTACCTTGAGCCCATGCAAGTCGTGGGGATGGTGCTGCACCCCGAGCGAGACTGCACTGGGGCAGTCGGGTCGATCCTGGAGTGGGCGGCCCGCCGGGAGATCCTGGTTCTCGGCATCGACACCGAGATCAGCAGGCTAGCCTGTACCGCCGAGGCGGTGTCCGCCGACGAGCTCCGGCAGCGGGCGGACCTGCTGGTGAGCCTGGGCGGTGACGGCACGATGCTGCGCGCCATGCGGCTGGCTGACCGGCAGCGGTCCCCCGTCCTCGGGGTGAACCTGGGCAAGCTCGGGTTCCTGGCCGAGGTCGACGTGCCCGACCTGGCCGATGCGCTCTCCGCGATCGACAACCACGAGTTCACCACCGAACCGCGCCTGGCCGTCGACGCCGTCATCGGAGGGAAGCTGATCACGGCGTTCAACGACATCGCGTTCGTCCGGTTCCCCGGGCAGAAGACCGCCGCGATCGCGGTGGAGGCCGCGGGGAGCCCCTTCGTCAGCTACGCCGCCGACGCGATTGTCGTCGCGACGCCGGCCGGCTCGACCGCGTACAGCTTCTCCGCGGGCGGCCCCATCGTGAGCCCGGCGGTGGAGGCGCTGCTGGTCACGCCGGCCGCGCCGCATTCGGCCTACAACCGCGGGCTCGTCGTCTCCGTCGGTGACCAGCTGGGCCTGACTGTCCTGGCGTCCAGCGGCCGTCTCGCCGTGGAGGCCGATGGTAACCTCGCCGCCGAGGTGGCACCCGGCGACCGGATCGAACTGCAGTCGCGTCCCGGCGCGGCCCACGTCGTCCGGCTCGGCCACACCACGTTCTACGAGCGGGTCCGCCGCAAGCTGCGGCTGGCTGACTCGGCCGAGATCGCCGTCGGCTGGCCGTGACGCGTACCGGCCGCTAGCAGGCCTGCAGCAGGTGGCGGCCCAGCGGCCGCCCGGTCATGTCGCCGGGCAGGCGCGGAGCGGGGCAGGCGCCAGCAGGCCGGGCGTGCCTCGGGGAGTAACCCGGGCCCGACGGCGAGCCGCCGAATACGCAGGCCACTTCCGTCTTGGCCCAGCGCATCCTGGTGACCGCGGTCTCGGGGTGCTCGCCGAACTCCTGCGCGACCCTGGCCGCGCAGCCCAGGTCACCCAAGGTGCTGGCCGCTGCGTCGATGGCCTGTTTCACCTGCAGCGCGCTTGGCTCGTCGGAGATCTGCAGCGCCGATGCGAAGAGCGCGTCGGCCCGGGCCGCATCGATGCTCAGGTCAAAGGGTGCGGACCACATCGCGGGCCTCCTTTACCGAGGGGTGCTGATATCCCCGGCTGCCCGGCCGGCCGCTCCCTGCGCCGGCCGGGAAGCCAGCGTCTGCGTCAAGTCGCAGGCGCTCCTCAGCTGTCCGGAGCACGGGCCGGCCCCCGTGATACACCCGCGGGCGCACTAGTTTGGCCGCGTTCAGCCGACGCCGGAACGCCGCGGCCCACGCGGCATATGATGTGCCATGGCCGAGGCAGAAGGCGGATCGGGCACCGAGGCCGAGGGCATCCCCGGCCTGGACACCAGCGTGGCGCATCCGGCCCGGGTCTACGACTACTGGCTCGGCGGCAGGGACAACTTCGCAGCCGACCGGGAGGCGGCCGAGCGCGTGCTCGCCGTGGCGCCTGGCCTGCGGTACCGGGTGCGCGCCAACCGGGCCTTCCTCGGCCGGGCGACCAGGTACCTCGCCGCCGAGGCGGGCATCCGGCGGTTCCTGGACATCGGCACGGGCATCCCGGCCGCCGGCAACACGCACGAGGTGGCGAGCCAGGGCTGGTGCAGGTGCACCAGTGGCGCCCCGAGCCCGGCGACCTCGCCCCGGAAGGGACCGTATCCGCACACGGCGCCGTGGGGCGCAAGGCCGGCGCCTAGCCGGCCGGAACCTGGGCTGGCCCTCGTGAACCTGGCGGTTACCTGGTCAGCGCCTGCGCGGCTCGTTCGATGATCGTCTCGAGTTCCTCACCGCGGCTCCGGCGGTACAGCGGCCCGCCCCCGTCGGCCAGCAGCTGGCTCACCATCGCCACGCCGCGGGCCGGGACCGGGTGCGTACTGGCGAGGGATCCGGCCAGATCAGCCAGCTCGGACGCGGAGCCGGCGATCCGGTCCCGGCGGAGCGGGACGTGCGGCTGACGCGCCACGCCGGCCGACCGCGAGGCGGCCATCAGCCGCGGGCGCGCCTGCGGCGACAAGGACGCCTCGAGGAGCCGGCGCAGGCTCGCGGCCAGGGCACGGCGGTACGCAGCGGAGGTCAGGATCATGGCCCGCGCGGCCAGGGCCGCGCTCTCTTCGGGCCGGGCTCCCTCGGCCAGCCGCCGGTCCAGGCTCGTCCCCAGGCTCCGTGCCAGCAGCCGGTGCCAGGGCCGCAGCCGCTGGACGGTCAGCCGGCCGAGATCATCGTCAAGTAGGACATGCATCATTCCGCCACTTCCCCGTTGTGACCCGTACATCCATTATACTGGTCACGAGTGACCTGTAAAGTGATTTATAAGGTCACGGTCACGTGCGTAGGGCGAGTGTGAAAGCTGGTGATCATGACGGCTAGCCTGACCGGCATGACCTTGCCATCGTGGGCTTCCCATCTCGAGCACAAGCTGGCACCGCCACCGCTGCTGCTCGTGCAGGCCTTCGTCAACACCCTGGACCTGGACCTGCACACGGACATGCTCGCTCACGCCGACGAAGCCCGCGCCTGGCTGGCCGACGCTGGCCTGCGCGACCCGGACCAGCCGGACCTGGCCGGGGACCTCGAACTGGCCCGCGCGGTCAGGGAGAGCCTGCGCGCCATGATCGGGCGCAATAACGGCCGCCCCGCGCTCACCGAAGCCGAACTCCGCCCGCTGGAGCAGGTCACCAGGGCGGCCACGCCCCGGCTGGAGGTGACCGCCGACTGCCAGGTAGAGCTGGAATGCAGCGAAGGCGGTGAGCGCCTGGCTGACGGGCTGGCCGGGATGCTGCTGACCATCCGCGACGCGCAGGCCGACGGCAGCTGGGACCGGATGAAGCTGTGCGGCAACCATGACTGCCTCTGGGCGTTCTACGACCGGTCGCACAGCCGCCGGGGCGCATGGTGCGACATGGCCTCGTGCGGCAACCGGCTCAACAACCGCAGCCTCCGCGCCCGCCGCGCCAAGGCCGGCTAGAAGGCCGACCGGCAGGCCACGGGCTCACTCGAAACCGGACGTGTCGCCTGCCCCGCGGCGGACGATCTCGGGCTCGTCCTGAGAGAAGTCGATCACCGTGGTCGGCTCGGTGCCGCAGTCGCCGGAGTCGATCACCGCGTCCACGGCGGAATCGAGCTGCCCGGCGATCTGCCACCCCTGGGTCATGGGCTCGTCCTCGCCGGGCAGCAGCAGGGTGCTCGAGACCAGCGGCTCGCCGAGCTCGGCGAGCAGCGCCTGGGTCACCACGTGCCGCGGGATCCGCACCCCGACGGTCTTCTTCCCCGGGTGCTGCAGCCTGCGCGGCACCTCCTTGGTCGCGGGCAGGATGAAGGTGTAGCTGCCGGGGGTCGCCGCCTTGATGGCCCGGAACACCGGGTTGGCGACGTACACGAACTGGCCCAGCTGGGCGAAGTCCTGGCACACCAGCGTGAGGTGGTGCCGGTCATCCAGCTGCCGGATCGACCTGATCCTGGCGATGCCGTCCTTGCTGCCGAACTGGCACCCCAGCGCATAGCAGGAGTCCGTCGGGTAGGCGATCACCCCGCCCGCGCGAACGATATCGGCGACCTGGACGATCGCGCGCCGCTGCGGGTTAGCCGGATGGATGTCGAAGTACCTCGCCATGCGACGAGCTTAGGGGCACCGCCCGCTCCCCGGCCGACCGACCCGCGTGGCGGGGTGCCGTCTATTTCGCTCTCAGCAGTTGGCTCTGTCGCGCATCTCGTGATGGTAACGACGCGTCCGGTCCGCCAGAACACGACAAACCGAACACAGGCCGCCGTCTCGATGATTGCGTGCCAGCGCACCCCCATAGAGGGTCGAACAAATCGTCCCTGACTGCTGGTTCGGCGGGGCTGTATTAGCTTGTGTCATCGTATCCGTTCTGGCCGGGGTAGAGATCTTCCACACCGGGATGCTGCTGCTGATACCTGGTGAAGGCCACGGAGAAGAACGGCGCGTCGAACGTCGAACCGGCCCCGGTCAGGGTGGGCGCGCGGCCGCCGGTACTGGCCGCGGCCACGACGGAGGCCGCGGTGTCCGGGCCGGTGGTGCTGGCGGTGCTGGTGCAGGCGGCGGTGAGCAGCGCGATCGCCGCGGCGGTAGCCAAGGTGGCTGGACGTGCTGAGCGGCGGGGCCGGGGGCCGGGCCGGGTGGGGTGCCCTGACATGGGTGCTCCTCTGCGCTGAGGTCCGGAGCGGTTTAGCGGGGACGGGTGGCCCGGGTCCAGGCCTGGGCGGCCATCTGGACGGCGTCCCAGGGGCTGCCGAGCGGCGGGGTGTAGGACAGGTCCAGGTCGCTGACGGCGTCGACGGTCATGCCGTGGTAGACGGCGGTGGCGGCGATGTCGGCACGCTTGGCGATCTCGGCGTTCTTGTGGCCGAACAGCTGCATGCCGAGCAGCCGCCCGGTGGTCCGATCGCCGGTGACGCGGATGGTGATGCGGTGGCTGCCGGGGTAGTAGGCCTTGTGGTCATCGGCGGCGGTTTCGGTGGTGACCGGGTTGAACCCGGCCGCGGCGGCTTCGTGGTCGCGGAGCCCGGTGCGGGCGGCGGCCTGGTCGAAGATCTTGACGACCTGGGTGCCTAGGCTGCCGGCGAACTGCTGGTTCCCGCCGAGGGCGTTCTCTCCGGCGACCCGGCCCTGCTTGTGCGCGGTGGTGCCCAGCGGCAGGTAGGTCTGGCCGAGCAGCCGGTGGTGGGTGATGACGCAGTCCCCGGCCGCGAACACGTCCGGCAGGTTGGTGTGCATGCCGGGGTCGACCGCGATCGCGCCCTTGACGCCGAGCGTGGCCCCGGCCTCGGCGGCCAGGGTGGTTTCGGGCCGCACGCCGACGACGACCAGGACCATGTCAGCTGTCCGGGTTACGGCCGTGCCGTCGGCCGCGGTGGCTATCACTTGCAGCCGTCCTGATCCGCCAGGCGAGGCCTTGCTGATGGCCCGGACGGTGGTACCGGTCAGGACCTCCACGCCGTGGCTGGCGAGCTCGGCGTGCACCAGGGCGCCGAGCTGCGAGTCGACGGTGGGCAGCACTTCGGGCAGCTGCTCCATCTGGGTCACCCGCAAGCCGCGGATCGTCAGCGCGTCGGCCATTTCCAGGCCGATGTACCCGGCGCCGACGATGACCGCGCTGGCCGGGCCGGCCTGTTCCAGGGTGTGCATGACGGCGAAGGTGTCGCCCATCGAGTGCAGCAGGTGCACCCCGCCGGCGGGACCGAGGGCGTCCGGGCCGGACAGGCCGGTGATGGGCGGGCGGACCGGGACGGCGCCGGTGCCGACGACGAGCTTGTCGTAGCCGAGCAGTTCCTCGCCGCCATCGGCCGTGGTGACCAGGAGCTTGCGGCCGGGCACGTCGATGCGGCGGGCGGTGGTGTCGGTCCGCAGCCGCATCCCGGCGGCTTCCAGGTCGGCGAAGGTGCGGTGGGCCAGGTTGCGCCAGTGGGTGACCTCGCCGGAGACGTAGTAGGGGATGCCGCAGATGGAGAAGTTCGGGTAGGCGTCCTCCAGGACCACCGTGACGTCCGCAGCCGGGTCGAGCTCGCGGGCCCGCAGGGCGGCGCTGATCCCGGCGTCGCTGCCGCCGATCATGACCAGGTGCATTGCCAGGCTCCCCTCTAGATGTCTCCCGGGTGTGGCCCGACCGGGCTGGGCGGCTGGCCCGCTGGCCGCGACGCGCCATCCGGGTCGGCCCTGACCGGTGCCCGGTCGTCGTCGCCGGGGTGGGGGACGATGATCCCGGCGGCATTGGCCGGGGTGATGGCGGGATACAGGACCTTGATGAGCACGATGGCCAAGAGACCCCCGATGACCTGGGCGCCGATGAAGCTGAGCACCGAGTCCGGGGCGATGCCGGCGAAGGTGTCGGAGAACATCCGGCCGATAGTGATGGCCGGGTTGGCGAAGCTGGTGGAGGAAGTGAACCAGTACGCGGCGCCGATGTAAGCACCCACTGCGGCCGGGGCGGTCCGGGCGCGGCCGGACCGGGCCAGGGCGAAGATCACCAGCAGCAGCCCGGCCGTGGCGATCACCTCGGACAGGAAATGAGCACCTGAGGCCCGGTGCTTCGCTGAGATGCTGACCGCGGGCAGCGCGAACATCAGGTTCGCGATTACCGCCCCGCCGATGCATCCCGCCACCTGCGCGGGCAGGTAGGCCGCGGCGTCCCGCCAGGACAGCCCGCCGAACGCGGCGTCGGCGAAGGACACCACCGGGTTGAAGTGGCCGCCGGAGACCGGGCCGAACATCAAGATAATCGCGAACAGCCCGGCCGCGGTCGCCGCCGCGTTCTCCACCAGTTCCAGGCCCACCTGGCCCGGCGACAGCCGCTGCGCCGCGATGCCGGACCCGATCACCAGCGCGGCCAGGAACGCGCTGCCGAGGAACTCGGCGGTCAGCCGGCGCCATAGCGGGACGGGTGCACTGGTCACGCCGCCCATGTTGACAGACGGAGTTAGCTCAGTCAAGATTGAGTCAATGTCATTTGAGCGAAACTCTGACCTGGCCCGGCGCGCCGCCGTGCACGCCGCGCTGGCCGACCCTGGACGGCTGGCCATCACCGACACGCTGCTGGCCGGGGACGCGTCCCCGTCGGAACTGGCGGGCATGCTGGCGATGCCGTCCAATCTGCTGGCGCATCACCTGCACGTGCTGGAGCAGGCCGGGGTGATCACCCGCCGCCGGTCCGAGGGCGACCGCCGCCGCACCTACCTGCGGCTGGTCGCCGGCGCCCTGGATCCGCTGGCGGCGCCGCCTTCCCGTGCGGCGCGGCGGGTGCTGTTCGTGTGCACCGCGAACTCGGCGCGGTCGCACCTGGCCGCCGCGCTGTGGCGCCGGGCCAGCACCGTCCCGGCGGTCTCGGCCGGCACCCACCCCGGTCCGGCGATCGACCCAGGCGCGATCGCGGCCGCCCGGCGCCACCGCCTGCCGCTGCCCCGGCTCCGGCCCCGCCACATCAGCGAAGTCCAGGGCGAGGGTGATCTGGTGGTCACGGTGTGCGACCTGGCCCGCGAGGAACTCGGCCGGCAGGCCGCCGTGCACTGGTCCGTCCCCGACCCGGTCCCGGCCGGCGATCCCGCCAGCTTCGACGCGGCCCTAGCCGACCTCAGCCACCGCGTCGAGCGTCTCGCGCCGCGCCTGGCCGCGACTAGCTAGACCCCGCTGCCGGTGGTGCCTGCGGGCCGGAACGCCGTGCTTTGTTCCTCGCGCGGATGATCGCGCGGGTGATGATGGGGGCGGCGATAGCGGCGGGCAGGAGCCAGAAGGCCAGGGTGGGCAGCCGGTCCCACAGCAAGTGCGGCCCGTTGTCGACGTAGAACGCGGTCAGCATGGCGGTGTAGGCGATGCCCATCCCGGCGATGTGCCCGGTGTCGCCCGGGCGGTGACGGCGGCGGTGCAGGTACCCGGCGGTGGCGGCGGTGAACGCCACCGCGCCGAGGATGAACAGATAGTAGTCCTGGGCCCAGCGCATGGCGGCCAGGGCGGTCGCGGTGACGAACACGATGGCGATGGCCCGGTAATACCAGCGGCCGGCCCGGATGTGCCGGGGGCTGCCCTTGCGGGCCAGCGCAGCGATCGCGCCGGTGAGGACGGCGGCCAGGCCGGCGATGACATGGACGGCGAGGACGGCCAGGAAGGCGGGGGCGGTGGAGCCCACCTCGTCGCCCAGGATGCGGCTGGCGGTAGCCATCGGCGGTTACTTCTCCTGCCCTCCAGATCTATATGTAGCAACGCTACATATAGATAACAGGGTACCTGGCGTATTGCCTGAATGGAAGCGTTAAAGTAGCGTTACTACCTATGTCGGCCGAAGACCTGAAGAGCCCCGTGGACACGCGATGCGCGGACTCGGCCTGATCTCTGGCTATCTCGACGCGCTGGCCGGTCAGCTGCCCGGGCCGGTGGTGGAGGAGCTGGCCGACGGACTGGAGGAAACCTACCAGCGGCACTTGCGCCTGGGCCTGGCCCCCGGGACGGCGGCGCAGGCCGCCGTGGCCGAGTTCGGGGAACCGGAGCTGATCGCGGCGGAGTTCGCTCGGGCGCACCCGGCCCGCCGGGCCGCCCGCAGGCTGCTGGTGACCGGCCCGGTGGTGGGGTCGTGCTGGGCAGTGGCGCTGATCAGCAGCCGCGCATGGACCTGGCCGGTCCCTGTGGCGGCCGTCCTCGTGCCCGCCCTGGCGCTGGTGGCGGTCGTGGTGCTGCTGGCGTTCGCTGCGCGCAGTATCCGGTACCGGCCTATCGGCCGGGCGGGTGCGGCCAGGTGCATCGGCACCGCCGCACTGGACACCTTCATGATCATCGGCGTGCTGGCCGCCGATCCAGCGGCCAGGTGGGCGGTGGCCGTGGCCATAACCGCCAGCGCGGTCCGGCTCGCACTCAACGTGCGTCTAGTGCGACTAGTCCTGGCAGGGAACGGGTTACACGACCGCGCTGCGGCGCTCGATCAGTAGAACGTCGCGCCAGCGGCCGTCGTGCTGGCCGATGCGTTCCCGGGTCCCGACCACACGGAACCCGGCCGCCCGGTGCAGGGCCAGGGCTGGCGGTGTTCTCCGGGAAGATGCCGGACTGGATGGTCCAGATCCCCGCAGCCTCGGTCGAGGCGATCAGCGCGCCCAGGAGCAGTCGGCCGATACTGCGGCCGCGGGCG
>Ga0070699_100004230_pt1 | contig 12694 bp, 11 predicted proteins | sample KBSK1503metaG_FD_65473 | JGI IMG/M metagenome (GOLD analysis project Ga0070699, IMG submission 65473) | Corn, switchgrass and miscanthus rhizosphere microbial communities from Kellogg Biological Station, Michigan, USA - KBS K1-50-3 metaG | ecosystem: Host-associated > Plants > Roots >...
CCGAACCAGTTCACGCCGGTCAGGGTCACCGTCCTGCCGGCCGCGTCCACGATGTTGCCCCTGGCCGTGTGCAGGGGGAATGAGGTCTCCAGGCTGGCGGGACTAGCCCCGATGGGGGTCGGCGACTGTGACGGTGACGGTGACGCGAGGACGAGAGCACCGATACCGAGGGCGGCCGCGACCAGTGCGCCAGCCGCAACGACAGCGTGCGGCCGCCGCTTTAGCCCACGCCAGGGGTTCTGCTGTTTCACGGCGGCTGGATCGCCCGCCGGTCCGCGCTGTGCGCTCCTGTCGGGCCAACGGAATTTCATAGCTAAGCTCCCGGTTGCCATCAGTGGGTCCGCACGGGCAGTTCCGGCGGTGCCGGTCGGCTTCCCCAATCGCGTCTGCGACGCGCTCAATGTCGCCTGGTCGTCATTAGCGAGTTGAAACCTGCAGAGAGGCGCTAGACCCCCTTGTCGTATGCGCAAGTCGAGAGCCTAGAGAGATGACGGACTGAAATCGCCGTACATGCGATTGAGCTTTGCGCACGCCAACTGACGGAGTCCTATCTCACTCAATTGAGGTAGCGCGACGAGAAGGCGGCTGGGAACGTGCCGTCGACTGCGGATGGTGGTCAGATACCGGGAGGACTGTCTCGCCGACGGTAGGGTGTCAGGCGTAGACACCGAGGCAGGCCCTGACGTGGCTCGAGCAACTCTACGGCTGATCGACCGGGGTGATCTTCTCGCGGCTCTTGACCGTGCGGCGGCGGGGAGGGTCACGATCATCTCGGCTCCGGCCGGCAGCGGGAAGACGTCGCTGCTGCGCGCCTGGGCGGACCGGCCGGGTCGGCAGCACCGGCTCGCCGTCATGCAGGTGCAGCGCGACCAGCAGGACGCCCAGCAGTTCTGGCTTGCCCTGCTCCACGCGGTCCGCCAGGCCTCCGCCACGGCCAGCCGAGCGGAGCCGCCGGCAGCCACACCCGACTTCAACGGACCCGCGATGGCCGACAGGGTGCTGTCGGAGCTCGCGGACCATCGCGGGGGCGTCGTCCTGGTCATCGACGATCTTCACGAGCTGGTCTCGGCGGACGCCCTCGCCCAGCTCACCAGGTTGCTGACGGGCCTTCCCCCGCACGTGCACGCCGTGCTGGCCACACGTCATGATCTTCGGCTGCGCCTGCACCAGCTCCGGCTGGCAGGCGAGCTGGCTGAGATCCGCGCGCCGGATCTGCGGTTCAGCGAGCGCGAGACACGCGAGCTGCTCGATGCCTCTGGGATCGCGCTGTCTGACGCCGGGGTCGCGCTGCTGCATCAGCGGACGGAGGGGTGGGCGGCGGGCCTGCGGCTGGCGGTGATCTCGCTGGCCGGTCATCCCGACCCCGAGCGTTTCGTCGCCGAGTTCTCCGGCAGCGACCGCACGGTCGCCGAGTACCTGATCGCCGAGATGCTGGAACGCCAGCCGGAGGAGGTCCAGCATCTGCTGCTGCGCACCTCCCTGCTCGATCGGGTCAACGGCGAGCTGGCTGACCTGCTGACCGGCGGCTCCGGGTCGGAGCGGATCTTGCTGGAACTCGAGGCTGCAAACGCGTTTGTCGTGTCGCTGGACGGCGAACGCACCTGGTTTCGCTACCACCACCTGTTCGGGGATCTCCTGCGGCTGGAACTCCGCCGGACGCTGCCCGAAGAAGTGCCGGCGCTGCACCGGCGGGCGGCCGGGTGGTTCCTCCAGCACGGCGACGTTGTCGACGCCATCAGGCACACGCAGGCGGCCGGGGACTGGCCCGGCGCGGCCCGCCTGCTCGCCGATCATTCGTTCAGCCTGACGCTCGACGGGCAAGCGCAGACCATCGAGGCGTTGTTGCGGGCCTTCCCGCCGGGCGCGGATTATCCCGAGCTGGCCCTGGTGCGCGCAGGCGGAGATCTTGTGCAGGGACGATTGGACGAGGCGGCCGCCCACCTGGCAGTCGCCGAGACGCACGTCGAGACGACACCGCCAGATTGCCGGCGCCGCCAGCGAGTGGCGATCGCGTCGCTGAAGCTGTCGCTGGCCAGGCGGCGTGGTCACCTTGCCGATGTCGTCGAGCAGGTCAGGTTCCTTGCCTCGCCGATCAGCGGCGAGTCCGACGAGGACATCGCGCTGGACAGCGACCTGCGAGCCGTGGCACTAATGAACCTGGGGATCGCCGAAGCGTGGTGCCTGGGGCTTCACGACGCCGAACGCCACCTCCGGGAAGGCGCCGTCCTGGCCCGGAACATCGGCCGGCCCTACCTCGAAGTCGCCTGCCTCGCACAGCTCGGTTTCGCGTCGAAGATCCACTCGTTCGCCACGACGCAGCGGCGCTGCTACGAGGCGATAGCGCTCGCTGACCGGCACGGCTGGGGCGCTGAGCCCATCGTGGCGCCCGCACTGGTCACGCTGGCCAGCACGATGGTGTGGACGGGCGAGTTCGACGAAGGCGAGCGATTGCTGCGGCGCACCGCGCGGGCCCTGCAATCAGACGCCGGGCCGGACATGGGGCTGCTCGTGCACACCGTGAGCGGCGAGCTGCACGCCTGCCGCGGCCGCCACCGGGAGGCGCTCGAGGAGTTCAGCGTGGCCGAGCGCCTGCAATCACAGCTGGAAGGGCCGCACGCTCTGGCCGACCAGGTGACCGGCTGGTTGCTGGCCACCCAGGCGCGCCTCGGGATGCCCGGCGAGGCCCGCGCCTACCTAGCGACGCTCGACGACGCGCGGGCGAACTCGGGCGAAATCGCTAATGCCCGCGTGGTGATCTTCCTCGCGGAAGGCAACCCGGCCGCGGCTCTCGGCGCGGTGCAGGGTGTCCTGGACGGCACGGCACCGGCCATCGGCTACGTCACGGTCGTCGAGGCTCACCTGCTGGTCGGCCTCGCCCACCGGGAGCTCGGTGACCAGCGCGCTGCCAGCCAGGCCACCGAGCGCGCCCTTGCCCTCGCCGAGGCTGACCGGCTCGTCCTGCCGTTCGCGATGACGGGCTCAGGGGAGCTGCTCGAGGCACTGCCGCGGCATGAGACAGCACACGCCGCGCTGCTCACCGAGATCCTCGACGTTCTCCACGACTCCGTGAAGGCGGCCGGCGACCGGTCCCCGCCGACGCACCCGGGGGAGCTGAGCCCCAGCGAGCTCAGGGTGCTGCGTTATCTCCCGACGAACCTGTCTCGGCCTGAGATCGCGAGCGAGCTGTCTGTCTCGGTGAACACGGTCAACACCCACATCCGCAACATCTACGCCAAGCTCCAGGCCCAGGATCGTTCCTCGGCGGTACAACGGGCGCGAGATCTACGGCTGCTGTCGGCCGGCATCGCCCGTTAGCAAAGTCACCAGAACCAGGCGACAGCCGTTCACCCTGATGGTGCCTAACCTGGCACGCAGGTGATCGGCCACAGGAGGCGGACCGATGGGCGCGCGGCACTATGTTCTGGGGAACGCAACCGTGGCTCGCGTCGGATTCGGCGCGATGCAGCTGCCAGGTCCTGGGGTATTTGGCCCGCCGCGAGACCGCGACGGCGCCATAGCGGTCCTACGCCGCGCGGTCGAGCTCGGCGTCGATCACATCGATACCGCACAGTTCTATGGTCCTGGTGTCGCGAACGAGCTCATCAGGGCGGCGCTGTATCCGTATCCCGAGGGTCTTGCCCTGGTCAGCAAGGTTGGGGCGCGGAGGGACGAGTCGGGCGCAGTGCTGCGGTACGACCTGCCGGCCCAGCTCCGGCAGGGAATAGAGGACAACCTGCGCAGCCTGGCTGTCGACCACCTTGCCGCGGTCAACCTGCGCCTGATGGACAACGCCAAGCCCGGCCGGCGGTTCGATGACCAGCTCGCGGCCATGGTGAAAGCCCGCGATGACGGGGTGATCGGCGCCGTCGGCCTTAGCAACGTCACTCCCGAGCACCTGCGTCACGCGCTCTCCGTCACCGACATCGCGTGCGTGCAGAATCCGCTGAATCTCGCCGACCGGGCCTCCATGCCCGTGCTCGAGGAGTGCCAGAAGCGCGGGATTGCCTTCGTGCCGTTCTTCCCGCTCGGCTCGGCCTTCGCCCGGAGCAATCCGGTCCTGGGCAGCCAGCAGGTCATCGATACCGCGGCGCGGCTTGGTCACACGCCAGCTCAGATAGCCCTGGCCTGGCTGCTTGGCCTGCGGCCGAACGTGCTCTTGATACCCGGCACGTCCTCGGTGCGTCACCTCGAAGAGAACATGGCCGTCGCCGATATCGAACTGGACGCGGAAGCACGCGAGCTCCTTGCCTGAATCACTGGAACCAGGTGACAGGTCCGGGATGCTGGCGCCGGAGGCAGGGTAACAACGGCACAAGGGCAGGCGGGCCCCGTTCGTCCGGCCTAATCCGGCCGTTCCTGACCGGCAGGTTCTGCACGTGCGGATGGCGATCACCAGATCCTGGTGATGCTGATTCACCTGCCCGACCTCAATCATCGGCTCATGGACCCAGCGGTCGCCCTCTACGAGATCCGGATCAGCGGCCACCTCGGCGCAACGGTGCTCTCTGCGTTCCCGGCGATGACGTCGCAGCGGCACGGCGCGCAGACCGTGCTGACTGGCCCTCTGGATCAGTCGGCGCTCTACGGAGTGCTGGCTCAGGTCGAGGCGCTTGGCCTCGATCTCCTCGAGGTCCGCCGGGTCAGACCACCGGCGGCTGGCGCTGAGGGGAGGGAGCTGGCTTGGTGACCAGTGAGGCCAGCCGTGCCGTGTGGCTGCGGCAGGCACGTTCATACCTGCGCGACGCAGATCCCGTGCTGGCCCGGCTCATCGACGACCGCCCGGCCTTCGATCCCCGGGCGTGGCTGGCCCAGCTGCCGCCGATGGATCTGTTCGGTGCCCTGGTGTTCCAGGTCACCGGCCAGCAGCTGTCCGTCCCGGCGACCCGCCGTACCCTGGCCCGCATCCAGGCCCTGTTCGGCGGCCACCTGCCCGCACCCGCCGAACTGCTCGGTGCCGACCCCGGCAAGCTGCGCGAGGCCGGGCTCTCCTGGCGGAAGATCGCCACACTCCGTGACCTCGCCGAGCGGATGTCGGACGGCAGGCTGAACCCGGACGTCCTGAGCAGCCTGCCCGACGACGAGCTGATGACCGAGCTGACCGCGATTCCCGGGATCGGCCCGTGGACTGTGCAGGGCGCCATGATCATCGCGCTTGGCCGCGAGGACGTCGTCCTGCCGGGCGATCTTGCGCTCCGCAAGGCCGTCCGGGTCGCCTATCAGCTCGGCCGCCTCCCCGACCAGCAGGAGGTCCTTGCCATCGCCGAGAGATGGCGGCCCTACCGCAGCCTCGCGACCAGCTATCTGTTCTCTGCCGCCTTCGAGCCCGCCGAGGCGGAAATCACGACAACGAAAGGTGAAGCAAGGTGACTAGCTCGGACAGCACGGTTGCCATCGTCGGCACCGGCAACATCGGCAGCAGGCTCGCGGCGAACTTCGCGGCCGGCGGTCAGGACTTCCTCCTGGCCGGCCGGGACCTGGAGGCCGCCAGGAAGATCGCGTCCGACCTCGACGGCCACGCCGAGATAGTAAGCGTCGACGAGGCAGTCGACCGGGCCGGCGTGCTGGTGTTCGCCGTCTGGCTCGACGCCTTCGAGCAGCTGATCGCCCAGTACGGCGACCGGCTCGTCGGCAAGGTGATCGTCGACCCGTCGAACCCGGTCGGGCCAGACAGCGACGGCAACTACCGCAAGGTCATCGGCGAGCAGGAGTCGTCGGGCCAGATCCTGGCCGGCCTGCTGCCGCCCGGAGCGCGGCTGGTCAAGGCGTTCGGGACGCTGTCGGCTCCCACGCTGTCGGCGGCCGCGCGGCGGGAGCCGGAGCGGGCGGTGCAGTTCTACGCCGCCGACGACGCCGCCGCAGGCGACCTGGTCGCCGGCCTGATCCGGGCCGGCGGCTACGAGCCGGTCCGGGTGGGCGGCCTGGACCAGTCCATCCGCATCGAGATGTTCGGCGACCTGCACGAATACGGCGCCCTGGGCCGAGTCGTGACCAGATCAGAAGCGCTGGCCGCGATCTGACGTGATTCCCGGCGGGCGGCAGGCCGGGGCAGGCACAGCGGGCTGGCTAGGCGGGCGGTCGGCCGGTGAGTATCTGGCGGCGGATGTGCTCGTAGAGGCCGTCGAATAGCAGGTCGGTAATCGTGAGGATGTCGTGGTCGGAGCGGCTGGTCAGGGCCAGGCCGCGGATCAGGACATCCAGGCCGGCTGCGGCGGGCGCGTCGTAGCGTTCGTCGGCCAGGTCGGCCTCGTGGACGATGCGGCCGATCTCGTCCAGCGCCGGGTCGGCGGTCAGGTCGAACGATGCCAGCGCGGTCTCGAACGAGCAGTTGCCTTCGTGGTGCCCGAGCGCGGCCCCGCGCATATCGAAGGGGGTGGCGTCGGCCGGGACGGCGGCGGGGTCGGCGGGGAAGATGAATTCCGCGGCGGGGTCGACGAAGCGGCGGATCAGCCAGGCACACGCGGCCCGGTCGACGTGGACGCCCGGCCGGGTGGCCCATTTCATGCGCCCGCCCCGGCGGCATGCTCGGCGCCGGCCAGGTCCTCCACCGCGCGCTGCGCCGCCTCACGCTGCGGCGGAGGGAAGAAATCACGGCCCTGGACGCGGTGCAGCTGACGGCGCAGCCTGATCAGTGCGCGGCGGCGGGCCGCCGGATCAGCGATGCCACGCGCGGTGGCTGCCTCGGCGGCGACCGCGTCATACGCGGCCGCGACCGCGGCGCTCATCCGCACGGCGATCACGGACGCGGCAGCGGCGTCGGCGGGGCGGCCGAGCCAGACCATGGCGTCGCCGCCGTGGTCGGTGACCTCCTCGGCGATCCATTCGAGCTGCTCGCGGGTCCGCGTGTCGGCCGGCAGGGCCACCAGCCCGTCACCGAGCCAGGCCACGCCAAGCCGCCGCAGCTTGCGCCATACCGCCGAGCGGGGCGTGGATGGTACACGGGGCAGCCGGTAGGCCAGCAGCACCCATTCCTCGCCCGCGGTCATCCGCCTCACCCCCTGGCTGAGTCTAGCCAGGGGCGACCAGGGTTGCATGAATGCGACCGTGGTTGCATAATCGTGCCATGGGCAGTTACCGCAAGCGGGTCGTGATCGGGTGAGATCCGGCCCGCCCGGGCTGAGCCGGGACGCGCGGCTGCTGGTGGCCGGGCAGGGGGTGCGCGCTGCCGGGTACGGGTTCACGGCCGTGCTGCTGGGCGCGCTGCTGGCGGCCCGCGGGTACGGCCACCTGCTGGCAGGCGTGGTGCTGGCGGCGCTGATCGCGGGCACAGCGCTGGCCAGCCTGGGTGCCGGGGCTTTTGGTGACCGGTTCGGCAGGCGGCGCTCGTACGGCGTGTTCTTCGCAGGGATCGCGGTGGCGGGCGGAGCGGTCGCGGCGGGGGCACCGTGGCCGGTGCTGCTGGTGGTCGCGCTGACGGGGACCTTGTCGACCGATGTGGTGGATAACGGCCCGGCGACGACGCTGGAACAGGCGATGCTCGCTGCCGAGGACGCGGGCACGTCGACGGTGTTCGGCCGGTACAACGCGGTCGGCGCCGCTGCGGGGGCGCTGGGCGCGCTGGCCGTGACCCTTCCCGGCCTGGGCCGGGGCGGCGGGGTGCACGAGTGGCTGTTCGCGGTGCTGGTGCCTGTGGGCATGGTGGGCATGGTCATCGCCTGGCGGCTGTCACCGGCGGTCGAGGCTCCGGTACCCGGGAGGCTGCCCGCCGGGCAGGCGGTCCGCGGGTGGTCGCGGCTGGGTCCGTCCCGGCCGGTGGTCCGGCGGCTGTCGGGGCTGTTCGCGGTGGATGCCGCGGGCAGCGGCCTGGTCACCACCGGTTTCGTGTCGTATTACCTCGCCTCCCGCTACCACGTCCCGGTGGGCCGGCTCGGCTGGCTGTTTTTCGCCGTCTCGGTGGTGCAGGCGGTCTCGGTCGCGCTGGCGCCGCGGCTGGCCCGCCGGTTCGGCCTGGTGGCCACCATGGTCGGCACGCACCTGCCCAGCAACGTGCTGCTGGCCGCGGTCGCGTTCGCGCCCTCGTTCTGGGTCGCAGCGGCGCTGCTGCTGGCGCGCACCACGCTGTCGCAGATGGACGTGCCCACCCGGCAGGCACTGGTCATGACCGTGGTGACCCCCGGGGAACGGACCGGTGCGGCTGCGGTCACCAACGCCGCCCGGTACACCGTCCGCCCCGTCGGCCCGCTGGTCGCCGGGCTGGTGCAGCAGATCGCCCTCGGCGCCCCGCTGGTGCTGGCCGGGATGGTGAAGGCCGGATATGACCTGGCGCTGTGGCGGTGGGCCCGCCACGCGGGCCTGGCACCCGGCGCCGCGCTCCGCGGCCACCGCAAGGAGTCGTCCGGTGAGGACCTCCAGGCGGCCGGCGGCGGCCTGGCCGATGACCGGGATACGGCCCGGCCCGGCGTCAACGACTGAGAGGAAGCGATCGGCATGAAATGGGTTACCAGGGAGAACGCCAACGTGGACAGGATCGCCTGCCCGTGGCTGATCCGGCGGTTCATCGACCCGGACGCCGAGTTCTTGTTTGTCCCGCGCGATCAGGTGCTGGAGACCGCGGACCGGGAGGGCGCGCATTCTTACGACGCGCCCGGCGCGCAGTACACGCACCGGGACGGGAAGTGCTCGTTCGACGTGCTGGTGGAGGAGTTCGGGCTGGCGGGCGACCCGGCACTGGTCCGGCTCGCGGAAGTCGTGCATGCCGCCGATATCGCCCAGGACCGGGACAGCTCACCGGAGGGCCGGGGGCTGTACGCGATCGCGCACGGGTTCGCCCTGCTGCACGGCACCGAGGATCACAAGAAGATCGAGCTGGAGACCCCGCTGTACGACGCCCTGTACACCTGGTGCCAGGAGCAGGTTATCTCGGCATGACCGCCCTGCAGGCAGGCGGCGGGCCAGCCGGCAGGAGCTGCGGATGCCGCTGGTGAGATCTGCGTTCATCGCGATCCCGCCGGGCGCCCGGGCGGGATTCGACCACGCCGACCTGTACCAGGACCGCTCCGGCGCCTCGCGCCTGTGTGTGGCGCATACCGGCGCGGACCGGGTTGACGTGCTCGACTGCGCCGCGGGCGCCTGGCTGCGTGCGCTGCCCGGCCACCCCGGTGTGGCTGGGGTGCTCATCGACGCGGGCCGGGATCTGCTGTTCACCTCCGACCGCGCCACCTCGCAGGCCTGCATCTACCGGTGCTCCAGCGAGGAGTTGCTGGCCCGGGTGGACGTCGGCGCGCACCCCAACGCGCTGGCGTTGGACCCGGCCCGCCAGCGGTTGTTCTCCTTCAACCTCGGCGACCCCGTCGGGGAGAACTGCACCGCGTCGGTGATCAGCCTGGACCCGCCGTACGCGATCGTCACCGTCGCGCTGCCCGGCCGGCCACGCTGGGCGGTGTTTGACCTGGCCTCCGATAAGGTCTTCGCGAACATCCGCGACCCGGCCCAGGTCATCGCCATCGGCGCGGGCTCCCTGGCCATCGAGCAGGCCATGGCCGTCCCTGCGGCCGGCCCGCACGGCCTGTGGGTGGACGGCGACCGGCTGTTCTGCGCCGCCGACGGAGGAGCCCTGGTGGTCCTGCACCGCGACACCGGGGCCGTCCAAGCAACGCTGCCCCTGCCCGGCGCCCCCGACGTGATCATGCACGACCCCGGACTGGACCACCTGTACATCGCGATCGGCGAGCCCGGCGTCATCTGTGTCGCAGACACCCGGAGCCTGGAAATCATCGAGACCGTGGCAACCGAATCGGGTGCGCACACTCTCGGGATCGATCCGCAGCGGCACACCGTCTACGCGTTCCTGCCCGCCAGCCAGGGCGCAGCGGTCTACCTGGACCAGTAATGGGTCGGCCACCACTTGCCCGGGCGGACCGCGAACATGACGCAGCTCAACGCGGACGCGAGACTGCCCTGGCGTGAACCCGCCTGACCCGGAAAGCAGCCATGCGTTAGGCGACATCAGCGGCTTCATTGGACACCGCGAGGTGCGCTTGCCCGCCATCGGTGCCCGTGGCTTGGTGAACGCACCGGCGGTTCACCCAGCGGCTATGGCCAGTGTAATGCTGAGCCTGGCGCGGTCATCAGATAGTCAGGACGTTGCCCGCTGGCGAGTGGCGCTACCCCGGTGGCGGCGTGGTGCACCCCGGGCACGGGCCCCGGCCCGTGAAGTAGTCGGGGATCGAGGGCGAGTCGGTCGGCGGGTTGGTGGGCAGCAGCGGCGGCGGGCGCGGCGGCTGGCTGAAGTTGAAGTCCGCCACCAGGTTGCCGAGCAGCGGCAGATCCTCGCGCACGTCAGGCCGGGAGTCGGGGCGGCCGTCGGTGGCGGGGTCGAGCCGGGCGCCGCCGAGGAAGTCGTCCTCGATGAACTTCAGGTAGGCGTCGCTGCTGAGCGTCTGGTGGTCGACGTAGCCCTTCCGGGCGTACGGGGAGATCACGATCCCGGGAACCCGCAGGCCATATCCGTTCTGGTCGACCGCCGGGGGCGCGAGGTGGTCGTAGAAGCCGCCCCAGTCGTCCCAGCTCAGGAAGATGGCGGTGGACTTCCAGTCGGGGCTCTTCATCGCGGCGTTGATCACCGCGGTGACATAGGCCTGGCCCTGGTGCACGCTGGCCGGAGGATGCTCACTGTCGTTACCCGCCGGGGTGACCCAGCTGACCGACGGCAGCGTCCCGGTCCTGGCCGCGCTGAAGTAGGAGTCCAGCGGCTTGATGTCGTGCAGCTGGTGGTCCTGGCGGACGTCGGCGAACAGCGGCAGCGGGTTCCATATTCCCGGGGCCCCGGCGCTCTGCCTGAGCGCGGCGCACGTCTCGGCGGAGTTGTAGCAGTCGGGCTGCGCGCCGGCCTGCACGTAATACGCCCAGCTGACGTGCCTGGCGTTCAGCAGCCAGGTGATGTCGGTCCAGGCCAATTCGATCGGCGCCCGGCCGGTGGTCACCTGCTGCTGGACGGCCTGGTTGAACATGTTCACCCCGTAGGGCCCGGTGATGTCGCTGACGCAGCTCATCGGCGAGCGGGTCCGGCACATGGCCGACCACCCCGACACCATGGCCAGGTGGTCGGGCTCCGACCACGACCTGACCGGCTCGAACATGTGGTCCTGCAGCACGAAGTCCCGGGCGTAGGTCCAGTAGTTAGGTATCTCCGCGCCGGTGTGATAACCCATCACGTCGGGCGTGCCGCGTGGCAGGCATGCTGGGTCGTTGGCGTTACGGCACGTCGCCTCGGCCAGGTCGCGCTGGCCGATGAACCCGCTCATCCGGCCGCCGGCCACGTCGGCCACGGCATCGGCCCGGGTGTGCGGGCCGCCGCCGTTCACGTCGGCGAAGTCATGGTAGGACCGGGTGCACCGGCCGGCGGGGTTGGGCACGCACACGGCCGGCTTTCCGTCGCGTGTCGGTATGCCGTCGGCTCCCGGATAGGTCCCGAAGTAGCTGTCGAACGACCTGTTCTCCTGCATGACGATGATCACGTGCTTGATCTTGCGGATCCCTGCAGGCTCCACGTACGTCCCGGACCGGCCGCCCGCCGCCCTCGCGGGCCCGGTCCCCGTCGGCACGTGCCCTGGAAGCTCGATCGCCATAGGCCTGGCTGACGTGCACCCGGCGAGCAGGACAGTTATGGCCACGCCAGCGACCACGAACACCGGCCGCGCGCCGAGGTGCCTCCCTCCCATCTAAGACCCCTCCCGCGATGCCGCGGGCTCCGGTCCGGAAAGCCCTCATGCACGCTGACGCCTCAACCGACGAAGTACCTTAAGCCGCAGGGATCGGAGTTCCCCCAACGTGACGGGTGCCCCCACGGGCGTTCCCTAAGCAATGCCTTACCGAGATATGACACGAGAATTACGGGCGGGATTGAGTACGGGTCCTCGCTGCCTGGAGAACGCTAAGCAGATCGTCACGGACGCAAGCTCCGCGCGGAGTCAGTCATGCTGGTCCGGCTCCTGCCGGCGGCATGGCGTCTGGCTGGAGGGTCAGCTGCTGGCCGGCGGCGGCGATCGCGTCCCAGTCGTAGAGCATCGGCATGAGCTCGCATCTGGACCACGCCTCGTGCTGATCGGTGTAGTGCGGGCTCGCCGGGTCTCCTGACGCGCCGCCGACAACGATCCACGTGCAGTTGTCCCAGTTGCCGACGTCGAACACGTAACGGGCCACGGCACCATAGACCGCCGCCGTGCCGGACTCGGCTCGGCATCCGGTGGCCCAGACGGTCTCGTTGTCGCCGCCGACCCCCGCGCCGGCCGGACTGAGCGCCGCCGGCGCGCCGGGAAGCAGCGGCGTCAGCGGATGGGTGAGCGCCGCGGTGTGCACCTGGCGCCACGGGATGTCGGGCAGTTCGCCCGAGACCTCCTCGAGCGCCTCGGCCAGCAGCTCATCCCAGGTGCTGCCGCCGGTCAGCGCCAGATCACCCGATCGCAGCAGGGCCGGAAGCACCCACCAGAGATGGCTGACGGCCGAGAGGCTGCCGGGCAGCTGCATCAGGCCGGCGCCGCCTGCGGCGGCGAGGCCGGACCTGCTGCCAACGATTCTGGCCAGAGCCCAGCGCAGCCGGGAATAACAGGTCGCAGCGGTCGAGCCGGGCGACATGCGGGCATCCCAGCCCAGCACGACGTCCCGGATGGCACGGGCTCGGGCGCTGGCCGGCGCGACGCCCGCCAGGGCCGCCTGGAACAGCTGAGCGGGCGCGCTGAGGTCGTCGCGGTGGATCGCC
>Ga0070699_100004231_pt1 | contig 12690 bp, 14 predicted proteins | sample KBSK1503metaG_FD_65473 | JGI IMG/M metagenome (GOLD analysis project Ga0070699, IMG submission 65473) | Corn, switchgrass and miscanthus rhizosphere microbial communities from Kellogg Biological Station, Michigan, USA - KBS K1-50-3 metaG | ecosystem: Host-associated > Plants > Roots >...
TCGCTGCTGCGCGAGCTTTCCCAGCGGCTCCGGCGGGCCGACGATACCATCGCAAGCCTGATGCTGCTCGACGTGAACGGGCGAATCGCCCACCTGCTGCTCGAGCTCGCCCGCGAAGAAGGCGGCGCCACCGGGACCAGGATCGCCCGCCGGCTCACTCATGAGTCGCTCGGTCAGATGGTCGGTGCCAGCCGCGAAACCGTCTCTCGTACCATGCGCAACCTGGTGCTCCGAAACGTGATTTCGGTGACCCGTCGGGAAATCACCTTGCTCGATCCTGAGGCCCTTCGGCTGGCGGCCCAGGAATCGGTCTGACCTGAAATCGGGCAGGACTAGAGAAAGTGGCCCTGACAGGACGGTGACCGGTATCACGGCGGCAGATGCCCCAACCTGCCATCTATCAAGTAGCTTGCTGGCAAGGAGTTGGAAGGACGACGGGCAGCCGAAGTGGCAGGGTTTACTGGTAGGGTTCTTGCGAACCCTGTAGGAGGTTGTGATCAGAGCCTTCAAGGAGGAAGTAATGAGGACCATCCGCACGGCTTTCGCGGCAGTGGTGCTGGGAGCAGCCGGAACGGCTGTGGCCGGCGCCCAGGACAGCCGTCCCGGTATTGCCGTGCTGCCCTTCGAGAACGGCGGCAGCTACGGCAAGGACAAGGAAGATTTCGACGCACTCCGGAAGGGGATCGCGGCCATGCTGATCTATGAGCTGGCGCAGAGCCCTGCGGTGCGTCTGGTGGACCGATTCGAAACCCAGCGTCTCCTCGATGAACAGGGACTGGCCGTCGCCGAGCGGGTCGATCGCGAAACGGCAGCCAAAATCGGAAAGCTGGTCGGTGCCCGATACATGATCGCCGGCTCCTTCATCGACCTGTACGGCGATTTCCGGGTGGACGCGCGGATCATCAACGTTGAAACCGGTGAGATCATGAAGGTGGTGCGGAGCGATCCCAAGCTGCACGACCGGAAGGACATGTCACGAATGATTCAGTCGGTCGGAGAACGGGTCCTGGCCGAAGCCAAGCTGCCGCCGCTGCCGGTGAGCAGCGCGCAACGGCCGCCCGTGCCCACCGAAGCCCTGGCGGCCTTCAGCCGGGCGCTGCTCTATCACGACCGGGGCGATCGCCAGAAGGCGGTGGAGTACTATCAGAAGGCGCTCCAGGTCTTCCCGGATTACGCCGCGGCCAGCGAAGGACTCAGGAAGGCGAGGGGTTCCTGAGTCCGAGCCATACGCCCGTATGGATCGGTAGGGCCAGGGTGATGAGCTCGAGATTCGATTGATGGAAGGCCGGTAACAGCTTCAGCAGCAATCCCAGCGCCGCCAGCGCCGCCACCACGAGCGCCAGGCGGCGCGCGGGCTTCTGGGCCCAGCCCTTCCCTCTCACCGCCGAGGGAAGCACCACCGCCAGACCGAGTGCCAGCAGGTTGAACAGGAAGAGATTCTCGTTTCGGTACGCGGCGACGTGGCTGCTGAAGGCCCAGAGCCAGGTCAGCGCCCCTCCGAAGATCCCCGCAAAGAGCGCCCAGAACGTCGCGAGTCCCAGGAACGCGGCCCGGCGGGCTCGGGCCGATCCCGCCGTTGGGCGCGGGAGCCACGCCAGCAGCGCCCCCAGGACCAGGCCGACGAGCAGGTAGCGCAGCGTCCAGTTCGAGGGCCGCGACGGCACCGGCCAGCTGCCACCCTCGTACAGCACCCGGGCTGCGCGCACGACGGGGCGGCTCACGCCATCGGGCCCGGTTACCTGGATGCTGTCCATATGTTCGCGGAGCCGTATGGGGAGAAACATCTGCTCCCATCGCGACATCTCCCGGTCCGTCGGCTGCCCCAGCCCGATCATGAGGCCGGTGTAGACCGCCACGCTGTGCTCGTCGAGCCGGCGAGTCTCCTGTCGCCAGGTGAAGCCGGAGGGAGCGACGCCGTAGCGCCGGATCGTCCCGCCAAGAACCTTGTCGATGGCATCCCTGATTCGCGTGGAGCAGTTATCGAGATAGTAGTCGTAGGCGTATCCGGCATTCTCGGGCCGGATGTTCCACACCAGGAACGAGCGCAGCTCCTGGCGCTGAGCCGGCGTGAGGTCCAGCTCCTGGGCCCAGATTTTCCTCCCCTGGCTGCGGTAGAACGCGACCACCCGGCCAACGTCATTGGTATCGCCCATCGAATACCACATTTTCCCCTGGGCAAACCGGAGAAAGAAATTCGGGGCGTTGAAATCGAATCGCCCGTAGTCGTAGAGATGGTCGGTGCCGGTGGCGGCGTCGTGCAGCCAGATTCCGTTGTGCCCGAACCGCTCCCAGAGACGTCCGCCGGACTCGAAGGTGAGGAGGGTGACCGTCAGTTCGCTCCCGGGCTCCGGGCTGGTGAGCGGTGACCGGTGAGCGGTGAGCGGGACTTGTCGGGTACGTAGCGACGGGGCAGTTCCCGCTGACCGCTCACCGCTTACCGCTAACCCCGCAACGAGCCACGCCAGAACGAGGAGCGTCACAGCACCACGTCTTTCCCGTCCGCGGCCGATTTGTAGATCGCCTCCAGCACGCGCAGCATCGTGATATGCTCGGTGAGCTCCGGCGGATCCGCCTCGCCGGTGATGGCCGCCAGGAAGTGAGCCCATTGGGCCCGGAACGAGGCGGTGAAGCTGTTCTCCCGCGAAAGGCTGCCGGTCGGGGAGACATCGTGGGCGACGCCGTTGAGCTCCTTCCACACGTGCAGCGGATTGATGCCCGCGGTGCCTTTGGCCCCACGGAGACCGACGCCGAACCGCTCGCCTTCACCGATGTGGCGCCAAGTCACATCCACGAAGATGGCGGTGCCGTTGGCGCACACTACGTACGCGCTGCCCGACTGCTCCACGCCGCGCTCGCCCCGCGGCTTGGTGAGGGCCGCACTCACCCGAACCGGCGTCGGATTGCCGCTGAGCCAGAAGCAGAGATCCAGCATGGTCAGTCCGAGGTCCAGCATGGCGCCGCCGCCCGCCTCGTCCTTGCGCTGGCGCCACCCCAGCGCGGCCCGCGCAAACCGGGCCACGTGCCAACTCGAGCGCACGCTGTCTATGTCCCCCAGCTCGCCGCTCTGGACGAAACTCCGCACCGCCTGGGCGTCGGGCCGGTAGCGATGGGTCATCCCCGCCATCACCACTCTGGACCGCTTCTCAGCGGCCCGGGCGATCTTCTGCGCGCCGGCCGATGACATGGCCAGCGGCTTTTCCACCAGCACGTGCGCGCCCGAGGCGAGGGCCGCCTGGATGTGGGGCTCGTGGAGGTGGTTGGGGGTGGCGATGAGGAGCGCGTCGACCTTTTCGTGACCCAGCAGATCCTCGATATCGTCGAAGACATCGCGGATCCCGAACCGTTCGGCCAGCGCACGCGCCTTGGGGACGTCCACGTCGCAAATGGCCGCCAGCTCGACGTTCTTGAGTTTCTTGAGCACGGGCAGATGCGCCACCTGTACCACGGCGCCGGCGCCGATCAGGCCGATGCGAACGGGATCGCTCATGCGGCTGGTCCCCTGCTCAGTAGGTGCGGGTGATCTCCGTCCCCGGAAAATAAGCCGACAGGATGTCGCTGGAGGAAAGCCCGGCCCGGGACCGCCCCAGCGCGCCCCACTGGCACATCCCGACGGCGTGGCCGGCACCGGACCCTTCGGCGACCAGCTGCACGATGCGCCCGCCCTCCCGGCCAACCTGCAGGTTGAACAGCGCGCTGCGGAGCTGGCTCCCATCAGTGGCCCGCAGCACGAGCCGCGCCACCGGTCCGGTCACGGTGTAGGTCGCACCCTCTCCCACCAGCTCGAGGTGCGCTACCCGGCCGGTCGGCGTGCGATCCACGACCCGGATGTCGCGCACCGAGGCGGCCACGGCGGCCGGCGCGCCCGCGGTGACGAGCGTTTCCCGAAGCGTCCGAGCCAGCGCCTCACCGGTCCAGCGCTCCTGCCACCGGAAGCGGGGCGAGATGGCGCACCAGATCCGGCCGCTCTCGTCCTGGTCCCGAATGGACCGGAGGTAGGGTCGGTCGGCGCCGACATACACCTCGGTTCCATCCGCGGTACGGCCGGCGCAGGTGGAGTGGAAGAAGGCATCGATCAATCGGCCGTCAAATGTGAGCACCTCGCCGGCAGTCTCCTCCACGGCGAGATCGGACACCGGCGTCTCGAATCCGATCCCGGCATAGGCCTGGTCGGCCACGGTGGCCAGGAGATCGTATCCGCGGGTCCGGTATTGCCCCGCCCGCCGCATCGCCACCGTGCGCGAGACGATCGCCTGGGCCCGGAGCGCCTCGCGGTCCTGCTCGGTGCGGCGGCCCATCTCGGCGCCCACGACTCCGCGCAGGTATTCCTCGAGCCCCACCACGTTCACCGCCATCACCCCGGCGCTGACGATCGAGAGGGTGAGCGTTCCACGGTAGTCTCTGCCGTTGAGCCGGACCGGAGCCCCGGAGTCCGCCGGCTCGGCAAAGAGCGCGGTGGACCCCACGACGTCTTCACCGCTGTAGCGGACCCGGAGTCCCTCGCGCGTGGCGGTCACCGTTGCCGGCGCGCCGGCCGGGATGGCGATGAGCCCGCCCCCGTCGGCTTCGCGCAGCATCAGTGCACCGCCCCCGCCGACCACCACCGACGTTGCCCCGGGAACGACTCCTACCCGGATGTCCGGAATGGCGCGTGCGGGCGTCGCACCGGTGCCTACCTCCGGGCGCGCGCATGCCGCAGCGAGGACGATCGCTGCGAGTCCCGCCAGGCCCTGCCGGTCAGCCACGGTAATTGCCGAACTTGAGCTCGATCTCGAAGTCCTGGGCCCTGAGGAAGGCGATGACCGTCTGCAGCTCGTCCTTCGAAGGACTGGTGATCCGCAGCTCGTCACCCTGGATAGCCGCCTGCACCTTCTTGAAGCCCCCCTCCTTGATGGCTTTCTGGATCTTCTTGGCGATGTCCTGCGGAATGCCCTGGGTGAGGGTGACCTCGCAGCGGACCGAGGTGCCGGCGCCGGGGATCATGTCTCCGATCTTCATGTTCTTGAACGGCACGCCCCGTTTGGCGCACTTGGCCTGCAGCACATCGAGCACCTGCTTCATGCGGAACTCATCGTCGGCATGGAGCTGGATGACCGCTTTGGTTCGGTCGAACTCGATGGTGACGTGGGTGCCTTTGAAGTCGTAGCGCTGAGCGATCTCCTTCACGGTCTGGTTGACCGCGTTATCGACTTCCTGGAGATCCGCGCCGGTGGAGACGTCGAACGAACTGTTGCCCGCCATGCTCAGGAGAGGAACGATTCGAGGGCCTTGGAGCGGCTCACGTGGCGGAGCCGGGAGAGCGCCTTCTCCTTGATCTGGCGCACCCGCTCCCGGGTGATGCCAAGCAAGGCGCCAATCTCCTCGAGGGTCATCGGCTCCGGGCTGTCCAGGCCGAAATAGAGCCGGAGGATCTTGGCCTCCCGCTCCTTAAGACCCTTGAGCACCTCCTCGATGCACTGGTTCAGGGCATGCTCGAAGGTCTCGGCGTCGGGGCCGGGATTCTGGTTGTCGGGAAGGTAGTCCAGCAGGCGGTTGTCTTCGCCGGGAGTGAGCGGAGCATCGAGCGAGAGATGGTTCTGCGAGATGGAGATGGTCTTCTGCACCTCCTCCATGTCGATGTCCATGCCCTCCGCGATCTCCGCGGGGGTCGGCTCTCGTCCCAGCTCCTGCAGCAGCATGGAGGAACGGCGGGTGATTCGGTGCAGCGTGCCGGCCCGGTTGAGCGGCACCCGGACGATGCGGCTCTGTTCCGCCAGTGCCTGCAGGATGGCCTGGCGGATCCACCAGACCGCATAGGAAATGAACTTGATGCCCTTGGTCTCGTCGAATTTGTGGGCGGCCCGAATCAGACCGAGGTTGCCCTCGTTGATCAGATCGGAAAGCGATACGCCCTGGTTCTGGTACTTCTTTGCCACCGACACCACGAACCGGAGGTTACTGCGGACCAGCTTGTCGAGCGCCTCTTCCTCTCCCTTCCGGATTCGCTGCGCCAGGGTCACTTCCTCTTCCTGAGCGATCAGCGGATACCGGCTGATCTCACGCAGGTACTGGTCGAGCGACCCCTCGTCCGATGAGGAGGGACCGCCCTTTGAGGAGGAACCGACCTGGAGTGGCTTCATCGCGGGAAAGGAGCCTTTGGAACGGGATACACACCTAACAGATAACTCCGATTACCGCGGAGTCAATCGTAATTGTCGATCTGGGCTCGCTGCAGCGTTCCCGAATAGTCCACATAGCAGACCTTGGTCTCCGAATAGAACTCGTAGACCTCCCAGCCGCCCTCCCGGTGCCCGTTGCCGGTCTGCTTGACGCCGCCGAACGGCAGGTGGGCTTCGGCCCCGATCGTGGGGGCGTTCACGTAGGTGATGCCGTTGTCGAGGTCGCGCATCGCGCGGAACCCGAGGTCCACATTCCGGGTGTAGAGCGCACTCGACAGTCCGTATTTCACGCTGTTGTTCATCCGGACGGCGTCGGCAAAGGTGTTGAAGCGCAGAACCGTGAGGACGGGACCGAATATTTCTTCCTGCGCCAGGCGGTGTTTCGGCCGCGCACCGGCGAAGATGGTGGGCCGGTAGAAATGCCCGCGGGACAGTCGTGGGCTCCTGGGGCGCCGTCCCCCGGTCACCAGCTCGAGCCCCTCGTCGTTCCCGATCTCCACGTACCGCTCCACCTTGGCCAGCGCGGTCTCATGGATCAACGGCCCCACCTGACTCCCGTCCCGGCGTCCGTCACCCAGCACCAGGGCGTTCGCGGCATCCGCCAGCCGGTAGAGGAAGCGATTGTGGATCTTCCGGTGCAGCAGGAGGCGGCTGGTGGCGGTACAGCGCTGACCGGTGGTCCCGAACGCGCCCCACAGTACGCCGTCCAGCGCCAGCTCCAGATCGGCGTCGTCCATCACGATCATCGCGTTCTTGCCGCCCATCTCGAGCGAAAGACGCTTGTGCATCCGGCCGCAGGTTTCGCCGATCCATGAGCCGGTGGCGGTAGAGCCCGTGAAGGAGATCACCGCCACATCGGGATGCTCCACCAATGGCTGCCCGGCCGTCTTGCCCCGGCCGTGCACCAGCTGGATCACAGAGGGTGGCAGGCCGGCCTCGAGCAACAGCTCGACCAGCAGGTGCACCGTGTGGGGGACGTCCTCGGACGGCTTGATGACCACGGAATTCCCGCATACCAGGGCCGGGAACATCTTCCAGGTGGGAATCGCCAGGGGAAAATTGAACGGGGTGATCAAACCCGCCACGCCGATCGGCCGGCGATAGCTCATCGCCCACTTGGCGCCGAGCTCACTGGGGACGGTGTGGCCGAACAGGCGCCGTCCCTCGGAGGCGGCGTAATACGCGGTGTCGATTCCCTCCTGGACATCGCCCCGGGTCTCTGCCAGCACTTTCCCCATTTCCCGGGTCATCGCCCGGGCGATCGCTTCCTTGTCCCGGGTGAGCAGATCACCGACGCGCTTGAGGACGTCGCCCCGGGCCGGAGCCGGCACCCGTGACCATACCCGAAAGCCCTCCAGCGCCGACTTGACCGCGGCGTTGATATCGTCGGGTCCGGAATCGGGAAAGCGGCCGATGAGGTCGCCGGTATTGGCGGGGTTCCGGTTCTCGAAATAGGCGCGGGTCGAGGGAGCCGACCAGCGGCCGCCAATGAAATTCTTGAATGTCGGCATTCTCTAGGGAGCCAGGGAGCTAGGGAACTGGGGAGCTAGGGAGTACACGTCCACGTGGAAGGCTGCTTCGGGTAGTTCGAGCGATCCAGGATGGTCTTGCCGAGCAGCAACGCGCCGGTCAGGGTGACGAGCAGCGCGATCAGGTGTGCCGCCGCCATCCGGCGCGTCCAGCTCGCCACCGCGCCCCAGAGGCCGGCCAGAAACACGCCCGCGGCCGCCGCCACATAACCGTACAGCGAGAGTCCGCAGGTGTGCGCATAGGGCCAGGCGAGCGCCACACCCGCCGCCACCAGCACGCCGAGGGACACCTTGAGCCAGGTAGTGAGCGCACCGCGTCCGCTCCGCACCACCGTCCCGCCCTCGGGCGCAGCGCGCTGCACCGGAGCCGACGACGAGGCCTTGACCCCCGTCCCCTGGCCACCGGGCGCTCCGCCCTTGGCGATGATCTTGTCGATCTCCGCCATCTCCTTGTCCCAGTCCCGGGAAGGTCCGGTCACGTGTCCTCGCGAGTCAGTTTGTACCGTTCGATCTTCTTATACAGGTTCGACCGGGGCATGTCCAGCGCCCGCGCCGTTTCCGCCACATTCCAGCCGTGCTCGCGGAGCTTGACCAGCAGAAACGCGCGCTCGGCATCCTGTTTGAAGTTCTCGAACGTCGGCGCTCGGGCCACCTCCGGAGACAGCTCCGAGGCCATCCCGTCGGGCGACGGCAGCAGCCGTTCGACGTCCGCCGCGGTGATCTGTTTGCCCGCCGCGAGGATCAGCAGCCGCTCAATCGCATTGCGCAGCTCGCGCACGTTGCCCGCCCAGGGCCGCCGCTGGAGAGCCTTGATCGCCTCGGGCGTGATCGGTCGCGCCGCCACGCCGGCACCTACGCTCAGAGTCGCGACGAAGTGCTCGACCAGGGCCGGCACATCCTCCAGGCGCTCCCGGAGGGCGGGTACCGTGATCGGCACGACGTTAAGGCGGTAGAACAGGTCCTCCCGGAAGCGGCCGTCCGCGATTTCCTCTTCGAGGTTCTTGTTGGTGGCCGCAAGAACCCGCACATCGACCTGCACCGACTTGGCCGCCCCGATCCGGTTGACCACGCCCTCCTGCAGGACGCGGAGCACCTTCGACTGGGCCGAGAGTGACATGTCGCCGATTTCGTCGAGAAAGAGCGTGCCGCCGTCGGCCAGCTCGAACTTGCCCGACCGGTCGGCGAAGGCCCCGGTAAAGCTTCCCTTCATGTGGCCGAAGAGCTCGCTCTCGATCAGCTCGGAGGGAATCGCTGCGCAATTCACCTCCACGAACGCGCGCTCCCGCCTCGGCGAGGCCTCGTGCAGCGCGCGAGCCACCAGCTCCTTCCCGCTGCCGTTCTCTCCGGTGATCAGCACCCGTGCGTGGGTCGGACCGACCCGGTCGATCAGCGCTCGGACCTCTTCCAGGGCTGGGCTGGTGCCCACCATGGGATAGCGGGTATCGAGCGCGCGCTTGAGCTCGCGGTTTTCGCCGGTGAGCGCCGACTGGGACAGAGCATTGCGCAGCGTCACCAGCAGGCGATCGGTGTCGAGCGGCTTCTCGAGGAAATCGAAGGCACCCCGCTGCGTGGCCTGCACCGCGGTGGCGATGGTGCCATGACCCGAGATCATCACCACCGTGGCGGGCGGATCGAGATCGCAGAGCCGGGACAGCGTTTCCAGCCCGTCGAGGCCGCCCATCTTCACGTCCAGCAGGACGACGTGGGGCCGGAAATCCCCGCACAGGGTAATGCCCTCTCCTCCCGAGGCGGCGGTGCGAACCTGCCATCCTTCATACTCGAGAACCTGGCGGAGCGCGTCGCGGATACCGCCCTCGTCGTCTATCACCAGCACCCGGTTGCTCATGGCACGCGCGGCGGCGCGCCCCGCCCATAGACGGTGAGTTTCTCGGGTTCGACCCGGAACCCGATGACGTCGGGGGGCAGCGTCAGCGGGATCGCACCGCCGGCGGCCGGCCCGCCAAACTGTCGGATCATTCCATTCACCAGGCTTAACGGTATTGGCAGTCCCCGCACTCGCACGCGCTGCACCTCCAACTCGGCACGACCCGCCCGGCGGAATACCAGCAGGCCACCCGCCTCGACGATTTCATGATCCCGCACGACGGCGGACATCGGCCCCAGGGTGATCGGAACCTTCCGGGTGTCCACCCGGGCCCGGATCTCGATGTCGTCCCGGCCGAGCCGTATTTCCACTGAATCCACCGCGCCGGGTACGACGCGCGCCGCCAGTCCCTCGGCCAGGCTCGCGAGCTCCGCGGGGCTCAGCACCACGGAATCGGCTCCGGCCACCCGGAGCGAATCGAGCCGCCGGAGAATCGTCGGGGCATCGGTGGCGACTGCCCGCCCGCTGACTTCCGGCGGCCCCCGCTCCGCGGTCCACTCATGAATCTGCCGGCGGATCTCCCGCCGGTAGGACCAGGCCACATAACCCGCCAGCACCAGGAGGGCGAGCCCGAGGAGGCGGAACGGAAGACTCAGACACCCTCTCACGGCGCCAGGACTTGCTCCACCCGGATGCTGTAGACCGGACCGTCGGTCGTGAGCCGGCTCTCGAAGAGCACGATCCGGTCGGCGATGAACGGCTGCCCCGGCGGCAACGCTTCAAGGTGCCGGATCGCGTCCGGCGGCAAACGGTGACCCTCGCGCACCCGGCCCAGCGTGATGTGGGGCCGGAACGGCCGGCCCTCGGGGGGAAACCCGATCTGTTCCCCGCCCCGCTCCAGGCGGTCCTGCAGCAATTCCAGGTCGGGGCCCGACTGCACCTCGAGCCGGAGCACCTTGGGATGCTGACGGGAGGGGAACGCCCCGCCGCCCGCCGGCGCCAGCTCCATCGGCTTCATGCCCTTGGTGGCGAACTGGACCATTTCCTCGATGGGGTCGACCCGGTCGGAGGTGACCTCACCGAAGAATTTGAGGGAAATATGGAGCCCCTCGTCCCGCACCCACCGCACCGGCCACTCCAGCGCGCGCATCTCCCGCAAGAGGCCCACGGCCTCGTCCAGCGCCGCTGCCGGCAGGGGAACGGCGATGAAGAGGCGCATCAGCCCGCGGCCTCGAGCACGAGGAGGCTGCCTCGGCGATAACCCCGGGCGTCCCGCTCCACCGACTCGAAGCCCAGCTGGCGGAACCCGGCTGTGATTTCGCTCCAGCGCTCGTCGAGCCGGGCGAATTCGGCGGGAACGACTTCGAGGCTGGCCCGGTCGCCCAGGTGACGGACCCGGAGATCTCCGGCGACGCCGATCTCCCGGAGCAGCGCCTCGCCCGCCTCGACCTGGCGAAGACGAGCCTCCGTCACCGGCAGTCCGTAGCGAATCCGGCTGGACAAGCAGGGTGCCGCGGGCGCGTCCCAGATAGCGATGCCAAGCTCCCGAGCCATGTCGCGGATCACCGCTTTTCCGAGGCCGAGCTCCGCGAGTGGCGAGCGGACCCGCCACTCGGCGCCCGCGACCATCCCGGGGCGATGCTCGCGCCCATCGTCGGCATTGGTACCGTCGATGACCGTGTCGAAACCCTCGGCGCGCGCGACCGAGGATAGACGGGTCCACAACTCTGCCTTGCAGAAATAGCAGCGGTCCACCGGGTTGGCGCGGTAGCGGGGATCCTCGAGCTCGTAAGTGTCCATCTCTCGCAGCGGCACGCCGAAGCGCTCGGCCACGGCGAGAGCGGTGCGGTATTGGACCTCGGGGTAGGACGCGCTCTTGCCGATCACGGCAAGAAATCGTTCCGGGCCCAGTGCCTCGGTGCCCACGACCGCCAGCAGGGCCGAATCCACCCCGCCGGAGTAACCGAGGAGGACGCGTCCCAGCTGTCGGAGATGGCCCTGCAGGCGGGCGACTTCGCGCATTGGGGGAAACGTAACGCCGTCGCGGGTCAACGGTAGCCGATTTAGCTTAGGTCATGGGAGACGACGCCTGGCTCTCGGCCGGACACCGCCTGCGCATTCCCCGGGCCGAGGTGAGCTATCGCGCCAGCCGTGCCGGCGGCCCCGGCGGCCAGCATGTCAATACCTCATCGACCCGGATCGAGCTCTGGTGGAATGTCCGCGAGAGCGGCGCACCCACCGCCGAGCAGCGCGCACTCCTCGAGGAGCGGCTGCGCCATCGGCTCGACCAGGAGGGGTGGCTTCGGCTGGTGGAAGCCGGAAGCCGGAGCCAGCTCAGGAATCGGGAAGCCGCGACGGCGCGATTCCTGACCCTGGTCGATCAGGCCCTTCGTCCCAAGCGAGTCCGGAAAGCCACCCGCATCCCGAAAGCCGAGAAGCAGCGGCGGCTGGAGTCCAAGCGCCAGCGGGCGTCGGTCAAACGGCTGCGCGGGAAGGTGCGCGGCGATGAGTAAGTGGTTCGATCATGCCGGCGACCGGATCCAATTCCAGTTGATCGCCCTCTGGCTTGGAATAGCGCTGACGGCGATCGCCGCCGCGGTTGCGCTGTTGTTGTACCGGCGAGATGTCATTTCACTGGCGGGCGTCGCGGGCGTGGTCCTGCTGGGCCCCGTCGCCGCGGCCGTGTGCGCCGGGCTCATCTGGTTCGGCACCGGCGCGGGGAGCCGCGGGTTCGTGAAAACGATGACCGGCGCGGGCAACCTCAAGCGTGCACCAAGTTATTCGCTGCAGGAATCGCTGATCGCGCGAGGGAAGTACACCGAAGCCGAGGCAGCGTTTCGGGCCCACATCGCCGCGGATCCCCGTGATCTCGATGCTCGGCTGGCCTGCGCCGCGCTGATCCGGGATCATCTCAAGGATCCCCTCCGGTCGGAGCAACTGTTGCTGGAAGTGCGCGCCCTGGGACCCACTCAGGCTCAGGAATTCGGCATTGCCAACGCGCTGATCGACCTGTACCAGGCCACCGGACAGCGCGGCCGCGAGATGGCCGAGCTGGCCCGGTTTGCGGCGCTGAACCGGGACACCGCCGGTGGCCGCAAGGCGAAGGAGGCGCTGCAGCGCATGAAGCGGGAGGACGGATGAGCGAGTGGCGCTACTTCAGATCGCGAGAGGTGCGGGAGGC
>Ga0070699_100004232_pt1 | contig 12689 bp, 12 predicted proteins | sample KBSK1503metaG_FD_65473 | JGI IMG/M metagenome (GOLD analysis project Ga0070699, IMG submission 65473) | Corn, switchgrass and miscanthus rhizosphere microbial communities from Kellogg Biological Station, Michigan, USA - KBS K1-50-3 metaG | ecosystem: Host-associated > Plants > Roots >...
CGACGGTGGCGGCGGCGGCGTCGACCGCGGTCTGGAGCTTCTCGGCGCCCTTGTCGAGCCGTGCGCGGAGCTTCTCCTGCACCTGACCGGGGGGCGCTGCATCGAGCGCCAGCCGGAAGGCCTCGACACGGCACGCAATGGACGGGATTCCAGTCGCGAGGGTGTGCAGGCACCCGACCGCGGGGTTGCAGGAGTCGACCGTGCACGGATCTGCGTCGGCGCACTGGAGCGAGGTCCCGATCCCGCACTCGCCGTTGCTGCAGGGCTCGACGCCGTTGCAGGCGTTCCCATCGCTGCACGCCTTCACGTCGACCGACGCGCACACGCCGTCCACGCACGCGAGGCCGGCGCAGCGGCCGGACGGGGCACACTCGAAGTCCGATTCGCAGGGGCAGTCGGCGCCGCTCCCGATGGTGCAGACATGGCAGGAGCGGTCACAGCCCGAGCCGGGTGCGCCGTTCTGCTCTCCGGCGTCACATTGCTCGTCGCACTCCGGCCCGCCGCCGTCGCCGCAGATCTCCAGGCTCCGGCAGTCGTGTGCGCAGCCATCGCCGTCACAGTCGAGCGTGTTGCCGGCGTCGCAGACTTCGCCGCACTCGAGGCGGTTGTTGCCACAACCCTCGGTCAGGCAGAGGTGCGAGCAACCATCGCCATCGCAGTCGATTTTGTTCCCGCTATCGCACTGCTCGCCGTCCTCGATCATGCCGTTGCCGCACGTCGATGGCGCCTCGATGTGACAGTTCTCGTCGCACCCGTCGCCCGGGGTGGTGTTCCCGTCGTCGCATTCCTCCACCACCGGGGTGGACGTGACGCGGCCGTTGCCGCAGGCGGTCACGGTGCAGTTCGCGTCGCAGCCGTCACCGTCGGTGACGTTGCCGTCGTCGCAGGCCTCGCATTCGATCATGCCGTTGCCGCAGGCCTCGCGGGTGCAGGTCGCGGAGCAGCCGTCACAGGCGATCGTGTTGCCGTCGTCACACTCCTCGCTGCCCTCGGTCATGCCGTTGGGGCACACGGGCGGCGGTGCGTTGGAACAGGGCAGAAGGTCGCCGACCGCCTCGGGCGTCGACGGCGGATCGATGTTCGCACCGGCGACGATCACGGGAACCAGCCCCGGCGGGCTCAGGTACTGCAAGCGGTTGGTTCCCGGCGGTCCCGCAATCAGGTCACCGGCGACGGTCATCTGGCCGCTCGCTCGGAGATGGTTGATCGCTCCGGACCCGCCGGTCACGAGCCGCGCCGTGGCATCGATCGTCACGTCGCAGCCCTCGGGACGGACGGTGCCGCTGGCGCCGCCGACCGTCGTCGCATGCGCATGCAGGTAGCCCGACACGATGACCGGCCCCAGCACCTGCGTCGGGGGGATCGAGCGCGTCGTCAGATAGATGTCGCCGTTGTCTCCGTCGGCGTTGATCTCGCCCCGAGCACGGACCTCGCTGTCGGAGCGGCCGAAGACGCTGCCTGCCGTGACGCCGTGGACGTCGATCAGCTCGTCCAGGGCCAGCAGCCCGCCTGCGTCCAGGTCGACGCCGCCGGCATCGGCTCCCGCGGCTCCGTGCGCGGAGATCGGCTCCGTCTGCCGGAGATCGGCGCCGGCGGTGATCGTGACGAAGCCCGCCTGACCGCCCGGACCACCCGCAAACGCATCGATGTGCGCGAACACCTGCACGTTGCCGTCGGCGGTGACGTCCAGCTCACCGGCGTCACCGCCGTCGGTGAGCGAGCCCTCCGCCTGCACTGTCACCCGCTCGCCGATGAAGACGGAGCCGCCGTTCGCAACCAGCGTGATGTCGCCCCCGGAGCTGGCCGCGGCGATGCCGGCGACGCTCAGCAGATCCGTGGTGGTGAGCGACGCCTCGCTCGTCAGCTCGAGGCTGCCGCCACTAGCGCCACCCGACGCGTCGATCTTGCCGGCAACCAGTGCGCCGACCGTGTGGATGGTGACGATGCCGCCCTCGGCGGCGAGACCGCCGCTGATCTTGAGATCGCCGTTCATCGTCAGGCCGCCGCCGGCCATGATCTCGACGACGCCGCCCGAGCCATCGGCCGTCGTACCATCCGCACGGAGGCTTCCCGCGAGATCGATGTCGCCCCCGGCATGGAGCTCGATCGAGCCGCCGCCCGCCTGTCCGTGCACTTCCAGACGCGCGGGGCCGAAGGTGCCGCGCTGAATCTGGATGTCGTCCGTCGCCTCGATGCGCACCGCGATGCCCACCGCGGGCGTGAGCGCCTTGGCGCGGATGATCGCGCCCGACTGCATCGTCACCGTACGCGCATGAATGGTCAGCGAGTCGCCGTCGCTGAGGGACAGGCGTCCGCTGGCCGCGATCCGGAACGCGCGATCCCCGAAGTCGAGGCTCGATCCCACATCGACCTCGACGGTCTTGGTGAGCACGCAGGGATCGCCGGTGCACACGTCATCCGGGGTCGTGGCCGCGGTCGCCGGGCCCCGCGAAACGACGGCGAGGAAGACGAACACGAGCAGCGAGCGGGACGGATGCATCGCTCGACCTCTAGCACCGCCTGGGATTTGTCCGAAGCGCACTCCGTAGCGCATCGGCCATTTCCTCCCGGGGGCTAGGCACATGCGAGACTCCGCGTAGCGACGTGACGAAGGATCCGGCGCGGATCAGTCGCGCGGGGTCGCGATGGCGGCCTCGAGCTGGCCGGTCGTCATCCGTCGCTGCTCGACCGCGTCGAGCGCCGCGTCGAACTCCTCCGGCGTCGCATCCGGGACGCTGCGCACGATGTCGCGGAGATCGAGCTCGTTGCGCTCGGCGATGTCCTCGACCACCCCGGCGGCCACCGGATGGCGCTCCAGCGCTTCCCCGAAGGCGCGCTCGCGCTGCTGCAGCCCGCCATCCACGAGCATCCCGAGGACGGCTCCGAGGAGCAGGATGGCGGCGAACACGAAGGCGAGCACGGCGACGACCCGATCGGAGCTTCGCCCGGGCGCCGCAGGCTGTCAAGTGACGATAAAATCGCGGCGACCGGACCTGGACAGCCCAGACCCGCCGCGCTACGGCAGCGTCATGGCGCGCGGGCGAATCGGGCTCTCGGCGGCGGTGGGGGCCACTCTGCTGTTGCTGTGCGCGGCGGGCGCATGCCGGCAGCCTCAGCCCGAGTACGAGTACGAAGAACGGGAGACCACCATCACGACCACGCCGCCGCGTGGCCGAGCGGTCACCACGAGCACCCTCGCCCCGAAGAACCCGGCCTGGAAGCGCGGCGAGGCGCGATGAGCCCGCGAGCCCTCCGCGCGGCGCATGGCCGCGCGGAGGGCCGGGGTGGAAGCACCTGGCTACAGTGCGATGATCTCGACGCGTCGGTTCTCGGCGCGCCCTTCGGCCGTCGCGTTGCTGGCGACCGGACGGGACTCACCCTCGGAGCGGACGTCGATCCGGCTCGGGGCCACTCCCTCGGAAATCAGGTAGTCCGCCACCGAACGGGCGCGCTTCTGACCCAGCTTCAGGTTGTAGGCGTCGCTCCCGACGGAGTCGGTGTGTCCCACGGCGACGACGCGCAGGTTCGGATTGTCGCGCATGAGACGGATCGCGTCGTCGAGGCGCCGCTTCCCTTCGGGCTTGATCGTCGCCTTGTCGAAGTCGAAGTGCGGGCCCTTGATCTCGGTGATCTTCGTGCCAGGCGCCGGCGGCGCGGGCTTCGCCACGGGCGCGGGCGGCGGCGGTGGCGGTGCCGTCTCGACGGGGTCGCAGATGAGGTGTCCCAACAGCGTGCCGATCAGACCGCCGCCGACTGCTCCCGCGGCCGCGATCGCGGCAACCTCGCTGTCCCGACCCCCATCCCCGCCCTCGTACTCGCTGGTGAGCATGCCACCAGCGGTTCCACCGATGGCGGCGCCCAACAGACCGCCGCCGACAGCGCACCAGCTCCAACGCCGCTCCTGCATTGCCGCGCATCCCGACATCGCCAATGCAAGCACGAGCGCTCCTGCCAAGGCTCTCGATCTACGCATCCAGTCTTTCCTCCCTTTCAAGGTGAAGCCGACCCTATGCCCTCCCTAGCACGTGGGTAACCATGCGGGCCAGCCGGTGAGTCCGAGCGTGTTACAAATTAGGAAGCTAAGCAGAGTCCGTGCCGAGGCTCGACGGGCGGAGATTCCGCTTTAGGGGCTCCCCCTAAGCGGTTAATTTGACGACGGATAGGCGAGGGGCAACGCGGCGAAATGCTCCCCGCATCGCCGCCACCGCGAGCGTCCGCGGGGCCGTTCGGTGAGCCGGCGGGCGCCCCGGACGCGCGGTGGCGCCTCCCGCAGCGCTCGGCTATCTGCGGGATCGATGGACGTGATCCTGGTCACGGGCGGGGCGGGCTTCATCGGATCGAACTTCGTGCGCCTCGCCCTCGAGCGCACCACTGCCCGCGTCGTCGTTCTCGACAAGCTCACCTACGCCGGGAATCTCGCCAGCCTTCGCGACGTGGCCGCCCATCCGCGCTTCGCCTTCGTCCGCGGCGACATCGCGGATCGGCTGACGGTCGAGGCGGTGTTCCGCGAGCACCAGCCGACGCACGTGGTCAACTTCGCGGCCGAGTCCCACGTCGACCGCTCGATCGACGGGCCGCGCGCGTTCGTCGAGACGAACACGATGGGCACCTTCGAGCTGCTCGAGGCCGCGCGTGCCCTCGTCGGGGAGCTCGCCGCGGCGGCGCGCGCCCGCTTCCGCTTCCTCCACGTGTCCACCGACGAAGTCTACGGCAGCCTCGGCGCCGACGGATGCTTCCGCGAGGACACACCGTACGCGCCCAACTCGCCATACGCCGCGTCCAAAGCGGCGGCGGATCACTTGGCGCGGGCGGCGTTCCACACCTACGGGCTGCCGGTCCTGATCACCAACTGCTCGAACAACTATGGGCCGTACCAGTTCCCCGAGAAGCTCATTCCCCTGACGCTGCTGAACGCCGTCGAGGGACGCGACCTTCCCATCTACGGCGACGGCCTGAACGTGCGCGACTGGCTCTACGTCGAGGACCACTGCGCCGGCATCCTCCTCGTCCTCGAGCGCGGGCGGCCCGGGGAGAAGTACAACATCGGCGGCCAGAACGAGCGCACGAACCTCGAGATCGTGAACGGGCTGTGCGCGAACCTCGAGGAGCTGCTGCCGGCGCGGAGCAACGCCGCGCTCGCGGCGCGCGGCATCACGTCGTACGCGGCGCTCAAACGCTTCGTGCCCGACCGGCCGGGGCACGATCGGCGCTACGCCATCGACGCCGGGAAGGTCCGCAGGGAGCTCGGCTGGACGCCGGCGCACGATTTCGCGCGCGGTCTCCGCCGCACCGTCGAATGGTACCTGCAGAACCGCGAGTGGTGCGCAGAGGTGCAGGCAGGGAAGTACGCGCGCGAGCGGCTCGGCCTGACCCAGGCCTGACGAATCAGTCCTTCCGCGTCTGGATGAGCTCGATCCGGTACCCGTCCGGATCCTCGACGAACGCGATCTCCGTCGCGCCGTGCTTCATGGGCCCCGGCTCGCGCACGATCTTCGCGCCCTTCTGCCGCAGGTCGTCGCAAGAGCGGTAGATGTCGTCGACGCCGATGGCGACGTGACCAAACGCGTCACCGAGCTGATAGTGCTCGGTGTCCCAGTTGTGCGTCAGCTCGAGCACCGCCGTCTCCTCCTCGCTTCCATAGCCGACGAAGGCGAGCGTGAAGCGCCCGCCGGGATAGTCGCGGCGTCGGAGGAGCCGCATGCCGAGCACTTCGCAGTAGAATCGCAGCGAGCGATCGAGGTTCCCGACGCGAAGCATCGTGTGCAGCATCCGCATGCCCCCGCCGTAGCACCGCCGCGCGCGGCGGTCGAGAACGTTCCGCGCCGCCATGGCCTGTGGTAGACAGGCCGTCATGGAGCTCACGCCGACGGCGCTCCGCCCCCGACTGCGCGGGGTCCTGCACCAATATGCCTTCTTCGTCGCGCTCGCCGCGGCAATGCCGCTGGTGCTGAGCGCGCACACCGCACGAGGTGCGCTTGCGGCGAGCGTGTACGGCGGAAGCCTCGCTTCCCTCTTCGGGGTGAGCGCGCTCTATCATCGCGTCACCTGGTCCGCGCGCGCGCGGCGCTGGATGGGCCGGCTCGACCACGCGATGATCGGGCTCCTGATCGCCGGCACGTTCACGCCCTTCGGTCTCCTCGTGCTCGCCGATACGCCGGCCGGCCTGCTGCTGCCGGTCGTGTGGACGGGCGCGCTGGCCGGCATTCTGGTGCACGTCGTGTGGATCGATGCGCCGAAATGGCTGAGCGCGGTTCTGTACGTGATGGTCGGCTGGAGCGGGCTCGTCGCCTTCCCGCATCTGGTCGATCGCCTGGGATGGATGGCCACCGCGCTGATGGCGCTCGGGGGGGCGCTCTACTCCGCGGGGGCGGCAGTGTACGCGCTCCGCCGGCCGAACCCGGCGCCTGCCGTGTTCGGCTACCACGAGGTCTTCCACGCCCTCGTCATCGCAGCCGCGATTCCGCACTACGCGGTCGTGGCCGTCTACGTCCTCCCAGGCGCCTGACGGGCGTTTCCGCACGGCGAGTTCCTCAAGTCCCGGACGGATCGCGCCGATATTCCGGGCAGCGATGTCTGCCACGGCTGACCCGGGTCTCCCCGGCATTCTGGTCGTCGACGACAACCCGCAGGTCCTCGAGGGCATGCGGGCGCTCCTCGAGCACGACGGCTACCGCGTCCAGGTGGCGACGAGCGGGCGTGCGGCCCTGTCGCTGCTGCGCAGCGGCGACCGCGACCTTCCCGGGTTGGTGATCCTCGATCTCGCGATGTCCGGCATGGACGGCTGGGACTTCCGCGCCGAGCAGCTCCGCGATGCGCGGCTCGCCGAGATCCCCGTCATCGTCGCGTCGGCGGATCCGCTCGCCTCGCTCGCCCAGAACATGGGCGTCGTGGCGGTGATGCAGAAGCCGCTGGACCCCAAGAAGCTTCTGGACGTCGTCGCCTCGACGGCTCTATCCGCGCCGCGACCCGAGTCCTGACGGCGCGCTCAGGACGAGGCGGACCAGGTCGGCCTGCCGCCGCACCCCGGCCTTCGCGAGGCTCCGCTTCACGTGCGTGCGCACCGTGTTGAGGGAGATACCACTCTCGCGCGCCACCTCGGCCAGCGTGAGACCGCGCGCAAGCGCCAACACGACGCGCCCCTCGGCCGGGGTCAGGCCGAGATAGCGACAGACCACCCTCTCATCCGCCTTTGGCCCTCGCTCCGGGTCGTTCACGAAGACGGCCACGGCCGCATGCCGCGGCGCCGTCGCGAGCCAGGGCGCTGCGAGCGGGCTCACGAGGACCTGATAGGGAGTGCGACGCGAGGGCCGTTGGACGACGAGGGCCCCGCCGGCCGCTTCGGGACGTCGCGGATCGCGCGACGCCACCGCGCCGATCAGGTGGCGAAGGAGCACGCCGTCCTGCGGCGCGCTCGCGACCAGCGTGCCGTGCACCGAGATGAGCCCGTCCGCGGCCGCCAGCAGGGATTCTGCGTACCGGTTCGCCAGAATCACACGGGACGCGCGGTCGAGGAGCACGATGCCACCACCGAATCCGTCGAGCAGCTCCGCATTGGCATCGCGCTCGGCGCGCAACGCCTGTAGGCGCTGGAAGAGCTCGAGCGCGCGCGTCAGATGCGGCAGAACGAGCCGCAGGAAATCCCGCTCCTCCTCGCGGAAAGGTCGCGCCCGCGGGCGGAGCACGCGTAGGACACCGATACGTCCCTGGTCGTCCTTCAGGACCACCGCGCCGAGCGCGTGGAAGAGTCGCTGCGGGCGCATGAAGTCGTTGTAGAACTCCGAATCGCCGAGCTCGTCGTCCGGCACCAGCTCCTGACCGACATAGACCGTGCGTGCCGGCAACGCCCGGATGCGGGGGCGGCGCACGTCGTACACGACATAGTAGTCGTCGTAGGCCCGCGTCCACGACGGATCGGCCTCCGGGGTGACCTGGAGGACGCGATCCTGGCGATCGTGCAGGTAGAGCGCCGGCGACAGGCCATGCAGGACCTCACCGAAGCGGCGGACGAAGGCCTCGAATCCCTGCGGCTCGCCGGGGGCCTCCAGCAGCGTGCTGGCAAGCTCGAGCGCGGCGTCCGCGTTGAGCTCCTCGCGCGATACGGACCGTGGCAAAGTAATCGCGGCATACACCAGATGGGTGACGATCCAGGTCCTGGGGTACGGTTAGATCGGGCGCCGAGATGCGGCATCCATCGCGCCAAAATCGAGCAGGACACCGCGCGGCAATCGGGTATCCCGCGCGAGCCGAGGTCATTCCGTTTCCCAGCGTTGGTCCATTGGGCAGACGCGGGATCATGGGGGCCAGGCGCGGCACCGTCGTCCGTCTATCGCGGGATCGCGACGTCGACGCGCAGCGAAACCAGGCGTGGGACCACTTGGTGACGCTCGTGGAGCGGGCCTGGAGCTGGCGCGACCCGGAGAGCCTTGAGGAACTCGAAGCCCGCCTCCTGCAGCTCGGCTTGGCCGTCGAAGCGGACTGGACGTAGGGTTCGGCGCCCGTCGCAGGACTCTCGACGGGCGCCGGGGGGACCTGGGCGCGACGTACTCCGCTCCTAGCGATTGCTCCCACGCGAGCCACGCGGCACCCCGGCGACGTGCTCGCGCGTGTCCGCTCCGGCGCCCTCCGCGGCATCGAGGCGCTCGTCATCGACGTGGAAGTCGACGTGGCGTCGGGGCTGCCTCACACCACCACCGTCGGTCTCCCCGACAGCGCCGTGCGTGAGGCGAGCGACCGCATTCGCGCCGCGCTACGCAACGCCGGCTTCGATTACCCGCAGAAGCGCATCACCGTGAACCTCGCGCCGGCAGGTGTGCGCAAGGAAGGCTCACACTACGACCTCGCGATCGCCCTCGCCATTCTGGCCGCGCACGGGCCTCCTTCCCTGCCCGACCTCGCCGGCTGGTGCGTCCTCGGTGAGCTCGGCCTCGACGGCCGCGTGCACGGTGTCCGCGGCGCGCTACCGATCGCGGCGGCGGCGAGGCGAGTCGGACTCCGCGCCCTTCTCGTGCCCGCGGCCAACGCCGCCGAGGCCGCCCTCGTCGGTGATCCTCCGGTGATCGGCGTTGAGACGCTCGACGAAGCCATCGCGCATCTCAGCGGGGCGACGCCTCGTGCGCCCACCACGATCGATGCGACCCGCCTTCTCGCCGACACACCGCTCGCCGGCGGCGATCTCGCCGACGTGCGCGGACAGCAATCCGCGAAGCGCGCGCTGGAGGTCGCGGCCGCCGGCGGCCACAACGTGCTGCTCCTCGGTCCTCCGGGCGCCGGTAAGACCATGCTCGCGCGCCGGCTGCCTTCCATCCTCCCACCTCTGACGGTGGACGAGGCCGTCGCCGTGACGGCCATCCACAGCGTCGCCGGGCTACTCGACGGACGGCCGCTCGTTACCGGTCGTCCGGTGCGCGCCCCGCACTGCTCCATCTCCGACGCCGCTCTCCTCGGCGGCGGCAATCCGATCCGCCCGGGCGAGGTGACGCTCGCGCATCACGGCGTCCTGTTCCTCGACGAGCTCCCCGAGTTCCGCCGCAACGTCCTCGAGCCGCTACGCCAGCCGCTCGAGGAGCGGCGCCTCACGGTCGCGCGCGGCTCGGGGGCCGTCGTGTTCCCGGCCGACGTGCAGCTCGTCGCGGCGATGAATCCGTGCCCCTGCGGCTGGCTGGGCGACGCGAGCGATCGCTGTCGCTGCACGCCGCCGCTGCTCGACCGCTACCGGGCACGCGTATCGGGTCCCCTCCTCGATCGCATCGACCTGCACGTGGAGGTGCCCCGCGTCGCCGTGCAGGAGCTGGCCGCCGAGACGAGCGCCGCCGAGTCGTCGGCCGCCGTCCGCGCGCGCGTCGCGGCTGCCCGCGAACGCCAGCGCGAGCGCCTCGGCGAGCGGATCGGGCTCAACGCGCGCATCCCGGGGCGCGAGGTGCGGCGGCTCTGCCGCATCGACGCGCGCGGTCGGCGGCTGCTCGAGGCCTCGAGCGAGCGCCTCGGGCTCTCGGCGCGCGCCTACACGCGCATCCTGCGCGTGGCGCGCACCATCGCCGACCTCGCCGGCGACGCGGACATCACGAGCTCGCATCTCGCCGAGGCGATCCAGTATCGGAGCCTCGACCGACGTCGCGTGGACTAAAAGCCCGACCGAGACTGCGTCTCGGTCGGGCTCCCCAACGCCGTTGACAAACCTCAGCCCCGCCTGCATTCACCCCCAGCGATGATGCGGCAGGCGACCACGGCCCGGGCATTCCTGGAGCGCCTGCATCCCTGGATCGGGCGCGCCGTGCACGCGCGCTGGACCACCAGCCGCACGACGTACCGCACCGAGCTCGAGTCGATTCTCCTCGCGCTCGCGGGCGAGCGCGGCCACGTGCCGGCGAAGCTCGGCCTGCGCGTGCAGGGACTTCTCGCGAAGCTCCATCGCGAGTGGTTTCCGCCGACGTGGCGCCGCAATCCGACGTACGACGAGATCGTCGCCGACTTCCGCTGGTGGCTGAACATGGCGGAGCGGTGGTCGCTGCCCCCTCCGCGCCCAACGCGCGCGAAGCGGAAGCGCGGCGGGAAGCCATCGGGACAGCCGAAGCGGCTGCTACGGCTCCTCGGCCTCCCACCGGAGACGACGCACGTGGAGTTCACCGCCGCGTGGCGCCGCTTCCTCAAGCGCAACCATCCGGACCTGAATCCGGACCAGACGCCCGACGAGCGCCGTCGTTTCGCCGATGCGGTCGCCCTCTGGCGCCGCGTCGGCCCTCGCCGTCAGGGCGCCGCGTAGCCGGCCGTCTTGCGACGGCTCGAGCGGACGATCATACCGCTCGTCGAGGGGGCACCCATGGCGGCGATGGCGCAGTTCTTCGCGTACGCCCAGGACTTCGAGAAGACCTTCGTCGACGACGATTGGTCACGGCTCGAGCAGTACTTCGAGCCCGACGCCGTCTACGAGGTCCGAAACGTGCCCTTCGGATGCCGCATCCAGGGACGCGCGGCGATCTTCCGCAGCATCAAGAAGTCGCTCGACGGCTTCGATCGCCGCTTCGCCGAGCGCAAACCGGAAATCACCGAGCCACCGGCCGAGGCAGGCGATGCGGTGTCGGTCGGCTGGGCGGTCACGTACGTGAAGCCCGGGGCGCCCCGGTTCCGCCTCCGCGGCCGGTCGACCGCACACTATCGCGGAGAACGCATCGCGCACCTGATCGACGAGTATCCGGACGGGATGGGGGCCGAGGCAGAAACCTGGCTCGGCACGCACGCGCCCGACTTCGACGCCGCATACGTCTGACCCTCCCCACGCGGCACCCGCCATGCCGGGTGCCGTGGCGTCCCGACGCGGGGATGACGCTGCATAGGTCGATGAGTCGCTCGCGAGCATGATCCTGCTTCTCGTTGCTGCACAACGTCCGGTACAGACGTTGCATGCTCGGGCCGCATGGCGACAGCGCCGGAAACGGGGCGCCCGGCGGCTCCTGCTCGCACGAGCGGGGCGAAGCCCAGGGCCTCCGCCATCGACAGCGATGCGCTGGTCGCGCGACTGCGTGAGCTGGCCGCAGGCTCCGAGCTGCCGCTCGACGTGCTGGAGCAGTCACTGCGCGCAGTGCTCGACGCGTCGGGCACCGCGGCCGGGGCCATCTGCCTCTACGACACGCGCCAGGAGCTGCTGCGCCTCGCGGCCGAGCAGGGCCTTTCGGACGAGGGGTGCCGGCGCCTCCGCACCGTGCGTCGCGGGGACGTCGCGAGCTGGGACATGCCGCTCCATGGGCTTCTCAACCGCCGCGCCTACCTGATCGACAGCGCCGCCCGCAATCGCTACGTCCCGCCGCTCGTCGAGTCGACGACGGTGCGCACCATCGCGTGCCTCCCGATGTACGTGGGCAACACGGCGCAGGGGAGCCTCGTGCTCGTGATGGTGGCGCCCGGCGCGCTGCGCGAAGACGACGTCAGGGCGCTGGACCAGCCGACCCGCGAGCTGGCACGGCTCGTCGCGCTCGTCCGACGCCAGGTGAGCGGAGTCGCCGTCACCTCGCGCGAGATCCCGAAGGGCAGCACGGAGCCGGCCAGGGCACCGGCCGAGGCGTCGCAGCCCGGCGAGGTGGGGGACACCGGACGCATCGCGGCGCTCACCCTCGCGCTCACGGCGGCGCGGCGGGACAAGGCGCGCGTCGAGGTCGAGAACGAGCGGCTCCGGACCGAAGGCGCGCGCCAGGATCCGCGGGTCGCCGAGCTCACGGCCGAGGTGGACCGGTTGCGATCGCGGCTCGCGGAGGCGGAGGCCGGAGCGGCGCACGAGCATCGTGCGCGCGAAGAGCTCGAAGCCAACCTCGCGCGCGGCAACTCGGTGGGACAGAGCGAGCTGCGCGAGGCGATCGAGGCGGCGCGCCGGGCCGAGACGATGCGCGGCGGGCTGCTGGCGGAGAACGCGCGGCTCGCAGCCGAGCTCGAGCGCGTCCGCGGCGGTGACACCTCGCCGGCCGACACCTCGGAGCTGGTGGCGGAGATCGACCGGCTGCGCGCGCGGCTGGCCGAGGCCGAGGCGGGCGCGGCGCACGAGCATCGCGTGCGCGAGGAGCTCGAGGCGGCGCTCGCGCGCGGCACGTCGGTCGGGCAGAGCGATCTCCGCGACGCGCTCGAGGAGGCGCGGCGGGCGGAAGCCGCGCGCGCCGGGGTGCTCGCCGAGAACGCCCGCCTGGCAGCGGAGCTCGAGCGCCTGC
>Ga0070699_100004236_pt1 | contig 12682 bp, 8 predicted proteins | sample KBSK1503metaG_FD_65473 | JGI IMG/M metagenome (GOLD analysis project Ga0070699, IMG submission 65473) | Corn, switchgrass and miscanthus rhizosphere microbial communities from Kellogg Biological Station, Michigan, USA - KBS K1-50-3 metaG | ecosystem: Host-associated > Plants > Roots >...
ACAGTCGAGGCGGTTCTTCGATGAGCTGGGACGGTCGCCGCGGCTCCAGGAAGCCTACCGTGGCGCGATGAAGCTGCCCCCGTCGCCCTTCAACCGTCTGTTTCGCGAAGGGCTCACCTTCTACCAGCAGCTCCAGCCGGGCGTGATGAAGGAGGGAGGCACCGGTCACGGCGCGCTCTCCCCCACCCAGCTGGAGGCGCTGAAGATGGTGCTTGGGAAGGAGGTGTCGGCGGGGCGGGACGAGGCCGCCCATTATGTCACGTGGCTGGCGACCATCGGTGCGGTGAGCCCGCTCCTCGGGCTACTCGGGACCGTCCTCGGTGTCATGGACGCCTTCATAGGCATCTCCAAGGGTGGGTCCGGCAACCTCGCCGCCGTTGCGCCGGGCGTGGCCGAGGCGCTGGTGACGACGGTAGCAGGTCTCGCAGCCGCAATTCCGGCGCTCATGGCCTACAACTATTTCGCCAACAAGGTGTCGGAATTCGAGTCTGAGCTGGAAGGATTCGGCAACGTGCTGGTCGGGTGGATGGCCAGGGAGGGGCTGCTCTAGATGTCGCTCTCAGGGGGACTGGGGCGGCGGAAGCGACTCGCGCCGACCGCGGACATCAACGTCACGTCGCTGGTGGACGTCGCGTTCGTGCTGCTGATCATCTTCATGATCACCGCGCCGCTGATGCAGGGTGGCGTTGCGGTCGAGCTGCCCAAGGCGGAGGGGCGGCCACTCAGTCCGAAGGAAGCAGTCTTCGTTTCGGTGGACCGAAGCGGCCAGATCTTCGTGGACCAGACCCGCGTGACCTATGACGAGTTTCGCGCCGCTTTTCGGGCGCTTGTGGCCAAGAAGTCGGCTTCAGCCGTCTATCTATCGGGCGATCGGCGGGGAAACTACGGAAACGTGGTACGGGTCCTGGCCGCGATTCAGGCGGCAGGCATTCCCAACATGACCGTCAATCTGATCACCGAAGACGAGGAGACCCGGCGGTGATGGGAGCAGGGGCCGCCCGGATTCCGAGGGGAGCGCTGTGGACCGGGCTGACCGGCACGGCACTGGTCCACCTGGTCGCGATTGCGGCGCTCGTCCTGTCCGTTGGCTCCGCTCCGCGGGCAATGCCCTCGAGCTATCGAGTCGAGCTGGTGGCGGCCGCCCCGGCAACCGGGCGAGCCCGCCCCACCCCGGAGGCTCCTGCCCCCGCACCGGCACCACCGCCAAAGGCCGTCCCCAAGGCTGCCCCAAAGCCCACCAAGCCCGTGGCCAAGACACCGGCCAAGACGCCCACGGCGCGGACCACGAGCCCCGTGACGCCACTTCCGGGAGAAACGCCGAAGGGCGGCACCGACATCGCGAACGTCAGCACCCAGGGCAAGGAGTTCCCGTATCCCGAATACCTGCGGAACCTGGTCACCCAGATCTATCGGCGGTGGAATCGTCCTTCGGGCAACGCGGCGCTCGAGGCTGAGGTCACCTTCATGATCCTCCGGGACGGGACGGTTCGCGACATCAAGATGCTCCGCACCTCGCGGAGCTACTCCTTCGATCAGGAAGCCGAGGGCGCGATCGAAGCGGCCGCAAATGCCAAGGCGTTCGGCCCACTGCCGGCGGGCTATCCAGCCGATTACCTGCCGATCAGCTTTCTCTTCACGCCGAGGCAAGGACAGTGAGGACGGTGAGGGCGGTAGGGTCGGTCCTTTTTGTCGCGCTGGCTGGATTGCCTCTGGCTGTCGCGGCACAGGACACCGTGCGCGTCGGCATCACCTATCGGCCGGGGGTGCGTCCCGGCCTGGTGGTACTACCGGCGCCGGGGCTCGATTCGGTCCAAGCCATCGTGGCGCGAGACTTGGACTACAGCGATCGCTTCGAGGTGATCCCGCTCACCCAACCGTCTCCGTCGGATGGGAGCCGCGGCGCGACGACGATCAACTACGCTTTTTATCGGACCCTGGGTGCGGCCCTGGCCCTGGAACTGCTGCCGGCCGCCAACGGCAACGTCACCGGGCGTCTGTTCGACCTGGCAGCCGAACGGCTGCAGGCCGAGGTGAGCGTGCCGCTGGATCGGACGGGTGTCGGCGATGGCCGGATGACAATCCATCGGCTGTCGGACGAGATCGTCCGCCTAGGCACGGGACAGTGGGGAATCGCTTCCACCCGGTTTCTCTTCCTGAATGACGGCGACAAGCGGATCTGGCGGGTGGACAGCGACGGCGCCGGCCTGGTACCTGTGACGCCCGCGGGCGTGGTGGTCGTTTCCCCCGCCTGGTCTCCGGACGGCGCTCGGGTCGCCTACACGCAGTTTTCCCGGGATGGCTCGAAACCGATCGTCATTCAGACTCTGGCCACCGGGACACGCACCACCTTGCCGGAAACGGGGGGGTCCCAGAACATCACCCCGGCCTTTGCCCCCGACGGCCGCGGGCTGATGTTCGCGCGGATGAGCGACCTGGGCGTAAGCCTTTACGGGGCAAACGTAAAGGACCTCTGCTGCGTGGAGCGCCTGACCGGCGGACGGTTTGCAGAAAACTTCTCGCCCGCCTATTCTCCGGACGGTCGCCGGGTCGTGTTCGTCTCGACACGTGCGGGAGGCCAGCAGATCTATGCGATGGCCGCCGACGGCACCGATCAGGAGCTTCTGGTGCCGTTTGATTTCGGGGATACGGGCAATTCCAACGCGCCCGATTGGTCTCCCGACGGCGCGACGATCGCATTCCATCGCGAAGTCGGCGGCGCGCCGCAGATCTACACTTTCGATCTGGCGGGACGCCGCCCCAAGCAGTGGACGTCCTCGGGAAGAAACGAGGATCCGAGCTGGGCGCCTGACGGGCGCCACCTGGTGTTCGTGAGCAATCGCACCGGTCGGCGCCAATTGTTCGTGGTGGATACCGAGACCGCCCGCACCCGGCAGATCATGACGCCGAGTGTCGCCCGGCTTCCGGCGTGGTCGCGGCCGATCGGCCGCCCACAGCAGTAGACTTCAACCTCGCGGAGTGAACGATGCGTCGACGACACGGTGTGCTGCCGCTCGCCCTGCTGGCGCTCATCGCGATGGCTTGCGGGAAAAAGGATCCTGTTGTGGCCCCACCGACTGATACCGGGCCGAGCACCCCGTCAGGTGGCGGCGCGACGCCGCCACCCGCTCCGCCGCCGGCGACCCCGGGGGGAGGTACCAGCGAGGCCGCCGTTCGCGCGGCGCTCCTGGCCGATTTGGCCAATGTGATCCACTTCGACTACGACCAGGACGCCATCAAGCCGGAGGATCGCCCCATCCTGGACCGCAAAGCCGACATCATGCGGGCCAACAGCGCGCTCCGGATCCGGATCAGCGGCCACGCCGATGAGCGTGGTTCCGATGAATACAACCTGGTGCTGGGCAACAAGCGTGCGATATCCGCCAAACAGTACCTGGTAAACAAGGGCATCGATGGGTCCCGGATCGATGTCACCAGCCTCGGCGAAGAACGGCCGGTGGATCCCGCGAGCACGGAGAGCGCCTGGGCCCAGAACCGGCGGGCCGAATTCGAGATCACGGCTGGTGGCGAACGGCTGGTGGCGCCGCGATGAGGACGCTAGGCAAGGGCGCGAGGGCGGAAGGGCGGAAGGTGCCGGCTTGGGACCGGAGCTTCCTTGCGCCCTTGCGCCCTTGCGCCCTTGCGGCTGCGGCCGTTCTCGCCATCCTCCCCGCGTGCGCCACGAAGGGCCAGGTCCGGCTCCTCGAGGGCGAGCTGCGCTCAATGCGGATTGAAACCGCCCGCCGCGATTCCGTCCGCGCCGCGGCGCTTGCCGACATGGTCCGGCTCCAACAGCGGATCCTGGACTCGCTGGTCGCGGGTCGCGAGGCGCTCCGCAATCTCGAAGTCCGGATCCAGGCCGACGTCACCGATATCCAGCGACAGCTCCTCCAGGTCCAGGAGCTGACCGGGCAGAGTCAGCGGCGGCTGTCGGAGCTCAAGGGCCAGCTCGATGTGCGGAGCGAGCAGAGCCAGGCGGCCGGCGTCGCGGTGCCACCGCCTCCCGCCGCTCCCGGCGATACCACGACTCGAGCTCCCATGACGCCCGCGCCGGCGCCGTCTCCGTCGGCCGATCAGATGTACCAGGGCGCGCGGCAGCAGCTCAATCGGGGCGCCGTCGGCACCGCGCGCCGGGGATTCCAGGAGTTCCTGCGGGTGTACCCGGCCCACGAGCTGGCACCCGACGCGCTCTACTACATCGGCGAGAGTTTTGCCGTCGAGAATCCCGATTCCGCGGTGGCGTACTGGACTCGCGTGGTGGCGGAGCATCCCAAGGCCACCAAGGCATCGACCTCGCTCTACAAGATGGGGCGCCTCGAGGAAACCCGGAATAATCGCGCCGCGGCCCGGAGTTATTACGATCGCCTCCTCCGCGAGTACCCCCGCTCCGAAGACGTCGACCTCGCGCGCGACCGTCTAAGGGACCTCCGCCCCTAAGGGGCGACACCGGACCACCCATGCCGCGCTCCGCCGGCGAGATGCCGTTCCTCGACCATCTCGAGGAACTCCGCTCGCGCATTCTGAGGAGTCTGCTCGCGGTCGTGGGATGCTTCGGGCTGGGGATCTGGCTGGTCAACCGGTTCCAGCTCGTCGACGTCATCAAGCGGCCGATCGCCCAGTACCTCCCGGAGGGCCGGCTCACGGTGCTCTCGCCCACCGAGCCGTTGATGATCCTCTTCAAAATGGGGTTCGTCCTCGGCCTGGTGCTCGCGTCTCCCATCCTGCTGTGGCAGCTCTGGGCATTTCTCTCGCCGGCGCTCTACGAAAAGGAAAAGAAGACTATGGTGCCGGCGCTGTTCGTCGGCCTGGGCCTCTTTCTGGCCGGCGGCATCGCCGCCTTCCTCTTCGTCGTTCCGCAGGCGCTCCGCGTGTTGATGAGCTTCCAGCAGGGCTCCTTCAACCCGATGATCACCTTCGACGCCTACTACTCGTTCGTGCTGCAGGTCGTCCTGGCGCTGGGTCTCTCCAGTGAGCTGCCGCTGCTGATGGTCATCCTGGCCTCGCTGGGCATCGTAAACGTGGCGATGGTCAACCGGATCCGGCCGTACGCTGTCGTGGGAAGCTTTCTGGCCGGCGCGTTGCTCTCGCCGGGGGCCGATCTGCTCTCGATGTTCATGCTCACCATTCCGCTGCTCCTGCTCTACGAGATCGGCGTGGCGGGCGTGTGGGTCGTAAGCAAGAGACGGCGACGGAAAGAGGCGGCCGCGGGAGTGCTGATCCTCTTCTTCTGCCTCTCCCCCGGGACGGCTCGCGCGCAGCAGCCCATTCCGCCGGTTCGTCCGCGGCCGGGCCAGCCGGGTCAGCCGGTCCAGCCGGGGCTGCCGGGCCGCGGGATCGGAAGAGACACGGTCCCGCAGACAGCGGGCCGGCGGCTCGATTCCGCCAGCGCCCGGCGCCTCGGACTTCCCTCGGCACCGCGGCTCTCCTTCACTCCGCCCGATTCGATCCTCTCCCAGCTGCTCGAGCTAGAGGGCTACGCGGTCACTCGCTTCCGGGCCGATAGCGCCACGGTGCAGACGACCGACAAGCAGGTTCACCTCACCGGCAACGCCATGACCGATCGCTCGGGTGCGGTGCTGGAGGCCGATGCGATCCGGTACCGGGAGGGGGATTGCGGGGTGGACGCCACCGGTGAGCCCCACCTGTTCCAGGAAGGCCAGGTGCTGATCGGGGCATCGGCGCGCTTTGATACCTGCAAGGAACGCGGGGTCATTCGGGACGCGCTGACGAATATCACGGAAGGAGGGGGGAATTGGTTCATCCGGGGCCACCTGGCGATCGACTCCACCCAGAGCCGTGTCTTCGGCGGCGACGCCGAGCTCACCAGCTGCGATCTGCCGATCCCCCACTACCACTTCGCCACCAAGGAGATCAAGTGGGTGTCGAAGTCGGTCATGGTGGCGCGGCCGGCGGTGCTCTACATCCGCGACGTTCCGGTGGCGTGGATCCCCTTCATCTTCCAGGACACCAAGTCGGGCAGGCGCTCCGGAATCCTGATTCCCCAGTTCGGCTTCAACGACATTGTCCGGCCTACCCGGGGCTACAACCGCCAGGTCACCAACATCGGTTTCTACTGGGCGCCAAACGATTATTTCGACGCCCAGATTCAGCTCGACTGGTTCAATAATCGGTACCTGCAGTGGGGGATCACGACGCAATACCGGGTGCTGAACCGGTTTCTCACCGGAGCGGTGGACTACACGGTGCAGTCTCAGTCCGGCGGCGGGACTGCCAGGGGCATTTCGTGGCGGCACAGCCAGAGCTTCAATGTCTCGACCAGCCTGAATCTCGACGCCCGGTACGTCACCAACTCATCGATCATCTCGCAGAATTCGATCGACCCCAGGGTCACGACCCAGAACGTCAACAGCTCCGTGAATTTCACCAAGCGACTGCCATGGGGCAGCATGTCGGCGGGCCTGAGCGGACATCAGAACATCAGTGACGGAAGCGCGCAGCTCACGGCGCCGACCCTGACCATCAGCCCCAAGCCGATTGATATCGGTCAGAGCATCACCTGGTCTCCCGGAATGTCGATCACCAATCAGAACAATTTCAAGACGCCGAACGGGAAGCTGTTCATTCCCGGTCCCGGCGGGACGATCGACAGCATTCCGCTCACCGGTCGGACCCGCGTTACCTCGGCTTCGCTGCAGACACCCCTCCGGATCGGCCGGTTCAACTGGGCCAACTCCATCACTGCAGTGGACAACGACTCGACCGGCCGGTACCGGACCGATGTGAGGATTCCGGACCTCGATACGCCGGACCCCAATGATTCCATCACCGTGAGCCGGTTTCGAAACGGCGGGTTTTCGACGTCGATTCAATGGGATACCGGCATCAACCTGCCCATTCTGTTTGCTTCGACCTGGAAGCTGACGCCCAGTGTCGCTATTACGGACAACTCACGGCAGTACCCCTTTGCCGTGCGGAATGCGCGGACGGGCGGGAATTTTCTGATCCAGGGCAAGCGGCTGCAGTTCGGCGCGTCGATTTCGCCCACGTTCTTTGCGTTCTTCGGTGGCATCGGCGGCATCACCAGGATCCGGCACAGCATTTCTCCCAGCGTGACGTACACCTATTCCCCCGCCGGCAGAATTCCGCTGAATTTTGCCCGGGCGGTGACTCCCGAGGGCCAGCCGCTCAAGCTGGAGACGCTGGCATCGCAGAACATTTCCCTCACCCTGAATCAGAATTTCGAAGCCAAGGGACGGCCGGCCGAGAACGACACCACACCAAACCAGGCCACCGCGCGCAAGTTCCGGCTGCTCTCGATCAGCACCAGCTCGATCGGGTACGACTTTGAGCAGGCCAAGGAGCCGGGCAGCACCGGGTGGACCACGGACGCACTCTCCAATACGCTGGCCAGCGACCTGTTGCCCGGTTTCAGCTTTTCGGTGTCACACGATTTGTGGGAAGGGCAGGTGGGGACCGACTCGGCGAGATTCAAGCCCTTCCTTCAGAGCGTCAACGCGGGATTCTCCATCTCGGCAGGCACCCTTCGATCTATCGGTTCGCTCCTGGGTCTGGTGAAGCGGCCCGCCGAGCCAGCTCAGGCAGGAGCCCAGCCGCAAATCTCCACCGGTGTTCCATTGCCCGGGGATCTCCGGCGCAGCTCGATCCTTAATCCCAACCAGATGTACGGTCGAGGCGGACGACCGTTCCAGTCCAACGTCACCGTGAGCATTTCGCGGACTCGCCCCTTCCTGGGACGGGACGGCAAGCTGCAGAGTACCGGCGACCGGAGCAGCATCGGCTTCAACACTACCTTCTCACCGACCAAGTTCTGGGGCGTTTCATGGGCCACACAGTACAACGCCACGGAGAGCCGGTTCGAGGGTCAGCAGATCCAGCTGAGCCGGGACCTGCACGAGTGGCGGGCCGCGTTCAACTTCGTGAAGAGCCCCAACGGCAACTTCGCCTTCTTCTTCTCGGTATTCCTGACCGACTTCACCGACATCAAGTTCGACTACAACCAGACCACGATTCGCCCCTGAGTGTCCTCGCCGGCGGACACGCCGTTTAATGCTCGCTCTCCCAACTTCTGACCCTTCAACACATTACTCGCTGGCACGACCACTGCTCTACGGCGCCTGTCCCCGTTCCGGAGATCCAACGTGCGCCGCCTTGCCGGGAGCTGTGTCGCTCTCTCGCTGGTCCTGATCTCCTGCGACGCCAATCTGTATGGTCCTCCCTCCGACTTTCTGGACCCTCCCGACAACCTCCGTTACGAGGTCGAGGCGAGTGGCACTCCGGGCCAACCGGCCGGCGTGCTCTTGCGGTGGGATGACGACCCCGATGCGAGCAGTTTTCGGGTATACAGCAGGGGCAGCACGTCAGAGGGATTCAGCTATCGCGCCGAGACCTCGAGCCCGAGCTTTCATGAGCGCGGCATCCCCCAATTGCAGTACTACGTGACGGCGGTGGGCTTCGGCGGTGGCGAGAGCGATGGCAGCGCCATCATCACCGTGGACGAACGGCTGGCCCTGCCCAAGCCGGCCACATTGTCCAGCATCTCGGTGAACGGCGGGATCTACCTCTACTGGTCCGACAACGCCGCGACCTCCGAACCGCTGGGATTCCGCAACTATCGCGTGTACAGCGCCGACTGGGACATCGACGCCAACCGGTGCCTGGAGCCGTGGGGGCTGGAGGGCAGTACGGTGGCTCCCGAGTTCCAGGTGGGCGCGCTGGTCAACGGCACGCCGCACTGCTTTGCCGTGTCGGCCATCTCGGTCGAAGGGTTCGAGAGCCTCTGGTCTCCCACCCGCGGTGATACGCCGCGCGACGACGCGAGGAACCTGCTGGTCACCACGCGGCAGTCTTCGGACGCCACCGCCGGATTTCGTTTCTGGCGTGACCAGAATGCTGATGGCAAAGTGCAGGTCGCCGAGCTCGGCCAGGTGCTCGCCGGATCATCGCCGCAGGCGGATTTCAGCGTCGAGCGGGATCCCTCGGGAAAGATCTTCCTGACACCACAGCGCAACGGTACCACGCTCACAGTGTACGGGAGCGGGCCGATCGGGGATCTGACGGACATCGATGTCGCGCCGCTATCCGGATTCTCCCGCACCGCGCGAGAGGCGCTGGTCGGTTGGGGGTATGTATTTGAGATGGATGGTGGCGACGCGTTCAGCCGATTCGGCGGGCTTCGGGTGAGTCACGTAGGACAGAATGTGGTGATCTTCGACTGGTCCTTCCAGCGGGACCCGGGGAACCCGGAGCTGACGCCGCCGCGATGAGCGGTGAGCAGTGAGCGGTGAGCAGTGAGCGGTGGGATCGGGGCAGTCCCGCTCACCGCTTACCGCTCACCGCTTACCGACTTACGTTTCCGGCCATGCCCCCCGAACTCGTCCTCGACGGCCGCTCCCTTACCATCGCCGATGTCGTTCGAATTGCCCGGGTGCCGGGCGTCGTGGTCCGCGCGGATGCCGGCGCCCTGGCGGGCGCCGGCGCGTCCCGGGAGATCATCGGCCGCGCGGTGGCACGCGGGGACACGCTCTACGGGATCAACACCGGTTTCGGGAAGCTCGCCAATGTGCGTATCGCGCCGGAGCAGCTCGACCGGCTCCAGGCCAACCTGATCCGGAGTCACGCGGCCGGCGTTGGGGCGCCGCTCGATGCGGGCGTAGTCCGCGCCGTCATGCTCCTCCGTGCCAACGTCCTCCTCCGGCCCACGAGTGGCGTGCGGCCCGAGCTGGCGCAGGCGCTGATCGCGCTGCTCAACTCCAGGGTGGTTCCCTGGGTGCCGGAGCAGGGAAGCGTGGGAGCAAGCGGTGACCTGGCTCCGCTGGCCCATTTGGCCCTGGTGCTCATGGGCGAGGGCGAGGTTCTTACCGCAGGAGGGGGACGCGCTCCCGCGGCCGGCGCTCTTGCTGCGGCGGGGCTTACTCCATTTCGTCTGGGTCCCAAGGAAGGCCTCGCCTTCATCAACGGGACCCAGGCCCAGACCGCACTCCTCGCTCTGGTTGCGCACGATGCGCAGGTGCTCTGGCGGTCGGCGCTGGGTGCCGCGGCCATGAGCCTGGAAGCGCTCCGGGGCACCCCGACCCCGCTCGATCCGCGCATCCACGAGAACCGGCCCCATGAGGGGCAACGGATGGCCGCGCTCCTGATGCGAGAGCTGCTCGACAACAGCGAGATTCGCGAATCACACCGGGAAAACGACCCCCGGGTGCAGGATGCCTACAGCCTCCGCTGCACCCCGCAGGTGCTCGGTGCGGTGGGCGATGCGATCTCCTTCGCGACGCGCGTCGCCGAAATCGAGCTCAATGCCTCGACCGACAATCCGATGGTCTTCCCCGACGGCGACGTGCTTTCCGGCGGCAATTTCCACGGCCAGCCGGTGGCCCAGGCGCTGGATTTTCTGGCAATCGCCCTCACGACGCTTCAGGCCCTCGCCGAGCGCCGCGTGGAGCGCCTGGTCAATCCCGATCTTTCGCAGGGGCTTCCGGCGTTTCTGACCGCCGACCCGGGACTTTCATCAGGGTACATGATGGTGCAGATCACCGCCGCCTCATTGGTTGCCGAGTCCCGAACGCTGGCCTACCCGGCCAGCATCGGCTCGATCCCAACGGACGCCAATCAGGAGGATTTCGTGCCGATGGGTATGGCGGCGGCTCACAAGGCGGGCCGGATCCTGGCCAACGCTCAGCGGGTGGTGGCTGCGGAGTTCCTCTGTGCCGCTCAGGGCCTCGAATTCCATCTCCCGGTGCGTCCCGGTCGCGGCGTGGAGGGCCTGTACCGCCGAATTCGTGAGATGAAGGACCCGGTGGGGCCGCTGACGGAGGATCGGCCCCCGGCGCCCGACCTGGAGCGGCTCACTCGGGCCGTCTCGGAAGGTCTCCTGGATCCCGGTTCGTCGGCTGCCCGGCTCCCCGACCCCCCGGCGGCCTGACTTCACCGCCTTCCTTGCCCCCTGCCGCACCGCCTTCCTATCTTACGAAGCTGCAACCCTTTGCCACCTGTCCTTTGACGCGCGAGCCGCATGAACCTGGATAAGCTCAAGGAAGCGGCTCGGAAGTTCGAGCAGCGCGAGGAGTGGCGTCGCGCCATCGACGTCTACCTCCAAGCGATCCGCGAGGCCGAGGATGCCGGAGGCGAGGGCACCCAGGACCCCGCACTCTACAATCGAGTCGGCGATCTGGAGATGAAGGCGGGAGATTCCCTCGCCTCCCTCCGCGCCTACGAGCAGGCCGCCGAGCTGTACGCGGACCAGGGGTTCTTCAACAACGCCATCGCGCTCTGCGGCAAGATTCTCCGGGTCAACCCCAGCCGCACCGCCACCTACCTCCGACTCGCACAGCTCCACGCGCGGAAGAATTTCGTCGGGGAAGCCAAGAAGAACCTGCTGGAGTACCTCGACCGGATGAACGGCGTGGGCCAGCTCAACGAAGCGTTCACCGCGCTCAAGCTGTTCGCCGACCAGTTCCACTCCAATCCCGACATCCGATTGATGCTGGTCGAGTTGCTGCGCGCCTCTTCCCGTAACGAGGAAGCCAAGGAGCAGCTCGAGAAGCTGGCCAGCGAGCTCGAGGCGAGCGGTGACACCACCGGGGCCCGCCGGACCCGGGAGCGGCTTCACGCCATCGAAAAAGTCGATCTCCCCGCCCGGTCGACCGGAACGCACCGGCCAGCGACCGACCTCGTTTTTCTCGATACCAGCGAGGAAGCGATCCTCCCGGCCGAAAACGTTGAGGCCATGGAAGGCCTGGTCGGGAGCGCGGCGGAGGAACTGGCTCCGGACGCGTCCGGCACGCAAACGGGGGAACACGGCGCGTCGGCGCTCAGTGCAGAGGCGGCCCTCGGCGAGGGACTCTCGATCGAGGACACCGGCGTGCCCGGAGCGGGGGATTGGACCGGCGAAGTCACCCAGGTCGATGGTCTCGAGCTGATCACCGCTGACTCCTCCGGCCCCGATGACGGCGCCATCCCGGACGATGCGATGCCGCTGCTCGATCTCGCCGAAGGCACCCTCTCGTCAAGCGACGCGGCGGTGTGGCTGGTCGAGGAAGGCGCCGGTGAATCGGCGCTGTCCGGAGACTCACTCGCAATCATCGAAGCCACCGAGTTCGACGACATCGACGAGGTCGAGGCGGCCGAGCCGCGTGCCCCTCCGCTGCCCTCCCCAGCCGACCTGATGTACCTGCAGCTCGAAGACACCATGGCGGCGTCGGATCCGGGGTTCGCCGAAGAGCCCGGGGCCGTTTTGATGGATCGCGCGCGGGAGCTGCTCGACGCCGGCGATCGGACGGGCGGGGTCGGCGTGCTGGAAGAGGCCCTCCGGCTCTTCGAGACGGAGGGGCGCTGGGACCACGCGCTCAAGGTCTGCGTCGACCTGCTCCGGCTCGAGCCCGAGAATGTGGGCAGGTACCAGAAACAGGTCGAAGTTGCCTACCGTGCCGGGCAACGCCCCGCGCTGGTCAACGCATACCTCGAGCTTGCCGACGCCCTGGTTCGCATGGACGCGGCCGACCACGCGCTGCATGTCTATCGCCGGGTGCTGGAACACGATCCGCACAATGAGCAGGCACGCTCGGCGGTAGAGCTGCTGGAAACGATGGAGCCCCCGCCGATTGCCACCGCGCTTCCCGCCGAGCCCATTCGGCCCCCCACAGCGCCGTTAGAGCCGGCTCCCGCTCCCGCTCCGGCGGCCGCGGCGCCGGCGCCGGCGCCCGCCGGG
>Ga0070699_100004237_pt1 | contig 12681 bp, 13 predicted proteins | sample KBSK1503metaG_FD_65473 | JGI IMG/M metagenome (GOLD analysis project Ga0070699, IMG submission 65473) | Corn, switchgrass and miscanthus rhizosphere microbial communities from Kellogg Biological Station, Michigan, USA - KBS K1-50-3 metaG | ecosystem: Host-associated > Plants > Roots >...
GGCGTGCACACGCTCGTCCTCCGGCATGACGGCACCGTCTGGGCCTGGGGCGGCAACACGCAGGGACAACTCGGTGACGGCACGACGACGAACACGGCGACGCCGGTGCGCGTGCGGCACCTCTCCTCCGTCACGGCGATCGCCGCCGGGGGCAACTCGAGCCTCGCGCTTCGCCGCGACGGCACCGTATGGAGGTGGGGTCGCGAAGGCGCATACCCGCGGGATCCTGGCTGGCGGCCGGTGTCCGTCCCGATCCCGCTGAAAGGGCTCCATCACGTGGCCGCGATCACGGGCGGCGCATGGGGCGCGGCGATCCGAACCGACGGAACGCTCTGGGCCTGGGGCAACGCTCGCGACCCGCAGGCCGGCGCCGCCCGGATCGCCGAGCTCCGCGGCGTGCAGGCGGCGGGCAGGAGCTCCTTCCAGACCGTGGCCATGCGCGCCGACGGCTCGCTCTGGTTCGTCGGCCGCAAGCCCTGGTACGACGGCTCGAACGTGAACCCGTACGTGACGGCGCCGACCCGGCTCGACGGATATCCATGACGCTCTCCGGCCGTTACGAGCTCCAGGAGGTGCTCGGCGAGGGTGTCTCGGCGACCGTCCATCGCGCCCTCGACATGCACACAGGGTCGGTCGTCGCGGTCAAGATCCTGAACCCGCACCTCACCACCGACGAGATCAGCATCGAGCGCTTCCGGCGCGAGATCCAGATCACCCGCTTCCTCGCCCATCCGCAGATCGTGTCGATCTACGATCTGGTCGTCGAGCGCGAGCACATCTACCTGGTGATGCAGCACGTCCGCGGCGTCGACCTGAAGCGCTTCATCGCGGTCCACGACCCGCTCGACGTCGACGCCGTTCTCGATGTCCTCGCGCAGATCCTCCGCATCCTCGCCCTCTGCCACGCGAAGAACGTCATCCACCGCGATCTCAAGCCGCAGAACGTGATGGTGGGCGACGACCGCACGGTGACGCTCCTCGATTTCGGCATCTCGCGCATGACGACGCTCACCGACTTGACGCGCACCGGCACCTCGCTCGGCTCTCCGGAATACATGGCGCCGGAGCTGTTCGGCGCCAGCACGTACGATCCGCGGACCGACCTCTATGCCCTCGGCGTGATCCTGTTCGAGCTCCTCACCGGCACCCTCCCCTTCACCGGCGACACCCTCCCCGTGCTCTGTCGCCAGCACCACGAGGCGCCTCCGCCCGCGATCGCCGCGCACCGGACCGACGTCCCAGCGTGGCTCCAGCACCTCGTCGAGAAGCTGCTCGCCAAGGACGCGCACCAGCGCTACCAGAGCGCAGACGAGGTGCTCTGGGACCTCGAGCGAAAGAGCGTCACGTCGCGACGCCTGCCGAGCCTCGAGCGGCGCGAATGCCTCGCCTGCGGCGCCGCCACCGTGGCGGAGCTGCCCTTCTGCACGCTTTGCGGCCACGAGCCCGGGCGCGGGCCGGCGCAGGGAGCCTACGACGTCTGGTGCGCGGGGACGGTCGAGCCGAAGGTGCTCGAGTCCTACCTCCGGACGGTATTCGGTCCGAACGCCCCCGCCGTGCGCAGGGCAGCTGGGCTCGTCGTCGCCGCCGTCGATCGCGATTCGGCCGAGCTTCTTCGCCAGAGCGCGCTGCGCCACGGCATCCAGCTCGCGGTCCGGCCGCGGTCGATCTTCGCGCTCGCGAAGAAGCTCTTCTCGCTCGCCGGCCTCGCGATCGCAGCGATCACGGCCGCGCACGCCTTCGCACGCAGCACGCAGCCGTACCCGGAGGAGCTCCGGCAGCTGTGGATGCAGACGGGCGAGGGGCTCCCGCCGCACACCGCGTACCTGCTCACGGTGATCAGAGGCGCGGTGTTCCTCGCCCTCGCCTGGTTCTGCTTCGGCGTGTTCCGCCGCGAGACGGTGCGCCCCGTGCTTCGCGACCCTTCGGCTCTCCGGCGCCACCTCGGCGATTCCTCGGGCTGGCTGCGCGAGCTCCTCCCGGCGGCCGGGCGTCCGCGCAGCGAATCGATGCAACGGCTCCTCATACATCTGATCGAGAAGTACCTCCTGCTCGCCAGAGGCGGCGTGCCACAGCCGGAGGTGGAGAACGGGCTCCGGCAGCTGCTTCGCGGCGCGGCCGAGATCGCGACGGCGGCCGGGGAGATGGAAGGCCGGCTCGAGGCGGCGGGGCTCGCGCCGCTCATGAGCTCCTACGCCGCGCTCGCCGATCCCCTCGAGGGCGATGCGGGCGGAGAACGTGAAGACCTCGAGCGCCGGCGGCGCGAGCTCGGGGCGCAGCTCGCGGAGCTGTCCGCGCTCGAGGACGCGCACGCCGCGCTCGTGAACAAGCTCGTCCACGTCCATTCGGTGTTCAACCGGCTCCTCGGCAAGGCGCTCGCGCTCCGCCTCCCGCTCGAGCAGGCCGACGCGGAGCTGCTCGCGGACTGCCTGCGCACCCTCGGCGACGACGTCGGCATCGCGCGACAGGTGCGGGCCGAGCTGGCACGCGTCGCATGAAGCGCTGGGCGCGGCTGGCGAGCGGGCACACGATCGCCGGGCGGTTCGTGGTCCAGGCCGTCCTCGGAGAAGGACGCACGTCGGCCGTCTACCGGGGGCTCGACACGCAGACCCGGAGCCAGGTGGCCCTCAAGGTCCTCGACCCGTTCCTCGCCCAGGACCCGACCGGCGTCGCACGCTTCCGCCGCGAGGTCGAGATCGTCCGTGCCCTCGACCATCCGAACGTGGTCAAGGTGTACGAGCTCCTGCGCGACGGCGACCTCTGGGTGATCTGCATGGAACACGTCGCCGGCATGGACGCCAAGGCGTACCTGGCGCGGTTCGGTCCCCTGCCCCTTCCGGAGTTCCTGGCCGTCGGCCGCCAGCTCGTGTCGGCGCTCGATGCCTGTCACCGCGCGAAGGTGCTCCACCGCGACCTGAAGCCCCAGAACCTCCTCGTCGGCGATGACCGCACCGTCAAGCTCGTCGACTTCGGCATCTCGCGCATCAACACGATGTCCGACCTGACCAGGACGGGAACGGTCTTCGGCACCCCCGACTACATGGCGCCCGAGCTCTTCCTCTCGCCACGGGCCGACTTCCGCTCCGACGTCTACTCGGCCGGCGCCGTCCTCTACGAGCTCCTGACGGGGCGCCCGCCACATCCGGGCGGCTCCCTCACGGCCACCATGACGCGCGGGCTGCGCGGCGAGGTCGAGCCCATCGCGTCGATCCGTCCCGACGTGCCGCCGTGGCTCGAGGCGATCGTCCGCAAGTGCCTGCGGGTCGATGCCGGCGGGCGTTACCAGAGCTGCTACGAGCTCCTCCGCGACCTCGAGCGAGGGGAGCGGGCCGTCGCGCTCGCAGAGGACAAGCATCCCCGCGCCGTCTGTCTCGAGTGCCGGGCCGAGATCGTGCCGGGGCTGCCCTTCTGCCAGCAGTGCGGCATCTTCGGCCACGAGGTCTTCCGGCCCGGCGACCGGTCCGTGGTCCTCTATCGTTGCGAGGACCCCCACGGGCTCGCCGCGCACGTCGTCCGCTTGCGAGCGGGACGCGCGCCGGCCGACGTCGCCACGCGTCTGGCAGCGCTGCCGGTCGTCCTCGCGCGCGGCGTGAGCGAGCACACCGCCGCCGCACTCTGCAGCGAGCTCGCCCGATTCGCCTCGGAGCTCCGCATCGTGCGCAATCTGATGGCCGAGCTCCGGCTGCCGTTCCTCTACGCCGCCCTCGCCGTCCTCTGCCTCCTCCCGCTGTTCATGCTCGGCACCGTCACGGGTCGGCTCGGCGTGACCCTTGCGGGCGAGCTGGCGCTGGTGGCGCTGTATCGGCGTCGATTCCGACCGCTCATCACGCTCGCGGACGGGCAAGGTGGCCGCGGGGTCGAAGTGAACGCCGCCGTGCTCCGCATGGCCGCGACGGTTCGCGAGATGAGCGACCCTAGCCTGAAGGCGATGGTCGGGACCGCGCTCGGCAGCTTCTTCCGCCTTCGAGAGGCCGTGCCCACGAGCTCCACGATCTTCCGCGTCGCCAGCCTCGAGCACGTGGTCGCCGTGGCGCTCGAGGCCGGGCGCACCGCCGAGCGCTACGAGCTCCACCTCTCGAGCACCAGCCTCAACGAGATCAAGTCACGGCTCGACGTGGTGGAGCGCCGCCTTGCGGGAGCGGCGGACAGCGCGGCCGCCGGCGAGCTGATCGAGGCGAAGGCCCGGCTCCGGCAAGAGCTCGCCGAGTACCAGGCGATCGAGGAGGCGCAGTCGCGCCTGCGGATGGCCCACCTGAACCTCCAGGCGCTCATGAAGCGGATCGAGGCGTCGGTACGGGAGGGGCGAACCCCGGAAGCGGTGGGTGCCGAGGTCGATCGGCTGGAGCAGGAGTTCCACCTGGCCGAGGCAGAGGCCGAGCTGGCCGAGAGCGCCTAGGGCTCGCGTCGTGTCGACACGGCGGATCGGACGGATCGTCCGTGCGAAGCTGAGCGCGCTGCTCGCGGGTCCCCGCTCTCCGGGGGCGGACGACGCATTCCCGCCCGGCGACACGCCGGCGCCCGCCGACCCGAGGCTCGCCGAGTGCCTCGCGATCCTGGAGCTGCGGGCCGGCTGCACGCGGGAGCAGCTCTCGGCCGCTTACCGGCGGCTCTGCAAGCGCTACCATCCCGATCGGCACCGGCCGGAGCGGGCGGCGGCGGCGAACGAGCTCCTGGCGGAGATCAACGCCGCCCACGACTACCTCAGGCGGCGCCTCGGCTGACTAGAGCTTGCTCTTCAGCGGGCGGAGCAGCGCGAGCAGGATCGTCGAGCCGACGACCGCCATGATGAGCGAGCCGAGGAAGCCGTAGGTGTAGATCCCGACCAGGTTGAAGACGAAGCCGCCGAAGAGCGCGCCGAGCACGCCGACGAACAGGTTCCCCGGGACGCCGAAGCTCCGGCCCCTGGTGAGCTGCCCGGCGAGCCAGCCGGCAGCGAGGCCGATCAGGAGGAACAGTACGAGGTGGGCCATCGCGAGACCTACTTCTCGAGCTTGGCCTTCAGCTCCTCGATGCGCTCGAGGCGCGGCTGCGGCTGGGTCAGCCGTCGCTCCTCGAGCCGGCTCTTCAGGACCTGGAGGGCATCGTCGCCCTTCTTGCGCCGCTCGAGCGCGAGGAATTTCGCCTCGAGGTCGTCGCCCGTCCCGTCACCCAGCTCGTGCGACACCTCGGCCTCGGCCTCGATCCGCCGGATCTTGTCGCTCAAGCGTTCCACCAGGGCCATGGGCGAGTCCTCGCCGCCCCCGGAGAGCGACTCCTGGATCCGCTTCCTGGCGGTGGCGGAGCGGTACTGCGCGAGCAGCAGGGTGTACTTGGTCTTGGCCTCCGCGACGCGAAGCTTCTGCGCCTGGAGCGAGGCCTTGAGCTGCTCCGTCGCCGACTTCTGCGTCTCCCACGAGCGCTGCAGGCCGAGCGACTCGGCCTCGCACTGCTCCTTCTTGAGGAGCGCTTCGCGGGCGAGGGCCTCGTCGCCCTGCTGGAGCGCGAGCACGGCGCGCGACTCCCAGTCGCCGGCCCTGGCGAGGCGATCCTCGATCTGCGCCTTCAGGCGCTTCTCGTCCGCGATGGCGCCGGCGACCGCGCGATGCAGTCCCTGGAGCTGCTCGTCCAGCTCGCCGACGAAGACCGAGAGCTGCTCCTCGGGATCCTCGAGGTCGTCGAGGAGCGCGGCCGTCTTGCCGCGCAGGGCGTACCAGAATCTCCGGAGCTGGTTCATCCGCCGGCCTCCCCCCTCCCCCGCACGAAAGCATAGTGTACAGAAGAAGAGACTGAGGTCCAAACACGGCGGGGTTCACGGGGCCCCCGGTGCGGCCCCGGTCACCTCTTCTCGCCGAAGTGCTCGTGCAGAGCCCGCATGTACGGAACGCAATGGCGAGCCTGCTTGACCGCGTCTCGCGCTGCCGCGAGCGACAACCCCTCGCGCGCGTGGAGGAACGCGATCGCGGCCGTGGGCGCGCGGTTGAGCCCGGCGTTGCAGTGTAGATAGACGGATTCGCCGGCGTCGGCGAGGCGGCCGAGCAGCGTGACGATGTCGCCGAGACGGGCCGCAAGGTAGCGGTCGTCGCCGTCGGGCACCGGGATGCGATGGAAGCCGAGCCCATGGGCGCGATACGCCTCCGCGAGCGCCGAGAGCACGAGGCCCTTGCTCGCGAGGTCAGCGTCGTCCTGCAGGCTCACCACCACCGTGACGCCGTGCTCCTCCCGGAGCCACGCCGCGTCCTCGGGCATCGGATACTCTCCGACCAGGAGCGCGGACCGGATTCTGCTCACACCCGGCCGTCCGCTCGGGCGCGGTGGCGGTCCCATCATCCCGATCGCGCGGGTCGGATTCATCGTTGATACCCCCCTCAATCTACGTAGGTCGAGCCGAAAACACGAGAGGAACTCCCGGTAGCGGCTTCGCCCTCTTAGGACGAGGTGGTCGAGAAACGAGCGGACCTCCGCTCGACCCGTCCGAAGCGACGACGGAGCGAACGACCCTCTTCTCCGTGACCTCGTCGTGTACCCGCGCCGGTCCAGACGACGACAACCGACGTCATCGCAGGGCGCGTCCTCCATCCCGAGGCACCTCCCACTCGCCCTCGTGGAACGCCGGATCGCTCTGCCGTCTCCGGTCGAACACCCGGAGCCCCCCGTGTCCGTCTAAGAACCACCACCCCACGCGGCTCCGCTCAACCCCGGTTTGCCGCCGCCTCGCGCGTGACCGCAGCGACCTCGGCCGTCACCGACTGCGCGCTCGGCGCAGCAAACCGCCTCCTGGTTCCGTCACAAACGTAGCGCGCGCGGAGCGTCCGGTGTTCAGTTTCGTGCGGCCGTGGCGACCGTCGCGTCGTGATCGCGGATCGGAGCTCGTTACGGAAGGCCGGCGGGATGGTCGGAGGAGATCGGGGCGAATCGCCCGTTTGAAAGTGCTGCTCCGCTGTTCGAGTCTCCGCTTCTTGGCTGGTAGCCTGACCCCCGACGCGCGAGCGACCGGCGGATGCCGATCGCTCGCGACGATGGGTGGAGGTGACGGCGATGCGGTGTGGAATCAGCGTGCGAGCGGGGTGGATGGCCGGCGTCCTGCTCGGGCTGGCGGTGGTCTTGCCGCTCCGGCCGTGCACCGCCGAGCCGGTCCGACCGAACATTCAGCTGGGAGGGGGACCGTTCTTCGGCCTGAGCGACGACGGCTTCGTCTGGGGGACGATCACCGTCCATCTGGACTACGACACCAACCGGCCGGCACCGCTGGTCGTGAAGGCGATTCCGCCGCTGGAGAACGTGGTGGCGATTGGCGCGGGCGTGGCGGTCGACCAGAGCGGCCGGCTCTGGCTCTGGACCGGAAGCGAGCCGCGCGCACGGGTGGTGAGCGGTCTCGACGGCGTGCTCGCGGCGGCGCGCAGTCCGTACTACGCCCTGGCGGTGAAGCGCGACGGGACGGTGTGGTCGTGGAGACCGTCCTCACGGCCCGGCTCCCTCGACGAGGAGCAGCCGCGCGAGATCGTGCAGGTCGCAGGCGTTGCGGACGCCGTCGGAGTCGACGCGGGGCCGCGTTTCGGCCTGGCCGTCACGCGTGCGGGCACCGTCTGGAAATGGAACGAGACGGCGCCGGGTGCGAAGGGAGGCATAGTGGAGGCGCGCGGCGATGCGGCGCAGGTGGCGGGTCTGTCCGACATCGTGTCCGTGGCGGCGGGTGAGGAGCATGGTCTCGCGCTCGCCCGAGACGGGTCCGTGTGGGCCTTCGGCAGCAACTCACGCGGGCAGCTGGGCGACGGCACGCTCGACCCACACGAGAGCGCCATCCACGTGCGCGAGCTGAAGGACGTCGTCGCGATCGCGGCGGGGGCACGTCACAGCGTGGCGCTGCGGCGCGACGGCACGGTGTGGACCTGGGGCATGAACGAGGCCGGACAGCTCGGGAGCAATGCACGTATCGACCGATGGGAGCCGGGACAGATGCAGGGCATCGACCAGGTCGTCGCCGTCGCGACTGGGGCATCGGTGACGGTCGCGCTCAGGCGCGACGGCAGTGTCTGGTCGAGCACGTCGGGACCAGTACCCGCGCGGGTGCCCGGTCTGCAGCTCGTCCGGCGCGAGGGCACACCGGCAGTGGCGAGCCCGGCATCGCCGCCGCCGACCGTAACCGCCAAGATCTCTCCGAGCGACCAGGCCGAGATCGGCCGCGGTGAGCTTGCCCAGACCATCGCCTACCTCGCCTCGCCCGACAAGCAGACGCGGTACCAGGCGGCGCGCAAGGCGGCGACCCTGCCCGACGCCCGCTCGGCTCTCCCCGCGCTCGACAAGCTGGCGCGTGAGGATCCAGACACCATGGTGCGGAGTGCGGCGCTCAGCGCGCTCGCCCGGATCGACGGCGACGACCGGGCGACCGTCTCCCTTCTGGTCGACACGCTCGCCAATCCGGCGCTCCAGTTGATCGCGGTTCAGGAGCTCCACCGACTGGGCCCACGTGCAGCTGCCGAGGTGCTCGGCGCGCTGGCGAGCGAAGACCCCGCCGTGCGCGTCCGTGCCGCGGAGGCGCTCAAGGGAACGGACCTCTCGGATCAGAACGCCGCGCTCGTCGATCGCGCGTTGACGGCGCTGATGTCCGGACTCTCGAGCACGGATCCCATGGTCCGCGACCAGTCGGCGCAATCGATCGCCGTCCTCGGCCCACAGGCGAAGCGCGCCGTGCCGCTGCTCGTGCGCGCGCTCGCCGACAACGATCGCCATGGGTACTACGTCCGCGTCCACGCCGCGGCAGCGCTCGGCGCCATCGGTCCGGGTGCGGAGTCAGCGGTGCCGGCGCTCACCGCGCTGCTCCACGACGACCTGGGGCTCGGATCCGCCGCGCGTCAGGCCCTGCAACGGATCGGCACGCCCGAGGCCCTGGCCGCGGCCGGGAAGTGAGCGCCTGGTTTCTGCGCCGGATCAGTCGCCAGCTCACGGTCAACTACAAGCGGGATCTCTACGTGCTCGAGGACACCGTCGCGACTCGTCGCCTGCGCGGCGCGACGGCGATGGTCAGCGAAGCTGACCTGCCGGCGCGGCGCCGCTCTGCGCTCCGCCCCTGTCCGGAACTCCCGGCGGCGCTTCGAGTGCTGACTCGCCAGCTCCTTGTAGTAGTGCCAGCTCTCCCCGGGCTCGAGGACGACGATCCGCTGCCGGCCGATGCCACGCTCGGCGCATGCGCCGGCCCTGGCGCTCCAGAGCGCAGCCAGCTGAGCGCCAGCCAGTTGGCGTAGAGCCGATCAACGCGCAGTACCTCGCCGCAAGCGCGTCGTTGATGACGTGCTCGGGCACGGTCGGATTCATGGTGCGGGTGTCGGCCCGCCACACGAGCACGGGGTCGCCGTCGCGACCGTGGTGGTCCTTGGTGGCGAGATAGGCCGCCAGCTCGGGCACGGGCTTCGCCCGACGCTCCAAGCCGAGTCGTTCGAGATTCCGCGCGAGCCCCTCGGCGATTTGCATGCGCTGCACCACGACAGGGAGCACCGTCCGCTTCTTGGTCACCAACGAAGGCTGCCGGGCGATCCAGTCGTCGAGGCTGGCAAGGATGACCCACGCCTGCGCCGCCGCTTCCAGGATCGTCTCCTGCGCGCGCGAGAGGTCGCTACCGAGGTCGCTTCGCACGTCCTCCTTCCAGCGGCGGACGGCAACAGCGAGGGCCGAGCGACCGTCCAAGCGACGCGTCGTGAGGGCGCGAAGCGTCCTGCGCATAACGACCGCCCCGTGTGTCGCCTTCCGGCCTGCACCCGGTTGTCGACCGCCGGGACCGCGCCGCGACCCCTCCTGTATTGGGGCCGGAGTCGCGGTCGTCTCGGCGTCGCCCATACTCATCGCCCGCCGCTCGGCACGCCGCCCGGACAGTCCAAAGACAGTCCAAAGCAGCATTCGCGGCCGTAACTCCGCGAACTTATGAGCGAAGGGGAGAGATTCGAACCTGCAAGTGGCAACGACGAGTCGCCCTCCGAAATCCCGCCAACTACGCGGACTTCTGGCGATGAAAGCGTAGACGGACCCGAGTCGGCGGAACCCGAAAAAGCCCCGAATGACCCGCCTCCGACCCGAAAAAACGGGAACGGTTCCCGCTCGAAACCGGGGGAGTGAGGCCGAGTCTCCCACCCTCCCCCATGGCGCGCCCGTTCTCGTGATCGAGGGCGACCGCGACAGCCGAGAGGCGGCTACGATGCGCCAGGACGGACGATCACCATGAACCCGACAACAGCCGCCCTTCCCTCGCTGACCTCGACGCCACCCCCGCCCTCGCCGCTGGGGTCGATCTCTACCCGCGTTCCCGACCTCCTCGGGGAAATGAGCGCCTGCGGTGGGAGATCGAGCGAGGGCAGCCGGTGCTCCGCGATCAGGGTGCGAAGATCATCGACGTGCCCTGAACCGACCGCAGTTGGAGGGGCGCCGTTGTTCGATGACAACGAATGCGAGCGCCGCCGTCGCCTACGCTTGCTGCGCTCGGCCTTGACCTGCGCCGCTATGCCGCCTTGGCCGGGACGGCCTTAGCGAGTTTGCGCGCTAGCTCAACGGCCTTGGCGACGCCTTCCTTGCGGGCCATCGCCTTCACCCGGGTACGCTCGACGCCCTTGAGCCTGTGCAGGGCCGCGAGATACTGACCCTGCCGCTTGCGGGCGGCGCGGGCTCTCGCCGTCATCGTGAACTTGCGCTTGGGCCTCTTCACGGCGGCCGCCCGAGGACCCGCCGGGCGACCCGCTGCCTTGGCGGCCGCGTGCCCTGCCTTGAGCGTCGCCAATTCGCGTTCGAGCGCCGCAATACGAGCCGGTCGCTCCTCAGCGAAGCGCCGGACCTCTGCGAGTGAGGTCTTGCCTTCCTGGATCAGCCGACCGACCGCGTAGGCGAGGTCAACGGCCGGAATCTTGCCAAGCTCGGTCCTTCGCGGCATTCGAACCTCCCCTCCGCCGTCGATACCAGGACACACGCTCACGGGCAACGTTTTCCGTGGCGAGCCGCCAGCCTTAACAGCCGCGCTCGACGTGCTCGCACACGACCTTGACCCCTCGCGTGCGCCGAATCACCTGCCCTCGCGCCACGATGACGGCGCAGCGCCAGCGGAACTCCACGAGGTCGACTTCCTGATCGGCGGGACCCAGCAGCATGAGGTCCGCGATCCCGAAGTCGAATCTCCCGTACTCTCTGGTGGTGTCTCCGACTGGAGTGTCTCCAGCTACGTCTCCCGTTTCGCTTCCGCCGGAGGCGTGGGGTTCTTGGCCGGCGCATCAACCTCCGGCGGCTCGCGCAGTCCCTTCTTGAACTCCTGCAAACCCTTGCCGAGGTGGCCCATCATCTCGGGCAGGCGACCGGGGCCGAACACCAAGAGGACGATGACGAGGACGACGACCAACTCGCCTATGCCCATGCCGAACATGGGCGGCGATCATAGAAGCGCGTCGCATCAGCCGCAACGTCTCGTCATCCACTGGCCTGATCGACTCCGGCAGGACACCGCCCTTCCACGGAACCGTCAACGCCGTTGACGGCACGCCGGCTACTACGACGACGCCAAACCTTGCTTCCCCGGGTCCTCCCGCCGAGGTCGAGATGGACCGCATCCCCGAACCGCTGGGCGAGAGCGAGCGGCTGCTCAGGTGGAGAACGAATAGTGCCTTGGTGACGCTGCGAGGCCCAATTCGCGAAAGTTTCCACACCATGAACACCTTCGAACCCTCCGACCTCGACCGCCAGGGCTGATAGGTATCGGACGTGCGTCATCCATGGGAGGTCGGATGCTGTAACATGATCATCGAGTACTTCCGGGAGGGCGACCCGGTGCCGGTGCGGCCACCGTCGCCCCTCGACTATGAAACCGGCACTAGGAACTGATGGTCCTACCCCTGTTGTGTCGGCTGTCCGACCAGCACCTCCATGTCCTCTGCCCATCGAATCAGCGCTTCGTCGCGAAGAGGCTGCTCGATGATGTGCGTCACGTCGTACAGGAACCAGGGGTACCCGGCGGCAATGAGCTTCCTGGTAAGCGGACGGTCAGGTACGCCGCCTCTCTGATGCTCCCGGAGCATCTCCTGTGCCAGGGCATTGGCTAGCGACATTGGCTGTGGGCTGCTATCCGGGCTCTGCGTGTACCATTGGACGGCAACAGGAACGGCCGGCAAGTTCGATTCTCTCACCCACTCGACCCATACCGCACTCCCCGGGTGCATCCCCTCGGCTGCCGCCGCGATGGCCGCCGTCAGACGGCGCGGGATCAACGTAGGGAGCATTTCCACAGCCCCCCTTTGCTCTTGCTTGAGCGACTTTTGGTCGAGCATGATCTCAATGCCGGTGATCCCTGACGATGGATGATCGCCTAGTGCCGATACAACCGCCGGGGCAACGGCGATCTGCGTGCAGTACGACCACAAGAAGTCGCGCTCATTGACGCCTCGACGGGGCGCATACGGATTGCCGAGCTTCTTACGTCTCGCCTCGCTTGCGGATGCGATCAGATTGAACTTCGGCTTCCAGGCATCCACGTGTCGTTTCTCACGACCTTTCCCCCCTCAGCCGCGTTTTTTCTCACGAGCATTCCCCCCTCCGGGCTGATTTTCTCACGAGCTTTCCCCCCTGCGTGACCTAACCGACCATCGCCCCCTCCCGGACCGCCACGGTGCCGGGGTGGGGAGGGGCGATGGCGTATCGGGAGGTCACGATGATCGAGATCACGGAGGTGCTCCGGCAGTGGCT
>Ga0070699_100004238_pt1 | contig 12681 bp, 8 predicted proteins | sample KBSK1503metaG_FD_65473 | JGI IMG/M metagenome (GOLD analysis project Ga0070699, IMG submission 65473) | Corn, switchgrass and miscanthus rhizosphere microbial communities from Kellogg Biological Station, Michigan, USA - KBS K1-50-3 metaG | ecosystem: Host-associated > Plants > Roots >...
GAACCAGGCATCGTCCGGATCGGTTCCGACCGTCCCGCCTGTCCCGGGCAGTTCGGCTTCGGCTACCAGTGTCCGGGCATAGCCGCTCTCGTGGGTGACGTCCGCAAAGACACGATACCGGCCTCCTGGCAGCGCGGGCAGCGGCGTTTCGAACGTCGCGGAATCGATGGAAACCGGGTGCAGGTGGGCGAAGACACCCGCGTCCGCCTCCCGAATCAGGAACAGGTGCATCAGCTTCCCGTGATCGGGAATCAGCGGGGAGGCGGCCCGATCCCGCCAGCTCCGGCCCCGCCAGACCGAGTCCGCGATGCTGAATCGCAGTCGCGGCTCCCCGTTGCCTGCCGTCACCACACTCGTCTCCGCCGCCCAGCGCCGGTCCAGACTCCTCCGATAGTCGCGGTCGACCGCGTTCCACCACGCCTTGCCGCCGGCGAGCGCGGCCACGAGCACGACCATGCCCACCACCATGGCGACGCGCCCGCGAATCCTCATGCGCCGGTCCGGCGCCTCCCCGGGTGAGAGGACACTTTCCCGGGCGGCCGCGCCGATGATGCTCACCGCTCCGAGGAGGAGGATCGCCCCGAGGCCTGCGAGGAGCCATCCGAATCGCCGGTCCATCGTGAGCACCCGGGTGGCCACCGCGGAAACGGGAACGATCGCCGTCCCGGAGCCCAGGCTCCCGTCGACCGTGACGCGGACGCTGTAGGATCCCGGCGCCATGATCCAGAGCTGCGTCGTCCAGGTTCCCGGCCGGCCGGGCACGGTGCGCGCCGTGTCCGCGGGAGGCACTCCGCGCTCGCCCGCGTTGTAGGCGGCCGGACTCGCCGTGACGGCGCGCACGCCGTCCCCGGTCACCCTGACGATCACGTCGGCGAGGCCGGGAATGACGCCGGGCGCCCGCACCAGCACCGTGACCGGGTACGGTCCGGCGGTGCCGGCAAACCAGGTGTCCGGTGAGCCGATGTGGGCGGACAGCACAACGAGGGAGGCAACGGCACCGAAAGCAATCTTGACGCGCCGGCGGGTCACAGAAGTCACGGGTTACGGGTCACGGGTCACGGGTCACCGTCGCACCTTCCGCATCCAGCTCCCCAGCGCGATCCCCAGCCGCGACGACACCGCCGCGAACAACGCGGCCAGGAGCAGGACTTTCGCGAAGGCGGCGACGACGGAGCCGCGGCTCCCTTCGGACATGGTGTCCCAGTACTCGAAGCGCCAGGCCCCCAGCGTCGCGGAGAAGTCCCAGTTGCCGGCGAGGAAGACCGGGCTCTGAGCGGCGGGCGAGAGCAGGAAGCCGGAGAGCGGCCAGCTCACCGCCAGCAGCGCCACCACGAATCCGACCCCGAGCAGGGCGGAGAGACGCCAGTCCCTGCCCGGACCCACGGCGCGATGCAGCAGATCGAACACCGCGGCGGGCACGATGAGGGCGATCGGGAACGGCGCGGCGACCAGATGGGTGACCGGATTGTTGATCGGCGCGAGCCTGGCGGTGGCGGGAATGCTCTGCAGCACCCAGGACAGCACCAGGCTCGCCAGCATGAAGATCGACGCGGTGGCGGTGGCGGGCCAGCGCAGCCGGCCCGATCGCGCCGCCGCTGCCAGGACCAGCGGGAATACCGCCGCCGAGACGAAGTAGAAGATCCGGCCGCGCCAGAGATTCGGAAGCGCGGTGTACTCCATCGTGATCGTGACGAGCATCAGCAGGAGGATGGCCGATGCGACGGCAAAGACGATCGGAAACTTTCGAGACCCCTCGGCCGATCGGTTCTGTTCGGCGAGCGTCATGAGCCACGCGCCCACGATGATCGCGGTCATGCCGGCGCCGAGCAGCATGTGGGGCGGGCTCACGATCTTCACGTCGAGCCCGTAGGCGTTGTGCCACCAGTCGTCAAAGGGCGCCGACACGAGCATCGCCAGGCTTCCCCATACCGCCACCCACGCGCCGAGGGGACCCCGGAAGCCCCAGAACCGCACCATGTGCTCCTGCTCGAGCCCGGTGCCTCGAAAGGTGCTCCGGACGATCAGCCAGCCGCAGCTGGTTCCCACGATGATCGCCGCGACGTACTCCACCATGTGCGGCGGGGTCCAGAAGGTGTCCCGTCCCACGCTGCGGTGCCACGCGATGTCCCAGATTAATCCGATGGCGATGAGTGCCGCGGCGATCAGGACGGCCACTGCGGTGCGGGCGATCGAGCGCATCGTCGAATGCTAGGCCGCTCTTTCGGGGGCAGCAAGTCCGCACTAGCTTCGGGCCGTGGCCTCTCTCCCGACGGGATCTCCCTGGCCCGCGTTTAGCGCACTCGCCCAGTGCTTTATCCCCGAAACCGCTCGCGCCACCGACACCCAGTGGCGAGCGCTCGAATCGGCGGTGGCCACGGCGCTCGCGGCGCGCCCGGCAAGACTGCGCCGACAGGTCCTGTTGTTCGTTCGGCTCATCGATTTCACCGCGCGCGCCCGCTATGGGACCGGGTTCGCCGGGCTCGGCGCGGCGCGCGGCACGGCGCTGCTCGAAGGGTTCGCGGCATCCCGAGTGCTGTTGTTCCGGCGGGGCGTCTGGGGACTTCGCACGCTGGTGATGCTGGGTTGGTACACCGATCCGGCGGTGATCGCGGCGCTGGGTTATCGCGCCTCGGCCGCCGGATGGGAGGCACGGCGGTGAGCTCGGTACGTTGTCATGTCGCGATCGTCGGCTCCGGGGCCGGCGGGGGAACCGTGGCTGCCGCGCTGGCGCCGCTCGTGGCCGCGGGAAAGCGGGTGCTGGTGCTGGAGCGGGGGCCCCGCTTCCTCGACGAGGATTTCACGGGACGCGAGCTGGACATGGCGCCGGCCCTGTATGCCGACGAGGGAGGGTTCCTCACCGCGGACGGCACGATGACCCTGGCCTTCGCGCGAGGCTACGGCGGATCCACCATCGTGTACACCGGGACGTCGCTGATCGCGCCCCGGCGGGTCATCGAGCAGTGGGCCGTGCCGGGTATCGACTACGCCGACCTGGAGCGCCGCTCCCGAAAGTACATGGAAGAGAACGGCGTGCAGCTGCTGCCGCCCGCCTTGGTGAACGAGAACAACCAGCTCTTCGCCACGGGCGCTGCCGCGGCGGGGTTTCACGCCGAGCAGTTCCCGCTCAATCTGCGCGGCTGTCGCGGCTCCAGTCTCTGCAATCTGGGCTGCCCCAACGCCGCCAAGCAGGGCACCAACCGGGTCCAGCTGCCCCGCGCCGAGCGGATGGGTGTCGAAGTCGTGACGCGCGCGCTGGTGACCCGACTAGGCGAGCGCCGCCTGCATGTGACGGTCTCTGCCCGGCCCGCAGGCGGCAAGGGCGCCGAGCCGGAGTGGGCGCCCGGGGACTACGAGATCGAGGCGGAGACGATCGTGCTCGCCGGCGGCGTGCTGGGCACTACGCCCCTGCTGCTCGGCAGCGGACTGCCCGGGCTGCCACGACGACTCGGAGGCGGGTTCACCTGCCATCCGGCACACATCCTGGTGGCCGAGCATGCGCGCGAAATCACCAACGACGTCGGCCACCCCAAGAGCTTCTTCGTAGACCGCGCGGAAGCCGAAGGGTACGTGCTGGAAACCTGCATGTACTTCCCCTTCATCACCGCCAAGAATCTGACCGGCTTCGGCGCCGGACACAGCACGTTCATGCAGGCTTTTCCACGGCTCCAGATGATCCTGGTGCTGGCCTGTGACAAGGCCGTTCCGGACAATCGAATCGCCGTCGACCGGAAAGGCCGGCCCGTGGTGCACTACCGGTTCACCGACCAGGTCATCGAGTCCATGGTGCGGGCGACCCGCGCGTCGGCCCGGATTTTCTTCGCCGCCGGAGCGCTCCGGGTCCACGCGCCTTCGGCGGATCCTCCCCTGCTCGAAGCCGCCGAGGCGCCCCGGATCGATCAACGCATCGACGCCCGGCATTTTCGCACCGGGACGATCTCGATCTCGGCGGCGCATCTCATGGGCGGATGCGCCATGGGTCGTGACGCCGCGAGCTCGGTGACCGACAGCAGGGGGGTCGTGCACGGTCTGCCCTGGCTGCGTGTGGCGGACGCGAGCCTCTTTCCTGATTCGCTGGAGATCAACCCCTATCTCACGATCATGGCCTTGGCGGACCGGGTGGCCGAAGGCGTGCTCCAGGAAACGGCCCGATGAAGCTGACCGGCGGTGAGATCGTGGTACGCGCGCTGGTGGACGAAGGCATCCGGCATGCCTTCGGCATTCCAGGCACCCACAACATCGAGCTCTACGATGCCTTCGGCGACTCCGACCGGATCCGCCCCATCCTGCTGACCGACGAGCAGAGCGCCGGATTCATGGCGGACGGACTCTGGCGCGCCTCGGGAGAAATGGGGTGCGTCAACATCGTTCCGGGCGCCGGTCTGACCCACGCACTGTCCGGCATCGGAGAAGCATTCATGGACGGGATCCCCATGCTGGTGCTCGGCTGCGGGATCCGTCGCCATGCTCCGCATGCGTATCAGCTTCATGACGTGGACCAGCTCGCCATCGCGGCCCCCCTGGTGAAGGGAACCTTCCGCCCCGGCACCGGCGCCGAGCTCTACGGTGTGATTCGCGAGGCGTGCGCGCTGGCCCGGCGCGGCACGCCCGGACCGGTGATGGTCGAAGTGTCGGTCGATCACTACCTCACCCGGCATGAAGTCGACCCGGAAACCTTCCGGGTGCCCGCTGAGAAACCGTCGGCCCGGGCGAGCGCCGAGGAGATCCGCGCCGCGGCGGAGCTGCTGTCCGATCCGGGAGCCAAACCGCTCCTGTATGCCGGCCTCGGCGCCCAGGGAGCCACGGCCGAATTGCTGGAACTCGCCGAGCGCCTCGAAGCGCCGGTATCCACCACGTTCCAGGGCAAGGGGGTCTTTCCCGAATCCCACCCGTTGTTCCTCTGGAATGGCTTCGGCAGCGCGGCGCCGGGGTTCGTTCGTCGCGTTGCCGACGAGCGCAACGTGACGCTGGCGATCGGATGCCGCTTCAGCGAAGTCGGCACCGGAAGCTATGGCCTCACCCCACCCGGCCCGCTCATCCATGTGGACATCAACAAGGACGTCCTGGATCGAAACTTCCCTGCCGCCCTCCCAGTGGTCTCCGATGCGCGGGAGTTCCTCACCGCGCTCCTCGAGGAGCTGGTTCAGATCCAGGCCGAGCGCAGCGGAGAGCCGATCGATACCCGGATGCGGAATCGGATCCGCGAGGGACACGAGGAGGTTCGCCAAGGCTGGCTCGAGCAGCGAAGCGCCGGCCGAGTCACGCCGTTCGTGCTGCTCGACGCTCTGCAAAAGGAGCTTGGGCCCGAGACGATCTTCACCGCCGACAGCGGCAACGGAACCTTTCTGGCCATGGAGTGTCTCCGGCTCGATCGCCCCGGCCGATTCCTCGCCCCCGTCGACTACTCCTGCATGGGGTACTCGGTGCCTGCCGCAATCGGCGCTGCGCTCGGCAAGCCCGGGACCCCGGTCGTGGCACTCGCTGGAGACGGCGCCTTCCTGATGACGGGCCTCGAGCTGCTCACTGCGGTCAGCCAGCGGGTGCCCCTAGCGGTCTTCGTGCTGCGCGACCGGGAGCTGGCGCAGATCGCCCAGTTCCAGGCCACTGCCTTCAACCGCAAAGTGGCCAGCGCGCTGCCCGACTACCACGTCGGCAGCATTGCCGAGGCGGTCGGAGCGGAGTGGCTGTCGCTGGATTCCGATGCCGAGGTGACTGAAGTGGTGCGTGCGGCCCGGGCGACCATGCAGGCGGGGCGGCCGGTCCTGGTGGACGTGGCCATCGACTACACCAACAAGACCTACTTCACTCGCGGGGTGGTGAAGACCATGCTGGGCCGGCTTTCCTGGCCGGATCGAGTACGCTTCGTGGCCCGGGCGGTCAGCCGCCGCCTCTCGGGAAGCTGACTCCGCTCAGCCGCGGAACATCCCGATATTCTCGGTCAGCTTCACCGCCGCGTTGGCCAGGTGTTGCGCCGACGCGGTGATTTCTTCCGTCGATGCATTGAGCTCTTCCGTCGTGGCCGCGATCTGCTCGGCTGCCGCCGCGAAATCCTCGGTGCCGACGGCCAGCTCCCGGGTGCGCCCCGCGATACCGTCGATCAGCGTGCGCACCTCGCTGGCCGCGTGCGACACGTTCCGGGTCCAGGCGTCCACGGCGTCCGCCTCGGTCGACACCAGCCGGAGCCCTTCGACCGCCTCGCGAGCGGCTTCGCGAGCCGCCAGTCCGCCCTGGCCCAGACGGAGCAGCCGCGCCCGGGCAGTGGAGACCCTGCCCGCGATGGTACGGACCGTATCGTGGGTGGCGCCGGCCGCAATCGAAGCCTGGCCCGACAGCTTCCGGACTTCATCCGCCACGGTGGCAAAGCCGTGGCCCTCGCTGCCGGCGCGGGCCGCCTCGATCGAGGCGTTGAGCGCCAGGATCCGGGTTTGTTTGGCCACCGTGCGCGCCTGATCGACGAAACGCTCCAGCTCCTCCGAAGCCTCCGCCAGCGCCTCGGCCTCCGCGGTGCCCAGGGCAACTTCTTCGGTCAGCCGGTCGAGCGCGTCGAGGCTCTCGCTCAGACGCTCCCGCTGCCCGCGGGCAAGGGTGGCGAGTCCCGAGTTTCGTTCCACCGCGGTCAGCGCGCCGGCCGCCACCTCCTCCGCGATGGCCAGGATTCGCGACGCGTCGTCCGCCACACCGCGCACCAGGCTGGCCTGGGCGACGGCGCGATCGGTCAGGTCCGCGGTGGTCCCCGCCACCTCCTCGGTGGAGCTCACCATCTGTTCCGTGGCCGATGAGATCTCCTCCGCCAGCGCCGCGGAATCCGTGGCGGCCGACCTGATGGCCCCGACCAGGCGGCTCAGCTCCCGGACCATTCGGTTGATCCCATCGGTCACCGCGCCACCGCCCACCTGCTTGATGTCCTCGTGGCTGACCGCCAGGTCACCATCCGCCACGCGAAGGGTGATCGTGGTTACCGCGCCGAGCGGCAGGATGATCTTGCGTTCCAGCCAGGACAGCAGGACCCACAGGATGAGAACGCAAAGCAGGGCAAAAAGGCCCAGTTGGTAGGGGAGGGGCCAATCGAGCTTGCCGGACAGGAAGTAATACAGCACCACCGTCAAGACGACCGTGGCGATCGCCCCGCCGGTCTGGACCTGCCGGCTCAGCGGATTCTGAAAGAGAGCCATTGTCGCATGGATATTAAGTTACCCCCATGAGCGAACACCATCCCGAGCACGGGTACCGTCCCGACGACGTCGAAGCGAAGTGGCAGGCCCGCTGGGCCGCGCGGCGCACCAATGAGCCCGACCTGGATAAGGCCGGGCGGCCGTTCTACAACCTCATGATGTTCCCCTACCCTTCCGCCGAGGGATTGCACGTCGGCAATTGTTTCGCCTTTACCGGCGCGGACGTGTACGGCCGGTTCAAGCGACTTCGCGGCTACACCGTGTTCGAGCCGATGGGCTTCGACGCCTTCGGCATCCACAGCGAGAATTTCGCGATCAAGGTCGGTATCCACCCCGCCGAGCTGATCCCCCGCAACATTGCCAATTTCCGGCGCCAGCTCACGCGCCTGGGCGGCATGTTCGACTGGCCCCACTCGCTGGCGACCACCGATCCCGACTACTACAAGTGGACGCAGTGGCTTTTCCTGCAGCTCTATCACGCGGGCAAGGCCTACAAGAAAAAGGCCGCGGTCAACTGGTGTCCCCGCGACAAGACGGTGCTGGCCAATGAGCAGGTGATCAACGGCGCCTGCGAGCGCTGCGGCACTCCGGTCGAGCAGCGAGTCCTGGAGCAGTGGTTCTTCCGGATCACGGACTATGCCGGCCGCCTGCTGGCCAATCTCGATGATGCGGCCAAGATGGACTGGTCGGCTTCCACCACGCTGGCCCAGAAGAACTGGATCGGGCGGAGCGAGGGCGCGCAGATCGAGTTTCCCAGCGCGGCCGGCCCGATCCGGGTCTACACCACCCGGCCCGATACGCTCTTTGGTGGGACATTCCTGGTGCTCGCTCCCGAGCACCCGCTGGTCGACACGCTTACGCTCCCGCCGTGGCGCGAGGCGGTCGAGGCGTACCGAAAGACAGTCGCGGCCAGGGATCTGGTCTCCCGCAAGGTGGGCGACAAGGAGAAGACCGGCGTCTTCACCGGCTCGACCGCGCTCAATCCCGCCACCGGCCAGCAGATCCCGGTGTGGGTCGCCGACTACGTGCTGATGCAGTACGGCACCGGCGCCATCGGTGGGGTGCCGGCCCACGACGACCGCGACTTCGCCTTCGCAAAGAAGTTCGAGCTCCCGATCATCCGGGTCCTCGCCGGTTCCGGCGAAACCGGGACGACGCCGATCCGGGAGCCGGCGCTGGGGACCGAGGGACTCCGTCTCGTCAACTCGGGATCGTTCTCCGAATTGCCCGCGGCCGAGGGGCTCAAGGCGATCGTGGCATGGCTCGAGCGTGAGGGGTACGGGAAGGGCGAGGTCCGTTACCGGCTGCACGACTGGTGTATTTCCCGGCAGCGGTACTGGGGCCCGCCGATTCCGATCATCTACTGCGATGCCTGCGGGCCGGTGCCGGTCCCCGAGAAGGACCTCCCGGTGCTCCTGCCCGCCATCGCCGACTTCCGTCCCGACGATTCGGGCGTCTCGCCGTTGGCCCGGCACAAGGAGTGGTACGAGGTTCCCTGTCCGTCGTGCGGGAAGCCGGCCCACCGGGAAACCGACGTCTCCGACACATTCCTCGACTCGGCGTGGTACTACCTCCGCTATCTCTCCACCGAATTCGACGACCGGGCGTACGATGCCGCCCGGGTGGCCAAATGGGCCCCGGTCGCGAGCTACATCGGCGGCAACGAGCACGCAGTGCTCCATCTGCTCTACAGCCGGTTCATCGCGATGGTCCTGCACGACCGCGGCCAGCTCTCCTTCGAGGAGCCGTTCCGGAAGTTCCGGGCCCACGGCCATATCGTGAAGGACGGGGCCAAAATGTCGAAGTCGAAGGGCAACGTGGTGGTCCCCGACCAGTACATCGCGCGGTGGGGGGCCGACAGTTTCCGGATGTACCTGATGTTCCTGGGGCCGTTCGAAGAAGGCGGCGATTTCCGCGACGAGGCCATGAGCGGGCCCCGGCGCTTCCTCGACAAGGTCTGGGACCTGGTGTCCGAGTGTGACCGGCGGACGCTCACCGGCAACGAGCTGCACCAGGGCATCGTGGTGAAGTGGCACCAGACCAAGAAGCGGGTGACCGAGGGCCTGGAAAGCCTGTCCTACAACACCGCGATCGCGGCGCTGATGGAGCTGCTCAACGCGATGCGCGACGTCAACTGCGGCGAGCGGCGGATCGTGAAGGAGATGGTGATCATGCTCGCTCCCTTCGCCCCTCATTTTGCCGAGGAATGCTGGGAGCGGCTGGGCGCGCAGAGTTCGGTGTTCGATGCCGCCTGGCCCGAATGGGACGAGGGGCTGACCGTGGAGCAGACCGTGGAGATTCCCGTTCAGGTCAACGGGAAGACCCGGTCACGGGTCCAGGTGCCGCGCGGGGCGCCGGAAAAAGCGGTCCAGGCCGCGGCCATGCAGGACCCGGTGGTGGTCCGGTTCACCGAGGGCAAGCAGCTGCTGAAGGTCGTCTACGTCAACGACCGCCTGCTGAATCTCGTGGTAGCACCGTAAAGGTCGCCAGCATCCCTGCCAGCTGGTGGGGCGCCACGTGGCAATGGAACAGCCAGGTGCCGGGATTGTCCGGCACCATTTCCGCGGTCACCATCTCCATCGTCGTCAGGCTGAGCACGTCGGTCCGCATGTGATTGGCCACCACCGTGTTGCCGTGCCAGTGCGGGGCGTGCATCTCGAAATTCGCGTTGGCGAAGACATACCAGCGCACCCGGTCCCCCACCTTCATCGTCAATCCCTTGAGGTTGCCCAGGGAAAATCCGTTCAGCGACTCCCGCAGATTGGAGATGTAGTGGAAGTCGGCAAAACTCACGAAGCGGGGCACCTTGGCCGGTTCCTTGGCGTAGGTGGTCACGTTGTGCTCGAAGTACCAGCTCACGTTCTCGTCCATCTCCAGGAACGCCACCACGAATTCCCGATCCACGTCGGTGGGGGACCCGTCGGCGCGAGCCATCCCGGCGGTCGTCACGACGATCGGACCGATCAGTCCGGCGTTGACGTCCTGCTCTTCATGCGTGTGGGAGTGGTACATCCAGACCACCGAGCTGAGTTCGCCGTGGGCTGGTCCAGCCCGTTCCGGCACCGGCCAGACGTAGAGATGGGTCGCTCCCGGCGGCACCCCGTCATCCTTGGTGTTGGCATCCCCGCTCCCGTCGGCGTAGGGTGCCCCCTCCGAATCCTTGTTGTAGAAGACTCCATGCGGGTGCATGCTGAAGGGACGGTCGGCCTTGTTCCGGAAGAGCACGCGGATCGTGTCGCCGACCACTCCGCGGAGCAGCGGCCCCAGCATGCCCAGGTGCTCCCACTCCGGCGTCCGGGGCTTCAGTGTGGTAAAGGTCGAATCGGTGTACTCCCGGTAGACCGCCTTCCGGTAGACCCGGCCGATCGACTCGCGTTGGGGCAGGAATATCAGGCTGTCGATCTGCGAGAACGCCGTGCCGGTGATCTGGTTGGTGCCGCTCGGCGCGAAGTCCCAGTCCACATTTTCGGCCGCCACGTAGTACATCCGGGTGACGCCGCCCGAACCGACGGTCGTCGTGCATCCCGCCAGCAGCACAGCAGGAATCAGCCTGACGAGGATCCGCATAGCGCCCTCCAGAGATGTGCGTTGGGAAGATGACAATCTATGGCCGTGCCGCCGGTTATGTTAGACAGCCCAGGAGACTCCCGATGGACGTTCGCCGCGCCACCCTGCACGACCTCGGCCGCCTGGTGCCGCTGTTCGACGGCTACCGGCAGTTCTACGGGCAGCCCTCCGACCCCGGGCTGGCGGAGCGATTCCTCAGGGAACGGCTCATCGCGGACGAGTCGGTGATCTACGTCGCCGAGGGCCCGGCCGGGTGCCTCGGATTCGTTCAGCTCTATCCGAGCTTCTGGTCGGTCGCGGCCTGCCGCTCCTGGATCCTGAACGACCTGTACGTCCTTCCGGGAGAGCGTGGCTCTGGGGTCGGCCGGGCGCTCATCGACCGGGCCCGAGCCCACGCCGAAGCGACTGGCGCCGGCGGGCTCGACCTCTCGACCCAACGGGACAACGTCGCCGCCCAGCGCCTCTACGAATCGGCCGGCTGGAAACGAGACGACGAGTTCTACCATTACGATTTGGCTCTGTCCGCGAGGATACCGGCGCCGGGTACTCCATGAGCGAGGTCGCCGCGAGCCCTCGCTTCAAGGTGATCGCCCAGCTTGCCGGTCCGTTCCTGTTCGGGCTGGTGCTGCTGCTGGGCCCGTCGGATCTCTCGCCCGAGGGGCGCCGGACCCTCGCCTGCGCCGCCTGGATGGTCACCTGGTGGATTACCGAGTGCGTACCGATCCTGGCAACATCCATCCTGCCGCTCGCCTTGTTCCCCCTCCTCGGCGTGGCCTCCTCGCGAGACACGGCCGCGCCGTACGCCAATGATCTCGTCTTTCTGTTCATGGCCGGCTTCCTCCTCGCCGCGGCGCTGGAGCATTGGGAGAGCCACGCGCGGGTCGCGTACCGGATGGTCCTGGCCATTGGGCTGTCCGGGCGCCGGGTCGTGCTCGGGGTGATGCTGGCCACCGGCTTCATCTCCATGTGGATCTCCAACACCGCCACCGCGGCGATGATGTACCCCATCGCGATGGCCATCGGGGCCCTCTTCAACGCCGACGGGGAAGGCAACAACACCCGGACCGCGTTGATGCTGGGCGTCGCCTACGCCGCCTCGATCGGCGGCATGGGGACCCTGATCGGGACGCCGCCCAACCTGGTCGTCGCCGGGGCGATCCGGGAGCTCACCGGTACCAGCATCAGCTTTGTCGAGTTCATGGCGCTGGGCTTGCCGATCACCCTGATCCTGCTGCCGGTGTGCTGGATCATCCTGGTCTTCATCTCGTTTCCTGCCCGGGCGCGCATCGGCGGCGGGGCCGACGATATTCTCAAGAGCCGGCTCGCCGGCCTGGGGCCGATCCGCGGCGGCGAGGCGCGCGTCCTGGCCATCTTCTTCCTGACCGCGCTCGCCTGGTTTCTGCGGGAGCGGAAGGAGTTTGGCGGATTCACCATTCCGGGGCTGGTGGACCTCTTTCCGAGAGTTTCCGACGCGTCTATCGGAGTCACGGCGGCGGTGCTGCTGTTTGTCGTCCAGGGCGTATCCCGGAGCGGCGAGCGCCGCCCCCTCCTCACCTGGACCGAGGCCAAGCGAATCCCCTGGGACGTCCTGTTGTTCTTCGGCGGAGGGCTCACCCTGGCGCAGGCCATCGAGGCGCACGGCATCACCACCTGGATGGGTACTGGCCTCGACCAGCTCAAGAGCTTGCCTCCGGTCGTGATCTTCCTGGGGTTGGCGGCCATCGTCGTGATCCTGAGCGAGCTGGCGTCGAATCTGGCCGTCGCGGCCATGACCATGCCGATTGCCGCCGCCCTCGGTGCCTCGGTGGGCCAGCCGCCGGTCGTGATGATGCTGGTGGCCGGGTTCAGTGCCTCGATCGGATTTGCGCTGCCGGTGGCCACGCCGCCGAACGCCATCGTGTACGGCTCGGGGCAAATCACCGTGCGACAGATGGCGCGGGCGGGA